>OKFJ01000204.1_pt1 | contig 4992 bp, 2 predicted proteins | sample 1609901 | NCBI WGS metagenome assembly OKFJ01 (sample SAMN04436594, study PRJEB24849) | human gut metagenome | biome: human gut; feature: NICU; material: stool | host: Homo sapiens | place: USA: Saint Louis, MO | collected 2009-11-13 | reverse complement strand
CTTTACCAGCAAAAATCATCCCTGTTACATGAGGAATGCCTTCAAGTCGTTTAAATACATATTGAATATCTTCAGATGTTACGTTTCTATAGTTTGTTGGACGAACGATAACATTGAAACCACGATCTACAACCTCTTGTGCTTGCAACTTTGAAATACCAAGATTCATCTTTGCATAGCTATCTGCTGTTGCACCATACAATTCAAGAACAGGACCAATACTTGTATTAAGCTCTTTCACCTTGTCCTTGCCAATACGGTGGTATAAATCCTCTCGAATTTCTTTATAATAACCTTCTTTACCTGAAATTAATGCCACATAAGTCGCCCCAGGTTTAATCGCAGCGCCATTAACACGAACAGAGTCCATCTCTTCAGAGCTTAATACTTTAACTTGGCCCGCATCTTTTGCTTTTTCTAACGTGCGATCATAAATAGCAAAAGCAGTCACACCAGCATTACGTAATGCATTAAAAGCTTCTTGTTGACTACGCTTTTCAAAGGCGCTGGCTCGTAAAACTGCATCATAGTCTACAATATTTTCAATATGATTTTGAGATTTCTCAATCTGATGGCGTTCAAATACTAAGTATAAGGAAGATAAAAGACCTATAATAATACAAAGTATAAGAATCCATGAGTACTTACTTTTTTGTGCGTTCCGATGATTCACGACAAATCCTTTCTAGTTGAGTACAGGTTTAACTTTAATGAGAATTTCACCATTATCAACAGTTAAACTTTCCGCTTTTACAGGAATTGGAAAATTGTTAAAGTCATAAATTTGAGTACTTTCTAACACATTAGATGTCATACCAGGAATTGTAGCACCATTTATGGTGAACTTTTTAGGTGAAAACAATAATGTATTGCCCTTTAACTCTAAATTCCCATCTAATTTAACATCCCCTTTAAACACCATGCCTACATTCATATTATCTTTACTAATGTCAACTTGTACGTCTTGAATATCACTACCTGCTTCATTACTTAAGAAAGTCCCTAAATCAGCTTTATTAATAGTCCCATCAATACTAGCATTCCCAACACTAACGATATCAATTTGTTGACTAGCTAATAAAGAAATTGGATTAACAAAAATTTGTTTAGCATCAAATCGGAAGCTAGCAAAATTCAATTTACCCAGTTTAATATTCTCCAAAGTGCCATAAACACGATCCACCTCACCATATAAAATTTTGAAAGCAGGTTGAGCCTCAACATTTACTGTTTGAGCCGTTGGTTTCAATGTTTCATTTAATTGACTTTCAATACGAGAGCCAATAAAAGATGGTAATAAAAATTGGGATGCCACTACAAGAGCAATAATTAGCACTAATAGGAATAGTAAAAACTTTTTCATAGTATCTCCTAAATTGTTAAGTTAGCCTCTTTTTTTAAGAAACCTTCGATAAATGGGTCTAAGTTGCCATCCATAACAGCTTGAACATTACCAGTTTCTACACTAGTACGATGATCCTTAACAAGATTATATGGATGGAATACATAGAACGAATTTGACTCCCCCACTCAATTGCTTGGTAGGTACCTCCAATCTGTTCTTTAAGTTCAGCTTGCTTTTCGAGCTCTAACTCAAATAGTTTCGCCCGTAACAAACGTAAAGCTTGTTCTCTATTCTGCATTTGAGAACGTTGTGTTTGGCATTGTACTACAATACCTGTTGGCTTATGGGTCATACGAACAGCAGAATCGGTTTTATTAATATGCTGACCACCAGCGCCACTAGCACGATATGTATCAACTTGAACGTCTTTCATATCGATATTAATTTCTACAGTATCATCGATTTCAGGCATTACATCGACAGCAGCAAATGATGTATGACGTCGAGCCGCGGCATCAAATGGTGAAATACGAACGAGACGATGCACACCTTTCTCAGACTTCAAGTAACCAAAGGCATTTTCACCTTTAACAAGGAATGTAGCAGATTTTATCCCTGCTTCATCACCAGGTTGTTCATCCATTAACTCGATGGAGAAGCCAGATTTTTCAGCCCAGCGCAAGTACATGCGAATTAACATAGAACACCAATCTTGTGCCTCCGTCCCACCAGCACCAGCATGAAATGTTAAAATAGCATTATTTGCATCATATTCACCACTTAACAATAAAAGTACTTCTTGCTTTTCCAAGGTTTCTTCTATTTGCTTAACATATTCCTTGATTTCACTCTCCATGGAGAGGTCATCTTCATCTATAGCCATTTCAAGCATCATATTAGCATCTTCAATATCACTAACAAGTTGCTTATAGCTTTCTACAGCATTTTTTAGTTGTGTGGCCTCTTGAGAAATCTCACGAGCTTTATCTGGATTATCCCAAAATGTAGGATCACTCATCTGTACATCAAGTGTAAATATTCGGTCTTCCTTCTGAGCGATGTTAAAGTGAATCCCTCATCCCATAAATACGTTCTTCTAGATTAGAAATAATCGGTTTTAAATCTTCTAACAATTTATGTTCACCACCTTTAGTTAATTAGCCTATTACATCAATAAACTATTACCTTAACAAAATAGAAAAATGGCCGTTGCCCAGTGGAAATCCCTTTGAGCAACGTGCCATTCACAAATCTTAATCTATGTTTTGTGGCTCCAACACATCTTCATGATGGGATTGTGCACCTTCTAAGTGATCAACTGGTTCTTCGATTTCTTGAATCAATTGTGCACGAATTTTATATAATGCCATGATTGTCTCATCTTGAATAGCTGCAATCATGTTTTGGAACATATCGAAAGCTTCAAACTTATATTCTACCAACGGATTCTTTTGACCATATGCACGGAGGCCAATACCTTCTCGTAGCATATCCATATTATCCAAATGTTCCATCCATTTATTATCAACAACGCGCAACATAATCGCCTTTTCAAGTTGACTAAACATAGCCTCTCCAAGCATATCAACGCGATCTTGATACTCTTCATGAGCAATTTCTAATAAGCGTTCTAATAAGTCTTGACGACTATATTCTTCCATATCTTGAGAAGACATAATCTCCTCTGTTAAGAAATATTGACTTAAATGTTTATAGAGACCTTCATAATCCCATTCTTCTGGATAGAGCTTTTCATCAGCATAAGCATCTACAGATTCGGTAACAAGCTTGTCAATCATTTCATTAATTGTTTCACGCAAGGATTCGTTACGTAAAATACGACGTCGTTGTTCGTATAATACTTCACGTTGTTGATTCATAACATCATCATACTCGAGTACATATTTACGAATATTATAGTTATGATCCTCTACTTTCTTTTGAGCACGTTCAATAGATTTAGTAATCAAAGAATGCTCGATAGGTTCATCCTCTTCCATACCAAGTTTATCCATGATACCTGTAATATTATCAGCACCAAAGATACGCATTAAGTCATCTTCTAATGATAAGAAGAATTGAGAAGAACCAGGATCCCCTTGACGACCAGCACGTCCGCGTAATTGATTATCGATACGTCGGCTTTCATGGCGTTCTGTCCCCAGAATTGCTAAACCACCTAGTTCTGGCACACCTTCTCCAAGAGTAATATCTGTACCACGACCAGCCATATTAGTAGCGATTGTTACCATTCCCATTTGGCCAGCAGCTGCAACGATTTCTGCTTCTTGTTCATGATGTTTAGCATTCAATACTTTATGAGGTACACCTGCACGCAACAACATGTCTGAAAGTTCTTCAGACTGTGTAATAGATGTAGTACCAATCAGAATAGGTTGCCCTATTTGGTGGCGTTCTACTGCATTTCGTACTACAGCACGATATTTAGCAGCTTTAGTTTTAAAAATTTGATCAGGCAAATCCATCCGGATTAAAGGCTTATTTGGTGGAATTGGTATAACCTCTAATCCATAAATATCGATAAATTCTTTTTCCTCTGTTTTAGCAGTACCTGTCATGCCTGATAATTTATCATACATACGGAAATAGTTCTGGAATGTAACAGATGCTAAGGTTTGGCTTTCGCGTTCAACTTTCAAACCTTCTTTAGCCTCAATAGCCTGATGCAAACCATCAGAGTAACGGCGTCCAAACATCAAACGGCCCGTAAATTCATCGACGATAACAACTTCACCATCTTTAACCACATAGTCTGTATCACGATGCATCATAGCATAGGCACGCAAAGAAGCACCAAGCAAATGATTCAACTCGATATTTTCTGCATCATATAGGTTTTCAACACCAAGCATTTTTTCAACCTTTGCGATGCCAGAATCTGTAGGGGCAATAGTTTTTTGTTTTTCATCGATAACATAGTCTTCATCTTTTATAAGGTGAGGAACAATTTTAGCCAATTTATAATAATTATCAGTGGAACGTTGACCAGGGCCTGAGATAATTAATGGTGTTCTTGCTTCATCAATAAGAATGGAGTCTACTTCATCCACAATGGCATAATTCAATGGTCGTTGTACCATTTGAACAACATCGGTTACCATGTTATCGCGTAAATAGTCAAAACCAAACTCATTATTTGTACCATATGTAATATCACACGCATAGGCTTCTTTACGTTGATTAAAGTCAAGATTAGCCACAATAAGACCCGTGGAAAGTCCTAAGAAATTATATAAACGTCCCATTTGCTCGCTATCACGAGTCGCCAAATAATCATTTACTGTTACAACGTGTACACCCTTACCGGTCAATGCATTCAAATATACGGGCAATGTAGCTACTAATGTTTTACCTTCACCAGTACGCATCTCCGCGATATTACCATTATGAAGGCAAATGCCCCCCATTAACTGTACATCGAAATGACGCATGCCTAAAACGCGTTTAGATGCTTCACGAACTACAGCGAATGCTTCTGGCAATAGGTCGTCTAACGTTTCCCCTTTTTGCAAACGACGTTTAAACTCATCAGTTTTTGCCACTAAGTTAGCATCACTTAATTTAATATAATTAGGTTCAATTTCATTAATATGATCTGCAATAGCACGCATTTTTTTAATTTCTTT
>OKFJ01000203.1_pt1 | contig 5002 bp, 5 predicted proteins | sample 1609901 | NCBI WGS metagenome assembly OKFJ01 (sample SAMN04436594, study PRJEB24849) | human gut metagenome | biome: human gut; feature: NICU; material: stool | host: Homo sapiens | place: USA: Saint Louis, MO | collected 2009-11-13 | reverse complement strand
TATTTTTCAACAGCAATTGCTGAAATTTCCTTCATCACTTCTTCCGATGGTTTTGCAGCCTTTATTCTATTTACAAATGTTTCTTGTTGAATCACACCTATGACCTGTTTCAAAATTTGAAGGTGTTGCGTGCCATCGTTTAAACCTAAAACAAAAAATAAAGCAACATCAATTTCTTCCTCTGCATCTTCCATTTTCTTCATTTTAATGGGTTGTTGGAGTGTAACCACTGAGATAAATGATTGCTTAATGTATTCTGGATTCCCGTGAGGAATGGCAACTGTGTGTGTGCCCAAATCTAGACCAGTTGGATAATTTTCTTCTCTTTCAACAATAAAGTCATAAAATCCTTCATTGATGTAGCCTCTTTCTTGGAAGATTTCTGATAACTGTCTAAATAAGTCGTTTCTATTCGAAATATCTAAGTTGAGAAGAATTAATTCTTCTTTGACATATTCTTTTAACATGAATAACGCTCCTTTTCATTTTTTAGTGAGTGGCTAACTCCTTGACTAAAGAATAAACGCTTTCAAAGCAAATAGCTATTTCCTTTTTTCACAAAGAATGTAACTATTTAAGAACCAATTGTGATGAACGAAAAAGAAGCAAGGAAATTAAGCATTCCTTGCTTCTTTTTCAGAGAACCGCTAATAATTAAATAAAAAATGTCCTAAGAATTTTTATCATTAGTTGAAAAATTTCGTATTGCTTTACTTATTTCATTTACATCTTCTACATGGATTTTTTTCCCATGATAAGTAATCTCTTGTTTTAAAACGGTAATAAACACACCCAACTTCTGATCAACAATCGCTGGATCAAGATGGGGTAGTAGAATACGCTGCCGTAACATAATATAGGAAGGTTGATCAAGGTATTCTTGCAGCAAAAGCTCATTATAGTCTGAGGAAATAATTTTTTGATTAACCAATGCCTGACTGGATTGATTAAGAATACTTTCCCACGAAAGCCGATCTTCTGCTAATACAATATTCTCATTTTTAATCATTCTTTCAATTTTGTTTCCAGCTTTTCATCCAACGAAACATACTGTTTCAAAACACTTATTATATCTGTCGCTCGAATACTGTCAAAATCTAAATGGAAGATATCCTTAATGACATCCTGACGTAGTTTCAATTGATCACTGTTAGTCAGAATTTCATTCATTACATAAACTTTTTTTTCTGACTTAACTGGCACAGTGGAAAACACGATATCATGAGGCAGCATAAATTTCTTGTACTCACGTATTGAGTTTGTTGGATAAAAAAGAAATTCTGGGAAAATTTCCTTTAATTTTTGCTCAATCAATTTTGACATAGAAATGCCATTCGGACACAAAATCACCGCCTTAATTATTTTCTCTTCCAAATCATTGTGATCATTACTAATCAAATGTCCACCCACAAATAGCGTAATATAGGCAATTTCTTCATCTGAAATCTCAGTTTGGAAAAATCTTTCCAACGGGGAAATAGATTGACATACAAAATTGTGTAATACATTGTATTCTGATCGAATTTTATCATACAGAACATTTCCTGTTGAAAGATCATACTTAATTCGATAATATGCTGGCTTAAAATGGTTTAATAACTTTATCAGTAAATCTTTTTTATCAGACAACACCAACAATGTGTTCACTTCAAACTCTGTTAGAAACTCCCAAAGTGAATTGGCTAATAGAGGTAAATCTTTTTTCGCGACCATCCCTTTATTACGAACATTTGAACTTAGTAGCTGTAAAGAGATAAAGACTTTTTCATCTTCAGGTAAGTCAGGAAAATCTGTAGTAATATAAGAGAGAGACTGATATTCTTTTGTGTGTTCAATTTCCTCTCTTTCCTGAATACGACTACTGTCGATCATTTGTCCTCGTTCTATTCTTACAAATATTGAGGAAATGAAGTAAAGTAAAGGATAAAAATCTTCATCTGTATATTTCACACCCAAAAATTTTTCAATTTTTAGAACATCATTTTTAACACTATCCAGATATTTTTGAGAACTCTCCAATAGTTGAACAGTGACATTATCACCATAGTTTTTATAAATCTCAATAATCGAATGAAATAAGGCGATCCGTTTATCCCATTCTTCTCCTACTATCACATACCCCTTTTTACGTGAAAATTCTATTTCAAGATGGTATTTCAGCAATAAAGTTTTCGCTTTCTTAATATCTGCTAAAGCAGTATTTTTACTGATTTGAAGTTCAATACAAAAATGGTCTAGGGACAACTCTTCAACCCTAGTTAAAATCATAATCAACAGTAAATGGACTCTGTCTTCTTTCGAAAATATGATATCTTGAACAGACTGATGAATCGTTAAATAATCAGCCGATTCATTCTTTGCATAGTAGTAGCCATTTCTTCTTTCAATCAATGGTAATCGTTTTTCTGATAGTTTTTCATTGATTGCTTCTATACTATAAGCTAATTGTCTGGAAGATAATTCAAGTTCGTTAAGTAACTCCGCTTCTTTTAAACTTCGATGTTTGATTAATTGTCGAAGGATTTCTTGATCACGAGCACTCATTTTAACACAACCCCCTTTACAAAAATAATAAGCGCTTTCAGTCGGATTATCTATTCTTTTCAGTCCAAAAAATGTATTTTTCTTCATTTCAATTGTGATAATCAAATAAAATTGGAAAAATCATTAATATAGTAAGCTAACTCTTAACTAATAAAAACAAACACTAGATCAAAAACAGTCAATTATTCCAAAGTAATACGCTAATATCCTAATTAAGATTGTTATGCTAGATATATTTAAGACGACAAGTAAGCATTCAAATGTTTTCAAATCAAAAAAGCCACTTACAAAAGAAATAATGAAAAACAACTTCTTTTCATATTATCTTTTGGCAAATAGCTTTTTTCCTATTCTAAATCAGCATGACGCGTTTTCATCGTTTGATTTGTTTCTCCTGTTTTTTCCATTAAATTTAAGATGATACTATCATATAAAAATAAACTAGTCTGTTCAAATAAAGACCCCATTGGTTGAAGAGCTTCATCCTTAGACTGTTTTGACTGTGTTGGAATAATCACTACTTGATCAGCAATTTCTCCTAGTGTAGATGATGAATTTGTTGTAAACAATCCGATTACAACGCCATTATCCTTTGCAATTTTTGCTTGATTAACAAGACTAGTTGTTTCTCCAGAACCTGAGCCAATTAGGAATAAATCACCTGATTTAGTATGTGGTGAACTAATTTCTCCGACTAAGCTTACTGAATACCCTAAATGCAATAATCGATTGGCAAATGCTCGAATCATCAAACCTGATCTACCTGCACCTGCTAAAAAAATATGATTTGCACCCTGAATAGCTTTTGTCATCCGATCCACTTGTTGATCAGATATTTCATTTCCTATCGTCAAAACTTCATCAATAATCTCATTAAAAAACTTCATTTTTTTCCTCCTAAAATCGTGTATATTCATATTTCACTAAATGAAAGACGGATGGAAAATACCATCCGTCTGATTTTATTCAGCTAATTTAGTCAGTAAATATTTTTGAACAGTATCAGTTTCTTCATTTTTACATGTATCTACAAACTCTTCATCTTGGAATAAGCCAATAAGTTTTCGCAAAATACCAATGTGTTGATTTCCAGAGGCTAAGGCTAAATTGAAAACCAAAGAACAACCCACTTTCAAATCTTTGTCTTCCATTCTTCCGAATTCGACTGTGTTCTTGATTCTTACCACACTGATACTGTCTTTATTTACTAAATCAGAGTTTCCGTGAGGAATAGCAATTCCATCTCCATTAGCTAGTAACAATCCTGTCGGGAAGTCAATTTCTCTTTCAATACAAGCGTCAATATACTTAGCATCAATATTCCCTTTTTCGACAAGCTTTTCTCCAGCTGTTCTAATTGCTTCTTGATAAGTTGTAATCGTATCTTGTCCATTACTTACAATAACATCAATTGCCATCTTCTATCCCTACTTTGTGATTTCTTCTTTTACAGCATCAAAAATTTCATCTTCACCTATACCTGTAAGTAAGCCAGCACCAACAATCACTTTTGTTGTAACATCAGGATTATCAATTTTTGTAGATGAAACAACTAAATCATAGCTATTATATTTATCAGCATTACAATCCATAAGAGATGATTTTTGTACATCAACTCCACTAATCCCTTGTTCTTTTAAATAGTCTTCTAATACAGAGACCATAATTGATGATGATGCAATTCCATTTCCGCATACTACTAAAATCTTTTTGTTCATGATAAAACCTCGCTATCTATTTTTTTTTTTACTATACTACACTGTTGCATCATTTTGAAGCTGAGAGCGTTCTTTCTTTTTCAACAAGTATCCTACTGAAATTAAGATCGCTCCAATCAAGATAAAACCAATTAAACCAATATGACTTGCAGCTGCAAACAATCCAGTAAATGGATTTGCTGAAGGGTTAAGTGAAGAATACATCACATTTTTTTGTGCACCTGCACCAAATTTTTGGAATAACTCGTTTGTTGCTGGCGTCATCCATGAAGCAATGTATAATCCACCACCAAACAAGATAACTGATGATAACCAAGTACGAATAATATTTCCCTTAAATACTGGTACCATACATGCAATAAAGAACACAAACTGTGATAAGTCTCCCAAAGGCATTACTCTATTTCCAGGAAGAATAACCGCTAAAATAACCATTGCAGGAATTAATAGTAGAGCTGAAGAAATAACTGATGGGTTTCCTACAATTAGAGCTGTATCCATCCCTACAGTAATGTCACGATCTGGGAATCGTTTCACTAATTTTTTGCGTGCTGCATTTGAAAGTGGAACAAGACCTTCCATCATAATAGAAGTCATTTTCGGCAATAACAACATAACTGCAGCCAAGTACATTCCTAATTGTACACTTGAAATAATCGTTTGATATGGACTTGTCCAATCATACCCAAACAAACCTAAAAGTGTACCTAACAGAAATCCGACAATTGTTGGATCACCTA
>OKFJ01000194.1_pt1 | contig 5205 bp, 5 predicted proteins | sample 1609901 | NCBI WGS metagenome assembly OKFJ01 (sample SAMN04436594, study PRJEB24849) | human gut metagenome | biome: human gut; feature: NICU; material: stool | host: Homo sapiens | place: USA: Saint Louis, MO | collected 2009-11-13 | reverse complement strand
TTTTTCAATTTCGCTAACTTTTTGTCAAAAAAATAAGGCTTTAGGAACCAGTCTTTACGACTATGGTTCCTGAAGCCTCATCATGAATTACTATTTTTTTGCTTCGCCTTTTAGGCTACTTCTTCAGAAAACTGACTGTTATATAAATCAGCATAAAAACCGTTTTTCGCCATTAATTCATCGTGGGTTCCTGTTTCCACAATTGAACCTTCTGCCATAACGATAATCGTATCGGCATCACGGATAGTCGACAAGCGATTCATTGCTGCTTGAATCAGTATTTCTGTTCGAGTGTCCACACTTGAGGTGGCTTCATCCAAAATTAAAACGTCTGGATTTGCTAAGAATGCTCGAGCAATTGTAATTAATTGTCGTTGACCTTGAGAAATATTGCTGGCTTCTTCATTTAGAATCGTTTGATAGCCTTCTGGTAATTTTCTGACAAAATCATCCACATGGGCTGCTTTCGCCGCACGGATCACTTCTTCTTCGCTCGCTTGCTCATTACCATAATGAATATTGTCATAGATACTTCCAGTGAACAACCAAGTATCTTGAAGAACCATTGAAAAGTGTGCTCGCAACTCTTCGCGAGACAAATCGCGCGTATCTACGCCATCATATTTGATGCTGCCGCTACTAATATCATAGAAGCGTTCCAATAAGTTAATTAGGGTTGTTTTCCCAGCACCTGTTGGGCCCACGATTGCGACCATTTCCCCAGGTTTAACATTTAAATTGAAATCTTTCATTAATAATTTCTCTGGTGAATAGCCAAAAGCAACATGTTCAAAAGAAACACGATAAGGACTATCTGTTTCCACTGGTACGCCAGAAGGTTCATCCACCATTTCTTCTTCATCTAATACTTCAAAGACACGTTCTGCCGAAGCCACCGTAGCTTGGATTGTATTCATTAAATTAGCGATTTGAGTAATCGGTTGTGAAAATTGATTGGTATATTGAAGAAATGCTTGGACATCCCCTAAATCCATCATACCATTCGCTACTTTTACGCCACCAAGGACTGCAACAAACACGTAGCCTAGATTTTTGATAAAGTTCATTAAAGGCATAATGATCGCTGAAATAAATTGTGCTTTGCGACCAGCATGGTATAATTTTTCATTTTCTTTTTCAAATACTTCTTGATCACTTTCTTCGTGGTTGAAACTTTTTACTACTACGTGACCACCGTAGGTTTCTTCGACTTGGTTATTCAATAATCCTAAGCTTTTTTGTTGAGCCGCAAAATGTTTTTGCGAGCGAGGCGCCACAACCATCACAACAATTAAACTTAATGGCACTGTTGCTAAGGCAATTAGTGTTAACTGCCAGCTAATGGTCAGCATCATCCAAAGTACACCCACAAATGTCACGATACTGGTAATTAATTGGGTTAAGTTTTGTTGTAAAGTACTCGCAATATTATCCATGTCGTTAATTGCCCGTGACATGATGTCCCCATTACTATGAGTATCATAATAGGAAATTGGAACTTTGTTCATTTTCGCTTCTAATTCTTGACGTAATTCATAAACTGTTCGCTGTGAAACACGTGTCATAATTACTTGCTGCAAGAAATTAAAGACAGCAGAAATAAGATACATGGCAATAACAATTAATAAAATTTGACCGATTTTGTCAAAATCAATTGGAAAAGATGTTATTTTTAAGCCTTGTTTCATTTCAGCAGCGCCTTTCATGACGCCTTTAAAAATTTCAGTTGTTGCCTGTCCTAATACTTTTGGTGTTTGAATTTGGAAAACGACGGCTGCGATTGCTAATACTAAGACAGCAATAATTGACAGCATTCGTTTAGACATGTATCGAAATAAACGTTTCACTGTTTTCCAGAAATTTTTTGGTTTTGGCCCTTTTGCGCCAATGTTGCGTCCTGGTCCACCGCCCATTGGTCCGCCTTTTGGTCGACTACTCATGCAAGGTCCTCCTCTCTCAATTGAGAATGTACGATTTCTTGATACGTTTGGTTGTTCGCTAATAACTCTTCATGCGTTCCTTTACCAACTAATTTCCCTTCGTCTAATACTAAAATTGTCGATGCTTCCATAACCGTACTTACACGTTGGGCCACTAAAACAACAATTGCATCCGTCATCTGCTCTTTTAAGGCTTTTCTTAAATTAGCATCTGTTTTGAAGTCCAATGCAGAAAAGGAATCATCAAAAACATAGACATCTGCTGGTTTTACTAAAGCACGAGCAATAGCCAACCGCTGGCGTTGTCCGCCAGAAAAATTACCGCCGCCTTGTTCGACATGACTATCCAAACCTTCTGCCAATTCTGAAACAAACGCCTTTGCCTGCGCAATTTCTAAAGCTTGCCAAATTTCTTCATCGGTCGCATTTGGGGCGCCGTATTGCATATTTTCACGAATCGTTCCTGTAAATAAAACAGCCTTTTGCGGTACAAAGCCAATCATTTCTCGTAAATTATGCTGTGACGTTTCTTTAATGTTTTTACCATTTAGTAAAATCTTGCCAGATTCAACATCATAAAAACGTGGTAAAAGATTAACCAGCGTTGTTTTCCCAGAACCTGTCCCACCAATAATTGCGACCGTCTCCCCAGATTTTGCTGAAAAATCTATATCTTCCAGTGCTAAGTTTTCAGCATGCTGGTAACGATAATTAACATGTTCAAACGCCAATGTTGCTTTGTCGCCTTTTAGAGAGAGTAGTTCTGGATTGGGTACATCTTTGATTTCTGAATCAGTATTTAGCACCTCATTAATCCGATCAGCAGAAGCTTGCGCCCGCGGTACCATGACAAAAATCATGGATAGCATCATGAAACTCATCAGAATTTGCATAGCATAAGTCATAAAGTTGCATTTCCGCAATATAATGACCGCCAAACCAGGTGATTGCAATATTGGTACCACTCATAATGAGTGTCATTAAAGGAATCATCAAAGCGACAATCGTATTCACTTTAATCGCCGTTTGTGTATAATCCTTATTGGCTTCATCAAAACGTTGTTCTTCATAGTTTGCTTTGCCAAAGGCCCGAATCACACGAACCCCTGTCAGTCCTTCACGAAAAACTAAATTTAAACGGTCGGTTTTCTTTTGCATGCTTTTAAATAACGGAACCGCTAAAAACATGATACCTCCCACTAAAACAGCCATAATTGGTAAAACATATAGAAAATTTTCGTTAATTGTGGGTCCTTGTTATATGCCATAAAACTTGCACCAATTAACGTTAAAGGTGCGTTAATCATTAAACGTAAAAACATTTGCATAACCATTTGAATCTGATTGACATCATTGGTTGTTCGTGTAATTAGCGAAGCTGTCCCAAATTTGTCAAATTCATTATTAGAAAAATTTTCAACTTTTCGATAAATATCAGTCCGTAATTTTTTACCTAAACTTTGTGATTCTTTGGTGGCAAAAAAGGTATTTCCAATAGAAGCGACAATGCTAATCAAAGAAAAGCCTAACATGACAACTCCTGTACTCCAAATATAGTTAATATCTCCTTTAGCGACACCGTCATTAATGATATTAGATGTTAATGTGGGCAGATATAAATCTGCGATAATTTGTACGATCATAAATACAACCGCTGCAAAGACCGACCATAACGACATCCGTTTGACTAGTTTAATCAACTAACTTCTCCTCCTTTTTGCTACTTATAAGCGCCATTTTTCAACCAATTTAATTTCATTTTTAATTGTTTGACTGCTTCAGTTGAATCATAGGCGGTATTTTCTCTTTGTTGACGATACCCGTCAACAATTGTTGAGAAAACGGCATGCATCGCCGTCTGCATGAACCATGTGAATTCTTTTGGCGTTTCAATGGTTAATTTCGAACGATCGATTATTTGATAAAGATGTTCTGCATAGGCAGCATGGCCTTTTCTTCCTCTATGCTTATGACAGTGCTGTTTCCTATTTTTTTCCTCTTCCCCAGTCGCTAAATTATCTGTCACCCGACGTGAAGCACGATAGTCCATGTTGACAAATAAATTCCGATAGAAAGAAGCATTCTCTCCAGTTAGCACTTCGACAATCATCTTGGAGAAATAGACATCCATGGCTTCGATTAAATCACCATTTTCCGCAATAATTTGTTTCTCTAAATCTCGTTCACTATTTTTTCTTAATGTCGCAAAGTAATAAAAATACAAATCTTCTTTGTTCTCAAAATATTGATAAAAGCTACCGCGAGGAATTTCCGCTAATTTAACAATATTTGCAATTGACGCTTCTTGTAAAGAATGTCGTGAAAATTCAATTTGCGCAGCATCTAATAAGCGTTGTTGCTTTTCTTCTGGCAAATGAAAAAACGTATTCGTAGGCATATTTGTGTTCCTCCCTTTTATGACACATTGTCATATGACACCATGTCATTATAGCACTCTCTATTCAGAATGCAAGTTTTTTACAAAAAAAATCAAGCACCCAGCAAGACAAAATTAATGTTAGATTCTGTCTCACCAGTTGCTTGATTAATAATAGTGTTTGATGCATTCTTGTAACAAGCCAGCGACCTCTTTTATAGGTCCATTGGCATCTATTCGTTGATAATTAGGATATTGTTCTAATTGGTTTTTGATAAGAATTTCTTGATCATAAAGGTTTAAACGTTCTTCAATAATTTTAGGATCAGATTCTCGTTGCTTTAAACGTTGATAAATATTTTCTTTTGAAACGTCAAAAAAAACTGGAATGACGGACTCGCCGAAACGCTCAAAGACCGCTTGAAAGCCTGGAAAAGTTAACGCATTATAGGCTGGATGCTCTTTCGTTGTTTCAACGATGGCATCTACACCGACACCGTAATAGTTTCCATGGTAAAAATCATACTCCACTAACTGATTGGTTTCAATCAAGGTTTGAAAACTTGCTTTTGTTTCAAAATAGTAATCCACACCATCCACTTCATCCAATCGTTTTTTCCTCGTAGTATGCGAGATAACTTTATAGTTTTTCGGAAAAACCTTACTTGTAATTGCGGTCTTGCCAGAACCACTCGGACCCATAATAACAAAAAATGGATGTTGTAATTGCTTAATCATTAGAAACGCTCCTCTCAGTTGTTTCTATTATAACGTATTGTGCATTATTTTGAAAAATTGACAAAAAAGAGCTTGGGCCAAAAATCACTTTGGATTTTTGGCCCAAGCTTAAAAATTAATAAACGGCGGGAACAGAAGCAACAACCTATT
>OKFJ01000193.1_pt1 | contig 5219 bp, 4 predicted proteins | sample 1609901 | NCBI WGS metagenome assembly OKFJ01 (sample SAMN04436594, study PRJEB24849) | human gut metagenome | biome: human gut; feature: NICU; material: stool | host: Homo sapiens | place: USA: Saint Louis, MO | collected 2009-11-13 | reverse complement strand
ATATGGTAATTTGTGAGGGGAACAAAATTGTTGGATATGCAGGTGCTTGGCTTGTATACGATGAAGGTCAAATCACGAATATCGCTATTATTCCTTCCGCACGAGGTAAGGGATATGGATCAAAACTTACCAAGCAATTAATAGATGAATGTCTTATGAGAGGTATGAAAGAAATTTTCTTAGAGGTGCGCATATCTAATTTAGCAGCATTGGCTATGTATAGAAATTTAGGATTTTCTGTAAAAGGAATTCGTAAAGATTATTATTCAGAGCCTACGGAAGATGCTTATATTATGTCTCTTGTTTCAGAGGAAATAGAATGAGTATATACACATTAGCCTTGGAAAGTAGCTGTGATGAAACCGCTGCTTCTGTCCTTAAGGACGGGCGCACCGTTTTGTCTAATGTTATTTCAAGTCAAGTACCAATACATAGAAAATTTGGTGGCGTTGTACCTGAAATTGCATCACGTCATCATATAGAACAAGTTATACCCGTTATAGACCAAGCATTACGTGATGCGAATGTGACTCTACAAGATATCAATCATATTGGTGTTACGTATGGGCCAGGTCTTGTAGGGGCTTTATTAGTTGGTGTTGCTGCAGCAAAGGGACTATCTTTTGCTACAGGGATACCCTTGGTGCCAGTGCACCATATGGAAGGTCATATTTTTGCTAACTTTTTAGCTAATCCAGAACTAGAGCCTCCGTTTTTAAGTCTCGTTGTATCTGGTGGTCATACCATGTTAGTACATGTAAAAGGATATGAAGAATTTGATGTTCTTGGACAGACACGTGACGACGCAGCTGGAGAGGCTTTTGATAAGATTGCACGGGTCATGGGATTCCCTTATCCAGGGGGCCCTCATATCGATGCCCTTGCCGCTGAAGGGAATCCAGAGGCTATTGAATTTCCAAAGGCTTTAAGTGAACCAGGTAATTTTGAATTTAGCTTTAGTGGTTTAAAGTCTGCCGTTTTAAACTATTTAAATAGTAAGCAACAAAAGAATGAACCTATCAATCAATCTGATGTGGCCGCATCATTCCAGAAGGCCATCGTTGATGTATTAGTAGAAAAGACGAAAGATGCCGCACATACTTTAGGTGAAAGTCGTATTACTATTGCTGGTGGTGTATCAGCCAATAAAGGATTACAAAAGGCTTTAGAAGCTATGTGTGTAGAAGAAGGTTTTACTTATTACAAACCACATAAAATTTTGTCTACTGACAATGCGGCCATGATTGGATGTCGAGCTTATTATATGGCGCAGGCCGGTAAATTTGGCGATTTAACATTGAATGCAAAGCCTAGTGTTGAAATTGGATACGTATCTTGGAAAGAGGATTAATCGTGGATATTGGTCAAGATATTTTAAATAGAACACCATTAGGACCATTACAAACCTCATTACTTGAGCATATTAGTAAACTCATATCCTTTGGCGAGTCTTTAACTCGTCAAAGGATACAGATTTTTACACCCCTACTAGAGACAGGACAAGGTGAAAGATCACAACAATGTGTAGATATGCTATGCATAGAACGCAGTGATCAAGGGATTACTACACGTCAATTAAAAGGCAGTCATACGTGGCATACTATGATGAAAGATGGTCAGCCACTTATCGGGTTAGATGATAAGCAGCGTCAACATGTCTTTCCTATCGTAGACAACGGAGGTCGTATTATTGGGGGCATATCTTTTACATTATCACCATCTATTAAGGCAGAACAATATGAGCAAGAATACGTTTTGTCTGATACGATGCAACGTCTTATGCTGACAGCTACTGATGAACAAATATTGTCTTACGAACCCATGTCCTATTTTGATGGTTTAATTATTTTCGACGACACTTATAAAATACTGTATGCTAACGATGCAGCTATGAAGTTAGTAGATGTATTAGGCTTTGACCGTCGCTTGGTTGGTTCATCAATTTTTAGCAGTACCTTAAAGATGTCCGCTATACAGCAGGTATTATCAGATAGAAATATACTTACAAATGAAGAAATCTATCAAGATATGGTAATTCGTCAGCATATGATTCCTATTGCTATGGGGCGCAATGAAACGAGGTGCTTTTTAGTTCTTCATGATTGTACTCGTGAAAGTAAACAGCAACAAGAATTATTAGTTAAAAATTCCATTATCAAAGAGGTTCATCACCGTGTAAAAAATAACTTACAAACAGTAGCAGGTTTATTGCGCATGGAGGCGAGACGCTCTAGCTTGCCAGAGGTAAAACAAGCACTCCAAGAGGGGATTAATCGCATCGAGAGTATGGCTCTAGTTCACGATATAGTCTCCCATTACGATGAGGATTATATTGGTATACGATCGATCTACGATGAATTATGTCGATTGTTGCGTATGAGTATGGTGCGACAAGACCAAGAGGTTACTTTTACTTACAGTGGCGAAGATATGCTAATTTCTTCTCATATGGCAAGTTATGTATCTCTTATTATTAATGAATTGATTACGAATAGCTTAGAACATGGGTTAGACGGTAGAAATGGTCAAATTCATTTGACTGTAACGGATATAAACGGGAGTATCGAACTAATCTTTTGGGATAATGGTAAAGGATTGCCTAGTGATTTTTCTGTTTCGTCTAATAAACGGTTAGGTTTAACAATTATTAATAATTTAGTTACTCATGAGTTGAAAGGTAGTTTATCCATAGAAAATACTGGTACAGGTGTATTGGTGACGATACATATGAAGAAGGAGGCATAAATGCGCGTTTTAATCGTGGATGATGAATCTCTAATACGTATGGACTTACGGGATATTATTGAGTCTTGTGGTCATGAAGTCGTTGCAGAAGGTACAAATGGTGTTGAAGCTTTAGAACTTTGTAAAAAACATAAGCCAGATATTATATTGATGGATGTTAAAATGCCAGAATTAGATGGTATTGAGGCGGCACGTCAAATTGGCTTTCACCATGAAGCACCTGTAGTATTATTAACAAGTTATAGCCAGCAAGATTTAATCGATAAGGCTCGAGATTCTGGTGTATATGGCTATTTAATTAAACCAGTACGGGAGGAGCAGTTAGTTCCTTCCTTAGAGATGGCTTTAGGCCGCTATAAAAGTGATGCTCAGTTGCGCGAAAAGATGGCTGAGCTAGAACAGTCATTAGAAGATCGTAAAATCATTCAAAAGGGAACTGGTATATTAATGGAACTATATTCTATATCTGAAGCGGAAGCGTATAATCGCATTCTTAAACAGTCTAATAAGTCAAATAACATCTAAAAAGTCAAAAAATCAAAATTAGTACTTGCAATTATTTTAACTTCGGTTATAATAATACTTGTGATTAGCACTCAATGAGTTAGAGTGCTAATAAATTATGGAGATTAACTATTAAAAAGGAGTGACATTATATGTTAAAACCATTAGCTGACCGCGTTCTTATCCGTCTAGAAGCAAAAGAAGAAAAAACTAAAAGTGGTATCTTCCTTCCTGATACAGCTAAAGAAAAGCCTCAAGAAGGTGTAGTTGTAGCTGCTGGTAAAGTATATGACAATGGTCAACGTGTAGCTCCAGAAGTTAAAGTTGGCGACACTGTTATGTTTGCAAAATATGCTGGTAGCGAATTAGAAATCGATGGCGCTACTCATTTGATTATTAGCGAACGCGATATTTTAGCAGTATTATAATCGCTGATTTATAGTCTATATGACTATAAAAACTGATGATACATTCTATATTGCCTAAAGGCACATATATTTCGTTACATTGGATAGTGTTACTATTTAGGAGGTAATACATATGGCAAAAGAAATCTTGTTTAATGAAGAAGCTCGTCGCGCTTTAGGCCGTGGCGTCGATCAATTAGCAAATGCTGTAAAAGTTACATTAGGTCCAAAAGGTCGTAATGTTGTGTTGGATAAAAAATTTGGTTCCCCAACAATTACAAATGATGGTGTAACCATTGCTCGCGATATTGAACTTCCAGATCCATTTGAAAACATGGGTGCTCAATTAGTAAAAGAAGTTGCTACTAAAACTAACGACGTAGCAGGTGATGGTACTACTACCGCAACAGTATTGGCGCAAGCTATGATTCAAGAAGGTATGCGCAATGTAGCAGCCGGTGCAAACCCAATGATTTTGAAAAAAGGCATTGAAACAGCAGTAAAAACTTTAGTTGAAGAAATCAAAAAACGCTCTATTAAAGTTTCTGGTAAAGCTGAAATTGCTCAAGTTGCAAGTGTATCTGCTGCTGACGAAGAAATCGGTGGTTTGATTGCTGAAGCTATGGAAAAGGTTGGTAATGACGGTGTTATTACTGTTGAAGAATCCAAAGGTTTGCAAACTGCATTAAATGTAGTAGAAGGTATGCAATTTGATCGTGGTTACATTTCCCCTTATATGGTAACTGACCCTGATCGTATGGAAGCCGTTATGGATAACCCATATATCTTGATCACTGATCGTAAAATCAGTGCTATCGCAGATATGTTGCCAACACTTGAAAAAGTAGTAAAAGTAGGCAAAGAACTTCTTATTATCGCTGAAGATGTAGAAGGGGAAGCGTTGGCTACATTAGTAGTAAACCGTTTGCGTGGTACATTCAAAGCTGTAGCTGTTAAAGCTCCTGGCTTCGGTGATCGTCGTAAAGCTATGCTTGAAGATATTGCTATCTTAACTGGCGGTACGGTAATCACTGAAGATATGGGCCGTAAGCTTGATTCTGTAGAACTTGAAGATCTTGGTACAGCTCGTCAAGTTCGCATCACTAAAGATGAAACTACAATCATTGATGGCGCAGGTGATAAAGATGTAATTACTAAACGCGTTAACCAAATCCGTGTACAAGTTGAAGAAACTACTTCTGATTTCGACCGTGAAAAATTACAAGAACGTCTAGCTAAATTGTCCGGTGGTGTTGCAGTTATCGAAGTAGGTGCTGCTACAGAAGTTGAAATGAAAGATAAGAAACTTCGCATTGAAGACGCATTGAACGCAACCCGTGCAGCTGTCGAAGAAGGTATCGTAGCTGGTGGTGGTACTACATTCATCGATATCATCCCTGCATTGAATACATTGAAAGCTACTGGTGATGTTCAAACTGGTATTAACCTTGTAAAACGCGCTGTAGAAGAACCACTTCGTCAAATTGCATACAACGCTGGTCTCGAAGGTTCTGTAGTAGTAGAAAAAGTTAAAAATACTGAAGCTGGTGTAGGTTTCAATGC
>OKFJ01000191.1_pt1 | contig 5246 bp, 4 predicted proteins | sample 1609901 | NCBI WGS metagenome assembly OKFJ01 (sample SAMN04436594, study PRJEB24849) | human gut metagenome | biome: human gut; feature: NICU; material: stool | host: Homo sapiens | place: USA: Saint Louis, MO | collected 2009-11-13 | reverse complement strand
GTTAAATTTACTATCGCCATAGCTGAAGGCTTAGAACACGCGCATACAATGGGCATTGTTCATTGTGATATAAAGCCACATAATGTTATTATTACCAATACGGGGCGCGTTAAAGTAACTGACTTTGGTATTGCTCGTGCAATAAATGCAACTAACACAGTTATGTATACGAATTCGATTTTGGGTTCAGCACACTATTTATCACCAGAGCAAGCTAGTGGTAAACCGGTAGACGGCAATACAGATATCTATTCTCTGGGTGTCGTATTGTATGAAATGCTTACAGGTCGTGTACCATTTGAAGGGCCAATTGCGGTAGCATTAAAACATGTTCGTGAGAAGGTAGAACCTCCAACACGATATAATCCATCAATTCCTCCGCTTTTAGAAGCTGTTGTTATGAAAGCATTATCTAAAAATCCTGCTGATCGATTTGATTCTATCTCTGATATGATCAGTGATTTGCGATTATCTCAAGGTTTTACGATGGGCAAAACACAACGTCATGAACCATATGACTTTGCTACACAAATGATTCCTGCTGTTGATCCTGAAGCACTTGAAGATCTTAGTACGATTCAAGAAGAACGAAAAGAAGAGGGTAAAAAGAAGAGTATGTTAAGTAAAATTGCATCGATTCCACAAAAATACATCGTTCTAGGTGCTGCTGTCATTTTCTTAGTAGCATTTTTAGGTGCTTTCTTAAGCTACGGTAATTTCTGGAGTAATACAACAGTAGATGTACCTAATGTGGTAGGCAAACAAGTTTCTGTAGCAAAAAATATCTTAGAAGATAAACATTTGCGTGTGTCTACAAGTGAAGTCACAAATCCAGATGTGCCAGCTGGTCAAGTTATTTCTCAAACTCCTGGAGCTGGAGAGAAGGTTAAAGAGCAACGAACAATCCATCTTGTGGTTTCTAAAGGTGTAGGCGATATTACGGTGCCAGATTTAACTGATTTAACTGTGGATCAAGCCCGTCAACGACTTAAAGATTTAGGTTTAGTTGTGGGGAAAATAACACAGCAATCTGTAGATGGTAAAAAAGATGGTGTAATCATTGCTCAGAGTCCTTCCGGAGATTCTAAAGTGTCTAAAGGGACAACAATTGATCTCGTTGTAAATAAAGCGAAGGCTAAGAAAGTCAAAGTACCTAATCTTGTTGGTATGACATTAAAAGATGCTCGTGATACATTGAGTAATATTCAACTAGGTGTAAACCAAGTATCTGGATCTGTGGAAGAAAAATCTGTGGTTATAGAGCAAAGCATTAAAGCTGGCGATGAAATTGACGAAGGCTCCACATTAAATCTTACGACTGAGTTCAAAGATGATAAAAAGAAATCTGATAAAAAAGATGGAAACAGTGGTAATAAAACAACTGGTACTATAGATGTTACTGTACCAGCTGGTTCTAAAAATCAAGAACTTAAAATTGTCGTAAAAGATGATGAAGGTTCCGCAGTAATTTATGATGATACCAATAAACCTGGAGATCGTATTGTTCGAAAAGTGTCCGGTGTAGGTAATGTACGTATTGAGGTATACCTCAATGGTGCATTAGTGCAAGAAACTGCATTATAAGAGGTACTATGATTACAGGCATTGTTGTCAAAAATATGAATGGGTACTTTTATGTACAAGATGATACGGGCACCATTCATGAATGTAAGGTTCGTGGCAGACTTAAGAAAGGTCGTTATAGTTTACTTGTGGGTGACCGCGTTACGATTTCGGAGGATGAATCCATCCATGGACGTCATAATTCGATGGTACGTCCAGCAGTAGCTAATATTGACCAAGTTGTATTAGTTGTGGCTGCCCATGAACCAGATATTAATGAGCTATTACTTAATAAAATGCTCGTTATGATTGAACATGCGGATATACCTATCGTGCTATGTATCAATAAATGTGACCTGATGGATTCAGAGACGGAAACTATGGTTGATCTTTATAAATCAATTGGTTATAAGGTTTTGATGACATCCACATATAATATGACAGGCATCGATGATTTACGTCATGTGCTTCAACATAAGGTAACAGCTTTTGCAGGTCCATCTGGTGTTGGTAAGAGTAGTCTTTTAAATGCAGTAGACCCAAAATTCGCCTTCCAGACTGGGGAGGTAAGTGATAAGATTAAACGTGGCAAACACACCACTCGTCACGCTTCTTTATATAGTTTAGATGCAGATTCTTTTATCATGGATACACCTGGATTTAGTGCTATTGAATTTAATGATGTTTCCCTTGAAAGATTGCCTACATTATTCCCAGAATTTGGTGAATATGTTGATACTTGTAAATTTAGTCCTTGCTATCATGAACATGAACCCATTTGTGGGATTAAAGCTGCTCTAGAAGCTGGTCATATTCATCAAGGACGATATGATGCTTATATGTCTATACGTAATGATATAGAAAGTCAACGAAAGAGGTTTTAATATGATAAAAATTGCACCATCTATGCTTTCCGCAAATTTTGCGGTGTTAAGCGAGGAATTAAAATCTATTGAAGCAGCGGGGGCTGATTTATTACATATCGACATCATGGATGGACACTTTGTTCCTAATCTAACCTTTGGTGCTCCCATTGTGAAAGCCATTCGTCCATATACAAAATTACCATTTGATGTGCATTTGATGGTTACTAATCCTGGTGATTATGTAGAAGAATTTGCAAAAATTGGTGTAGAATATTTTACTTTTCATCAAGAAACTGTACCTCATATGCATCGTTTGATTCAACATATCAAGCAGTGTGGGATGAAGGCTGGTGTAGCATTGAATCCTAGTACACCTGTATCTCTACTAGAAGATGTAGCTGCAGATTTAGATATGATTTTAATTATGTCTGTGAATCCAGGATTTGGAGGACAATCTTTTATTAAAAATGCCATAAAAAAAGTTAAACAAGCTAAGATATTGTTAGAAGAAGTAGACAATTCAACGGCAGTCATTGAGGTGGACGGTGGTATTAACGATATTACTTGTGTACCGATTAAAAGAGCGGGGGCTACAGTTTTAGTTGCTGGTTCTGCAGTATTTGGTGCTGAAGATCGTGCAAGTATGATTGAATTCATTCGCAATAATTAAATAAATATTTTCATAATATTCTATAATTCAAATTTGAACATAAGATCGTACATCAATAAGAAAGAGAATGTATTTAAAATAAGGAGTGAGGAATACTTAAAGAATTCCTCACTCCTTGCTTGCTTTTGCCATGATTTTTTGTTAGAATTATTAGGTATGAAAAATATGCACGTCAGTGGACTTCGGTACTGTGCCTAATTTTGGGTGACCCGAAGGATGAAGCGGCGGAGGTTAATTAACAGGAGGTGCCACAATGGCAGTAGTATCAATGAAACAATTATTAGAAGCTGGTGTTCATTTCGGACATCAAACAAGAAGATGGAACCCTAAAATGGCTCCTTACATCTTTACAGAAAGAAACGGTATATACATAATCGATTTACAAAAAACTGTAAAGAAAGCTGAAGAAGCTTATAACTTCATTAAAGAAGTAGCTGTAGATGGAAAAGATATTCTTTTCGTTGGAACTAAGAAACAAGCTCAAGAAGCTATCCAAGAAGAAGCTGTAAGAAGTAACATGCACTTCGTTAACAACAGATGGTTAGGTGGAATGTTAACTAACTTCACAACTATCAAGAGCAGAATTAAGAAAATGGAAGAAATTGAAAAAATGCAAGAAGATGGAACTTTTGAAGTTCTTCCAAAGAAAGAAGTTATCAAGTTAAAAGGTGAATTAGAAAAACTTGAAAACAACTTAGGTGGTATTAGAAATTTAGATCCTGAAAACATAGGAGCTATGTTCGTTGTAGATCCAAGAAAAGAAAAGAACGCTATATCAGAAGCTAAAATTTTAGGAATTCCAGTTGTAGCTATCGTAGATACAAACTGTGATCCAGAAGAAGTAGATTATGTGATTCCAGGTAATGATGATGCGATAAGAGCTGTTAAATTAATAACTGCTAAAATGGCTGACGCTATAATCGAAGGAAGACAAGGTGAACAATTAGCTGAATAATATAAGGGATTTATATAAAAGCATAGAGGAAGTGAAGTTCACTTCATTTCCTCTTTTTCTTACATAATGGTAAGGATTACTTATAATAAGGAGGATATAACTTATGGCAAACATTAGTGCACAATTAGTTAAAGAACTAAGAGAAATGACAGGAGCAAAAATGATGGATTGTAAAAAAGCTCTTGTTGCAACTGAAGGAGATAAAGATAAAGCAGTAGAATTCTTAAGAGAAAAAGGTCTTGCGGATGCTGCTAAAAAAACAGGAAGAACAGCAGCTGAAGGTGTTGTTAAGACTTACATCTCAGAAGATAAGAAAACTGGTGCAATTGTAGAATTCAACTGTGAAACAGATTTCGTTGCTTTAAATGAAGAGTTCACAGCTTTTGCTGATAAATTAGCTGAAATAGTAGTTGCTACATCTGTAACAACAGTAGAACAATTAGTAAATGAAAAATTTGATGGTGAAACAAGTGTTGCAGATGCTTTAAAAGCATTAATTGCTAAACTTGGTGAAAACATGACAGTAAGAAGATTTACTAAGTTCAACATAGAAAATGGTATTGTTAAGAGCTATATCCACGGTGGCGGAAGAATCGGAGTTTTAGTTGAATTAGCTTGTGATACAGCAAGTGATTCATTAGATGAAATCGCTAAAGAAATTTGTATGCAAATTGCTGCTGCCAATCCATTATTCTTAAGCAAAGAAGATGTAGATGCAGAATCAATTGAAAAAGAAAAAGAAATTTACAGAGTTCAAGCTTTAAATGAAGGTAAGCCAGAAAATATCGTTGAAAAAATGGTTAATGGAAGAATTCAAAAATACTACAAAGAAGTTTGTCTTTTAGAACAATTATGGGTTAAGGATGGAGATAAGACAATATCTAAGTTCTTAGCTGAAAAATCTAAAGAAATCGGTTCTCCAGTGTCTGTAACTAGATTCGTAAGATACGAAAGAGGAGAAGGAATCGAAAAGAAAGAAGAAAACTTCGCTGAAGAAGTAGCTAAAATGGGCGGAAAATAATAACATAAGAGAACACATTGTGTTCTCTTTTTTTAGAATATAGATATAAAAAATTAACAAAAATAGAGAATTCAGCGTTTTGGAGGTTTAAGATGGGAACTTGTAAATACAAAAGAGTTATGCTTAAGTTATCAGGTGAGGCTTTAGCAGGCGAAAATGGTTTTGGAATAG
>OKFJ01000190.1_pt1 | contig 5248 bp, 4 predicted proteins | sample 1609901 | NCBI WGS metagenome assembly OKFJ01 (sample SAMN04436594, study PRJEB24849) | human gut metagenome | biome: human gut; feature: NICU; material: stool | host: Homo sapiens | place: USA: Saint Louis, MO | collected 2009-11-13 | reverse complement strand
GAGAGCAGTTCTTGTATCAAAATCACAAGATGGAATGAAAAAAGAAGTTAAAGCTTTAATAGAAAAGTATGGTGCACATAAACTTACAGATTTAGAGGCATCATGCTACAAAGATTTGCTTAAAGATGCAGAGGATCTTTAACAATTATCAATGAATAATTGATGCCCTTTATGGGTACACAGAGTGCAATTGACAATGAAGGATGAAAAACTTTCAGTTTTTCTAAGATTATAGTATTGCATCTACATTTGCTAGGGAAAATATAATTCGCTTAAGGCGAATGTTATGGCTAATGCCATAACAATGCAATAATACAATTAAAAGTTGGAGATTTTTTTCCTTAATTGTACATTGTAAATTGTCAATTGATAATTATATATCAAATACCGCCAAGGTAGAATTTAAGGAGGAATTATAAATGGCAACTAATAAAACAAAGGTGATTACAGGAGTAGTCAGGCTAAGCTATGCAAATGTATGGGAACCAAAATCAATAAATGGGAGTGATGAAAAGTACAGTGTTTCTTTGATAATCCCAAAGAGTGATAAAAAAACAATTCAAGAAATTAAGGATGCAGTTAAATCTGCAAAACAGGAAGGTAAGTCAAAGTTTGATGGGAAAATACCAGCTAATTTAAAACATCCATTAAAAGATGGAGATATAGAAAAACCTGACGAGGAGGCATATAAAGACAGCTATTTTGTAAATGCAAACAGCAATGAAAGACCACAGATTGTGGACAAGAGTGTTAATCCTATTTTGGATCAAAGTGAAGTATATTCAGGGTGTTATGGAAAGGTATCAATCAATTTTTATGCATTTAACAGCGATGGAAATAAAGGGATAGCCTGTGGCCTTGGAAATATTCAAAAAATAAGAGATGGAGAGCCTTTAAGTAGTCGTTCAAGTGCAGCTGATGATTTTATAAATGAAGAAGAAGATTATTTTTTTGGTTAAAGAAAATCAATGGATAATGAACAATGAACAATTGATGCCCCTTGTGGGTACAAAGAGTGCAATGAAGTAAAAAAAGCTTACAGCTTTTAAATATATTATTGCATTTGTTCATTGTTTTAAAGTTTTGGAGGAATCATATGGAAAAGACATTATCCTTAGATTTAGAAACTTACTCTGACATAGACTTAGTTAAATGTGGAGTTTATGCATATGTAGATAGTCCTAATTTTGAAATATTACTTGTGGCATACTGTTTTGATGAAGATGAAGTAAAAATCATTGATTTAGCATCAGGTGAAGTCATGCCAGAAGAAGTTAAAGAAGCTGTATTAAGTGATGATGTTATAAAGACAGCTTTTAATGCTAATTTTGAAAGAATATGCTTAAGCAAATATTTTAATAGCAATTTAAAGTCAGATTCATGGTGCTGCACTGCAGCTCAAGCTTCAATGTTAGCACTTCCACCTAGTCTTGAAGGCGTTTCAGAAGTTCTTGGACTTAATAATAAGAAAATGAAAGAAGGAAAAGAGCTTATAAAGTATTTCTGCTGTCCATGCAAGCCAACAAATGTTAATGGGAACAGAATAAGAAACCTGCCAGTACATGATTTAGAAAAATGGAATATATTTAAGAGCTATTGCGTTAGGGATGTTGAAGCAGAAACTGAAATAAGAAATAAACTTAAAAATTATCCAATAAGTGAAAAGGAAGTGGAAATATATAGGCTGGATCAAATCATAAATGATAGAGGAATTTTAGTAGATATGAATTTGGTAAAAAGAGCTATAAAATGTGATAAAGATTTTATAGGTGCAGCTACCAAAAGAGCTTATGAAATTACAGGACTTGAAAATCCAAATTCAGTACCACAGCTTAAAGAATGGCTTGCACATAGAGGTATAAATATTAAAAGCCTTTCAAAAAAATCAGTATCAAAACTGGCAGAAAAATGTGATGGAGAGATAGAGGCGGTTTTAAAATTAAGGCTTCTTATGTCTAAAACTTCAGTAAAAAAATATGAAGCAATAGAAAGGTCAGTATGCTCTGATGGAAGAGTTCATGGACTGCTTAAGTTTTATGGAGCAAATCGTACTGGAAGATGGGCAGGCAGATTAGTGCAGGTTCAGAATCTTCCTCAAAACCATATTAAAGATTTGGAAGTAGCAAGAAATATTGTGAAGAATGGGGCCTTTGAAGAATTAGAAATGTTTTATGAAAGCACACCAAAGGTTTTATCAGAGCTTATAAGGACTGCTTTTATACCTAAAGCTGGTTTTAAATTCATAGCAGCAGATTTTTCTGCTATTGAAGCAAGAGTTTTAGCATATCTTGCAGGTGAAAAGTGGAGAGTAGATGTGTTCAAAACTCATGGAAAAATATATGAAGCTTCAGCAAGTGCTATGTTTAATGTGCCAATAGAAGGCATAAAAAAATCTTCAGACCTAAGACAAAAGGGGAAAATAGCAGAACTTGCATTAGGTTATGGGGGGAGCATAGGTGCTTTAACAGCTATGGGGGCACTTGAAATGGGACTTAAAGAGGAAGAACTACAACCATTAGTTACAGCATGGAGAAATGCAAATCAAAATATAACAAAGTTTTGGTGGAATATAGATAAAGCAGCAATTACGGCAGTAAAAGAAAGAACTACAGTAAAAGTAGGAAAAATTGAGTTCACATATTGTGGTGGAATATTATTTATAACACTTCCATCAGGGAGAAAACTATCTTATATGAAGCCAAGATTACAAATTAATAAATTTGACAGGGAAGGGCTAACTTATGAAGGAATAGGTGAAAGTAAGAAATGGATAAGAATTGAAACTTATGGACCTAAATTAGTTGAAAATATTGTTCAGGCTGCTTCAAGAGATTTACTTGCAGAAGCAATGTTAAGACTGCATGAAGCTGGATATGAAATTGTCATGCATATTCATGATGAAGTGGTAATTGAAGCACATATAAATAGAAATTCATTGGAGGAAGTGTGTGAAATCATGTCTATTGCTCCAGAGTGGGCAGAAGGGTTATTTTTAAAGGCAGATGGTTATGAGTGTAGTTATTATAAAAAAGATTAAAGGAATGGTGCAGGTAGCAATGAAGAATTATTTGGGAATAATAGGTTTAAGACTTATGATAAGTGTCACCACATTTGCTAGTAATTAAGATAATAGGAAACTGAAATTTGCAGATGATGAAATAGTAGAAATTATCGAGTGCGTAGTAATTAAGAAAACATGGAGTGTGATAAATAAATGATAATAAGCATTGCTAATAGTAGAACAGCTAAGAAATGGAAAGCCATAGATATTTCCTGGAATGAGTTTTTAGATAAAGTTAAAAACACAAAAAGGACAGGTGAAACTGTAAAAGAATTTAAAAATCTTTCAAAAGCAAAGCAGGATGAAATCAAAGATGTTGGTGGCTTTGTTTCTGGAAAGCTTAAAGAAGGTAAACGAAAGAACGGATATGTTGAGTATAGAACCATGTTAACCCTCGATATGGATTATGCAGATGCTGGGCTATGGGAGCAGATAACTTTATTTTATGATTTTACATGCTGCATATATTCAACACATAAACATACAAAAGAAAAAACACGTCTTAGATTAATAATACCATTAGCAAGAAAGATTAGTGCTGATGAATATTGTGCAGTTTCAAGAATGGTGGCATTTGATATTGGAATAGAGCAGTTTGATGATACCACATATGAGCCAACAAGGTTAATGTACTGGCCTTCAACCTCAAAGGATGGAGAGTTCATTTTTGAAAATCAAGAAGGGAAGCTTTTAGATCCAGATAAGATACTTTCAAGATATAAGGATTGGAAAAACAGTAGTGAATGGCCTGTATCTTCAAGGCAGAAAAGTATTGTAAGACATAATATTTCAAGACAAGCAGACCCTTTAGAAAAAGAAGGACTTATAGGAGCATTTTGTAGGCAATATTCTATTACCCAGGCAATATTCTATTACCCAGGCAATAGAAAAGTTTCTAAATGACATGTATAAGGAAAGCACTATTAATGGAAGATATGATTACATTCCAGCAGATTCAGCAGCAGGTGTGCTTATATATGAAGATAAGTTTGCATATTCACATCATGCTACAGATCTAGCATGTAATAAACTGTGTAATGCATTTGATTTAGTTAGAATTCATAAATTTGGACACCTTGATGAGAAAAAAAGTGATGATGTGGAAGATTCAAAGAAACCATCATTTAAAGCAATGCAGGAATATGTTTTAAATGATGATAAGGTAAAATTACAACTTTTGGAGCAGAAGAAAAAGGAAGCAGCCACAGAGTTTAAGAATGAAGAATATTTAGAAGTTAATAAAGAAAAGAGTTCTAAGTTTGATAAAGAAAATTTAGAGCTTCATAATAAAGGATATTTAGGATCTAATAATGAAGCAGCTTCTGAGTTTAATAATGAAAATTCAGAATTTAATAATGAAGCAGATTCAGAGACGGATAATGAAGAATGGAAAACACAGCTTATATTAAATAAACGAGGAGATGTAACAAATACATTAAGAAATCTAATTACTATTTTAGAAAATGATTCTTCCTTAAAATCAATAGCCTTCAACCAGTTAAGTGATGGGATGGAGATTAAGGAAACTGTTCCTTGGAAACATCCATCCAGGTTTTGGAGAGATGCAGATGATGCACAGCTTATTTCATATATTGACTCTACTTATGGAAGTTTTTCAGCAAGAAATTATGATATTGCAGTAAAGAAAGTCACGGATGATCGTTCATATCATCCAATAAGGGAATTTTTAAGTGATCTTCCCAAATGGGATGGTGTAAAAAGGCTTGAAACTTTATTTATAGATTACTTTAATGCAGATGATGAAGAATATACAAGAGCAGTTACAAGAAAAGTATTTATTGCAGCCGTTGCAAGAGTTATGAACCCAGGAATTAAATTTGACTGGATGTTAGTTTTAAATGGTCCTCCTGGAATAGGAAAGAGCACAATAATAAGAAAACTTGGAGGAGAATGGTTTAATGATTCTTTAAGACTTTCAGATACAAAGGATAAAACAGCAGCAGAAAAGCTTCAGGGATATTGGATACTTGAGATAGGTGAACTTGCTGGAATGAGTAAAGTTGAAGAAAATATTTTAAAGAATTTTTTATCAAGTCAAAATGACATATATAGGGCAAGCTTTGGAAGAAGAGCAACGCCTCATCCTCGGCAATGTATTTTTATAGGAACTACAAATGAAGATAGAGGATACTTAAGGGACACAACAGGAAATCGTAGATTTTGGCC
>OKFJ01000181.1_pt1 | contig 5372 bp, 4 predicted proteins | sample 1609901 | NCBI WGS metagenome assembly OKFJ01 (sample SAMN04436594, study PRJEB24849) | human gut metagenome | biome: human gut; feature: NICU; material: stool | host: Homo sapiens | place: USA: Saint Louis, MO | collected 2009-11-13 | reverse complement strand
TGACAGCGACCACAAGTTACAGGGCTTGTTCCAGGTTTTGCACCAGATCCTGAACATGTCTTACATGTCGCTTCACGGTTGTAGTGAACTTCTTTTTCTGCACCAAAAATCGCCTCTTCAAAGCTTAGGTTGACACGGTACTGAAGGTCATCACCTTGACGTGGAGCATTTGGGTTACGAGTAGCACCACCACCAAAGAAGCTAGAGAAAATATCCTCAAAGCCTCCAAAGCCTGCACCACCATCAAAACCACCAAAGCCTCCTTGGCCACCAAAACCATTCGCACCATCTGGTCCGTATTGGTCATAGGCTGCACGTTTTTGGTCGTCACTTAGAGTTTCGTAGGCCTCTTGGACCTCTTTATATTTTTCTTCCGCACCTGGTTCTTTATTAATGTCTGGGTGGTATTTCTTAGACATCTTACGATAGGCACGTTTAATTTCATCTTGAGAGGCATCCTTAGATACCCCAAGACGATCGTAATATTCGGTATTGTTCATACAAGATACTAAGAGCGAACAGAAAGCGACTGAAATTTAGGAAACCGACAAGAAATCCTGATTTCTTAGGAGGTTTATCTAATTTCCAAGCTTTCCGCTCGTGTTCAATTTCTCGAACTCTCTCTGTTCCTTTCTATTCTATTTGTTACGATACGAAGCACAAATATATCTTATATTCACTTCACTTATTTTAGCGAAAAACAGAGGCTGGGTTGCAACCTCTGCAGTTAGACTATTTAAGAATTCAAAGTTCAAATTTCTTTGCATTAATTCAGATTTATATTACTTATTGAACTTCGTAATAACTTGCAACCGCTACTGAAATCACGTCATTGAGATTATCATCAAATTTGATTTCTTTATTAATAGGCCCCCTATCTCCAGATAGTTTTGTTTTTCTCAATAAACCTGAGTGCAAAGTAGCCTCCCCATGAAATTTCACCCAAGTAACGTCGTTCTTTTTGTCTTTATGAATTTCTAGAAACTTCCTACCTGTATTTACTGTGGGTGAGTACAAGGAAGAGTATGCATCATTAACCTTTTCCTCAAACTTCAAAGTTCCGTCCTTTAATAAAGCAATTAAATCATTAACTTTCATTTTATTCCCCTTAATATATGAGAGTTAGTTGCAACAGATCAATCGGAATCATCTTACTTCTCCGTAAACTCTCCGTCTACGACGTCGTCGCCTGAATTATCTGCTGTTTGTGCACCTTCTGCTCCTGCTTGAGCTTGTTGTGCTGCTGCAGCTTGTTCGTAGAGTTTAACTGCAAGAGCTTGAGCTTTTTCGTTAAGAGCTTCCAATTTAGCCTTCATGTCATCAAGATTTCCTGATTCTTGAGCTTTCTTAAGGTCATCAAGAGCTGATTGAGCAGCATCACGTTCTGTGTCGAAGCCTTTACCTTCTGTTTCTTTGATTGTTTTTTCAGTCGCAAAGATAGCTTGGTCAACTTCGTTACGAAGATCTACTTCTTCTTTACGTTTTGCATCTGCTTCAGCATTTGCTTCAGCATCTTTCATCATCTTTTCAATTTCTTCATCTGTCAAACCAGAGTTAGATTGGATGACAATTGTTTGTTCTTTTTGAGTTCCAAGGTCTTTAGCTTTAACAGATACGATACCGTTCTTATCAATATCGAAAGTAACTTCGATTTGTGGGATACCACGAGGTGCAGCTGGGATATCAGTCAATTGGAAACGTCCAAGAGTCTTGTTATCTGCTGCCATTGGGCGTTCCCCTTGAAGAACGTGGATATCAACGGCTGGTTGGTTGTCTGCTGCAGTTGAGAAGACTTGTGATTTAGATGTTGGAATAGTAGTGTTGCGGTCAATAAGTTTTGTGAAGACTCCACCCATTGTTTCAATACCAAGTGACAATGGAGTTACATCAAGAAGGACAACATCTTTGACATCACCAGTGATAACACCACCTTGGATAGCAGCACCCATGGCAACTACTTCATCAGGGTTAACTGATTTGTTTGGTTCTTTACCAGTTTCAGCTTTAACAGCTTCTACAACGGCAGGGATACGAGTTGAACCACCGACAAGGATAACTTCGTCAATATCTGACAAGCTCAAACCTGCATCTGAAAGGGCTTGACGAACTGGAGTTTTCGTACGTTCTACAAGATCACGAGTCAAATCATCGAATTTCGCACGAGTCAATGTCATTTCCAAGTGAAGAGGTCCAGCCTCACCAGCAGTGATGAATGGCAAGCTGATTTGTGTTGAAGTAACACCAGAAAGGTCTTTCTTAGCTTTTTCAGCTGCGTCTTTCAAACGTTGAAGAGCCATCTTGTCTGTTGACAAGTCGATTCCATTTTCTTTCTTGAATTCTTCAACCATGTGGTCGATGATTTTTTGGTCGAAGTCATCACCACCGAGTTTGTTATCCCCTGCAGTTGCCAATACGTCAAAGACACCGTCACCAAGTTCAAGGATAGATACGTCGAATGTACCACCACCAAGGTCGAATACCAAGATTTTTTCTTCTTTATCAGTCTTATCCAAACCGTAAGCAAGGGCTGCTGCTGTTGGTTCGTTGACGATACGTTCTACTTCAAGACCAGCGATTTTACCAGCATCTTTTGTTGCTTGACGTTGCGCATCGTTGAAATATGCAGGAACTGTAATAACTGCTTTTTCAACTTTTTCACCTAAATAGTCTTCAGCAAAACCTTTTAAATATTGTAAGATCATTGCAGAAACTTCTTGTGGTGTATATGATTTTCCTTCAACATCAACTTTGTAGCCAGCTTCACCCATGTGACGTTTAATAGATGAAATCGTGTTAGGATTTGTAACAGCTTGACGTTTTGCTACTTCGCCCACTTGAATTTCACCGTTTTTGAATGAAACGACCGAAGGAGTTGTGCGGTTACCTTCTGGGTTTGCAATAATTTTCGCTTCGCCGCCTTCTAGCACTGCGACAGCTGAGTTTGTTGTTCCTAAGTCAATACCAATAATTTTACTCATAGTGAATATCTCCAATCTGTATTAGTTTTCTATAATAATATATTTTTAATTAACGTTTGTTATTGTGCAACAATGACCATTGATGGTCGTAACACACGATCTTGTAATTTGTACCCTTTTTGTAGAACTTCAACAATGGTATCTGCTGGGGTTTCTTCAGAAGCAGGGACTGTTTGAACGGCTTGATGTAAATTTGGGTCAAAGGTTTCACCCATTGCTGGGATTTCTTCAATTCCTTCTTCTTTTAAAGCCACAGTAATACTTTCTAGCACCATCGAAATACCTTTTTTCAAGCTTTCGCCTTGTTCATCTGATACTTCAATAGCCATTGCTCGTTCTAAATTATCAATGGATGGTAAAATCTTTTTACCTAAATCTTGTGAGCGGTAACGAACTAATAATTCTCGTTCGTTTTTATTTCGATTGCTCATATTAGCAATTTCGGCTCTTGCCCGCAAGAACTTGTCTTCCATTTCGGAAAGCTCTGCTTTAAGATTTTCAATCTCTGTTGCTTCAACTTCTACTTCAGAAACGCCAGCAGCATCAACAGCTTCCATTTCTTCTTGTAATTCTTCTTGCTTCTCTTCTTTTTTACTCACTTCAGCAACTTCCTTTCTCTTTATGCATCTACTTCTTATCCTAACAAGGTTTGCTTAATTACCTAAAAAACGGTAATAGTCACCTAGTTGTGAAGCTAGCTCATGTCGAAACGTGTCTACCAAACCGAATATTTTTGAATACGGCATACTGGTTGGTCCTAGCAGGGCAATTGTTCCTTTGCCATGTCCTGATACTTCATACGTAGCAGTGATCATGCTCATATCTTCTAAGAGATTGTTGCCAATTTCTGAGCCGATACGAAAAACAATTGGATTTTCTGTTGTTGCAGAACCATTTAATAAATGCGTCAGCTCATCAGAATTTTGCATAAAGGAATAGACAGATTTCAATTGTTCAATATCTTGTTTGATGCCAAAATCTAACAAATTCATGCGACCACCGACAAAGACTTTTTCTTCAAAGGCATGTCCTAACATCTCATCGAATAAGTTCATCATTCCTTCTGGCGTTTGGAAATAGCGATGTAAAATCATCGGAATCTCCGTCCGCAAACGATGATAAACGGTCAACAAAGGTTGTCCAACCAACTTATCATTGATGATTTGTGTCATTTTTTCAAGATCTTGGCTAGAAACAGCGGCAGGAATGGCAAATACTTGGTTTTCAACATTGCCTTTATCTGTCACTATAATAGCAAGGACTTGCCGATCATTCAAAGGAACCATTCGAAAGCCGGTTAATTTCCGTTCTTTCACTTCAGGTCCTAATGAAAAAGCAGTATAACTTGTCAATTCTGATAGAATTTCAGCTGATTGTCGAATAATATCATTAATCTCATGAAATTCTTTTCCAAAAGATTGACGGATTCTTCTAAGTTCGTTCTCTTCTACTTGTGTTGGTTGTAAAAGATGATCCACGTAGTAACGATAACCAGCCATTGAGGGGATTCGCCCTGAAGAAGAATGGGTCTTAGCTAATAAGCCGTATTCCTCTAATGCTTTCATATCATTACGAATTGTGGCAGAACTAGAGGCAATGCCATCCTCCATCAATTTCTTAGAACCGACAGGTAAGCCCGTGTTCGTGTAATTTTGGATGATAAGTCTCAAGATATTTTGTTGTCTTTCTGTAATCATCGTTATTACCACCCTTCATTAGCACTCTTAACACCTAAGTGCTAACTACATATACTAATATAACAAGTCCTTACCTTTTTGTCAAGGGAAATACGCAACTTTTTAGCACTCTTAACGCAAGAGTGCTAATCGCTGCAAACCACCTTCAAAAACCATCAATACCAACTTTTGTAATAAAAAAACCATCGAAATGCTTTGTCACACTTCGATGATTTTTTTATTTTTTTACTCTTTTTCACTTAACAAAAATGCTTCAAAAACATTATTTCCCACAAATAGTCCTTTTTTCGTTAAACGTAAGATATCTGCTTCTTCAATTAATAATTCTTCTTTGATTAAGCGTTGAATGACCTCTCCATAAATCGCTTCAATTGGTTCCTGAAATTTTTGTTGGAATTTTTGTTTAGAAATGCCTACTTTTTTACGTAAGCCTAAAAATAGCTCTTCTTCTATTTGATTTAGACGAGTTAATTCTTCAGTCTCCACAATTGGCAATTGATTTTCTCGCAAGGGTTTCAAATAATGTTGGATTGGACCGTGATTTTTGTAACGAGTTTGCCCAAGATAGCCGCTGGCACCTGCGCCAAATCCATAGTAGTGGTCATTATTCCAATAAGCCAGATTATGCTGGCTTTCTTTTCCTGTTAAAGCAAAATTACTAACTTCATATTGGTGACGTCCTTTTTTCTCCATTGCT
>OKFJ01000177.1_pt1 | contig 5434 bp, 11 predicted proteins | sample 1609901 | NCBI WGS metagenome assembly OKFJ01 (sample SAMN04436594, study PRJEB24849) | human gut metagenome | biome: human gut; feature: NICU; material: stool | host: Homo sapiens | place: USA: Saint Louis, MO | collected 2009-11-13 | reverse complement strand
CACCGATGTTAGCAGTTTTACGACCAGATCCGCCTAGGACTTTGATCGTTAAAATTTCACGTGCGCCAGAATTGTCAGCGACTCTTAAACGACTTTCTTGTTGGATCACGATGTGTATCCCCCTTTCAGATTTTGTGCTTCAATCTATTAGGAAATTCTCGTTTTATTAGATAATAACTGCTTCTTCGACTACCTCTAGTAAACGGAAACGTTTTGTAGCTGATAATGGACGAGTTTCCATGATTTTTACGATGTCTCCAACTTTCGCTGTGTTGTTTTCATCATGCGCTTTATATTTTTTAGAATATTTCATACGTTTGCCATAGATAGGGTGGTTTTTCTTTGTTTCAACGACAACTGTGATTGTTTTATCCATTTTGTCTGATACCACGCGACCTTGGTAAACTTTACGTTGATTTCTTTCTTCAGTCATACGCGTTTGGCCTCCTTCCACTATTAGTTAGCTTGTTCACGCAATACTGTTTTGATGCGTGCAATCGATTGACGTACTTCTTTAATACGTGCAGTGTTTTCTAATTGACCTGTTGCTAATTGGAATCTTAAGTTGAACAATTCTTCTTTTAATTGTTTTTCTTTATCTAGCATTTCGGCAGTGGTTAATTCTCTGATTTCTTTAACCTTCATTCGATTCACCACCCATTTCCTCACGTTTTACGATCTTAGTTTTTACCGGCAATTTGTGAGATGCAAGACGAAGAGCTTCACGAGCTACTTCTTCAGGAACGCCTGCGATTTCAAACATGATTTTACCACGTTTAACTGGTGATACCCAGCCTTCTGGTGCCCCTTTACCTTTACCCATACGTACGCCGATAGCTTTACTTGTGTAAGACTTGTGAGGGAAAATTTTAATCCATACTTTCCCGCCACGTTTCATGTAACGAGTCATTGCAATACGGGCTGCTTCGATTTGACGGTTAGTAATCCAGTGAGATTCAGTTGCTTGTAAACCCCATTCACCAAATGCTACTTCTTTTCCGCCTTTAGCTTCACCGCGCATTTTTCCGCGGAATTCACGACGGTGTTTTACACGTTTAGGTACTAACATGATTATTTCCCTCCTTTCTCAGTGTTTTTTTTCGTTGGAAGAATTTCTCCACGATAGATCCACACTTTAACTCCTAGTTTTCCGTAAGTAGTGTCCGCTTCTTCCCATGCGTAATCAATGTCCGCACGTAATGTATGAAGTGGTACAGTTCCTTCAGAGTATCCTTCTGAACGAGCGATATCCGCACCGTTTAGACGACCTGATACTTGAGTTTTGATTCCTTTAGCGCCAGCACGCATTGCGCGTTGGATGGCTTGTCTTTGAGCACGACGGAAAGCAACACGGTTTTCTAATTGACGTGCAATTCCTTCGCCTACTAATTTTGCATCTAAATCTGGTTTTTTGATTTCAACGATGTTGATGTGAACTCGTTTGCCAGTTAATTTGTTTAATTCTTTTCTTAGGTTTTCGACTTCAGATCCGCCTTTACCGATAACCATACCTGGTTTAGCTGTGTGAATTGAAATGTTAACACGGTTTGCAGCGCGTTCGATTTCAATTGTAGATACAGCAGCATCAGCAAGTTTTGTTGCGATAAATTTACGGATTCTTAAATCTTCGTGTAAGAATTCAGCATACTCTTTTTCAGCATACCATTTCGCATCCCAGTCGCGGATGATGCCTACACGCATTCCAATTGGATGTACTTTTTGACCCACTGATTGTCCCTCCTCTTAAATGTTTAAGCTCTGTTTTCATAAAGAAAACAGCCTATTTCATGAGACTTATTTCTCTGTTACAACTACTGTGATGTGACTAGTACGTTTGTTGATTGGTGAAGCTGAACCTTTTGCACGAGGACGGAAACGTTTCATTGTTGGTCCTTCGTTAACAAATGCTTCAGATACGACTAAGCTTTCAACGTCTAAGTCAAAGTTGTTTTCTGCGTTAGCGATAGCAGAGTTAAGAGTTTTCTCAACAATGCGAGCTGCTTTGTTTGGAGTGAATTTCAAGATTGCGATTGCATCAGCAACGTTCTTACCACGGATAAGATCAAGAACAAGACGTGTTTTACGAGGTGAAACACGCACTGTACGAGCCATTGCTTTAGCTGAAGTAATTTCTGCCATTGTGTCCTCCTCCTATTAACGACGTGTTTTCTTATCGTCAGCTGCGTGACCTTTGTAAGTACGAGTTGGTGCAAATTCACCAAGTTTGTGACCTACCATGTCTTCTTGGATGTAAACAGGAACGTGTTTACGTCCATCATAAACTGCGATAGTGTATCCGATGAAACTTGGGAAAATCGTTGAACGACGTGACCAAGTTTTAATTACTTTTTTCTTTTCGGCACCTTGTTGTGCTTCGACCTTTTTCATCAAATGATCATCGACGAAAGGTCCTTTTTTTAAACTACGACCCATGGTGAACCTCCTCTCAAAATGTACGACACATGGTCAAAAAAATTATTTAGTACGACGACGAACGATAAGTTTGTCAGATTTAGCTTTCTTGTTACGAGTTTTAAGACCAAGCGCAGGTTTACCCCATGGAGTAGATGGCGCTTTACGTCCAACTGGTGCTTTACCTTCACCACCACCGTGTGGGTGATCGTTAGGGTTCATTACGCTACCACGAACAGTTGGGCGTTTACGCATCCAACGAGAGCGGCCAGCTTTACCAATGTTGATTAATTCGTGTTGTTCGTTACCAACTGAACCGATTGTTGCACGGCAAGTTGCTAAGATCATACGAACTTCGCCAGAGTTTAAGCGGATTAATACGTATTTGCCTTCTTTACCAAGTACTTGCGCGCTTGTTCCAGCTGAACGGATTAATTGTCCACCTTTACCAGGTTTCATTTCAATGTTGTGGATAACTGTACCAACTGGGATGTTTGCAAGTGGAAGAGCGTTACCAATCTTGATATCCGCATCTGGACCTGAAACGATACGTTGACCTACTTCAAGACCTTTAGGTGCGATGATGTAAGCTTTAACCCCGTCAGTGTAGTGTACAAGAGCGATGTTTGCAGTACGGTTTGGATCATACTCAATTGTTTTAACAACTGCTTCAACGCCATCTTTGTTACGTTTGAAGTCAATCAAACGGTATTGACGTTTGTGACCGCCACCTTGGTGACGAACCGTAATGCGACCGTTGTTGTTACGACCGGCATTGTTTTTTAATGGCTGTAACAATGATTTTTCTGGTGTTGAAGTTGTGATTTCAGCGAAATCAGAACTTGTCATGTTACGACGGCCATTTGTCGTTGGTTTATAAACTTTAATACCCACGTTAATTTCTCCTTTGATTATTCAGCTTCAGCTGCAAACAACTCGATTGCTTTAGAATCAGCTGTAAGAGTGATGATAGCTTTTTTAGTTTTTGAAGTGAAACCAGTGTAACGTCCAACACGTTTTTGTTTTGGTTTAACAGTTACAGTGTTCACGCTAGCAACTTTAACACCTTCAAATGCAGCTTCAACTGCTTGTTTGATCAAGAGTTTGTGTGCACGTGTATCAACTTCGAAAGTGTATTTTCCTGCTTCAAGAGCAATCATAGATTTCTCAGTGATAACAGGTTTTTTGATTACGTCATACAAATTCATTATGCAAGAACCTCCTCGATTGATGAGATAGCTTCTTTAGTAACAAGAAGTTTATCTGCGTTTACGATGTCAAGTACGCTTGCAGTTGCAGGAGTTGCAACAGTTACGTTTGCAAGGTTACGTGCTGAAAGTTCAGCGAATTTGTTTCCTTCTTCAACGATAACAAGTACTTTAGAATCGATGCTAAGAGCTGAAAGAACGTTTGCGAATTCAGCAGTTTTTGGAGCTGCAAATGAAAGAGCTTCAACTGCTACAAATTTATCTTCTGCAACTTTAGCTGAGTAAACAGATTTCAATGCAAGGCGACGAACTTTTTGTGGAAGTTTGTATCCGTAAGAACGTGGAGTTGGTCCGAAGACAACACCACCACCACGCCATTGTGGTGAGCGGATAGAACCTTGACGAGCACGTCCAGTTCCTTTTTGACGCCATGGTTTACGTCCACCACCTGATACTGCTGAACGGTTTTTAACCGCGTGAGTACCTTGGCGAAGGCTAGCACGTTGGCTGATTACGACATCAAATACTACTGATTCGTTTGGTTCGATACCGAAGATAGCGTCGTTAAGTTCAACTGTGCTAACTTCTTTACCAGTTTGGTCAAATAGTTTTACGTTTGCCATTTTTAACTGATTTCTCCTTTCTTATTATTTAGCAGCTTTAACTGCTGATTTGATAGTGATAAGAGATTTCTTAGCACCTGGTACGTTACCTTTGATAAGGATAACGTTTTTCTCTGGGATAACTTGTACAACTTCAAGATTTTGAATTGTTACACGGTTGCCACCCATACGTCCTGCCAAGTGTTTGTTTTTGAAAACACGGTTAGGCGCAACAGGTCCCATTGAACCTGGACGACGGTGGTAACGAGAACCGTGAGCCATAGGTCCGCGTGATTGGCCGTGGCGTTTGATAACACCTTGGAAACCTTTACCTTTTGAAGTACCAGTTACGTCAACAACATCTCCAGCTTCGAATGTGTCAACAGTGATTTCTGATCCAACTTCCAAGCCTTCAATGTTTTTGAATTCACGAATGAAGCGCTTAGGAGCTGTGTTAGCTTTCGCTACGTGGCCTTTGGCAGGTTTGTTGCTCAATACTTCGCGTTTGTCGTCAAAACCAACTTGAACTGCTTCGTAACCGTCTGTTTCAACAGTTTTAACTTGAAGCACAACGTTTGGAGTAGCTTCGATGACAGTAACAGGGATAAATTCACCTGCTTCAGTGAAGATTTGAGTCATTCCCACTTTTTTCCCTAAGATTCCTTTTGTCATGAGAAAATATTTCCTTTACTTTATTGTTTTTTCAAAAAGTTTTTTATGAGCGTTTTTTATGCTCAAAAAAGTTTTTAACGAGCGTTTTTTATGCTCATTGAATCAAACTTTAAATTAAAGTTTGATTTCTACGTTCACACCACTTGGAAGATCAAGTTTCATCAAAGCGTCAACTGTTTTTTGAGTTGGGTTGATGATGTCGATAAGACGTTTATGTGTACGCATTTCAAATTGTTCGCGAGAATCTTTATATTTGTGAGTCGCACGAATAATTGTGTAGAGACTACGTTCAGTTGGAAGTGGAACTGGTCCAGCAACTGTCGCACCTGTGCGAGTTGCAGTTTCTACGATTTTTTCAGCCGCTGTATCAAGCGTACGGTGTTCGTAAGCTTTCAAACGGATACGAATTTTTTTGTTTGCCATTTTTTCTCCTCTTTCGTCTATTTAAGATAATAGGCTAGCTCCTCAAGAAAACCAACACGGATTGCGTGGCAGTGCAACCAGGCGTGTCGCAACCTCTTGTATCATAGCTAAGCGCTG
>OKFJ01000175.1_pt1 | contig 5496 bp, 5 predicted proteins | sample 1609901 | NCBI WGS metagenome assembly OKFJ01 (sample SAMN04436594, study PRJEB24849) | human gut metagenome | biome: human gut; feature: NICU; material: stool | host: Homo sapiens | place: USA: Saint Louis, MO | collected 2009-11-13 | reverse complement strand
AGTTTGTGTTTGGTATGCCGTACCAGACCTTAAAAGATGTGATGAACCAACAGAAAGGACGTGAGGAACAATGCAGGAAACAAGGGTGCTGGTGGAAACGAGAGAAACAACTGGCGAAGAAACAACATCATACTGGTTCGACCTGCCGATAGATGTTGCAGAGTTTGAAGAAAAGCTAGGTATCGGTGCAGAAAGTGGGGATTACCGCATTATCGAAAAGGTACTGCCCTTTGCTGATGAAGTCCACGAACATACAAGCGTGTACCAGCTCAACGAATTAGATTTTATGTACCGCCAGCTTTCGAGCGATATGCAGGAAGAATATACAGCACTTCTTACCGTGTGTGAAAATTTAGAAGCACTTTATATTTGCAGGAACGTGATTACGGTTTATCCCGACTGCAAAAGCATGATAGATGTTGCAAGGCAAAAGCTGATGAATGACTCGACGTTCAAACATTTATCCGAGGACTGTCAAGAATACTACTTTGACTTTGAAGCCTACGCTTCTCACTTGCGGGAACACGGGAAATTTTTAGTAACAGAACACGGTATTTTTGAACTGCCAGAGTAGGAAATGAGGTGGTGCTTATGATTGATGATATGGCGGTTTACATTGCTAATCTTGGCAAATACAATGAGGGCTATTTAGTCGGTGCTTGGTTCACGTTCCCCATTGACGAGGAAGATGTAAAAGAAAAAATCGGCTTGAATGAACAGTATGAGGAATACGCTATCCATGATACCGACAACTTCCCCATTGCGATTGGCGAGTATGTTTCCATTGAAGAACTCAATGAGATGTATGAAATGATAGAGGAACTTCCCGACTATATCGTAGAGTGTCTGGACGAATTTATCAGCCACTTTGGGACGCTGGAAGAAGTCGTGGAACATAAGGACGATATTTATTATTATCCCGACTGTGAAACCATGACAGACGTTGCCTACTACTACATAGACGAATTGCAGGCACTTGGCGACATTCCACCCAGCTTACAGAACTACATTGACTATGAAGCCTACGGGCGAGATTTGGATATGGGCGGTTGCTTTATTGAAACAAGCCGAGGTATGTGCGAGATACCATACTAACGCTGGAAGATCAGCGACAAGCATTGTTGCTACTGACAGCGTATTTCTCTTTTATGGGACAGTCTGAAATAGGGCTGTCCTTTTCTCTTTGAAGAACTTATGAAAGGAGCTGAAAGAACTTGAAAAAGATTAAATCTTATACGGGTATCTGGAACGTGGAAAAAGTCTTGTATGCAATCAATGACTTTAACCTGCCTTTTCCCGTTACCTTTACACAGATTACATGGTTTGTGATTACAGAATTTATCATCATTCTGTTTGGGGATATTCCCCCACTTTCCATGATTGAGGGAGCATTTCTCAAATACTTCGGTATTCCCGTTGCTCTCACTTGGTTTATGTCGCAGAAAACCTTTGACGGAAAGAAGCCGTACAGCTTTTTGAAATCACAGATAACCTATGCCCTGCGACCGAAAATCACTTATGCAGGAAAAGCCGTAAAACTGCATAAGCAGACCTTGAATGAAACAATCACGGCAGTAAGGAGTGTGAACTATGTTCCCGATAAAATATATTGACAATAACCTTGTCTGGAACAAGGACAATGAGGTGTTCGCTTACTATGAGCTGATACCGTACAACTATTCTTTTCTATCCGCAGAGCAGAAATTTATCGTGCATGACAGCTTTCGACAGCTTATCGCACAGTCCCGTGAGGGTAAAATTCATGCCTTGCAGATTGCCACAGAAAGCTCCATACGAAGTATGCAGGAGCAGTCAAAGAAGCTGGTAACGGGAAAATTAAAGGAAGTTGCCTATCAGAAGATAGACGAACAGACCGAAGCGTTAGTATCTATGATTGGGGATAATCAAGTGGACTACCGCTTTTTTCTTGGCTTTAAGCTCATGGTTACGGAAGAACAGCTCAATCTGAAGAACATCAAAAAATCGGCGTGGCTGACATTTACGGAATTTCTCCATGAAGTGAACCACACGCTGATGAATGATTTTGTTTCCATGCCGAATGATGAAATCAACCGTTACATGAAAATGGAAAAGTTGCTGGAAAATAAAATGTCAAGGCGTTTTAAGGTGCGTCGCTTGGAAATCAACGATTTTGGGTATCTCATGGAACATCTTTACGGCAGGGACGGTATCGCCTATGAAGATTATGAGTACCAGCTACCAAAGAAAAACTATAAGAAAGAAACGCTGATAAAATACTACGACCTTATCCGCCCGACAAGGTGTGTGATTGAGGAAAGCCAGCGGTATTTACGATTGGAACATGAGGACAAGGAAAGCTATGTGTCCTACTTTACTGTCAATGCGATTGTTGGCGAGCTTGATTTTCCGTCGTCTGAAATCTTCTATTTCCAGCAACAGCAATTCACATTCCCCGTTGATACTTCTATGAATGTAGAAATCGTGGAAAATCGAAAAGCATTAACAACCGTCCGCAACAAGAAAAAGGAATTGAAAGACCTTGACAATCACGCTTATCAAGCAGGAAGTGAAACCAGCTCAAATGTGGTGGACGCTTTAGACAGCGTGGACGAGCTGGAAACGGACTTAGACCAGAGCAAAGAAAGTATGTATAAGTTGAGCTACGTGATACGGGTGTCTGCACCCGATCTTGACGAGCTGAAACGCCGTTGTGATGAAGTCAAGGACTTTTACGACGACCTCAATGTAAAGCTGGTGCGTCCTGCTGGGGATATGCTGGGGCTTCATTCTGAATTTCTTCCTGCCAGCAAGCGATATATCAACGACTATGTGCAGTATGTAAAATCAGACTTCTTGGCTGGGCTGGGCTTTGGAGCGACCCAGCAGTTAGGAGAAAACACGGGTATCTATATGGGCTATTCCGTTGATACGGGAAGAAATGTGTACCTGCAACCGTCCCTTGCCAGTCAAGGCGTAAAAGGCACAGTTACAAATGCCCTTGCTTCTGCATTTGTCGGTTCGCTTGGTGGTGGGAAGTCGTTCTGCAACAATCTTCTGGTGTATTACTCCGTTCTCTTTGGGGGACAAGCGGTTATCTTAGACCCCAAAAGTGAGCGTGGCAACTGGAAAGAAACGCTCCCAGAAATCGCCCATGAAATCAATATCGTAAACCTTACCAGCGACAAGGACAATGCAGGACTTCTTGACCCGTTTGTGATTATGAAGAATGTCAAAGATGCTGAAAGTCTGGCAATCGACATCTTGACATTTTTAACGGGTATTTCCTCTAGGGACGGCGAAAAATTCCCCGTGTTACGAAAAGCGGTTCGCTCCGTTACCCAGAGTGACAGTCGGGGCTTGCTCCATGTGATAGACGAGCTACGCTGTGAAGATACGCCAGTATCAAGAAATATCGCAGACCATATCGACAGCTTCACGGACTACGACTTTGCACACCTGCTGTTTTCAGACGGTACGGTAGAAAATGCTATCAGTCTGGATAACCAGCTCAATATCATTCAAGTAGCAGATTTAGTGTTGCCAGATAAAGATACCACTTTTGAGGAATACACGACCATTGAATTATTGTCGGTGTCTATGCTGATTGTGATTAGTACCTTTGCACTCGACTTCATTCACAGCGACCGTTCTATCTTCAAAATCGTAGACCTTGACGAAGCGTGGGCGTTCTTAAATGTGGCACAAGGCGAAACGCTCTCTAACAAACTGGTGCGTGCTGGACGAGCTATGCAGGCAGGCGTTTATTTCGTTACACAATCTTCTGGCGACGTATCAAAGGAAAGTCTGAAAAACAATATCGGCTTGAAGTTTGCATTTAGAAGCACGGATATTAACGAGATAAAACAGACCTTAGAATTTTTCGGTATCGACAAGGACGACGAAAACAACCAGAAACGCTTGCGTGATTTGGAGAACGGACAATGCTTATTGCAGGACTTATACGGACGTGTCGGTGTGGTGCAGATACACCCCGTCTTTGAAGAACTGCTACACGCCTTTGATACCAGACCGCCCGTACAGAGAAATGAGGTGGAGTGATGAAAGAAAGGATAAAAGGTGCGTTCACAAAAAAGAAGATTTTCCACTTTCTCAAAATGGCTCTGTTCGTGGTGGCACTCTCCCTTACAGAAGGTAATGTGACAGCGACAGCGACAGACCCAGCAGGTAATGTCTCAGATGCTAGCGCCCCAATGCTTGCAACAAGGGGTGGATCAACAGATACCTTTAATAATGGTAAAGGTTCTGATGTTGCCCAAACGACTGTGAAACCATCACCAGTTGTAGATGTTCTGGCAGTGGATTCATCAGATAAGCACATGAATCTGAAAGCAAGAGCGTCTATTTCAGCAGCTCAAAAAGATACTTCTACCCTTCCAGCGACAGGAGAAGAAGCATCAACTGCAGCTGTAGTACTAGGAGGAGTTCTTGCAGCATTTGGACTTACCTTGGCAGGTAAGCGTAAAAAAGAAGACTAAGATAAATTAATAAACTTGTAGAAGTGATTTAATAAGTCATCTGAGTTTTCAAACGAAAAGACTCATCCCAAAACTGGGGTGAGTCTTTTGGTCTCTTGAAAGCGACTAGTTGTACTAGTGGTTTGGGAAATCATGGCTCTATAATTTCTGTAGTGGGTAAAATCACTGTAGAGATTATGGAGCTTTTTCAATGTACACAAAAAGTCCCATAAGAACTATAATGAAAAGCGACCAAACCATCATTAGGAAGAACTCATGAGACTTATTAAGAATACCACAGAATTAATCGGAATTAAAGACCCTAACATCATTATTTCTCTTGTTTTGGAAACTAATACTCATATCGAGATTCATGCAAAACTTGATTATTCTGCACCACCATGCCCTCATTGTCAAGGAATAATGATCAAATATGACTTTCAAAAATCTTCTAAAATCCCTCTTCTCGAACAAGCTGGAACTCCAACACTACTACGTCTGAAGAAACGTCGCTTCCAGTGTAAAGTGTGTAAGAGAGTAACGGTGGCTGAAACCTCAATCGTTGAGAAAAACCACCAAATCTCCAACCTTGTCCGACAAAAGGTTGCACAACTTCTAACTGAGAAGGTATCACTAACGGATATTGCCAGAAGACTTCGTGTATCGACGTCCACTGTCTATCGTAAACTTGACCAGTTTACTTTCAAGGAACATTATGACAAACTTCCAGCTGTTATGTCCTGGGATGAGTTTGGGTTCAAGAAAGGTGAACTCGCTTTTGTGGCGCAAAACTATGAGACCAACAAACTCATAACCATCCTTGATAATCGCCGTCAAACCACGATTCGAAACCACTTTTTGAAGTACCCATTGAAAGTCCGACAACAGGTACAGTTTATCACGATGGATATGTCTGGAGCTTATATTCCACTGGCTCGCAAACTCTTCCCTAACGCCAAAATTGTTCTTGATCGATTTCACATTATCCAGCACCTTGGACGTGCCTTTTTAAAGACAAGAATTGCGATTATGAACCAGT
>OKFJ01000173.1_pt1 | contig 5521 bp, 6 predicted proteins | sample 1609901 | NCBI WGS metagenome assembly OKFJ01 (sample SAMN04436594, study PRJEB24849) | human gut metagenome | biome: human gut; feature: NICU; material: stool | host: Homo sapiens | place: USA: Saint Louis, MO | collected 2009-11-13 | reverse complement strand
ATAGTAATTAGTAATATACATTTATATATATAGTTTTCAATATGAGAGAAGATTATGGTTTTTAATTATGGTGAGACGTTAAGTATCCGAAGGGATCTATATACGATTTTAGGCAAGATACGCTATATTGATACTCATGGAAAAATTGGGTATGAGTATAAGTTAGTTAGACATAAGAATAATGCAGAGTTTTGGCTCAGTTGGGATAAGAAGCGAGATGCGTACCAGTTTTCCAAGTTGTGTGGAAAAGCACTACCAGCCGATATGAAACTCATAGATAGTGGTTATGAGATGGTAACGGGCACTTGGGGTGAGGTAGACGTAGGTACTACTGATACTGCTAAATATAAAGAGTATGAAAATGCTGATGGTACTGCTACGTTTTCTGTTCAAGAGTGGGCTTTTGAAACGGAATATTCAAAAGGCTTTTACATTAATAAAGAATACGTATCTGTCGAAAAGGATTCAGAGGTAACCGAGTCTATTCTAGATAAAATGGATACGATTAAGAAGCTAAAGTTCATAGGACCAATCGGTTGGATTTTGGGGAACTTACTACTTTATATGCCAATGATGTACGGGATGTACTTACCTGGCCTTATATAGTAGCTGGGAGTATAGTCCTTGGTATCATTGTGGTTTGTGCTTTCATTATTTCCAGAACTATGCGTTGATGAAAACACATCGGTTATATAGGAGTCCCTTTCGTGGGGTAAATAAAAGGTCGTAACATGTATTTAATACATATTACGACCTTTTTACTATAGGATTTATTTGTTAGGGGTTAGCTATTAGCTTCAGCTGGTTGAAGTTGTTCAAGTTCAGCTTCTTTAGCATCTAATTCTTTGGCGCCAAAATGAGCCAATACACAGAATGTAATACAAAGAACACATGCTACTAATAAAAGATAGAAACCTGCATTCCAACCAAATTTATCTGCTAAAACACCAAATAGTGTTGTACCTAAGTTTGCACCAACAATGTAACTCATGAATCCACGAAGACCAACAGCAGAACCTACTGCAAATGGTGGTACAATATCCATAGTTTGTACTGAAGCTAAGAATTGAGGAATGTAGATTAAACAACCTACAATAGCAGCGAAGAAAGTAACCCATAAGAGAGACTCGCTTTGCCAATAACCAAATATACAGAAGAAGATAATACTTATAGCAATGATTGCAGGTGGCATGCGATAACCTTTAAAGAATTTATCGGAAATGTAACCTGCAAAAATAGTTGAAGGGATAGCCGCCCATTCAAAGAATAAAAAGGCAACAGACATTTCTGCTTTGGAGAAACCCTTTACTTGTAATAAATAAATTGGAAGCCAAGTAAGCATACCAAAGCGAATCATGTAAACAAAGGTGTCAACTAATGATACATACCAAGCGTTTTTATTTTTTAATACGTATTTTACAAAGATTTCTCTTGTGCTCATATGCGGTGCTTCAGAACTTCTGTGCGCCTTATGAGCTGTGTCGGCGATGATTTCACTTGTTGGTGGTAAGCCTTCACGTTCAGGGCTTTCTTTGATTAAGAAAGAAATGGCAATTGCTATGATAACTGCAATAAGCGCTGGTACACCATAACTCCCTAATTGCCAGTGATCTGTAGTAGTGAAATATAATGCGGCGGCTACGATTGGTGCTACGATACCACCACCGAGATTGTGTGAAATATTCCAGATAGCTCCATAACGGCCACGTTCCTGTTTTGGGTACCATTTAGCTAAGGTGATAAAGGATGGTCCTACACCAAATCCTTGGAAAAAGCCATTTAGTACTACTAAAACTAAGAAGAAGGCGAGACTATCGGCAAAGCTCATAAAGATATTGATAATTGCACAGCAAATGAGACCGAAAGCCATAAACTTGGCAGGACTTGCTTTGTCCGCAAGACTACTCATAAAGCCTTTACTTAAACCATAAGCGATAAGCATACCACTAGATAGCAAACCAATTTCTGTTTTGCTCATATGGAGGATATCTGATAAAAAGTGTGTTGATAAGGCAAAGTTATTACGAACAATATAGTACGCAGCATAACCTATAAAAATACCAATTAATGATTGCAATCTATATTTATAATATAGATTCATAATCATGCTTTGTGGAACTGATGATTTTGCCTCTTTAGGTTGTAGAAATGAAAACATAGTTATTACCTTTCTTTCTTAATAACTAAATCCTATTGCATTGTTAATACTACCATTTCTATAGAATTCATGTAAATGATTTATGAGATAAAAATATTAATTTGTAACTTTAAATTGCTTATTATTAGCTGAAAATGTGTATAGAAAATATTTGAATTATAGACAAGTACTTCTTAATATATTAGATTAAATATATTGGGAGGTTATTATCTATGAAATATTTACGCCGTGAACTTAATCAAGTGGAAAAAGAATATGTAAAACAATTTGGTGAAGATTCTTTAAATCGTGTCATCCTTCATGATCCTGATACAAAGGATAAACAAGAGGTGCAAGATACTATTGATATTCTAAAAGAAGCAATTGCAAAAAATAAACCTCTAGAACAGGTTCCAGAGGATATGTGGAAGCTTATTGAGTTTTAATGTATATGACTAACTATATGAGATGTATAGCCAGTTTTTTAATATAATTATTTGATGGAGACTTGAATGAATTTAAAAGGAATTGTACTAGTTGCGACAGCATTGGTTTCTAATATAGGAATAATAAATGCTGAGCAGATACCCATTCCATCTGTATCAACGCCATTAGGCGCAAAAACTACTCAACTTGATAGAGTACAATCTCAAGAAGTTATGCCTTATTTGGAAAGTAAAGTTACGGGCGAAACAGAATTATCTTATGCTGTTATGTCCGTTGCTAAAAAAACATTTAATGAACAAATGTTGCTACATCGAGAGGTAGAATCACGTATGCACGCTCATATTGAGGAACATAATAGAACAATAAGAAGTGTGCCACAACGAGACCTTATTAAAAATCCTTATACACGAGAAGAAATTGAAAAACAAATTGTAAAGGCCATTAATTTTAGAGAAAGCAGTAAGTATCCAGTTAATGACAAGGAATATTACAATCATATAGATATAAACAAAGTAAATGATTTATCTGGTTTTCCAAAGAAAATACCTTCTTTTGCTAAACAGGTTGATATTCATTTAAAGCCGCCTAAGGCGATTGAAGATGGTCGGTATATTCAAGTTTCTTTTACAGGCAAACCATCAGAACTAAAACCTTATATTCAAGATGCAGAAAGTCATGCTAAGGTTATTATTACTAAGGGTGAGGCTGAACGTGTTTCTATTAAACCGTACGAAGATGTTAAGACGAATTATAGAAAATACTTGTCTACTATATTGCCAAAAGAATGGATTGAAGTAACTAATATATTCAATAATATGTATCAATATAAAATGGCGCTAAGCAATGAGAATATTAAGCGAAAGGTTGATCGTGAGCTCTCTAACCAAATGAATAATCAAATGGTTTTGGACTTAGAGCAAGATACTAGTAAATTAAGTTCTGATAAAGTGTTGCCTAATGATGAAAATAAGACTTTACAGAAAAAATATTTAGGTTACTATTCGTATAAAGAAGTAAAGCGACCATTTAACGCAGAGTACACATTCTACATCTTTAAATTTGATTATTCATATAATATGTTTACTGTTGCAGGCATGGCCGTTAATCCAGAGCAAACTAGAGTCATTTATTTCCTTACTACAGTACAATAAAATAAAAAAGGCACATTGTCATATGAACAGGCTATCTAACAATGAAATAATTTTAGATGGGTGTTCAATACAATGTGCCTTTGTTTTATAGTTTGTAGAGTTCAGGTTTGCGATCTCTAAAAATGTTAATTTTATTGCGAATATCCTCTACTACGGTGAGGTCGATATCTACAGATGAGATGCCCTCCCTAGTGTCCATTTCGAGGAGGTTTGTACCCCATGGATCGTATACAGCGGAGTGACCAGTGCTTTGAACTCGACCTACTGTACCACAGCCGTTGACAGCACATAAGAAGAGTTGGTTTTCAATAGCTCGCACTTCGTTTAATACTTGCCAGTGGCGTAAACGCATAGTAGGCCATTGAGCAGGTACAAATAATAGCTCTGTATTTGATAATGCAGCCATTCTTACGAGCTCAGGGAAGCGAATGTCGTAACAGATAACCGTACTACAAGGAATGCCATCCAATTCAAAATGAGTGGTATGCGTACCGCTAGCGAAGTATTGGTCCTCTTTAGCAGGACTAAATCCGTGCATTTTGGAATACTCTCCTACGAGCTTGCCTTCACGGTTGTAAGCATAGGATGTATTAAATACTAAATCCTCTTTTGCTACGGCTACAGAACCGCCCACAATGTTTACATTGTGTTCTTTTGCGAATGTACTTAATAAAGCTTTTGTTCTTTCTCCATTTCTGTCAGAAATATTGATTAAATCCTTAGATGGATGAAATCCTGTATTCCATGTTTCGGGCAAGACGATAATGTCAGGCTTTTCTGATAGGGCTTGTGAAAGTAATTCTTGGACGCGCGCATAATTGTATTCCACTTCGTTTACATAGACGTCCATTTGTATAAGGCTTAAGCGTTTTTTCATAAGAAATCCTTTGTCTATTGGATAAGCATAATTTTAGAAATATGTATTATAATTAGAATATTAAAGCATTATTGAACGGATTACAATATAGCTCTAAATAATCGTAGAAGTTTTGAATGATTTTAGATACCGAAGATTTATATGAATTTAGATGTTTTGGTGAAATATTATGGAATTAACAGAAGTTATAAACTCTCGTACTAGCGTACGTAAATATAAAGAAACTCAATCAGTAGGGGTCAACATAATTCAGGAGTTAGTATCTCATGTGACGACAGTGGAGAAAGAACATTTTGTGAATTTAGGCTTTCAGGTGTTAGAGCAATATAAAGAACATAAGGAACATTTTGGTAGTTTAGAGATTAGTCTTAAGGCTATGCAAACTGCTAGTGACTTGCTATTTGTGTTTAATCCTTATGATCACTTGCCTGACTATACTCGCGTGTGGGAGAAAAGTGACTTACAAGCTATTGGCGCTTTTATAGAACATATTTTATTGGGGGCAAAAGCAATTGGGTTAGGTACACTATGGATGAATGATGTGTATTTTATGCAGTGTGAAAGCAAAACCTTTTTAAATATTCCTCACGATGTACAGGCAATCATTGCTATAGGTATTCCAGATGAAACTATGTATCCTAGACCTCGAAAATCGATTGATGAAGTACTAATAAAGCGTTAATTTTTACTATTCTTCATGGAAATGTTATAATATTCTGTATATAATTGTGTTCTAATAGAGGAGGACCTATGAAACGGATTCCGTTGGTAACACTGTTAGTTTTGGTATTGGCAATGGTTGTGGCAGGTTGTGGATTGCTTTCACAAAAAACAGAACCTACTAGTTCAGTACCGCCTGCAAAAGAAGTTAAGATGGTACATCCAACGGGTATTCCTGTTCTTATGTAT
>OKFJ01000145.1_pt1 | contig 6359 bp, 6 predicted proteins | sample 1609901 | NCBI WGS metagenome assembly OKFJ01 (sample SAMN04436594, study PRJEB24849) | human gut metagenome | biome: human gut; feature: NICU; material: stool | host: Homo sapiens | place: USA: Saint Louis, MO | collected 2009-11-13 | reverse complement strand
ATAGGAAACGGTTTCCAAAAATCAGCCAGTATCAAATATCCATTTGTATCTAGCACTCTGCAAAATTCTGCAATCGCTCTTTTAGGAGTAGGATAATGATGAAAGCTGTCTGTGCATAGCAAACAATCAAATTTACCATTTTCAAAGGGTAAATGTTCAGCGTCGCCAAGAGATAATGTTACAGTATCTAATACTTTCTCTTTTGCTTTCTTTAACATTTCTTCTGAAATATCAATCCCATACATAGAAGTGTTCGGATATAATCTTTTTACAGTAGTTAAGATTTCCCCCGTACCACCCCCACGTCCAGCAGATTATCAAATTTTATAGTTTCTAATTGATTGATAACGTGCTGGTACAGTGTTCTTGCGTGTTTCCCGTTCTTATCTGTATCATAGGTTTTTGCCTGCATATTAAAAGTGCTCTCTGATAACTTTTTGTAATCTGTCATAATCAAACTTTCTCCCGTTAATATCGCTCGATATTTCCATTGTAATTATGGGCTTTTTCAAGGAGTGGTCCTTTTGCGCCCATTGTAAATGCAATATCGCTACTTCTAATACACAATAACTCATCTCCTACATTAAGATTTAGCTGTTCAAGTAATTGTGGTGTGAATTGAATACTTCCATTTTCTTTTAAAACAAGCCATGCGTATTTGCGTCCCTTGTATGTAACCAATGCCCCTTGCGGAATAGACTGATTTTCTAACTGTGGGCATTCATGTAAAATATGACTTAATTTTGACGTGGATAGCAGAGGATATGTCGTTACACAAAATCCGCCTGTAACCTTGCTTCCTGTAAAAATAATGATTTTATCATCGTTTAACACTCGATATTCTTCAAGTGCTTGTTTTGGAAACTGAACGGTTAAATCATCGTGTATTGAAGATAATCCAAATACAAATTTTCCACCTTTATTTAATTGTGGCATAAACACAACTCCTTTCTACTTTCATTTTTCAAAAATTCGTGATACAATCAAAGCAAAAGTGATACAAATAAATACTACTCTATATATAGAGTACCGCAAATCGTTACATTTGTCAAGGAGTGTGAAATTATATGTTATCCAAACCAGCAACTATGCTTTTAGGACTTATTAGTCATCAACCGCTTAATGCCTATGAAATTGTCAAAACTTTAGATTACATGAATATCAAGTATTGGTTTAATATTGGTACTTCCACTGTATATGCAACAATTAAAACTTTAGAAAAAAAGCAATATATCACTGGCAAAGTGCAAAAAGACGGTAATATGCCCGAGAAAACAATCTACTCAATTACAGAACAAGGAACGGCTGTGTTATTAGATACTTTACGAACTTCTTTCTTGAAATTCGATTATGATACAAATATTTTTTCTATCACGGCTTTTTTCCTTGATTGTTTACCCTTAGAAGAACAAAAAGCACTATTAGAAAAGCGTATGATTGTTTTACATGAATACCTTTCGGGTATTCAAAAACAAGATACGGAAGAATGGGAAGAACAGGTCAGTTTATATCATGTTGCCAATCTTCAACGTATGACGGATATTGTATTAGCTGAAATCAATGGTACAGAACGACTTATAAAAGTTGTAACAGCTAAATAGCTTATATGTAAATACGGCTTGCGGAGCATACATTGTATGACGCAAGCCTTTTTGTTTACCCTACAATCTTCCAGTTGCTATCCTTATGTAGCACAAGCTCATACTGTGATACTTGTGTCGCCTTTGTCTGATTATCAAGGAATTTTACAGCTACTTTAACTTTCACATTATCCCCGTCCTTTGTAAAGATAGGGTTTACCAGTTCAGAATAAAGGTAGTCCCTGCCGATAGGCTCAATCACATTTCCAGATACATAGTAAGCAAGCTCTTTTTCTGTGGCTGTTGGATAGAGCTTAAAGAATGTTTCCAGAAATGCGGTAGCGTCATTTACCGTATCAGCGTCCACGCTTGCGTCTGCTTCTGGTGTCTTTGATTCATAGTCTGATTTTTCGATTGCTGGTGCAAGAGTAGGGTTCTGAACGATTACCATATCCCCGTCAGCGTCTACATGGACTTTTACAGTATAAGTCGCTTTCACATTGCTTGTCTGTTCTCCCTCTTTTATCTGCTGATCTACTTCGTAGGTAGCAGAAAAAGTGTCCGTTCCCGATTGCTCGATATGCCATACAATCACATCTGTAACCGTGGAGCTGGTCGGTATATCCGTTCTGATTGTATCCACATTCAAGTCCTGCAATTCCTTTGTCAGATAACCGCTGATTGCCTGCGTCCTTGCTTCAATGGCTTCTTTGCTGTTATTCCATGTGTAATATGACTTCGCAAAGTTCTTCACGAAATTTTCTATCCCGTTGGTGTCCTGCAAGCGAAGCTCAATGATTTCTTTTTCATGGGTGGTATGCTGGTCGATAGCGGTAAAGTTCTTATATACCCCAAAGCTCACGCTTGCGATAAGCACCACCCACAACGCAATCACGGTTTTCTTATGTGTGCCTACCTTGACAGTACGCACCTTTTTTTCTTTTGGTTCTTTGATAGTTTCTGTCTGTTTCTTATTTTTCTTAAACATATCTTCAAGTCCTTTCTATTGTTTTACTCGTCCTGCACCGATTAAGTGCTGTTGCCAGTAACTGCTACTTAAATCTGCATATCCTATCGGGTCGCCTGCATGATATATCTGGTTATTTCCTACATAAATTGCAACGTGCGTTACATAAGTACCAGCGTTATAGGTAGAATGGAAAAATACCAAGTCCCCAGCCTTTGCCTGCGAGAGTGGGAGATGTTGGGTAGCATCATACTGTGCTTGTGCCGTTCTCGGTAAGGAGATACCAGCTTTTCCATAACACCATTGTGTCAGTCCCGAGCAGTCAAAGGAAGTCGTAGGAGAAGAACCACCATACACATACTTCCAGCCTTGATATTTCAATGCTTCATTCATTACCTTTTGTGCCAGTTCTCCCGATACCTGCGGTACAGTTAAATACTGATTGACTAATTCGACGTAAAATTGATTGCCATACTGATACCGCCAGCCCCCGTTCTTCGCAACGGCTATCGGGTTGGTGTAGGTTACTTTCTTTCCACCCGATTTTTCACGGGCGAAGCTCTCTGCAAGATTAAAGGTGTGTTTCTTTCCTTTTCCTGCCACATATCCCACATAACCACCGCCATAGTTATAAGACTGTATCGCTACATTCAAATCGTCCATACCTTGATTTTTGCAGGAAGAAAGCAGGGACGCAAAATACTTACACCCCTGCTTGATTGAGCTTTCCGTATCTAAAGAGTTAGGCGGTAGTCCCAGACTTTCTGAACTTTGCATGACATCTTCTGCCGTACCGCCACTTTCCACTTGTATGATTGCCAGCAACACATTGACATACTCGGAAATACCGTATTCTCTGGCGTACTTTTCTACCATAGGCTGATGTTTCAAGACTTCTGCGGATAAGTTCATACCCGTAATGCCAGAAGAAAAATTGCTGTTCTCGTCGTCGCTGTCCGCACTAATGAGGACACCAAAGAAAAGCACCAGAGAAAAGAGGATAGGAAACAGACTGCCGATAAGAGCGATATGTTTCAGTTTCATTTTTTCTTCTGTCCTTTCTTCATCACAAGGTTACGAGTTTTCTCTGTTGTCTGCTGGTTCTTTTGGACGGTTTGCGTCTGCTGAACCTTTGTCCTGCGGTCTTTTGTGTAATTCTGGCGTGTTTCCTGCGATACCACTTTTTCTACATTCTGCCTATGTGCTGGCTGTATAGGCTGGGACGCTTTTCTATCAGAAGCACCAGAAGATAGCGGACGCTCTTTGATAACAGTTGTCTTGACTGGCTCACTTGCTTTCGGAGTTGGAGCTGTGGCAGGGCGTTTGACTTCCTGCATTTTTTCCGCACTCGGCTTTGAAGCTGTGGCTGGTCGCTCATGGGGACGGGTAGCTCCCGTTGTCGCTGATCCGTCAGCCTTTCGCTGTGCCTGCCTTGCTTCTTGTGCCTTTTGAAGCTCCATACGTTTGTCAGCGATATTTTTCTTACGCTGTTCCTGCTTTTCCAATCGTCCCGTCTGTCTGGACTGCTGTTCCTGCACCATGCCACGCTTGAAATCTGATACGTTGGACTTTGCCTTTTCCTTTGCGGAATACACCGCATAAGCGGTCTGTGTCGGCATATCCTTGATATTCTCTTTGACAGCATTTGCCTTGTCTTTTACTTTATTTTTCGTATCTAAGACAGCACCCACCTTTGAACCTACACGCTGTCCCATGCTGGAAGATGTATTACCCCGACTATCTTTTGTAGCTGTGTTCCTTGTCGCTTTTCTGTTTGAAATCGTGCTACCAGCCACCGCACCAGCAACACCACCAGCAGTAACCGCACCAGCAAGCCGTCTTTCCATACGCCTAGCTCTATGTCGCATAAATAGATACGGTCTGCGGAAAATTCTTCGTCCCATGCTTTGACTGTCGCCAGCATTAAGTGAGAACATACTCATTAAGTCGCCCAGTTTCATATAGATACCAGCAAAACACACTATCTGCAAGAACGCCACCATGAAAAACGGATAGTCCGTGGAGATGTTATAAAACATACTGGAAATGCTGAACGCCACCGTTACAATGAGCGTTATTCCTGCCCGTGTCATAATGGTATTAAACACCCTCACGATTGCCTGCTTTGCCATGCTTTCATAGCTCGGTATCATGGAAAGTAGAAAACTGATAGGTAAAAACATTGCAAAGATAATAAAAAGTATCTGGCTAAATAACATCATACCCGTAAGCAAGAATACAAATATCGTGATACCCAAGTTGAAGAACAAGAGGAAGAACACCATACCCAAACGATTTACCACCTGCGGTATCGTCAGATTGTTGTTGTCGTTGTCCTCGATTTCTGTTTTCACGACTTCCTCTCTGGTCTTTCCGTCCTCGTCCTCTGGGCTTGCCGATACAAGAGCTTCTACACGGTCTGTTCCGATTTCCTCTGCGTTGCTGTTGCCAAATTGTAAGAGTAGCCACGGCTGTTCCACTTGAATAGAAAATAAGCTGTCCCGTATCAAGTCCACGCTGTCCTTACCCTCACTGTCAGAGTTGGGGAGCATGATTTTTGTTCCTAAATCCAAAGAAGCGGTACTAATATCACTTGAAAATTCATTTATCTTCTTGATGTAGTCGGGAGCGTAAGCAATAAAGGAAGCGGACAGCACGAACACCACCACAAAGTTGATAACAGCGTGAAGTGCCTTGCTGGTTTCCCGTTTTATCAGTCCCGTATAGGCAACATAAACCCCAAGAACCAAAATCAAGAGTAAGAGGAATCCAACATAGAAACCCTCTGTTGAAAATCCGTTTGCACTCACACCAGCTAAGGTCTGCATATTCTTACCAATGGAATCTGCTGTAGCGGAAATGAAGTCTAAGGAATAGGCTTCCTGTACTAAGTAACCTGTCGCATTGGAAACATACAAACTGATTGTCCAAATAAAATTGGTAATGGCATATAGTCCATACATGACCTGTTTTCCAATCCCGTCCGACCAGTTCCACGGAAGCCAGCCCCAGCTATTATCCACATAAAAATCCAGTTGATAGTTTTCAAGTGGGTATCGGCTGTATTCATTTGCCACATTGACCGTATCATCTACCAAGCCCGCAGCTTGAACCACCGTTCCCAGCATGGCTAAAAGAAAAATGGCAATCACAAGTGTGAAAGCCACTGTCATTGCCACTTTACCTAGACGTTTCAGCGTCCAGTTTGATTTTATTCTGTTTACTATTGATGGTTTCACATTTACACCTCTTTTCGCACAGGTGGTCTGGTATCAAAGGCATGGAGCAGTTCTTCAAATACAGGGTGGAACTGTATCACACCGACACGACCATATAAATCACTGATAAGGCATTGCCCGTTTTCCAAATCACGCAATCGCTTCTGATTGTTTTCGTCCTCTGGGTCTACACCAAAAAAGGCTAAGGTCTTTTTAATCTCGTTAAGGTCAGTGGAACGAAATGCAAATTTTAAGCCGAGGTTATTTTTCAGTTTTTCATCTAAGAGGTCGTCTGTATTTTGGGTCACGAAATATACCCCAGCGTTCATAGCACGACCAGCCCGAACCAGCTTCATAGATAGTGTTTTTCCTTGTGCTACCTGTAAAAAGCTCCATGCTTCGTCTAAATCTACAATCTTGAAAATGCTTCGGTCTGTATGGATAAAGTCTAAAGCAAAGGTACTAATGACAATCAGCATAGCAACGGATAAAAGCTCCATAGTGGTATATTCCTCAAAGGAAGTTTCCTTGTCGGGAAGTACCAAGTCCGCAACCTGTATAATGTTCAGTTGTTTTTCTAAGCTGATAGACTGC
>OKFJ01000142.1_pt1 | contig 6491 bp, 7 predicted proteins | sample 1609901 | NCBI WGS metagenome assembly OKFJ01 (sample SAMN04436594, study PRJEB24849) | human gut metagenome | biome: human gut; feature: NICU; material: stool | host: Homo sapiens | place: USA: Saint Louis, MO | collected 2009-11-13 | reverse complement strand
ATGTTTATTTTGAATTAGTGCAACACATTTGTAATGTAATAAATTAATACCTAGCGGCATAAAACTATTAGTATGCAATAGAACACCTTAAAAACTAGACATAGTTACAAAGTAACTAGTTATATTTACAAATCAACTAGTCAAATAGCTAAACGAAAAAGAGGCAAGGTCCTAAGCACTTGCCTCTTTCACGTTTAAAAAATGCAATTATTTCTTATCTTTATTGATAAATGCATCGATTTTACTAATTAGATCATCTACCTCAAAATCACCGCGCTCTGCCATCATCTTGATTGTTGCTACCTTAGCCATTACTTTTACCATAGGTGTTTTTAATTTCTCGAATTTAGGATTTAAAGAAATCAAATGATCTACAATATCCGGGCATTGTTTAATTAGATTAGATAATGTTGTTTTTGCATCGATATGGAATCGACCATTTGCATCAGTTGTTAATGGTTCTTCTTCTACCTCTTCTGCTGCCTCTTGAGCCAAGGATTTTTCTTTACCACCATCGCCTACAAAATCAGTTTTATCCCAAGTCAACAATGTGCGGGAACCCTCAAGTTCACGGATATGAGTACAGTCTTGCATCATTTCCAATACGCCGCGGAATTTACCATTTTCATCGCGTACTGCTGTGTAGATAACATAGATGAACAAGCCTGGTTTATTAATCCAGAATTCCGCTTGGCTTTGTTCGCCAGAACGGAACTTCTCTACAATTTCCTCTACTATATGAACAGATTTTGCAGGGTGACAATTCTTCACCTCACGGCCGATAACGTTCGCACTGCGAGGGAAAATACGATGTGCCGTATCGCTGTAGAACTTAACTAGTTCATTTTCATCTACATAGGATAAATCTACCGGTAAATGACGGAACAACAAATTAATTTGCTCTAATGTCAATTTACCCGTTGCCACATCGAGGACTGCATCCTTACCAGCGGGCGCCCCACCAACAGGGCCTACATATTTAGATAGCAAGCCAGCTAAATCATTTAAAAATTCGTTAGATACAGCACCACCTTGAGCTGAATTATTGCCATTCAATTGCGCCGCAGAATCATTAATACCTGGCACTACATATAAACCTGGCGCATTGATGATAGCATAACCAATTTCATGGTCATTTTTACTCATCCGAACAAACTCTTCGTCACTCAACAATTTATAAGATGTTGGCAATAAGACTTCTAGTTCTTTAGAATTCAAATCCCGTAATTTCGCCAAAGTTTCTGGCACAGACGCTAGGAATTCTTCATACTTATCTTCCCGAAGCAATGCATAGGATGCAGAGATAGCATCGCGCACAGCATCATCAAAGGTCCACATAATGCGCGTTGGGCGGTCAAAACCGTGGTCCTCAAGCATTGGATACAGTTGATTTTGCTTACGAGATAGATGAGTTCTCCACTCTGCTAAGGAATCAAAAACACCGAGCCACGGATTTTTGATAAACTTCTCTTGTTTCAACAATTCGTCTGCTTCAAGGGCTACCTTTTCAACAGCGTTGATTTCTTCCAAGTACGCCCACAACGGATGGTTCTCAGGATACTCATTTTCAGCACGCACCAAAACGCCATCAAATAGATCTAAGAGATCATCCATTTTCTCTAGGATTTCTTCGTCATTGTAAACACCTTTCAAGCTTTGCTCTGCATAGGCAAACTCATCAGGTGTACAAGTACCTAGTTTCTCTTTTAAAATGCGATTGCCCTCTTCTAAGGACAATTTACCATCTAAATAATCTTCTTTAATGGACACAATAATTCTGTAACGTTCATTGTTAATATCTAGCTTTTGTTTTAATGGATTCATATGCTTATACCTCCACGGGCTAATCTATAATTATATTTTTATTATACCATTTTGAAAGTAATTTTCAGTTGCTACAGATACAATTTTGATTTATTTTTAAAATTTACGAATCCAATGTTATGAAAGTGAATAACCTTACTTTATTTTTTAGAATATTTTGGCATACAAAAACTGCACTTCAAAAATTGTGTCCAATTTTTGGAGTGCAGTTCTGTATGAGTGCCTTTGATTAGTTTTTAAAATCAATATATTCAGTTTTAGAAGATGCTACAGGTTTACCATTAGAATCTGTGGCAGGACTAAATCTCCATTTAGAAATAGTATCAACAATGGCTGCATCAAGAGCACTAGAGCCACTAGATGAGACAACTTCAACGTCTCCTACAGAACCATCTTCCTTGATGGTAAAACGTATATCTGCACCATGAGCAGCTTCACCATAAGCAGCGAGCAATGCTCGGTCAATAGGTGGTGTAGCTATAGCTACTGGTGGATCATATGGAGCTGCCAACACAGAAGCTACCATACTCATTACAAACAATGAGCTTAAGATAATACAACGCAACACTTTATTCATCATTTTCTCCTTATTTAGCTTTCACAGCTTGCTTAGGCAGAGTAATTGTCATCCCAATGATAGATTCATGTGCCTTTTGATCTGTGCCAATAGCAGGTGTGAATTTCCACTGCAAAATTGCTTTTTTTACTGCTTCATCAACGGGAGCATATCCAGAAGAGCGCTCTACGAAAACATTTTTAACATTACCTTTTTTATCAATCAAGAAGCGTACGCGTATATCAGGCGCTACCATAGCGGTTTGAGGAATCTCAGGCAACTCAGGTTTTACAATAGTAACCTCTCTTGGAGATTCTAAAAACTTCGCTGCATCAGCTGTATAATCACTTAACATGCCAAAAGATGCAACGAGTACTGCTGCAGCAGCGTATCGGAATAATTTATTCATAAGAAGCCTCCTTATTAACCTTTTACCTATGCATAATATCATACTAAATAAAGATGAATATTAAAAGAATAAATTATTATTGATAAAATTTCTCATTTATGATATATTGAATTCAAGATAACTGTCCGGACTCACATATCTAGTTGATATGACAAAAAACTACACAAAGGAGGTTCATCATGAGACGTAGAAAGCGTATTCAAATGAAGGTCATGATGGTACTTGGTATCGTTGCCCTCGTTGGGCCTAGCCATCTACAAGCACTTATTCCCTAGATTATTTTGACCTTAGCAGAAGACTGTATAACTGCCACTAGCCGCTACGTTAGTAGCGGCTATTTTTCCGTTTAAATTCAGAGAGATATTTTCCTTCTTCAAATTATTTCATTATTAGAACAAAATATTTCTCTCAAACAAAGTCATTAATGTTTTTAAATTTAGTATCTATAAAAAAGGAGGCTTATTATGAAATTTAATCGAATTTTATTAGTCGTCGTATCATTAGCACTTATAGTATTTGCCCTTGCAGGCTGCGGAAAGGACACAGCCCAAGATAGTCAGAAAAAACTTAATGTCGTAGCTACAACGACGATGTTAACGGATTTCAAGGTCTCATGGGACCTGGTGTAGACCCTCACTTATATCAAGCTAGCGCAGGCGATGTAACAGCTATGTCTAAGGCGGATGTTGTAGTATACAACGGCATTCACTTGGAAGGTAAAATGGGCTCCATTTTTGATAATCTAACAAAGCAAAATAAAGCGACCATCCGCGTATCTGATGCCATTGATCCAGCTACATTGCTCGACTTTGACGAAGAAGATGGTGTAAAAACAAAAGACCCTCATATTTGGTTTGACGTTGCTAACTGGAAGCTGGCAGCAAAAGCAGTATACGAAGGTCTTGCTAAAGCCGATCCGGCTCATAAAGAAGATTACCAAAAACGCTATGACGCATACCTTACTAAATTAGATGAAACTGATGCGTACGTTAAAGCTCAAGCAGAATCTATTCCAAAAGAATCTCGCGTACTTGTAACAGCTCACGATGCATTCCAATACTTTGCTCGTGCGTACGGTTTTGAAGTAAAAGGTTTGCAAGGTGTAAGCACTGCCACAGAAGCAGGTACACAAGATATGAATAACCTCGTTCAATTCATCGTAGACCACAAGATTAAAGCCATCTTCGTAGAGTCTTCTGTACCACACAAAACAATTGAAGCCGTTCAAGAGGCATCCAAAGCTAAAGGTTGGAACGTATCCATCGGCGGCGAATTATACTCTGACTCTCTCGGCTCCGAAGGTACTGAGGGTGGCACATATATCGGTATGGTGAAAGCTAATATTGATACAATTACCAAAGCACTTAAATAATCATTTATTAGAATTTCTTAATTGAATACAACAAAGTAAATTTACTTATACTAAATTAGATTGACTTAAGTTTACTTTATTATTGTAAGTACAAGTGCTACTAGCAACTTTCTGCTAGTGGCACTCATTAATACAAGGAGGTTTCCATGGAATGGGCCGTTGAAGTTGAAGATATGACCGTAGCATATACAACAAAACCCGTATTATGGGACGTAGATATGAAGGTACCCATCGGTTCCTTAGCGGCCATTGTCGGCCCTAATGGTGCCGGTAAGTCCACATTATTAAAGGCCATGCTCGGCCTACTAACAGTTATCTCAGGAAGTGTAAAATTTTATATCGATCACCACTTAGCAATGGACAAAAATGATTACAAGAAAATCGCCTACGTTCCTCAAAGTGGTAGCGTAGACTGGGACTTTCCCACTACCGTACTAGATGTAGTACTCATGGGTCGTTATGGTCATCTAGGTTGGTTCAAGCGACCTAACAAAAAGGATAAGGAACTCGCCCTCTCTATGATTGAAAAAATGGGTATGAGCGACTATGTGAACAGACAAATTCGCCAGCTTTCAGGGGGACAACAACAACGCGTCTTCCTCGCAAGAGCCCTCGTCCAAGAGGCAGATATTTACCTCATGGACGAACCATTCAAGGGCGTCGATAAAACCACAGAGCATGCTATTATTTCGCTTTTACAAGAAATGAAAGCTCGCGGCAAAACGGTTATCGTCGTCCACCACGATTTAAATACGGTGCCCCAATATTTCGATTGGGTAACGATGGTAAACAAACAAACTGTCGCCTATGGCCCTGTAGCAGATACGTTTACAGACGAAGCTATTGAGCGCACCTATGGCAAGGGGAGGATTGTATGACCATACTCCAATCCTATACGACGCAAATGGTACTGCTCGGCACGGCGTTATTAGGCCTCGCTAGCGGTATCGCTGGTACCTTTGCGGTACTTCGCAAGGAAAGCCTCATCGGTGACGGCCTATCTCATGCGGCACTACCCGGTGTGGTCATTGCCTTCTTGCTGACGGGCATCAAGGACATCGAAGTTCTCATCGCAGGTGCTGCCCTATCCTCTATCACTGCGGCTTGGCTCATTACCATCACCGTAGAAAACAGCAAAATCAAATTTGATGGCGCTTTAGCGACCATACTCTCCGCTTTCTTTGGGCTTGGTATGGTATTGCTCACCTATGTACAAAGCTTAAACAATGCTGGTCAAGCAGGGCTTTCAAAATTTATATTTGGACAGGCAGCCACCATATTAGCGCGCGATGTGTACATCACATCTGCAGCGGCGCTCATCATCATCGTATTAACCGCATTATTCTGGAAGGAGTTAAAGCTCATCTCCTTCGATGTGGAATACGCCAAAACACTACAAATTCCCGTCACTTTCACCCTTATTTTATATCGTTCATTATTGATCATGACCATCATCATCGGTATTCAATCGGTAGGGGCTATCTTGATTAGCTCTCTCCTCATTGCACCCGCCGTTGGGGCAAGACAGTGGACGAATAAACTGGGCACCATGTGTATATTAGCAGGATTTTTCGGCATGATATCTGCCATCGGCGGTACTATCTGGAGTACATCGATCCCAAAATTACCGACAGGTCCAGCTATCATCGTCATTTTATCGATTCTCGTATTATTGAGTCTCATCTTTGCTCCTAACAGAGGTATGCTCTGGCAGTTCCGTAAAAATAGACAGTCAAAGCACGCATTATTGTTAGAAACCACAAGGGCTCCCAAATCCAATGCACAGCAAAGTATTTACGTAGCAGAGGACGCACAACCTCACATAGGAGGTGCCCCATGACAGTTCATACAGAGATATTGCTCATTGCCATTGCGGTATCCATCGCATGTGCCATCCTTGGGGTCTTCCTCGTATTGCGCCGCATGTCCATGATGGCCGATGCCATTACGCATACCGTATTTCTCGGCATCGTGCTCGCTTTCTTTATGACGGAAGATTTAAACTCTCCATTTCTACTCGTCGGGGCTACCTTAGTTGGTGTAGGCACCGTATGGCTTACAGAAATGATACACAATACGGGACTTGTCAACGAAGATGCGTCTATCGGCATCATCTTCCCTCTTCTATTCTCTATCGCCATCATTCTAGTCAGCCTATACAGCGGTAACGCTCATCTCGATGTAGATACCGCATTGCTCGGCGAAATAGCCTTTGCACCCTTTGATCGATGGATTGTGAACGGCACCGACCTGGGGCCTGTATCACTATGGATTTCTCTAGGCGTGGCGCTCATCAATTTAATTTTAGTCATGCTATTCTACAAGGAATT
>OKFJ01000139.1_pt1 | contig 6537 bp, 8 predicted proteins | sample 1609901 | NCBI WGS metagenome assembly OKFJ01 (sample SAMN04436594, study PRJEB24849) | human gut metagenome | biome: human gut; feature: NICU; material: stool | host: Homo sapiens | place: USA: Saint Louis, MO | collected 2009-11-13 | reverse complement strand
AGCGAATGGAACAAACATGCTGTACGCACTTATAAAGCCAACCATTATTGCGACCCGGCGACGCATCATTTTAATGAAGATATCCGCGACATCACCCTCAGTCATCAAGAAGGCGTGAGTGATGAGGCGGCGGCGGAACATATTCGTCAACACATTCCTGAACACGATGTTTTACTGGCCGGTTTCCCTTGTCAGCCATTTTCTTTGGCTTTCCACATCAAAATTGATATTACCTGTAAACGTCATATCAGGACCGTGGTTGATAACAACCACATCCCCTGCTTGAGGAATAACGACAGGGCCTACAGGGCCCGCCATAGCTACACTTGCCATAGATACTCCAAGGCAAGCTGTTAATAATGTGCGTTTCAAAATAGATTGTTTCATAGATATACTCTCATTTCTCTACAATTTGTATACATTTGATGTAATTGTAAATCTAGTATAATCATAAAATTCCCTCATACGATTTACAATCAAAATTATACTTAACCTTCTATAGTGACATAATCGAATAAGCTACTCAATACTTCAAGCGCCAAGAGCCTTGTAGATGGTGTGCAGCGCAACATACACCGCCCACTCGTATCTACCGAGGTCATAACACCTAAATATTCATAGCCTTCAATGATGCGATTGATGAAATTCGTATGCTTAGGATCAATGTGAAAGTACACATACGCTTCTTCTCCAGAGGTTGCTAAATCAGGTACATCTGGAAATGCACCGATTGATTTACTCGGCTCTAAGGCTGTACCACTCATAAACTATTCATCTTCTTTAGGTTTGCACTCGCGACGCATCATGGAATACGGTTCAAGAGGTGTATCCATATAGATGCGAACTTTCATTTGTGCATGAGGTGCTACATCGATAGGATTTCCATCTTCATCTGTCATTTTTTCGATAACAGTTTCAACGAGTTCTCCTTTTGGCTGGCAGAATTCTACCTTATCACCCACCTTGAAGTTATTACGTTGTTCAAGATCAACGTATTTTTCTTCTTCGTTGTAGCCTATAACTAAACCGATGAAGTCATGGCTTTGGGTATTTGTAGATTTACCATAGTTTTGAGCCGTCTCATCAGGGCGCCCTTCAGCAAAGCCATCTGTATAAGGGCGATGGGAAATCTTTTCTAATTCTGCAATCCATTCTGGACGAACGTACCAATCTTTACCTTCTTTAAGGTATGTATCAATCGCTGTGCGATATACTTTTGCCACTGTGGCACAGTAATGAACAGATTTCATACGGCCTTCGATTTTAAGGCTATCAATACCAGCTTCATATAGATCTGGAATGCGGTGAATTAAACACAAGTCTTTAGAGTTAAAGATATACGTGCCATGTTCATCTTCTTCGATTGGATAATATTCACCAGGTCGATTAGATTCCACAAGAGAATATTTCCATCGACAAGATTGAGAACATTGACCACGGTTAGCATCACGATTGCCTGTCATATAGTTGGACAATAAGCAGCGACCAGAGTAAGAAATACACATAGAACCATGTACGAAGGACTCAATCTCAATATCTACATGATCCTTCATTTCTTTAAGGTCTGCTAAGGATACCTCACGAGCCGCTACAACACGTGTGGCACCAAGTTCTTTCCACATTTGAACTGTATGCCAATTCGTAGTAGAAGCTTGTGTACTTACGTGAAGCTCTAAACCTGGAGCCACGCGCTTAGCAAGGCTAAAGATACCCATATCGGCAACGATGATAGCATCAACACCGATACTTTCAAGGAATTTCAAATAATCCTCTAAACCTTCAAAATCCTCATTATGAGGAATGATATTACATGTAACATGAATCTTTTTGCCATGTGCATGTACAAATTCTACAGCTTCCTTTAATTCCTCATCGGAGAAATTAGAGTTTCCTGCGCGCAAGCCAAAACGTTTGCCTGCGCAATATATGGCATCCGCACCATAGCGGATAGCCATTTTAAGCTTGTCCATATTACCTGCAGGACAAAGCAATTCCATAAAATGTTCTGCCATTATTTGTTGTGCCCTTTCCACACACTCACACTCATGCCATCACCCATTGGGTAAATGGTAGTGTTAAACAATTCTTTATTTTCAACATATGTTAAGTATTCTTGTAACCGTTTTACGATGGTTTTGAACCGTTTTGGTGGTTCCTTATCGCCCCTTACATAGCCTCTAAAGAGTACATTATCTGCAAGAATGACGCCCCCTTCTTTCACATGTGGCAAAATAAGTTCAAGTTGTTTTAAATATTGCCCCTTTGGACCATCTAAAAACACTAGATCATATTCGCCTGTGAGTTCCGTTAAGACTTGAGATGCATCGCCTTTCAGCAATGTAATATTATCGGCATAATCGGATTGGTTAATATAGTATTTCGCCATTTCGTGACGCACATCATCCAGTTCAATGGATGTAATATGCCCCTCTTCCTCGTCGAGTAGCGGAGCCATCAACAAAGCGGAGTAACCAATGGCGGTGCCCACCTCTAACACAGAGGTGGGCCGGTATAAACCTATTAACTCTTCAAATAGATGAACCTCAGACTCTCGTAAAATCGGCACATCATTAATCATCGCGTAAATACGCTGTTCATTTAAAATATCATTTAATGTCATGAAAGTAGATTAAATCTCCTACATTATCTATTGTTAGTACCACTAGGAACTACCAACGTAGAGCGTTCAGCAGGATTTGCAGGTTCTACCTGAATTTGTGGTACTTGTTGTGCATTAGGAATAACATTCTGCATCGATTCAGGTACAGGTGTCGTCGTTGGTACATACGTATTGTTATTTGTATTATTTCCATAGGATGGAGCAGCCGGCGTGACTTGCGTCGATGATTGATTTTGTGTTGAACCTGGTACCGGATCTGGAATCTCAGCTGCTGGAACTGTAGTTGGTGTGTATTTATAACTAGGTTCTACGTCAACATATTGAGAATCTGCTTCCACCGCTTCTGCAGTCGCTACTGCTACGTCATAGTTAGGACCAGCTTGTGCAGCTACTTCAGTATTAGCAGAAGAATTTTTTACTGTGTCAGCACCATAAATTTTATTAACCGCTGCTAAATGTTCTTCGTAAGATTTAGAGAAGTGATTATGCCCCTCTTTATCTGCTACGAAGTATAAATAATCTGTATTTTCAGAATGTAATACCGCATCTAGAGCTTTTTTACCAGGATTTGCAATTGGTCCTGGTGGTAAACCTTTAGATACATATGTATTATATGGGCTTTGCAGTTGTGTATCACCAATCGTTACATTTTCTTTCGCATAGCCAAGTACATAGGAAATAGTCGCATCAGATTGCAATGGAATACCATGAGCTAGACGCTTTTTGAATACCCCTGCAATAGTTGGACGATCTGCATCAAATAAAGATTCTCGTTCAACGATAGACGCCAAGGTTACAAAATCATGAATACTCATATGTTGAGCTTGAATTTGTTTCTTCACAGCTGGTGTAAGGTAACGATTCATTTCGTCAGACATCATTTGAATAACATCACGAGGCGTAGCACCTACGGGGATTTCATACGTACTTGGGAACAAGAAGCCTTCTACAGGATATGTAGCAGGTTTTGTGCCTTTCATATAAGGGTATGGTACATAGGTCTTAGCTTCAGCTAAGAAGTCCTTCGCCTTCATGATTTGATTCTTTTCAAGAACGATAGCAATATCACCAACTGTATATCCTTCAGGAATTGTAATACGAATAGATTCTACATGACCTTCTTGTAATAAGGAAATGAGTTCGCGCACAGTTACCTTATTAGGTATTTGATAATGACCAGTTTGAAGCTTATCATTGGTGCCACTCAAGTATAACCAGAGCTTAAAGCCCTGAGTTGAGCGAATAAGCCCTCTTTCAAAAAGCATATCTGCAATTTCAGTACCCGTTTGACCTTTTTCAATAACGACTACTTGTGTTCCATCATCTTGAGCAAAGGTATTCGGTACAAAGTACAATGCACCAAGGCCTCCACCAATAATTAATATACCTACAATAACTAGGATCAAAATATATCTTAAGGCTTTTCTCACGTTGTTGAGTTCCTTTCTGTAACATAACAGTATATCAATTCATTATACCATAAACTCTATATTTCCCCTATATAAAAGGGCAATGATTCCGCTTATTCCATTTTATGCAATATATTAATTTTATGTATTTGTTATGCCCTTAGCATGAATGAAGTCTCTGCTTTTTACAACAATGATAATGTATAACAAAATAAAAATAGCGCATTGTCCACTGACAACACGCTAAATTTATGCTAAAAACGATTATTCGTCTTCATCCATGTCTTCATACAGTTTTACTAGAGTTTCAAAGTTTTCATCTTCTTCATCCAAAGGTACGTATTCTTCTACGCCTTCTTCATTTGTTTCGATGCGAGCCAAGATCATGTACGTGTCATCTTGACCTTCATGGTCGGCATCTTCATCTTGTACATGTACAAGAACGGCATACTCTTGACCTTCATGGCTCAAGATAACATCTTCTGTGAAGTATTGTTTATTACCATGTTCGTCTTCGAATTCCAAATAATACACTTCACCTTCAAAATTTTGGTCAACCATTGGAAACCCTCCTTAAGGAAAAATACTTATTAAACTGCAAGCGATCTAGATATCCTTGCAAAATTACAACCGCTGCCATTTTATCGATAACGGATTTACGCTTTTTACGGCTAACGTCAGCTGCGATGAGTTGACGTTCAGCCATAACAGTAGATAACCGCTCATCCCAATATGTAACAGGTAAATCGATGACTTCCTTCATTTTTGCAACGAATTCTTCAGTCTTTTCAGCCCGTTCACCTTTTGTACCATTCATATTTTTCGGCATACCTACCACAAGTTCATGTACTTCATATTCAGAAATGAGTTCTTGTAAGCGATTAAAGTCTTTTTCTAGAGATGTTCTACGAATGGTTTCAATACCTTGTGCAGTCATGAGCAGTGCATCGCTACAGGCAATACCAATAGTACGGCTGCCTACATCTAATGACATAATTCTCATTATAGTTGTTTAGCCTTTGCGTATTCTTTCAACAATTCTTCAATCAAGTCATCACGCTCTAAACGACGGATATCGGAACGCGCATTATTATAACTTGTTATGTACGCAGGGTCTCCAGAGATTAGATACCCTAAGATTTGATTAATTGGATTGTAACCTTTTTCTTGAATAGATTGATAAACACGCGTAAGCACCTCTTCAGCAGTCATCGGTTCATCGTCTACTTTACGGAATAACATGGTTTCATCTGAAACGTTCATCGTATCCCTCCTTTTTATTACATCGGCAGATTTCACCATAAAAGTGGAATCTCACCTACTATTATACTTGAATTAAAGCTACAAAGTCAGTAACTTTTTATGCATTATGAAAAATTTCTATAACAGATACAAGTATAATTATAAAATTATATGCCTATTGTAACATAGATTTTAAGGCTTCACCACCAGCTTTTAATGCTTCCATTAATTTAGCTGGCTCTTTACCACCTGCTTGTGCCATATCTGGACGGCCACCGCCATTACCTCCAGCTACTTGAGCTGCTGCTTTAACAATATTACCTGCTTTTGCACCTTTAGCAACGACATCTTTAGATACTTTACATACAAAGTTTACCTTATCATCGCCCATAGCAGCGCCTACAAGAACCACACCAGAGCCATTCATTTTATCAAGGCCCATATCAGCTAAATCACGCAATTCATCAATGGAGGACGCTTTTACAGCGGCAGCAACAAATTCAACATCACCTACTACAACTTTACCCGCAATGATATCAGCTGCACCAGCAGCAGAAACTTCTTTACGAATTTGTTCTAATTCTTTTACTGTGTCTTTAGCTTCCGTCAATACTTGGTGTAAGCGTTCTTCTATTTGAGGTGCTTTAGTTTTAAGCTCGCTTGCCATGCGTTCAATAGTCAAACGATCTTGTTTTGCTGCATCAAGAGCTGCACGACCAGTAATCGCTTCGATACGACGTACACCAGAACCGATACCAGCTTCAGATGTTAAACGGAAGGAACTAATGAAAGCTGTGTTGCCTACATGAGAACCACCACATAATTCAACGGAGAAGCCAGGAACCTCTACAACGCGAACTACATCGCCATATTTATCTCCAAAAAGTGCCATCGCACCTTTCGCTTTTGCTTCGTCCATGGACATTTCAGCGATAGCTAGGTCCGTAGCTTTTAAAATTTCTTCGTTTACAAGTGCTTCGATTTGATCAAGTTCCTCTTGTGTTACAGGGGAGAAATGAGTGAAGTCAAAACGCAAGTAATCAGGAGTTACTAGAGAACCAGCTTGATTAACATGCTCGCCAAGAACCTTTTTCAATGCTGCATGTAACAAGTGTGTTGCTGTATGGTTGCGGGCCATTGCTGCGCGACGATTTGTATCCACTTCAAGCGTTACATCATCACCTTCAGAGATAGAACCTTCTACAACAGTACCTATATGATATACAGTGCCTTCAGGTAAACGTTTTGTATTATGAACCTCTACCT
>OKFJ01000131.1_pt1 | contig 6701 bp, 6 predicted proteins | sample 1609901 | NCBI WGS metagenome assembly OKFJ01 (sample SAMN04436594, study PRJEB24849) | human gut metagenome | biome: human gut; feature: NICU; material: stool | host: Homo sapiens | place: USA: Saint Louis, MO | collected 2009-11-13 | reverse complement strand
CTGCTCGCATCAAATTGGCGGCCGTACTTTTCATGTTCTACATAGCGGCCCCGTACTTCGATGTCTTCCCCTTCTTTAGGAGACTCAAATTTGCCAGTACAAGTAATGTATTCCTCATTATAATCTTTTAGGATAAACACGCAATATGTACGTTGTGTATTCTCATATATAGTTCGGTATACAAATCCTCGTATGGCGTCCATTATTTCTCCGTATTCGGCAAAGCTTCAATAATTTCTTGCACTGCATCGGTAATACTGCCTTCGTTACCAATTTTAATATGTGCTACTTCTTCATATAAAGGATAACGTTCTTCATATACATTAAAAATATATTCGATACTTTCTTTTACAAGCGGACGAATCTCTAGATCCAAATCATCTAAAATATGATTTACATCACGGTTAACAAATACAACAAGACCATTATTGCGCATCAATTTAACAGTTTTATCATAGGTAACAGTGCCGCCACCTGTAGCAATGACAGATGGTTTATTGTGAATTAATTCTTTGATTGTACTATATTCATATTCACTGAAAGCATCTTTACCATCGTAAATATAAATATTTTGAACGGATTTACCTACCTTGTCTTGAATCGTTTGGTCTAGATCGAAAAAGTCGCGGCCTAACTCTTTTGCTAGAACCTTACCAACAGTAGTTTTACCTGCGCCAGGCATACCAATGAGAAAAATATGCTTATGCATATGCTCCTTTAAGAACTCATTACTCATAGAAACGACGGTTTTTATATAATTTTCAACATAAGGTGCTAACACTTTATCTTTACAATTTTGAGTATGTAAAGCAATGATACTTTCATCCCGTTCTTCATCAATAAGTGGTAAGTGATGTTCATCCTTATATTTACCAATTTCTTTAATCAGTGTGAGTCGCTTCTCAAACTCCGTAACTAATACAGAATCAATACTATCTATCTGTTTTCGAGCTTCTTTAATATCCATGAGAACCCCCTTTTATGCATTAGCCAAAATAGCTAGAGCCTGTTCTTCATCTACCTTCATTTGATCGATAAGATCTTGTAAATTATTAAATTTAACTTCCCCTCTAATATAAGAAATGAACTGTACAATTACTTCTTTTCCATATATATCTTGGTCAAAGTTAAAAACGTGTACTTCACATCTATGGTACTGATTTCTAAAGGTTGGATTATCTCCAATATTGCCTACCCCATCATACCAAATACCATCAATACATACACGATTAGCATAGACTCCGTCTGGAGGTGTAGCCATTTCATTAGGAAGTAATAGATTTAATGTAGGAAATCCTAATGTGCGTCCCCGTTGATCACCTTTAATCACAGTTCCTTTAAACTGGAATGGCCTACCTAGCCAATGATTTGCATCCTCCAAATGCCCTTCATGAATAGCTTTTCTAATTTCTGTACTAGAAATAGGTGTACTACTACCATCACAAGGTAATAAAGGCTGTACAAGAACTCGTATATTCTTATCCGCTACCACTTGTTTCATATATTCTGGATTACCAAGCCCCTTTGCACCAAATGTAAAGTTCTCACCGATTACAATAGCTTCCACATTCATATCATTGCAGAGTTCATGTAAGAATTCATCTGCAGTCATTTTTAATAATGCTTCAGTCATAGGTAACCGCAAAATATAGTCAACTTTGAGTTCTTCTAGCACAGTATCCATAATCTCTTCTTGAATCACTCGTTTAGGTACTCGTTCTGGATGTAATATAGTCAATGGATGATGCTCGAAGGTAATGATGATACTAACCCCATCGACTGATATAGCCTCTTCAACAGCCTTATGTATAACTCGTTGATGACCTCGATGAATGCCATCAAAGGTACCAAGGGCATATACTTTTGTATCTTTGATTTGACGTAGTTCATCAAACGAATGTAGTTGCTTCATACTTATCCTTCAATAAAAATATTTTTTTCCACTTTTAATGTGTGGTTGTTTCGTTTCATAATACCAATAAAACCATTCGGTCCATAAGCTCTATAGAGCTGACCTATTTCTGTGAAAGCAAATTCTTTACCAATCGGTAACTGCTTGCCTTCTATCATCATTCTTAATTGTACACTATTTACAGTTACTTTTGAAAGATGAGAAACAGCCGTATCTGTTGGCAACAACAGACTTTCACCATGTAGCATCAATTCTTCGGCCATCTTAGCAGAGCCGATATCAAAAGGGCCTACTTGAGTACGTGCCAAAGAAGTCATAGCGCCAGGAATACCTAAAGCAATACAAATATCGCGTAATAACGAGCGAATATAAGTCCCCCCTGAGCATGTCACACGAACCGTGAAAAAAGGGAATCCATAAGCAATGAGCTCAATATTTTTAATATGAATTTGACGTAATGGTAGCTCTACAGGAATACCTTTACGAGCATATTCATAAGCTCGAATACCATTTACTTTAATGGCAGAATACTTAGACGGCCTTTGGTCCTGAACGCCAGCAAATTTTCTCAAAATACTAACCAATTCTTCAAAGCCTGGTTTAACCATCGTTGTCGAGATTTCTGTAGATTGAATAGCTCGATTCAATACAATACCATCTCGCAATAGCATATCATTATCTGGCAATACAGGTTGTCCTGAGCTATCTTCAGTATCTGTAAAAGTACCCAATTTACATTCTGCTACATAGGTTTTATCAAATTCATCCGTGTATTCTATAAGGCGCGTAGCCTTACCAAGAAACACAGGCAATACACCATAAGCCATAGGATCCAATGTACCGCTATGACCAATGCGCTTTTCCTTTAGAATACGACGACAAATAGCAACGGCATCATGGCTTGTAATGCCAGGTGGTTTTAAAAATGGTAATATCCCATCCATTATTAAATTACCTCAATGAGAGCTTGTTTTGCCTCTTCTAATGGTAGATTAATAGTGCAACCTGCAGCACGAATATGACCACCACCACCAAAATGGCTTGCTACAACGTTCACATCAATACCTTTGGAACGTAAACTTACACGTGTTATATCATCAGCTTCTGCTTTTAATAAAATTGCCACGTCTACAGTATCAACATTTCTAATAATATCTACAAAACCATCTGTATCATCGCCAAGAATAGTCATAGCCTCACGATTCAACTCGATGGTAGCAATCGTATCATTCTTGTAAAACTCGATAGTTTGCATAACTTGTTTTGTTAATTCTAAACGACTGGCAGATACGGCTTCTATGGTTTCAGAAATAACATTTGGTCTAGCCCCTGCAGCTACACATTTGGCAGCCATCTCAAGAGTATTTGCTGTAGTATTGCTAAATTTAAAGAAACCACAATCTGTAGCAATCGCCATATATAATGCAGTACCCATAGATTCAGTGATAGGCCAATTCCATTTTGTACATAAGTCGGTAACAATTTCACCAGTAGCAGCAAAGTCAGGCTTTAAATATAGATGGTCCGCGAATTCTGTATTAGAAATATGGTGATCTATATTAAAAATAGGTGCACTCCAAAGTGCACCTACTTTGCCAATTCGCTCATACGTGCTAGCATCCAAAACCATAAGCATATCAATATCAACTGGATTAGTTTCAAAATACGCTACATCATGAATGTGGTCCGTATATCGTAAGAATGTGTACTTCTCAGGAACTACATCATCCACTACCATATATACAGTTTTACCTTGTCCTACAAGGGCTTCGTAAAAGGCTACCATGGACCCAATAGCATCACCATCAGGTCTAATATGGACGGTTAGCATAATAGAATTAGCTTCACACAGAGCCATATGTAATTGATTAATAGTAATCTTACTCATGTTCTGTATCCTTTTTGTTAATTTATTTCTTCATCCATTTTGATTTCATTCAAAAGGGATTCAATATGCATGCTATAGTCTAAAGACGTATCCTTATCAAAGGTGATGGAAGGAATATGGCGTAATTTAAGTACTTTACCAAGCTCTGTACGAATATGACCTGCTGCATGCTTTAATGCGATAAGGGTATCTTCTTTTTCCTTATCGGAACCAAACAAGGAGACATAAATCGTAGCTTCACGTAAATCACCTGTTACATGAACATCGGTAATAGTAGTGAAGCCGATACGCGGATCTTTCAATCCGCGCATCAACATTTGACTTACCTCTTGTTTGATAAATTCTTGTAATTTTCTGACACGAACATCACTCATATAAACCTCCTATAATTGAGGTGCAATTTCTTCCATCAAGTAAGCTTCAATAACGTCGCCTTCCTTGATGTCGCGGTATCCTTCTAAGGAGATACCACATTCAAAGGATGTTTTAACTTCCTTAACTTCATCTTTAAATCGACGTAAAGAATCAACCTTACCTTCAAATACAACGATGCCGTCACGAATTAAACGAACTTCAGAGTCGTTAGTAATACGACCTTCTGTTACATAAGAGCCAGCTACAATAGCCTTTGGTGTGGAAATAACCTGACGCACTTCTGCACGACCTACGACAACCTCTTTAAATTGAGGCGCCAACATACCGCGCATAGCAGATTCAACGTCATTGATAGCATCATAAATTACACGATATGTACGCAAGTCAACCTTTTCTTGTTCCGCTGCACGTCGAACATTAGCATCAGGGCGTACATTAAAGCCCATTACAATCGCATTAGATGCAGATGCCAACATGATATCCGATTCATTAATGGCACCTACTGCAGCATGAACAATAACAATACGAACCTCAGGGTTTTTGATGCCTTCTAAAGATTGACGCAATGCTTCTACAGAACCTTGAACATCGGCTTTGATGATAATATTAAGATCCTTCAACTCGCCTTGTTGAATTTGGTTGAAAATATCATCTAATGTAACTTTATGTGTAGCTTGCAATTCTTGAACCCGTTGCTTAGCAATACGTTTTTCAGCAATTGCACGTGCTTCGTTGTCATCCATACCATTTATAATTTCACCGGCTTGTGGAACTTCGGAGAAGCCCAAAATTTCTACCGGTATAGACGGACGAGCAACTTTTACTTTTTCACCGCGCTCATTTGTCATGGCACGTACTTTACCGTATGCAGTACCAGCAAGTACTGTATCACCTACACGAAGAGAACCTTTTTGTACCAAGACAGTACATACAGCACCACGACCTTTATCAAGTTGAGCCTCGATAACTACGCCATATGCCTTACGGTTAGGGTTCGCTTTCAATTCCATAACCTCTGCTACAAGCAAAATATTTTCAAGTAAGTCATCAATACCTTGTTTTTGTTTAGCAGATACAGGAACCATGATGACATCGCCGCCCCATTCTTCTGGTAAAAGACCATGTTCAGACAATTGTTGTTTAACATGGTCTGGGTTAGCACCTGGTTTATCCATTTTGTTGATGGCTACAATAATAGGTACATCTGCAGACTTCGCATGATTAATGGCCTCGATAGTTTGTGGCATTACTCCATCGTCAGCAGCTACTACGAGAACTGCGATATCTGTAGATTTTGCACCACGTAAACGCATAGCAGTAAACGCTTCATGACCAGGTGTGTCAAGGAATGTGATTTTATTATCCTTGTAGCGAACTTGGTACGCACCGATATGTTGAGTGATACCACCAGCTTCGCCAGCTGTTACATTAGTTTGACGAATTACGTCCAACAAAGATGTTTTACCATGGTCAACGTGACCCATAATAGTTACTACAGGAGGACGTGGTTTTAACGTTTCTGGTGCATCTTCAATTTCGATAACATCTGTAGGATCTTCTTCTGGTTCTACTTCAGTTACAGTTACACCGAACTCTTCAGCTACAATAGTAGCTGTATCTACATCAACCTCTTGGTTAATGCTGGCCATAACACCTAAAAGCATCAATTTCTTGATGATTTCAGATACTTCACGACCCATTTTTTCAGCTAATTCTTTAACAGTTAAAGGACCGCTCAATTCAATTTCTGTAGCAATTGCTGCTTCAGCTTTACGTTCAGCTTCTGCTTTTTGCTGTAAGTACTGCTCGTTACGATGTTTTACGCGATTCTTCTTTTTTTGCATAGATGTAGATAACAAGGATTGAGGGCGGTTATTGCCACCTTTTTTATTTTTCTTGTTACGGCGGTCATTATTAGAATTGCGGTTATCGTTATTGCGGTTATCATTATTACGCGCATCATTAGAACGAACGTTATTACGGTTATCATTATTGCGGGTATTATTAGGGCGATTGTTAGCGCGGTCTCCACCATGTTGGTTACCATCGGATTTGCGTGTAGGCTCAGAGATTTGTACATGACGTACATTGCCTTTTTTATGGTCCTTTTGTTTAGATTGATCGTCTTGTTTTTGACCAGATTGTTTATGTTTATCTTTTTTCTGTTCGTTAGAACGATTTGGATGTTGTTTATGTGACGCAACTTCTTGTTTATGAGCTGCAGGAGCAGACTTTTGTTCTACCTTTTTTTCTATTTTTTGTGCTACTTTAGGAGCTTCAGATTTTTTACCTAATTGTTTTTTTACAATTTCATAACCTGAATCATCTACAGAATTAACTGCTTTCGTAACATTGATATTATTTTGTTGCAAGATAGAAATGACCTGCTTACTTTCTACGCCGAACTCTTTGGCGATTTCATGAACGCGCTTTTTGGACATCTACATACCCCCTTATTATCGATCAATCTCTTTAAGTAATGCCTTTGCAAATCCATCATCTAGTACGGCAACTACTACCCTAACT
>OKFJ01000130.1_pt1 | contig 6773 bp, 7 predicted proteins | sample 1609901 | NCBI WGS metagenome assembly OKFJ01 (sample SAMN04436594, study PRJEB24849) | human gut metagenome | biome: human gut; feature: NICU; material: stool | host: Homo sapiens | place: USA: Saint Louis, MO | collected 2009-11-13 | reverse complement strand
TTTGCATGTATCAATGTAGTATCAAATAAAGGTATATCCGTATCATCTTGTTTAATAAGTAGCCCAATTTCAGTACAGCCTAAGATAACACCTTGTACACCAGATTTTACCAAATCACCAATAATATCTAAGTATTGTTGTTTAGATTCATTAGAAATAACACCTAAACACAATTCATTATATATAATATCATTCACAAGTTCGACTTGATCTTCGTTAGGTATAACAACATGAATCCCCCGATTTTCCAAGATACATTTATAAAAATCTTGTTGCATCGTGTACTTGGTACCGAGCAGACCTACCTTTGTAATACCTGATTTTTCCAACTCTACTGCAGTCATTTCCGCAATATGAAGAAGTGGAATATGAATATGTCTTTTTATTTCATCCGCTACTTTATGCATTGTATTCGTGCATATAACAATATAATCAGCACCAGCCTTTTCTAAAGATTGAGCAGCATCGGATAAAATTTCAGCACTTCTGATCCAATCTCCATTTACTTGACACTTTTCTATCTCTTCAAAATCGACACTATATAAAATACATTTTGCTGAATGTAAGCCGCCCAAAACTTGCTTAATAGTTTCATTCAAGACTTGATAATACGTAATCGTACTTTCCCAGCTCATTCCCCCAATTAAACCTATTGTTTTCATAATTTCACCCTCTAAGCTTAGAATAAACCAAAATAAAAAGATTATTCATTATGATTATTCAATTTTAAATATCACTCATCTCTAAACCTCCTATATATGTTCCTGCAGCGACTTTACGTAGGACGGAGCAAAGGGACATATATAGGAGGGGATACCTTTAATGTCAAATTGTAGAATGGATTCACAATTATTAAAATCCATAGGATTAATCTCAGTAAAGATGGTTCCTCGCTGTGGATTTTGCTTCGCAAAATCTTACGCTCGGAACAAAGTGATATGTGGGCTTCATCGTCGCAAGCTCCTCTGCCGCCTCACACCCTACTTTTATTCAGCCAACCCTTGTTCTCTACCGATAATATCAGCAATTTCTTGGCACAGGGATTGTAGTTCTTCTTGGTTAGGCCCTTCAGCCATGACACGAATGAGTGGTTCTGTCCCGGATGCACGTACTAAGACGCGACCTTCGTCACCAAGTTCTCCTTCAGCTGTTACGATAGCAGCTTTGATGAGGTCATTGTCTTCCCAGCCAGTTTTTGTAGCTACACGAACATTTACAAGAACTTGTGGGTATTTTGTCATAATGCCGGCCAATTCAGAAAGAGGTTGCTTTTTCTCCTTCATAAGAGCCGCCACTTGAACAGCTGTTAACATGCCGTCACCAGTGGTATTGTGATCTAAAAAGATTACGTGACCAGATTGTTCACCACCAACGGAAAGATTATGTTCACGCATGTATTCTAATACATATCGATCACCAACAGCAGTGGAAACTGTTTTCATACCAAGTTCTTCTGCTGCTTTATGGAATCCAATATTACTCATAACGGTACCAACTATGGTATCCCCTTTAAGTTTGCCTTCTTCTTTCAACTTAAGGGCGCATAGCAACATGATTTGATCACCATCGAGGACTTGACCTTTTTCATCAACCAATAAACAGCGGTCAGCATCGCCATCATTAGCAATACCAAGGTCTGCATTATGTTGTTGTACGGCTACTTGTAAGCCTTCAATATGTGTGGAACCACAATGATGATTGATATTCAAACCATCTGGATTCACATTAATATTAATGACTTTAGCACCTAGTCCAGACAAAATTTCCGGACCTACACTGGAAGCTGCACCATTGGCACCATCATAAACGATAGTCAACCCTTCAAGGGACGTATCGATTGTGTGACGTACAAAATGAGCATATAAATGAGCCAAGTTACTATTGAACTCAATTTTACCAATACCATCACCTGTAGGACGTGCCAATTCATTATCTGCACTTTGACGAACATATTTTTCCAATTCATCTTCCACTTCATCAGGTAATTTATAGCCATTACCATCAAAGAATTTAATGCCATTATCTGGATATGGGTTGTGGGATGCAGAAATAACAGCACCCGCATCAAAACCTTGTTGCCGTACAAGATACGCTACTGCAGGTGTTGGGATAACACCTGCAATTACTACATTGCCACCAACAGAGCAAATGCCCGCCGCTAATGCACTTTCAAGCATAGAACCAGAAATTCGCGTATCGCGACCAATCAAGAACGTAGGGTGATCCTTTTTCTTACCAAAATGCGTTCCTGCCGCACGACCTAAATGATAGGCTAATTCCGGCGTTAAAAACTCATTAACAACACCACGTACACCATCTGTACCAAATAAACGAGCCATAATTATCCTCCTCTAAGGATTTGTGAAAGTTTCACAAGTCTATATATCTACCGTGTGTATCTTTTCAATAATTACTGTTGTGTATTATATCATAATATAGAAAGCATACCTACTATAAAGTCACATCTATATTACATAAATAGTATGAATCTATACTGTAATTCAATCCATCAGTATAATTTCCCACTAATTAGGTTTTGCGTATTTTGCCATACATAAAATGGCCGTTTCCGCACCATCAAGGGCAGCACTCATAATTCCCCCTGCATAGCCAGCCCCCTCACCCATAGGATAGAAACCTCCTACAGTAGGAGAAATGCGTTCTTCATTGCGTCCCATACGAAGCGGTGCAGAGGTGCGCGTTTCAACGCCTGTCATACACACCGCAGGATTATCGAATCCACGGATACGACGACCCCAGTATGGCAAGGCCCGCTCTAATACGGATGTGACGAACGGTGGCAAGCAATCATGTAAATCGCAATTCACGACACCTGGCTCGTAGCTATATATACTATTTTGTACACTAGGTGCTTGTGAAAGCCCTAAAAACTGCCCTACTGTTTGTGCAGGTGCATGGAAATTAGATCCGCCCAACTCATAGGCCTTTTGTTCCCATTCTCGTTGGAATGCAACGCCATCTAATGGATGAGTACCAAAGTCATCTGGACCTACGTTAACCACGATAGCACTATTAGCAACACCGCTGTTCCGAGCGTATAAGCTCATGCCATTTACGACAACGCCACCTTCTTCAGAGGCAGATGCTACTACTTGACCTCCTGGGCACATACAGAAGCTATATGCAGTACGGCCTGATTCTTTATCGTGGTATACGAGAGAATATTCTGCTGCACCGAGGCCCAAACTAGATGGTTCTACACCATATTGGGACTCATCAATTACAGCCTGATCATGCTCAATACGAACACCAATAGCAAATGGTTTTGCCGTCATTTCCACATTGCGTTTATAAAGCATTTCATATGTGTCACGTGCACTATGGCCTACACCAGACAAAACAACAGTCGTATCAATACGCTCACTACCATTAACTTCAACGCCTACGATACGGTCATTTTCAATAAATAAATCTGTTACCTTAGAACCAAAGCGGACTTCACCGCCCCATTCGATGATGCGCTCACGCATGGCTTTTACCATGGTACGCAATTTATCAGTACCTACGTGAGGTTTATGTTTATATAAGATTTCTTCAGGCGCACCAAACTATTTAGATATTTCATGTAAACGCGGATGGGTAATGCGAGTTGTCAACTTACCATCGGAAAAAGTTCCTGCGCCGCCTTCCCCAAATTGTACGTTGGACTCAGGCTTAAATATGCCCTTTTTCCAAAATGTCTCTACATCATGACTACGTGTATCTACATCTTGACCGCGTTCAAGCACGATTGGGCGATAGCCTTCACGAGCTAAGTAAAAGGCTGCAAGCATCCCCGCAGGGCCAAAGCCCATAACTACAGGACGATGAGCTAATGGTACGGACCCAGGTTCTGGATCTTCTGCAGCAAATACAGATATATCCTTTTCTTTACCAAGCTTTTTCATGACTTGAGCTTCATTATGAACCTCAATGAATAGGGTATATACAAAAACAATGTTTGGCTTCTTACGGGCATCTACGGCACGTCGAACAACATGAATCGTTTCGATAGCGCCACGTAACGGGGGATATTTCTTTTCTACAATACTTTTGATATCCGACTTAACCGTAACAGCCACGCGGAGATTTATTATTCTAATCATAGCTTTCCTATTAAAGCCTCCCTTTTAGGTGAGCCTACTTCTTTAATCTTTGACCAAAATTCTTTACCACTTGATCTGTAAGAAAATAGTCATACATCTTTATTATACAACACTACTATAAAAGCTAATATATAAATCATAAAAAGGCCCTAATAGAGAAATATTCACTCTATTAGGGTCTTTGTCGCAAGATTTCAAAGCCTCATAAAAACTTATCATCCATTAAGTACTTTCTTTTGTATTTCTACTTTCACCCGTACCGTTGTGGTATTGCTATTAACACCATTCGGTAATACTAAATTATAGTTACCCTGTACAGTTTCAGTAGCACCCGACACATCAATAGGTTCTGTTTGTATTTCTGTAACGGAATCAATCATTTCTTCACGACCAGTAACCGTTAGTTGCGTTGGTGTAGCAGACGTGGATTTAACTTCATAACCCTCTGCTACTGTACCAACAGTCGGAACAGTAATAGGAACCGCCTTTTCTTTACGTAATAAGTTAAGTTCATATTGTGCTTGACCTTGGTTTGGATTAATATGTACATCTAGTACATTACCTGCCGTATCCCAAGCTTCTAAGGTACTAACAGCGCTAAAGTTCTTCGTTTGACCAGCCACATTGACTTTCATGACAACCTTGCTCACTGCATTAACTTGTTGCTTACGACCAGAAACAGTTACCTCTTTCGGCACAATCGTTACCGATTTCAAAGCAATATCATCAGAGAACTTGCCGATTGGAACTATTTCAACAGGAATCGTTTTCTCTGCATATTCATCAACATTGATAGTGATGGTATCTGGTTTAACCTCCACAAGATTCATCCCTGCCGGAGGCGTAAAATTAATAGTTACATTATTTTGACCTGGTTTTACACCAGATGCATCAATATAAGCCCGTAAATTATCTGATTTCATAGACATAATGGTATCACGTGGACCAGCCAGAACAACACGGACCACATCTGGTGCATCTTCTATGATATAGCCAGAATTAAGATTTTGAACCTGTACAGGTATTGTATAGGTTACTTCCATCACAGGGTTCTGATCGCGCATGATAAAGAACCACATAACGATAGCTGCTAACAAGGATAATAATTTAGCAGGCCAATTGCGTTTCAAATGAATCATCATTTATTTGCCCTCCATTTCCACATACTAGTAATGGTTTGACGAGGGCGTTCCATAAAGGTGCGCAATGCCTCTTTAATTTGATCCTCTGGTAAATGGCGATAAATATGACCCCCATATGTATAAGAGATGGTCCCTGTTTCCTCACTGACAACGACTACCACAGCGTCTGTTTGCTCAGATAAGCCAATAGCTGCACGGTGACGTGTACCTAGTTCGGTACTCAATGTGCGGTCCTCAGTCAACGGCAACAAGCAGCCCGCTGCACGGATTCGCCCATCACGAATAATCAAGGCCCCATCATGAAGCGGTGTACTAGGAACAAAGATATTTTTAATCAACTCACGACTCAATACAGCATCGATAAGAATACCAGTATCTACAAAGTCATTGAGACCTACTTCACGTTCAAAAACGATAAGTGCCCCCGTATGTTCGCGAGACATAACGCGAGCCGCAGCCATCACTTCATTAATGGCCATATCCATTTCTTCTTCGTTTACATTTTGTGCCTTGCTGAAAATTCGGCCACGCCCCAATTGTTCTAGAGCACGACGCAATTCAGGTTGGAATACAACGGGTAACGCAAAGAGAAGAACAGTCATACTTTGTTGCAAAATCCAGTTGATAACGTATAGATTTAACAGATGACTCAATAAATTAAAAATTGCCAATATAACGAGACCTTTTAAAAGAGAAACGGCCCGTGTATCTTTAAGCAATTTATATAAATAGTAAATACCAATAGCAACGATTATGATATCAACAATATCAAGAAGCCTAAAGGTATGTATAAGTGCGTCAATATGCATAAAAATAGCTCCTTATACAAAATAATAAGGTACAATCAATTCTTTGACTGTACCTTATATTTTAACTCATTTTGAGAGTACTGTAAATTTATAAACAAACGCTGAATGAGATTTTTATTAGATGTTTTGTGTTTCAATCCAAACATCCATTTGGCCCCCACAAACCATGCCTTCTTTAACAGCTACGTCATCATCGAGATGAACATCGATACGACGGTGAGCTTCTTTTTTATTCAAAGAGTCCACCGCACTTAGGCGGATTTCATTTTCCGCACGTCCGCCGCCGATAGTACCAAAAATAGATCCATCAGGAAATACAACCATAGATGTACCAGCTTTACGAGGTGTGGATCCACAAGTATATAAAATAGTGGCTACTGCTAAGGTTTCGTTTTTACGTTCACTAAGGTATTCAATAAACTCACGATTCATGGATCACTCTACCTTTCCGCAATGAGCCGCCTTTTTTTCCACGCACCACTGCCAAATATTCACTAACGATAGATAATGCAATTTCCTCAGGCGTTTGAGCTCCTAAATCTAGACCAATAGGCGCATATACCATATCTAACTCATCTTGAGTCCATCCCTGCTCACGCAACACTTCAAAAGCGTGATGGATGCGTTTTTGGCTGCCCATAACGCCCATATAGGTAGGCAAGTACCCTCGTAATTGCTCTAAGCATATATTATCGTACTCATGAGCCCGTGTCACA
>OKFJ01000129.1_pt1 | contig 6783 bp, 6 predicted proteins | sample 1609901 | NCBI WGS metagenome assembly OKFJ01 (sample SAMN04436594, study PRJEB24849) | human gut metagenome | biome: human gut; feature: NICU; material: stool | host: Homo sapiens | place: USA: Saint Louis, MO | collected 2009-11-13 | reverse complement strand
CCTTTGATCACCATTGGGCCGTCCCAGAAGTCGCGGATCCACTCCAGGTCTTTCCATGAAATCGACGGATCGAAATTATTCGCCAGCCAGCCGATGTAATCCTCAAGCCCGGTCGGTTTGCCGAGGTAGGCGGAGATATTGCCCAGGTCGTGCGGGCGGCCGTTGAGACCGACGTCCCATGCCCACTGCGGATGAGTGACGGCCTGCCAGTAGCGGCGCATGGCGGCGTTTGGGCCGCTCATGCCAGAATGGGCGTCGCGATAGCGCGCGCCGGGGGTCGGCATATCCACGGTAAAGACCAGCGTGGCGCAGCCTGCGGCTTTGGCGCGCTCCAGCGCATTGCGCATAAATCCGCGATCGCGCAGGACATACAGCTGGAACCACATCGGGCGTTTGATGGTCGGGGCGACCTCTTCAATCGGGCAAACGGAAACGGTAGAGAGGGTAAACGGGATGCCTTTGTCGTCCGCCGCGCCCGCTGCCTGCACTTCGCCGCGGCGCGCGTACATGCCGCACAGCCCGACCGGCGCCAGCGCCGTTGGCATCGCCAGCTTTTCGTTGAATAACGTGGTCTCCAGGCTCAGATCCGACATATTGCGCAGAATGCGCTGGCGTAGCGCCACGTCGGAGAGGTCTTCAACGTTGCGGCGCAGGGTATGTTCGGCGTAGGCGCCGCCGTCGATATAGTGGAACAGAAATGGTGGCAGGATACGCTGTGCGGCGGCGCGATAGTCGCTGGCGGCGGAAATAATCATCACGAGTTCTCCCTGGAATTTTCATTGTGGTCACCGGGCAGGCGGGTAATACGCGCCTGGCGGGCCTGGTCTTCATCAAAACGTTTAATGGTGGAGTGGACAAAACCGAGGTGGGCCATCATCGCCTGGCGGGCGCCTTCCGCGTCGCCGGCGAAGATCGCTTCCATTACCGCCTGATGTTGTTCGGTCAGACGCGCGAACACCGGCGGCACCAGATACATGCGCTGGCGGCTCTGCTTCACCGAGGATTGCAGAAGCTCGAAGAAACCGCGCATGGTTTGCAGCAGCACCACATTATGTGAGGCTTCAGCGATCGCCAGGTGGAAGCGAACATCCGCCTGTGAGGCGAGATCCGGGTCATCGCTGAGGGTGGCTTCAAAACAGAGGCGGATTTTTTCTTTTTCGGCGTCGGTGGCCCGCATCGCCGCATGCCAGGCGGTGCTGGCTTCAATAGCGTGGCGGGCTTCGAGAATATCAAAACTGTAGTCGGGGTCGTCGGCGAGCAGCGTTTTCAGCGGCTGGACGATGTTTTGCTCCGACCAGGGCTCGTGCTGCCAGCGCACGAAGGTGCCGCCGCCGCGACGGCTAAGCAGCACCCCTTCGTTGACCAGCATCGCCAGCGCTTCACGCAGCGAATTGCGTGAAACACCGAGCTGGACGGCAAGCTGGCGCTCGGCGGGCAAACGCATGCCCGCCTCCAGCTGTTGTTCTTCTATCAGCGCCCGGACGCGATTTGCGACGTCGTCAGCCAGGCGTTTTGGCATCACTTTCACGGAATCATCCAGGTTAAGACATAAGCCTGCAGGGTGGTAATCAGGCCCACCATGCAGGTGAAGATCAGACTGTGCTTGACGGTAAAGCGGAACAGGTCCGACTCTTTACCCACCAGGCCTACCGCGGCGCAGGCAATGGCGATCGACTGGGGCGAAATCATCTTGCCTGTCACCCCACCGGTGGTATTCGCGGCGACCAGCAGAATATCGGAGACGCCGATTTGCTGGGCTGCCGTCGCCTGCAGCGCGGCGAATAGCGCGTTAGACGAAGTATCCGAACCGGTCAGGAAGACCCCCAGCCAGCCGAGGAACGGCGAGAAGAAGGTAAACGCGTGGCCGGTATGCGCCAGCGCCAACGCCAGCGTCGATGACAGCCCGGAGTAGTTTGAAATAAAGGCGAACGCCAGCACCATGCCGATGGAGTAAATAGGCAGCGCCAGCTCTTTCAGCGTCCCGGCGAAAGTGGTCAGCGCATCCTTTGGCTTCATACGCAGCCAGACGATAGACAGTATAGCGGCGAACAGGATGGCGGTGCCGGTCGCCGACAGCCAGTCGAATTTATACACCGCGGCGTACGGCGTCGCGGCGCTCACCACCGGCGGCATACGGGCGACCATTTTGTCGAGGAACGGTACCGGGATGTTAACCACGAAGTCATACATCGCCCCGCCCGGCGCAAACAGCGCTTTAAATGGCGGTACGCTCCACAGGGTGACGGTGGCGGTGAGGAACAGGAACGGCGACCAGGCGCGAATGACCTGACCGGCGGTGTAATGCGTGCGCGCCAGGGTTTGATCAACCTGTGCGGCGCCCATATCGCCAAAGCGGAAGATACGCACCGGCTGCCAGCGCTTGAGGAACAGGGTCAGGCATACCAGTGACACCAGCGAAGAGATGATGTCCGGCAGTTCCGGGCCGAGGAAGTTGGAGCTGAGGTACTGCGCGATAGCGAACGAGCCGCCCGCGACCATCACCGCAGGCCATGTCTCTTTCACTCCGCGCCAGCCGTCCATAATCGCCATGATCCAGAACAGCACGATAATGGTCAGGAACGGCAGTTGGCGGCCAACCATCTGGCCGATGGCGAAGCTATCGATGCCGGTCACCTGGCCGGCGACCAGAATCGGGATCCCCATGGCGCCGAAGGCCACCGGCGCGGTGTTAACAATCAGGCACAGCCCGGCGGCGTATAGCGGATTGAAGCCGAGCCCGACCAGCAGCGCGGCGGTGATCGCCACCGGCGCGCCGAAACCGGCGGCCCCTTCGAGGAAGGCGCCGAAGGAGAAGCCGACAATCAGCATCTGCAGGCGCTGGTCCGGCGTAATCGAAAGAATCGACGAGCGGATAATGTCGAACTGCCCGGTCTTTACCGAGATTTTATAGACGAAGACCGCGGCGATGATAATCCACGCGATAGGCCACAGGCCGTAGAAGAAGCCGTATACCACCGACGATAAGGCGCGGTCGACCGGCATTTTATAGAACAGCAGGGCGACAAGCAGCGCGATGGCTACGGTCCAGGTGGCGGCGATATAGCCTTTAAGCTTGAGCTTAATCAGGGCGAAAAAGAAAAACAGAATCGGCAGTGAGGCGATAAGGCTCGATAGCCAGATATTACCAGCCGGATCGTAATTTTGTTGCCAGAGGTTCATGCAGGTCTCCATCGGGCCACATCCAATGCATCAGGTTGGGTCTGCGCCCATTGCCGATCACACTGTTTGTAAAATTGGCCCAGCCAAATTGCGATTGTAGGGTTAACGACAATTGATGGTTAACCAAGTGTTATGGCATAGCAACGCGTTTGTGATGCAAAGTGATGGATATGTGAACCGATTGACGGTTTAAGAAATAATTGGTTGGGCCAATTTAGCGGAGAAGGGGAAATTGGCTGTGAGTTCACGGCCCGGTAGGGCTACCGGGTAATAGACGACAAACTCACAGCGGCAAAAGATTAAAACTCGCTCTTCGCGAAGCCGGTCATCTCTTTGAGGCCCATTTCGCGGCCCAGCGCGGTCATCGGATGGACGACAACCAGTCCGCGCACGCTTTTCTTCAGCTTGCCCATATCGGCCTGCTCTTTTTTGGTGATGGCGCGGCGGTGCGGCATGCTCATCAGTTTCTGCGCTTCTTTGCTCAGCTTCTGCGACTGAACGGAACGCAGGCGTTCGATTTCCGTTTCCAGGGTCGCTTTTTCTTTTTCCAGCTCCGCGTATTTATCGGCGGCTTCGACCAGCGACAGGCCGGCCTGCTGGTGGCGGATGGCGTCGAGACGGTCGCTCAAACGCTTGATTTCATTCTTTTCGACTTCTTTCATGGTAATTTTATCTGTGAATAAAAGGGCTTCGACGTTACATAGTATGGGCCGGGCGGGCCTTTGTTGATAGTTTTTTATCGAAATACTCGTGGCTTCACCGCCGTAAGCATGAGACCTGATACATTATAACTATCTGAATAGTAGTGATATTGTAATTTTAATTAAGCTGTTTATCATTTTTGTGAAGCCTGACGACCATTCAGCACGTTTTCCTCAACTTGCTCCCTTTTTTTCGCCAATCCTTAATAAGATCCCCCTGAACAGAGGAGAGCGTGATGGCGAAAATCGGCGACGGCGTACCACGTATCATCGATAAAACGGTAGATTTCATGGCCTCGAGCCAGGCGTTTATGGAATATCTGAAAAAATGCCCGCGTTTACAGCGGATACCGCGCGATATTCCTGAGGATAAAAAAGCGCTATTTCTGAGTCGTCTGGAGTATTACCGGCAGCTGTACCGGCCGACGTGCGACCAGCAAGAAGCGGAGTCAGAGCGTTGATTTCTGGAAGGCTTTTTTTAAGCTGATTCGGGAAATCAGCTCAGTCAGAGACAACACCATCGTAGAACGTACCATCTGCTGGTAGCGCAGTTTCTGCATTGCCAGCAGTTCCTTATCGCTCTCATCAAACAGCGGCGTTGGCGGAAGCGCGGCGACGCAGTGCAGCTCGCCTAACGGCCCGAGAATTTCATCGTCGGTGAAAGCGTACTCATTTCCGTCATGATTGAGCTCTTCACGCAAGGCCATCAATAGCTCGGCATCTTCGTATTCGGCGCGGCTTATCACCCCAAGGCCGTAGATAAGCTTCAGGCGTACGGAAAGATCGCCCAGCGGCCCACTGCCGTCCAGCAATGGTTCCACTGCGTATTTCACCGCGTAATCGTCTTTGCGGAATACCTGAAGTACCAGAATATTGACTGCCTCCGTCAGGAGTTCGACGGCGGCTATCAGGAAACTTCTTACGGTCTTACCAGCATTTAAACGCTCAAGTACGCGGTTTTCAAATGCCTGTGTTTCTTCCATTATTGCCTGCATATCTGACAGGAGTGGTATTGGGCGCGGCATCGGCCGCGCCAGGTTGTACATCATTTTACCGCGTTGTAGTCGTTAACGGCTTCCGCCACTACAGCGCTTGCCGCATCCAGACCGGAAATCTGCGCCAGCGCGGCCTGTGGCCCTTTTTCGGCAATCAGCGCCGCCAGTTCCTGAGCCTGCGGATCGTCTTCGCTGCGGAAATGCATGGCCGCGGCAATCCCTTTTACCAGGTTCCGGTGCGGCAGGCCGTATTCCAGCGTGCCAAGCAGCGGCTTGATCAAACGATCGCCCGCGCTCAATTTACGCAGCGGCTGGCGGCCGACGCGCTCCACATCATCTTTCAGATACGGGTTCTCAAAGCGACCGAGGATCTTCTGGATATAAGCCGCGTGTTTCTGCGCATCAAAGCTGTAGCGTTTAATCAGCACCGCGCCGCTCTCTTCCATTGCGCCTTTCACGACGGCGCGAATGTGCTCATCGAGAATCGCGTCGCGAATCGTTTGATGGCCCGCCAGTTTCCCGAGGTAGGCGGTTATAGCATGCCCGGTGTTTAAGGTGAATAGCTTACGCTCGACAAATGCCATCAGGTTATCGGTTAATTCCATTCCTGGGATGTTCGGCAGCTCGCCCTTAAACTGGGTTTTATCCACAATCCATTCGCTGAAGGTTTCAACGGTGACTTCCAGCGGATCGTGGGTGGCGGAAGCCGACGGCGGAACGATGCGGTCTACGGCGGAGTCGACGAAGCCGATATGTGCTTCAACCCACGCTTTGTCCTCTTCCGCCAGCGCGTTAAATACATGGCCTTTCAGCTGGCTGGTGCCGCGTACCATGTTTTCGCAGGCGATGATATTCAGCGGGCGTTCAATACCCTGCGCTTTACGTTTCACCAGGCCTTTGGCGATGGCAGGGGCGATACGCTCCAGAACGACGGGGCCGACCGCGGTGGTCACCAGGTCGACATCGGCGATCAGATCCACCACCTCATCGCCAATGCTGCTGACGGCATTCACACCGGAGACGGTATCAACCTGTTCGTTTTCACCCACCACGTGGACCTGATAGCTATGACGGGCATTCAGGGCATCAAGGACCACCTGATTAACATCGGCGAACGTAAGGGTGATACCGGCGTCAGCCAGCAGTTTGCCAATGAAGCCACGTCCGATATTACCTGCGCCAAAATGTAATGCTTTCATAGTATTAACCTTCAATTAATGTTTTTACCTGAGAGGGCTGGGGTGAGGCTTTTCCCTCACCCCAACCCTCTCCCAAAGGGAGAGGGTATGGAGCGTTGTGGTTATTTATTCAGCAACGACAGGACTTCTTCGACGCTGGTGGTTTTCGCCAGCCGCTCAATCACGGTTTCATCATCCAGCGCGTTAGTCAGGCTGGTGATAACGTGAATGTGTTCGTTGTTGCGGGCGGCGATACCGATGACCAGACGCGCGACTTCATCTTCTTCTTCGCCGAAGCGCACGCCTTCCGGATACTGGCAGAAGACGACGCCGGTTTTCAGTACCCGGTCTTTCGCTTCAATGGTACCGTGCGGTACCGCGATAGATTCGCCAAGATAGGTTGAGGTCAGCTTCTCGCGGTCGAGCATCGCCTGCACGTATTCCGGCTCAACGTATCCGCCTTTCACCAGTTGTTCACCGGCGAAGCGAATGGCCTCTTCTTTGGTCGCCGCTTTGCGCCCGAGGAAGATGTTATCCGCACCCAGCTGGAACAGGTTTTTGTCAGTATTATCAAAGCTGTCTTTCAGGCTATCGGTGACTTTCACTTCGTTGTCGATGTGGCGCTGCGCCGCTACCAGACGCTCGGTCAGGCTGGTATACAGGCCGCTGTCGAGGAAGTTGGTCAGCGAAATATGCTGTGCCTGCGGTACCTGGCGCATGGCGCGCTCG
>OKFJ01000116.1_pt1 | contig 7267 bp, 5 predicted proteins | sample 1609901 | NCBI WGS metagenome assembly OKFJ01 (sample SAMN04436594, study PRJEB24849) | human gut metagenome | biome: human gut; feature: NICU; material: stool | host: Homo sapiens | place: USA: Saint Louis, MO | collected 2009-11-13 | reverse complement strand
ATGATCAAGACAATCCAGCTTCTGCTCGTGTCATGGAGAAAATTGGTTTTACCTACGAAGGAACACTACCCAATGCTCGAATTAGTAAAGGGAAAATTGTCACAGATGTTTATCGTGGGATGACACTGGAAACATGGCAAAATCGACAAAAATAGAAGCGGAAGACAAGTTAAGAGAGGAATTAGAGAAATGTTGATGTTTACAGAAAAAGAATTCGCAGCCTTTGAAGTTGCTGGATTAGATGAACGAATGGCGGTTATCCGTGCGCAAATTCAACCTATTTTTCAAGAATTAGACACGTATTTTGCCGAACAACTAGCGCCTGAACTAGGAACGGAGTTGTTTGTCCATATTGCGCAACATCGCCGTCGCACCGTGTATCCACCAGAAAATACTTGGTCAGCACTTAGTCCGAATAAGCGCGGGTATAAAATGCAGCCGCATTTTCAATTAGGCATTTGGGGCGACTATGTGTTTATGTGGTTGTCATTCATTGATAATCCTAAAAATGAAAAGCAGATTGCGCAAGCCTTTTTAGAGAATCAGCAATTATTCCAAGCATTACCAGAAGATACGTATGTTTCCTTGGATCATACGGTTCCTCAAATTACTCCGCTGATGGAAACGGATTTAGAAAAAGCCTTAACTCGTTTTAGAGATGTAAAAAAAGGTGAGTTTGAAATTGGGCGCATCATTCCCAAAGATAGTGACTTGTGGCAAAACCCTGAAAAAGCACGAGCTTATATGTTGGCAACCTATCAACAACTCCTGCCATTGTATCAATTAGCTGTTGCCCAATAAGAGAAACAGACAGTTATTTTGTGTTTTAGTGTTATTTTATCGAATTATCCAATCGTCAAAAATGAGAAAAGCTCACAATGTTAGTTTTAATTACTAACATTGTGAGCTTTTCTGTAGTTTTTTTGAAAAAAATTAAGGGATGACTGGCTGATTTCTATGGAAAAGTACGTTTTGATAGCCTTTTTTGCTTAAATAACAAGAGTAGCAACCCTTGTTTAATAAGGGATTTTCGCGAATAGATGTTGTCAAATGAAAAAAATGATGTTTTGAACAAAGAGATCTTTGCTATTATAAAGGTATGAAAAAGGTTGTTTACGCATTCTTTGTATAGAAGAATGTGAATGAGTTAAAAGGAGGTTTTTAAATGAAAAAAAATCGTTATTTAATAATTGCGTGTTTACTATTTTCCCCTAGTTTTTTTATAAATGTTGAAGCGTCTGATGGTGGTTCTAGTTCGGTGGGGATTGAATTTTACCAAAATCCGAGAACACCCGCTCCTAAGGATGCCCCACCGAAAACAGATGCGCTAGCTGCTGATTCCAAAGAACCAACTGGTCCTCCGCAAGGAGATCAACGAAGTGGTGGTTCGACACAGACCACCACAACTGGCTCGCAGCTCCCTCGTACAGGGAGCAAGAGTCAGGCAAATCTTAGCATTCTCGGCTTAGCCTTAATCGGCTTGGCGGGAATGGTACATAGAAAGAAGGGACGACATGAAGCAAACTAAGTGGCAACGATTAGCAACCATTGGCTTGTGTAGTTCTTTAGTGATTAACGCTTTTTCTGGCGTGACCGCAGTTGCGGAAACCATCACGATTGAAAGTAGTCCGACAGTAGCAAGTAGCGCTAAGGAAGCAACATCAGCAAGTAGCGCAACGCCAGAAAGTACGGAAAGCAGTCAAGAAACGACTGAAACGAGTCAGGAAAAAGTAACACAGGAAACAGCGAAACAAGCAGAGACAAAAGCGCCACTGGAAACACCAGAGATAAAAACAAACACAACAGCACAACCTGCAGAAAATAGTAGTGAAAATGACCGACAAACGAGTATTTCGCCACGTTGGGTGCCGAATAATCAAGTGATTTATCCGAGAATAACCTTGGCTTTCACTAATGAATCAGGGCAAGCTTTTGCTGATGAAAACTTAACGTTATCAGGGACGTATACTAAATTTGGATATGAAGACGCAACTAGTTTATGGCGACCATATGCGGTTAATTATCCAATTACTTCTTCTAATGCAGGTGGTGGTCAATATCGAGTAGCTGTCAATGCAACGGTTCCTTTACCATACGATTTTTTCACAGATTTACCAGCAAATTATAGGATGAATATATACGCGGTTGAACAATTAAAGATTGATAACACGCTAAAGTATGTCGACAGTATTGTTGCCCCGCCTGGTAGTATAAACATGACCAGATACAGTGAGCAACAAACATCTGAAGCAGCTCAATTTGGTAATTATGTTAAACAGAATTTGACTCAGAGGGATAGAATATTTTCTAAAAATAGTGCAAATATCTTTTCTCTAAATTCATTAGCTTTGGCTCCAGAAATTACTGACGTATTAACGATGCTTCGCACAGATTCTGTAGAACGTGGGCCAATATTAGTAGGTTTTGATGGCACTACCACGTACCGAGAAACACTTAATTACGTAGTCACTCGGAAACAAGTCACCGAAAAGTTCGTAGATACTAACGGCGTAGCCATTACACCGCCAACAGGTTTTACCCAAAACAAGAAAACACCAATGACCAGCAATGACTTCACCTTCAAACAAGCTAGTACTTTGCCAGACACCTATCAAGCAGACGGCAAAACCTACAAATTCAAAGGCTGGTACAAAGGCAAAACCAAGCCAAATACCTTGACCACTACCAAAGCGCCAAGCTATGCGGTGACCTATGATGGGAATGACGATTTGACGGTGGTGTATGAGGCGATTCAAGAAGGAAAAGGAATGTCATCTGTTCAGGTGATGAATAAGGCGATTCAGAATCCAGTGACTTTGCCTGATCGCATGTATCGTGTCCTATTTATCAATGAAACAGGGGGGCTGACATTTGCTGATCGTTATGGCTTTACTGGAGAATTAGTTGAGGTTGCGGATGGCAAAGTGACGCCAATTGGCCCAGTCCCGACTAACAATAATAGCGCAGTAAAAGAAATCACTATACCAGGTCGGGTTTTCGATACAGAAAGACCTACGCCGTTGCAATATGGAGTTCGCAATGCAACCTTTACGTTGCCCAAAATGTATAAAACCGTAACGTATCAACCTGGCCCAAATTATACAGGTACAGCCTACTCTATTCCAGAAACGTATCGTCTTAGTTTAAGAAGTGGTGTCAAAAGTGACATCGATACAACTGGATGGCGAATTGGTCTTGACCCGACAACAGATCCACAAAAGTTTACGATGAGCGGTATATACTGGTCATCAATGCCTACAAATGTTAGACTTGCAACACTATTAAGTGCGACTATTACTGGTAAAGGAGTAGAACCGAGTGTCTATACACTAGATGAAAATGCACGTATGTATCTTTACCTAGAAAATCGTCGTGTTACGGAAAACTTCGTAGATACCAATGGTACTAAAATCACCGCACCGTCAGGTTTCACCCAAGGGAAAAAAACAGTAATTACTAGTGATTCGTACACCTTTAAGCAAAGCGGAGATTTGCCAGATACCTATAAAGTCGGCACGAAAACCTATCAGTTCAAAGGCTGGTACAAAGGTAAAAACAAACCAGACACCTTGACGACGACTAAAGCTCCCAGTTATCCAGTCACTTATAATGATGATGATGATTTGACGGTAGTCTATGAAGAAGTCGTGATGAAAACGTATAATTTACCAGCCAAAGATGTGTACTTTGGTTATGTTGATGAGGCAGGTAACCTATTGAATACAGCAGGCTTTTCTGTAGAAGCCGAATTAGGTGAAAGTGACGAAACTGAATCAACAGTATTAGGGAAAATCCAAGGAACTGATGAAGTGATGAGTAAATTAAAAAAATTATCGATTCCTGGCAAGTCATATGATTTCCCGATAGATAAGCTTAAGACATACGGTGCAAGGTCTGTTAATCATACAATTCCTAAACAATATAAGACAATGTCGATTACACCGCTAGCTACTTATATGGGAGATAAAACAAAGTATCCTATGACCAAAGAGATCCGGAAAAATATAGAAGCGCCATATACGGTTGTTTCTCAAGCTGACGGAGTAGAAGCCTTCAAATTAACTAACGCTGGAACTTTTTTTAGAACCAGACGAGCTTTTTGGACATGGGACCCGAATAACACGTTGTATGCTATGGGAATTTATTCAGGGACAGTCGGAAAAAACTATAACTTAGCTTCTCCAGAGGGAACAATCTACTATTATTTAGAAAACCGTCGTGTCACTGAAAACTTTGTGGATCCAAGCGGCGCTAAAATTACATCGCCAACAGGCTTCACGCAAGGAAAACAAACGGTGATTGACAGTGATAATTTCACTTATGCTAGTACGAAAGCCTTACCAGACACTTATACAACAGGAGATAAATCCTATAAAGGTAAAACCAAACCAGGCACCTTGACAACGACTAAAACACCAAGTTACGCCGTTACTTACGACGATAAAGATGACATGACAGCGGTCTATGAGGAAGTCCAACCAACAGCAGAAATGACGGTTAGTCGGTTACTAGAAGTGATCCCGAATGAAGCTTCTATGATGTGGATAGTTAAACTAAAAAATACCAGTGAAGTTCCATTGACCAACGTTAAACTAGCACCAACGGCCAAATGGGCGGCAGGTATTTCACCACCAACACAATTAGCTGTTCGCATTGGTAATACACCAAATAAAATTATTCCATTGACGGCAGAACAATGGCATGCAGGAGTTAACTTAGATATAGAGATTCCTGTGAACGGCGAAGCCTTAGTGACAGTGAACACAGCGAAAATTACGGGAGAACCAAGACAACTTTTAACCGCAGAAATGACAGCTAGTGGAAACTTTTCTGCAGTGACAGCTAGTAACTTTGTACGTATTCAAGGAGAAGATCAAACGATTACGCCAACACCAGTAGAAGAAGGTTTCATTAGTACACCAACATTTGATTTTGGGAAAATTACGATTAACAGTAGCACTAAGCAGTACGGACTGAAAAAAGCAGCTGATTACTATGGCAACGGCACACGTAATCCATATCTACGAATAAAGACAAGCCAACCTAATTGGCAGTTAACAGCACAATTGTCACAGTTAACAGCGTCAGCTGATAGTTTGCCAACTAGTACGCGTTTATTATTAGGAAGTGCGGATGTTATAGCAATCGAAAACTATAATCAAGTCACAGAGTTAACAAATAAAGTTGGGGTTACGAAAGCCTTAACTTTGACGAGTGACGGTACATCTACACCAGTAATTCTTAATAACCAATTTACAGGTAATGATGTCTATCAATTAGATTTTGATTTTGCCAATGTGAAATTAGAAGTCCCTGCCAATCAAGGGAAAATAAATGAGAAATATCAAGGAACGGTGACGTGGAACTTAGTCACTGGACCTTAAAAAAATAGTAAACCGCCCTCAAAAAGTCTAATAACGAAAAGTCAAAACACCTTCCACACTCGCTTGTTTAACAAAGCCAAAATAACGACTGTCGTCTGAGCGCGGGCGATTATCCCCCAAGACAAAATACATGCCTTCTGGAACGGTCAGGGATTGGGTGGCTTCTAAGGTCTCTAAGGTAAAATCTTGGGTATAATTTTCATTTTTAGAGACATTTCGTTTAGCACTTGCTAAGTAATCTTCACTGAGTGATACGCCATTAATATAAAGGGTATCATCGCGATACTCGACTGTTTCGCCAGGTAAACCAATTAAACGTTTGGCTACTCGTTGGCCGTTGCGAGGACTGGGAAAAGCGATAATATCAAAGCGCTGAGGCTTTTTAATCGAGGTCACCCATAAACGGTCGTTGTTATGAAGTGTTGGTTCCATTGAAGAGCCATTCACTGCAGCAGGGGAGAAAACATAGTGTCGAATCAGCAAGACAGCGACGACTAACAAAACCAACTGAACCAATCGTTTTAATAATGAGGACATGGACTTCACTCCTTTGTCCTTTTAGTGTACTACAGACAAGGAAAAGAAAAAAGTTTTCCCCTTAAGAAAGGTGTGCTAAAAAACGTTTCATAAAGCGTTGGCGAATTAAAATACCAACATAAGCAGCTGCGACAGCCTTGATGATACCAGGAATAATAAACGGAGCAAACCCGCCAGCGAAAGCGTTTGGCCACGGCAGATTTGCGGAATATTTCAACCAAATCATACCGAAAACTAAGGTAACTAAGGCGCCGGCAATATTTGCGATAATGGCCCAAGTATAGTTAAAGGTTGTTTTTTCTAAAATATAACCAGTTAATAAGCCGTTAAAGATAAAGCCGATTAAATAGCCGCCAGTTGGTCCAAAGAGTACACCGAACCCGCTAGACATCCCCGCGTAAACGGGTAAACCAATTAATCCTAATAAGAAGTAAATTAAAATAGCGTAGGTCCCCGTTCGCTTGCCCAAAACGGTAGCGGTTAAGCCGATGGCAAATGTTTGTCCAGTTAAGGGGACAATCCCCAATGGAATTGTAAATTGTGAAAGTACAGCAATAATCACAGCGAATTCTGCTGCTAAAATTAAAGAGCGTAACGATGCTTTATTCATAAGAAGCCTCACTTTCTATTGTTAACCAATTATTTTTATTTGGTTAACAATAGTTTAGCGGAAGTAAACAATTTTGTAAAGAGGGCAAAGAAAAAAACCTTGCCCAAGAAAGGCAAGGTTTTGAAAGAAGGTAAGAACCGTAGTTCGACCTTTTGAAATCTTAAAGTTTTTGGTTGTAGTATTCAACGACAAGTGCTTCGTCGATTTCTGGGTAAAGTTCATCACGTTCTGGTAAACGAGTGAAGCTACCTTCTAATTTTTCAGTGTCAAAGCTTACGAATGCTGGACGTCCAACAGTTGCTTCAACCGCTTCTTTAATTGTTGAGATGTTTTGAGATTTTTCACGAACACCGATCACTTGACCAACTTCAACGTGGTATGATGGAATATCAACACGTTTGCCGTCTACAGTGATGTGGCCATGGTTAACTAATTGACGTGCTTGACGACGAGTAGTTGCAAGACCTAAACGGTAAACAACGTTATCTAAGCGTTGTTCTAGTAAAACCATGAAGTTAACACCGTGTTTACCTTCTTTGATTTTGCTTGCTTTAATGAACAACGTACGGAATTGACGTTCGTTCATGCCATACATATGACGTAATTTTTGTTTTTCAGTTAATTGCATTCCGTATTCAGAAACTTTACCACGGCTGTTAGGTCCGTGTTGTCCTGGTTTGTAAGGGCGACGAGCTAGTTCTTTACCAGTACCTGATAAAGAGATACCTAGACGACG
>OKFJ01000114.1_pt1 | contig 7545 bp, 7 predicted proteins | sample 1609901 | NCBI WGS metagenome assembly OKFJ01 (sample SAMN04436594, study PRJEB24849) | human gut metagenome | biome: human gut; feature: NICU; material: stool | host: Homo sapiens | place: USA: Saint Louis, MO | collected 2009-11-13 | reverse complement strand
CGTATGTGCGGTATCGTAGGATACATTGGCTTTAATCAAGCATCTGATTTCTTGTTGGACGGTATGGCAAAGTTAGAATACCGTGGTTATGACTCTGCAGGTATTGCTGTTATCGGTCCTGAAAATGTAATTAAAATTCAAAAGAAGGTTGGCCGTCTTGCTAATCTTGAGGCAGTTGTGAAAGCAGATCCTAATGAAGGAACTGTAGGCATTGGTCATACACGTTGGGCTACACATGGTCGTCCATCCGATATGAACGCCCACCCTCATGCATCTGAAGATGGTAAATTTGCTGTTGTACACAACGGCATTATTGAAAACTACATGCCTTTGAAAGAAGAGCTCCTTGCAAAAGGGTACCATTTCAAATCTGAAACTGATACAGAAGTTGTAGCTCATTTGTTAGAGGATATGTACGATGGCGATTTCGTGGGCACAGTACGCCGCATGCTAGCTCGTGTTGATGGTGCGTATGCTCTTGAAATCATCTGCTCCGATGAGCCAGATAAAATCATTTGTACTAAAAAAGAAAACCCATTGGTTATCGGCCTTGGCAAAGGTGAAAACTTTGTAGCATCCGATATTCCAGCTATCATTAACTACACACGTGATACATACATCTTGAGCGATGGTGAATTAGCTATCGTAACTCGTGATAATGTATCCGTATTCGACCGTGAAGGTAACCCTGTTGATAAAGAGGTATTCCATGTAAATTGGAACGCTGAAGCAGCAGAAAAAGGTGGTTATGAGCATTTCATGTTGAAAGAGATTCATGATCAACCTAAAGCTGTTCGCGATACATTCGGTACACATATCGCTGAAGATGGTAAAACAGCAATCTTTGATGAGCTAAATTGGACTGCTGAAGATGTAGCCGCTTTCAATAAAATTCTCATCGTTGCATGCGGTACTGCATACCATGCAGGTCTTGTAACAAAACAATATATTGAAAACTTGGCGCGTATTCCAGTTGATGTAGAAATTGCATCTGAATACCGTTACAGCAATCCGTTGACTGATGATAAAACATTATGTATCGTTATCAGCCAATCTGGTGAAACATCCGATACATTGGCGGCTTTGAAAGAAGCTAAACGCCTTGGTGCTAAATCCTTGGCTATCACCAATGTTGTTGGTTCCAGCATTTCTCGTGAAGCAGATAACAAAGTTTACACATGGGCGGGCCCTGAAATTTCTGTAGCGTCCACAAAAGCGTACACTACTCAATTAGTAGCGGGCTTGTTGTTCGCCGTATATCTAGGTCAATTAAATGGTAAATTAAATCCAGCCTTAGCCGAAGAAATTCTTAGCGGCGTTAAAAACTTACCATCCTTGATTCATGAAATTTTTGAAGTAGACGAAGATATGAAAGCCTTTGCTAAACATTATGGCTTCAAATCTGATGCATTCTTCTTGGGCCGTGCTATCGACTATGCAGTAGCGATGGAAGGTGCTTTGAAGTTGAAAGAAATTTCTTACATCCACGCTGAAGCATATGCTGGTGGCGAATTGAAACATGGTACATTGGCTCTTATCGAAGAGGGCGTACCTGTTATCGCATTGGCTACACAAGAGGATGTGTACGATAAGATGATTAGCAACATCCGTGAAGTAAAAGCTCGTGAAGCTATTGTAATCGGTATTGGCATGAAAGGTGACGAAGAATTATCTAAACACGTAGACCACACAATTTATGTGCCTCGTGCGAATAAATTTATCGCTCCAATCTTAGCAGTTGTACCATTGCAACTATTGGCGTATTATGCAGCAATTACACGCGGTGCAGACGTAGATAAACCACGTAATTTGGCTAAATCTGTAACCGTAGAATAATATATAACCAACAGTGCTTTGGCACTGTTGGTTTATTTCAATATAGGGAGACTATTATGGCAGTTATATTTTCCGGCATCCAACCAAGTGGGGAGTTAACACTTGGTAACTATTTGGGGGCTTTACGTAATTTCTTAGACTATCAAGATACTGATGAATGTTACTATTGTATCGTTAACCAACATGCGATTACGGTACCGCAAGATCCAAAAGAATTATTTCAAAACACTCGTAATTTGGCTGCATTGTACCTTGCGGTTGGCCTTGATCCTAAAAAGGTAACATTGTTTGTTCAATCTGAAGTACCTGAGCATGTTAAGCTCGGTTGGGTTATGCAATCTATTAGCTATGTTGGCGAATTAGAGCGTATGACTCAGTACAAGGATAAGTCTCAAAAGCAAGGGGATTCTATTCCAACTGCATTGCTTACGTATCCACCGTTGATGGCGGCAGATATTTTGCTATATGGTACGAATTATGTTCCTGTAGGGGAAGACCAAAAGCAACATCTCGAGTTGACTCGTAATTTAGCAGAGCGTTTTAACCGTAGATTCGGTGAAACTTTTGTAGTACCTGATATCAAGGTCGGAGAAGGTGGTGCTCGCGTTATGAGCTTACAAGAACCAACTAAGAAAATGAGTAAATCTGATGATAACCAAAATGCTACAATCCGTCTTTTGGATGCACCAGATTTAATCGTGAAAAAGTTGAAACGAGCTCAAACTGATTCTGATAATGCAGTGCGTTATGATAAAGAGAATAAACCTGGCATTTCTAACTTGATGGGAATATACCGTGCTATTACAAAAGACAGCTATGAAGTTATCGAAGAAATGTATGCCGGCAAAGGTTACGGTGTATTTAAATCCGATATTGCTGATCTATTAGTAGCAACCCTTGAACCAATTCAACAACGTTACAATGAATTGATTACAAGCCCTGAATTGGATGTAATCCTTGATGAAGGGGCTGCTAAGGCGCATGCTAAAGCAAGTGTAATGTATCGTAAGGTAGAACAAGCTATGGGCTTGTGCCGTAAATAAAATCATATAGTAGACTTTCAATTTGTGAGGTAAACCATGACGAAACAAGAGGCGATGGAACGCTTTTCATCAGGTGCCGTACAACAGAGCTTAGAAATACATCGCGGTATACAGTGGACCGGTCGCATCATCGGTCTAGTTGCGTGTGCGTTGATTGTAAAATATATGCCCTCAGACTGGGCGGAACGTGTATGGTATTATCTGTTGTTGCTCGTGATATTATGGACCCTTCATAGATTAGGTGAAAGTCAAGCTTTTATCTGTGAAAAGGGCCTCGTGTTAAAACGTAGGCCTTTTTCTGTGAAAGAATACTTTCACAGTTTATTCTATGGGGATGAATATTTCGTCTTTGTTGATTATGAGCATATTATCGGATTCACTGAGGAATGGCGCGAGTTGCAAGCGATGAATGGTCATGGTGGAATCTATGTGATACCACTTGATCTGCATCAGGTGGCGTACAAGGATAAAATGGCGATGATTGAGGCCATCCATAAACATACGCAGTCATAAAGCATAAGCACTAAGCGTCATATAATATAGGCATACAGAAAGATAAAGCAAATGAATCTAGAATCATAAAATGTATATGTGGAGAATCTGTAAGATAAGAAACTCAAAAATTCACCAAATTAACTATTTACAACTTTAATGAACTAAAGTATAATACAATCATTAAGTACGGAATCTAAATCTATATTGAACATATTATTAAGTGGTAAATAGGCGATAATCGCTGTGGAGGATAGTTATGAATTGGAAAAAGATGATGGCCGTTGGCCTTGCAGCTGTATCTATGATGGCATTTGTAACAGGTTGTGGTGGTGACACTAAAAAGGCTAATACAGAATTGCCTAAGAAAGTTGTTATCGGTTTAGATGATAGTTTCCCTCCAATGGGCTTTAAAGATGAAAAAGGTGAAATCGTCGGGTTTGATATCGACATGGCTAAAGAAGCAGCTAAACGTGCTGGTATGGATGTAGAGTTCAAAGCTATTGACTGGTCCAGTAAAGAAGCGGAACTAAAATCTAAAAAAATTGATGCTTTGTGGAATGGCTTAACAGTCTCTCCAATACATATATGAAGGATAAACAATACGTCATTGTTCGTAATGACGATGACTCCATTAAAGGTAAAGCCGATTTAGCTGGTAAGGTAGTAGGCGTGCAACAAGCTAGTACTGGTGAAGCAGCATTGCAAAACGATCCAAGCGGTAAGACTGTTAAAGAAATAAAATCCTATGCGGATTTTGTAAGTGCATTTATGGATCTTGGTATTGGTCGTGTTGATGCGGTTATTGCTGACGGTGTAATCGCTCGTTATCTTATGACAAAAGAACCTGGTAAATACAAGATTGTAGAAGGTACTGACTACGGCGTTGATAATTTCGCTGTTGGTTTCCGTAAAGATGATACTGCTTTGCGTGACAAAATTAATGGTATCTTAGCTGAAATGAAAAAAGACGGTACTGCTGATAAAATTGCTGAAAAATGGTTAGGCTCAGGCGCAGACTTAGATAAGAGCGATGCTAAATAGTACAATTCGTGATATACTAATAGTACTATGGTCAGTAGGTACAACTGATAATTAAAGAACGAAATGTACACTAGAGAAGCGGCCAGATGGCCCTTCTCTAGTCGTGTTTTGAAGGAGTCTTTCATGTTAGATTATTTATTGCAGATTATCCCAACCATCGCTGATGGTTTAAAGGTAACCGTATCGCTATTCTGTATTGTATGGATTTTATCTATTCCTGGTGGCATTTTAATGGCTATGTTACGTCTATCTAAATTGCCTTTAGTAGATAAGCTTGTTGATGCTTTCGTGTACTTAATGCGTGGCACACCGTTGATGTTACAAATTTTATTCGTCTATTATGCCTTGCCAATCATTACAGACGGTGCCATTCAGATGGATGATGCGACGGCAGCAGTTCTTACCTTCGTATTAAACTACGCAGCTTATTTATGTGAGATTTTCCGTGGGGGCATTCAATCTATCTCTCGAGGTCAGTACGAAGGGGCGAAGGTGCTTGGTTTTACCTATGCGCAAACTATGCGTAAAATCATCTTACCACAAATGTTTAAACGTGTATTGCCTCCTCTTGCGAATGAGACGATTAACTTATTGAAAGATACATCTCTCGTGTATGTATTGGCGATGAATGATATCTTGCGTATTACAAAATCTATCGTACAACGTGATTTTGATATTTCTGCATTCCTCGTGGCAGCATTATTCTACTTAATCTTTACCTTTATTTTGACGAATATCTTCAGCTACTTAGAACGAAGATTTGCTGTATACGAAGATTAATCTAATTCTATGGTAGTTTGTCGTATGTAATGGTGTAGCTAGTTTTATAGGTGGAATACTTTTATTTGATGTCTATAGATGCGATTTCGTAGATGAGATATCTTTACTTGAGACGCTAATTATATACTTAATCTGACGATGTAAGAGGTACTTATGACATTTGTAAATATGGAGCGTATTGAAAAACGCTTTAATAATCAAACCGTATTGCGCGATGTGTCGCTCAAAATGAATAGAGGCGAAATTGTTTCTATTATCGGACCTTCTGGTTCTGGTAAATCTACATTTTTACGCTGCTTGGGTCAGTTAGAAACGATTGATGGAGGCTCTATTACCGTTGATGGTACGATTCTTGCTAGTACTGAAAATGGGGTTGTAAAATACGCTTCTCCTCAAACTCAGCATGAATTATTGCTCCGCATGGGTATGGTATTCCAATCTTTCAACTTGTTCCCGCATATGACGGTATTAGATAATATTATGATTGCTCCACGTATGGTAAAAGGTATGAAAGATGACGAAATCTCACCGATTGCAGAGCAATTACTCAATAAAGTAGGATTATGGGAAAAACGAGATATGTATCCATCTCGCTTGTCTGGCGGTCAGCAACAGCGTGTAGCTATTGCCCGTGCGCTAGCGATGAATCCAGAAATCATGCTTTTTGATGAACCCACATCTGCTCTTGATCCTGAGCTTACTGGTGAGGTTCTTAAGACAATCAAACAATTGGCGGACGATCACATGACGATGATTATCGTAACTCATGAAATGAACTTTGCTCGTGAAGTATCGGATCGTGTTATCTTTATGGCTGATGGTGTTATTCAAGAAGAAGGAACACCAGAACAAATTTTTAGTCATCCGCAGAACGAAAGAACGAAAGCGTTCTTGGATAATATGTTATAGGAGGTTCTATGAAGTTACGTTTATTTGCGGCAACCTTAGCTGTCATGGCTTTGGGAACGACTTCTATTATGGCGGAAGGTTTACAGAAGACGCCTGATACACCTTTATCTATTGTGGAATCTCAGAAGGATTCCGCATCTATTTTGCCAGAACAATACAAATCCTATGCTACTAAGATGAACACGGTGGTGAAGGATTACAAAAATGGTTATATGTTCTCGATTCCTTGGCGTGTAGCTGATGGTGTTATGCTAGATATGGATGTACGTAGTGAAAGCGAACATATTCAAGGGTATTCCTTTAATTTAGCGGGCCCTACCCAAGAGGATTCCTATACAGTATCTTTTACTAAGCGCAATAATACACCGCAAGAAGGAGTATCTCAAAAAGAATGGAATACAACTTGGTATGGTGTACCTATTAAGGGCATGTCTAATGAGGAGTATTTGAATATTTGGCGCCAACATAGCAATAACTTTGAGCATAATGATATTGTTGGTGGGTTCTTTGCTAAGAAAGGTGCAGTTTCCGCACGCTGGGATAAGAGTACACCAAAATCTTATGCAGATATGACATCTACAGAGCCGGTTCAGTCTGTATTTGAAGCAGAATTTATCATGGAGAAAGATCCAACTCATCGGTACAATTTGTCTAGTACGTATGCACCTGTTCGTGCAGAGTTTATGGAGCTAGGTTTGATGGAGCATACAATTCCATCCTTTGAATTGATCAATAAGCGCGGTTCTAATGCTATTAAAGGGGTAAAAAAAATATTAACCGGCACAAGCGATATCAGTGTTGCAGAAGGTATCAAATTTACCTATCCAAAAGGTTTTACCCGTCTTAATGAAAAAGGTAAGATTGCTTTTACTAAACATAATGTACGCCTTGACATTGAGTCCTTTACAATTCCAGTACAAGCTGTCAGCTCCGGTATGCCAACTATGATGGCTAAGCAGATGCTTGGTGATTATTATCTTAAACAATTGGTTGATGTGAACAAGGCCACGATTACTCGTTATGAAACGCATATCATTGACGGTAATGTGATGTTCTATTTGGCGGGCCATATGAAAAATCCAAATACATCTGATACATCTGTAGCGGAACCAGTATCCTTTGGCGCAACAATTATTCTTGGCAATGAAGGTAATGTAGCAGTAGCTCGAATGATTGGTCCATCCACTAGCAATCTTGCTACTCAGGAACTTATAGATATATTAGATGGTTTTAAATTGACTACTACACTTAATACAAATCAATCGTCTCAGGTTCTTTAATATACGCATAATATTCTTTTATTTGTATAATTCTGTACGATTTGTGCTATAATGTAATAAATCCTCAGAAAAAAGAGGAGTTTTCCTTGATGGTCTAGAATATATTAGTATAGGCTAAACGATATTTGATCATATCCCCTTTGAGGGATTAGGAATAGGAG
>OKFJ01000082.1_pt1 | contig 11831 bp, 13 predicted proteins | sample 1609901 | NCBI WGS metagenome assembly OKFJ01 (sample SAMN04436594, study PRJEB24849) | human gut metagenome | biome: human gut; feature: NICU; material: stool | host: Homo sapiens | place: USA: Saint Louis, MO | collected 2009-11-13 | reverse complement strand
TCGAACCATCGACCTCACGCTTATCAGGCGTGCGCTCTAACCACCTGAGCTATAGGCCCTTTTCTTGGTCGAGGTGAAGGGACTCGAACCCCCGGCCCCATGGTCCCAAACCATGTGCGCTACCAAACTGCGCTATGCCCCGTCATTAATTACTTTGCTATTATAGCAAACCCGGTAGTTGATGTCAACCACTACTCTTGCTGAGTTCTTACTCTCTTGAGTATCGCTCTGCAACGAAAATTATTATATCATTGATAGAAACTAGTGACAAGTACTTTTTTACAACTTCATTAATTTTTTTACTGATACATTAATACATTCTTTAATATATATCTATCCTTACTTCTATTATCCTATACGCCTACGCCTCTATATCATTTTAATCTATAGATTATTCGCCCTAATAGTATAAAGCCAATCATATACTTAATCGATCATATAAAAACATGCACCCCTTTCGAGGTGCATGTTGTATTGTTCTATGGTTATATAAAATTATAAAATGCTAGTAAAGCAAATAAATTAACCTTCGTAGCTACCATCTTCTATTGCTTGAGGATTTTTAGCAATACCTTGTTTTACAGCAACTTCAGCAACTGCTTTAGCAACAGCTGGAGCTACGCGAGGATCGAATACGGATGGCATTACGTTTTCTTCGTTCAATTCACTATCAGGAATCAAGTGAGCCAAAGCGTCAGCAGCAGCTAATTTCATTTCATCAGTGATTTGAGACGCACGAACGTCGATAGCACCGCGGAATACGCCTGGGAATACTGCTACGTTGTTGATTTGGTTAGGAGCGTCGGAACGACCTGTACCAGCAACACGGATACCAGCAGCTTTCATATCAGCATATGTTGCTTCTGGGTTAGGGTTAGCCATTGCAAATACAATTGCATCGTCAGCTAAGCTTTCCAAAATTTCTTTTGTAAAAGCACCTGCTGCAGATACACCAAGAAGAATATCAGCACCTTTAGCATTTTCAGCCAAATCGCCATGTTTTTCTTCAAGTTTAAGTAAATCGATTAATTCAGCTTGTAAAGAGTCAAGACGTTTGTAGTCTTTATGCAATACGCCAGAGGATACCAACAATGTAATATCACGAGCACCTGCAAGGTATAATAAGCGAGCAATATTAGCACCCGCCGCACCAGCACCGTTTACAACGATTTTAGCAGTAGCTAAATCCTTTTTAACCAAACGAAGAGCGCCTTTTACACCAGCTAAACATGCGATAGCAGTACCATGTTGGTCATCGTGGAATACAGGAATTTCTAATTCTGCTTTCAAACGATTTTCAACTTCATAACATTTAGGAGAGGAAATATCTTCTAAATTAATACCAGCAAAGTTTTTTTGCAACAATTTTACTGTGTTGATCAATGTATCAGCATCTTTTGTATCTACAACCAATGGAATGCAGTCTACATCACCGAATTTTTTGAACAATAAGGATTTACCTTCCATTACTGGCAATGCTGCTGCAGCGCCAATATCACCAAGACCAAGTACACGAGTACCGTCAGATACAACGGCAACCATGTTGGAACGGCAAGTTAATTCGAAGGATTCTGCTTCATTATCTTTAATACGCAAACATGGTTCTGCTACACCTGGTGTGTAAGCTACAGATAAATCATGAGCGTCTTTTAATTCATATTTTGTTCCTACAGTAAGGAAACCTTTTAATTCACGTTTTTTTTGTACAGCTAATTCACGTACGTCCATAACAATTCTCCTTTGTGGATACACTCGGACTCTTTAGAGTCGGTAATTTATACCTTTAACTAATTGTATTATACAAAATGCTAAATCATAATTCAAGTTTTTTCGATATAGTTTTTTGAATTTTTTAAAAACAACTATCATTAAGCTCCCGTAGTAATAAAGTAAATTATAAAAAAGTAGATAAACCATATAAAGCTTATCTACTTCAAATCTATCTTCGTATTATACGATAAAAGCTGTCACATCAATGTTATAAAAGCTGTCTTTAAGCTTTTACAGATGGCAAATTGCGTCCATAGAAGATTTCCATCATTTCTTGTTTTAATTGATGTTTAATTTGCTTGATTTCACGATCGCTCAACTCTGACTCAGTGATGCCAAAGAGATAATTATCTAAATCAAATTCTTTTAACATCATCTTTGTATGGAAAATATTTTCTTGATATACATTTACATCAATCATGTTGTACATGTTGCGAGTTTTTGCACTGATGTAATTTTGAATAGAATTGATGCGATGATCAATATAAATTTTCTTACCAGACACGTCCCGAGTAAAGCCACGTACATGATAATCCAAGGTAAGAATATCAGAGTCAAAACTTTGAATTAAATAATTAAGTGCATTTAGCGGAGAGATTTGTCCACATGTAGACACTTCAATGTCGGCACGGAATGTACTAATCCCTTTGTGCGGATGGCTTTCAGGATACGTATGTACAGTAAGATGCGATTTATCTAAATGCATAACTACATCTTCTTTTTCAATTTCCTCTTCAGAAATTAAAATCGTAACAGAAGCACCTTGTGGATCATAATCTTGTTTCGCTACATTAAGGATATTGGCGCCGATGATATGGCTAACTTCCGTCAAAATAGCCGTTAAACGATCCGCATTGTATACTTCATCAATGTACTGAATGTATTGTTTTTTCTCTTCTTCCGTACGAGTATAACAAATATCATAAATATTAAAACTCAATGTTTTCGTGAGATTGTTAAAACCATATAACTTCATTTTAGGCTTTGCTTTAACTGGTGTATCCATGATATGTCATAACCCTTTCCATGCATAGACTTATTATTCCTTTTGAAAGTTTCAAAACCGAAGCTTTCACCATATAACTAAACAATATCTTGTTTATACACAAACTCTACATCAAACTGTCCATTATCGTAGGTAACGATGGCAAAGGTACCACCGGAGCGATCACGAGCCAAAGAAATACTACCAGGATTTACAAATACCGCATCACGGGCACGAACCTCCCCATGATGATGGCTATGACCGGACACGATGAGTCGCGCACCCATGTCAGTTCCTAACTCAATCAGTTTTTGTATTCGATTATAATATGATACCTCATGACCATGTGTCATGTAAATATAGGTATCTTCAAGAGGAATTAATTGCTCTCGTGGTTCAAGCGGTTGCACCCGGTCGTTGTTCCCACGCACAGCATATACAGGAATATCAGTATGTTCCTGCATATAGCGTGCGTCATCTCCAAAATCGCCAGCATGAAGCCACATATCAATGTCTTGATCAGCGGTAGCAGCCAAGACGAGGTCGATATCCTCTAGATACCCATGAGTGTCACTTAAAATGCCAATTCGTTTCATTGTATTTAATCTCTAATGCCACTATATTATATATTTATATGAACTATACCATATAGTTCGAAAATATCAAAGTTTGTTAATTAATTCACGTAATGCACGGCCACGATGACTAATCGTTTCTTTCTCTTCTATACTTAGCTCTGCCATCGTCTTTTTAAACTCAGGCACATAGAAGTACGGATCATAGCCAAAGCCATTCTCCCCTTTTGGCTCATCTTGAACGAGTCCATCACAATAGCCTTCCGCAGTAACTTCTCGGCCATCAGGATAAACAAGCGCTAAAGCGCATACATAATGACCTGTACGGTTACTTTTCCCTTGTAGTTCACGAATTAACTTCTCGTTGTTTGCATTGTCATCACCATGACGACCTGCATAACGCGCAGAATATACACCTGGTGCACCATTGAGGACATCGACAGTAATGCCAGAATCATCAGCAAGGCATGGGCGATTCGTAGCCTTCGCATAGTAACGAGCCTTCAACAGAGCATTTTCCATAAAGGTTGTACCAGTTTCCTCAGGCTCCTCAATGGAAATCACAGCTTTTACAGGTACACAATCGATAGATAAATGGGAAAAAGCCTCAGAAAACTCACGAATTTTTCCTTTATTGCCTGTAGCAAGCACAATTTGTTCCATTTTATACCTCCGGAGCTGTAGGATACTCTTTACCTACTTTATCTGCTGTCGCACCAAGTACTTCACGTTGTTTAGCCATAAGCTCATCTGTAGCAGCCTCTGCTAAATCAAGTAAAGCGTTGAGCTCATCACGATTAAATATACCGTGTTCACCTGTACCTTGTACTTCAACCATATTACCAGAACCGGTACGGACTACATTCATATCTACAATGGCGGCACTATCCTCTTCGTAACAAAGGTCCGTAATGGGACCTTCAGGACCAATGCCTACGGAGATGGCTGCACAGAAGTCAGTAATTGGAAATTTGCCAGTTCCGCCAAAGGTGAAGTCCACCGCATCAACGAGGGCTACAAAGGCACCTGTAATAGATGCTGTTCGTGTACCGCCATCCGCTTGAATCACATCGCAGTCGATAGTGATAGAACGTTCTCCTAATGCTTCAAGGTCTACAACAGCACGCAATGCACGACTGATAAGGCGTTGAATTTCTACAGTCCGTCCTGTTTGTTTTCCCTTTGCAGCCTCACGGCTCACGCGAGTTTGCGTAGAACGTGGCAATAATGAGTATTCCGCAGTTACCCATCCTTGCCCAGAACCTTTTAGCCAGCGTGGCACAGAATCTTCAACAGTAGCTGTACAGATAACCTTGGTCTTACCACACTCAATAAGTACAGAACCTTCTGCAAACTCTGTAAAATTCCGTGTTATTTTAATAGGTCGCAATTGACCCGCTGTTCTATTATCGCTGCGCATAGGAACCTCGCCATTCTAAAACTAAATATTAGAACGCCCCTTACACAAAGGGGCGTTATTTCTTATATTATATCATAGTTTTTCTATTTTTCAGCATTATGAATCATATTATAATTTACGATTCTAACATGATAACTCGCATTATTATTTACGGAGATTAACATTATAATTCATATTGTCCGTCACCGAGTGGATCTACCACAACGTAACGGCTGGCTCCCCCTTCTGCTTTAGCTCGTTTTGCTTCTACAATAGCATCTTGACGCGTCCCTTCATCTGCTTGCCAAGGGATGAACATAGCATATACGCTTTGCGGCCCATACGGGCCGTATTGTCCTCGTGAAAGCACGCTATGCCAGCCTACCTTGTCTTCGTACATGCGCACCCTTTCAAGGCGCTCCTCTTGTACGCCCGTTTCATCGTAATACACATTGTAACGATTTGACCAAATATCACCTACACCAGCACGTTCTTCTTCTGCTATACGATATCGATTAGCCCATTGTACCTTCCACTTAGCGATAAGCTCATCTATATAATTTGTTACACTTTGACTTTGCTTATATTTAACAGGGTCAAAGGCAGGTTCTACGACCTTACTGTAATCAAGGCCTGCCATGGATAAAATGATACCTGTATTCACGTATGGTAATGCTTCCTGTACGGAATAGCCTCCTTCTAAGACTGCTATATCTGCTTGTAATAAATCGACTAGCTCTGCATAGCCCTTTGCAGTTACCTGCATATTAGCCAACGGATCACTAAAGTGATTATCTTGCCCAGCCGAATTAATGACAATATCTGGATCAAACTCTTCAAGGATAGGCAATACAAGCTCACGCATGACCTTCATCAAGCCTTCGTCACCGGTACCTGGCGGTAGTGGAATATCTATATTACCACCGATGGCCTGAGGTCCACCAAATTCATCCATAAATCCTGTGCCAGGATATAAAGTACGTCACCATGGTGTACATCGGTATCTACTACGGCAACGCGTTTGATTCCATAAGTTTGACGTATGTGTTGAATCATAACGGCTTCAATATTAATCGTACAGAAGCCACGAATACCATGAACCATAGCCATCGCATGGTGACCTGGTGGTCTTACTAACGCAAAGGCACGATCTACTTCACCACGTATGACCGCATCAGCTGCCGCAATAGCACCTCCAGCAGATACACGATGGGCTTCCGTCACCCAAGACTCTAAATCTGGAGCGCCAACGTGAACTCGCTCTATTGTATCCCAATCCGCTACTATTGGATTATATTCTCTAATATTGGGTATATCTAATAAACCTTCCTCTACGATTTGATCTCGCGTATAGAGTAAACGCTCTTGTCGTTCAGGATGTGTTTCAGAAATTTTCCAGTCAAAAGCAGGGAAAAAGACAAGGCCTAAACTGTGATGATATTTAGCTTTATTAATAGTAGAGCTCGTAGCCTCATCCTGTTTAGTATCCATATTCAGAATACCATGACGCTCTCGATAGGATAGTCCTTTATTCCACATAGTGTTTCACCCCCGCCGCCAGTTGTACTTTCACAGTAATTAAACGCTCCATAGATTGCCATCCCTCTACTACAGGGAAATCCTCAATGCTAATGACCTCTATCTCTTGCACCGTATCTAAACCTAAACGTATCGCCTCTTCACTAAGAGTTTCTTTTGCTCGTTCCACAACTTGTTCCGCTCGTTTCAAAGTACATTTTTGTTGTTTAACACCTAATTCAGGAATGACTAGCAACCGACGTTTTGTGTCTACATGAACAGTGAGTTCGATGGTAGATAAAGCTAGTGCAGCGCCTATAGCATTTGCTACGGCAGCATTCTCAGGAATCGTAACAGGTAACTCTAGATACTCCCCGATACTCGGACCTAAACTTGGTGCTGTGCCCCCTACCACAACGATATGTTCTGGTACAAATACATCAGGATTTACAATATCTGCTACCACATAAATAGGTCGTTTATTTTCTACTTTTACGACCTCGTTAATACCATGTTGAATCGTTTGCAACGCTTTTTCTACGATTAGTCGTGCTACATCAGAGGCAGTCTTAATAAGAGTTAATTGATTATTTGAAGTATTTACATTATTAGATCGTAATGTAGCCTGTATAGCATCCGCTAAATCTTGTAAAGCTCGTGATGCCAGATTAAAGTCACCATAGTTTGCATGACCGAGCACGATAAGTGCATCCCCCAAGGTAGGTTCTATCCCACCTAGAGCCACTGATGGTCCCACTCGTTCAGGACCTACGGTAAGATTACCATTTTTAAGGCGAATTACAGATTCCCCACCAATACCGACGGAAGTAACGGCGAAGGATCGCACTGCACTTGGATACTCACGGATAGATACACCATTTTTTGTCATCAATGGTTTACCATGCTTCCAAAGGGATATATCCGTTGTAGTACCCCCAATATCTAGAGCCACTGTATGCTTATTACCTATAACGCCGAGAGCCGATAGTCCAAGAACTGTTGCAGCAGGGCCTGTAAAGGCAGTCTCTACTGGACGACTCACCATATGCTCCATAGGTAGAGAACCACCATCGGCCTTTAAAATGTGAAGTGGAGCCAATATATTCCGTGCACTGAGAGCATCTTCAACATTTTTCTTAAACACCGTAAATACGGGTGTCACAGCGCTATTAAAATAAGCACTAATAGTACGACGAGGGAAATTTAAAGAACCACTTAATAAACTGCCATTAGAAATTGTATGATACGTATTTTTCAATTCCTCTGTAATAGATAGTTCTTCTTGAGGATTCCGCACCCCAAATTTAGCGGACACAGCAGCCAAATCGGTACCACTACGTGCTTGAACCATGTTGGCTATACCACGTACAGCATCAGCAGGGGTACGCTCTACAACGATACCTCTATGATCTGTATAACCTTGAAGATATATAGGTTCCACGGGGAATATATCATCTACATTACGGCCTGGACCTGTAATCACATAGAGATCTACTACTTGCTCCTTCGCTTCTACGATGGTATTTGTCACCACGGTAGTAGATAAGGTTACTTGTTCAATATTTGATGTATCATAGCCCTCCAAAACCGCATCTAAGGCCTCACCTATACCATTCATTAGATTATCCTTTGTAGTCCGCCTCTTCGCAGTTGCCACTACACGATGGGCATCAATGATAACCGCATCGGTAAAAGTTCCACCTACGTCTAACCCTAGTAACATATAACCTCCTTTTAGTATTAATAAAGAATCCATACAAACTCAAAACGTAGTAAAGAAAACTCCATTTAAGCTACCATATACTCTCTATTTGATCTAATATGCAATCCCTATTCAAATCTGCGTATAGTCCATATTCAGGCTCATTATATAAAAAAGCTGTACCCATCTCTATGTGATGAGTACAGCCTTCTGTTATTTACCAGATACAGATGCGTAATTTTTGATGATAACAATCGGAGTCATTTGACTATCGTTACCAAATGGATTATCAATCAACAATTGTGCAATTTTTTTAGCGTCAATTCCACGACTTGTACCTAAAATAGCGGACCGTTTCAAATCATTAACATCAGCTACAACGGCACCGTAACAACCAGTGCGAGATACAATTTTCTCAGCCACTTTATCCGGATCCTTTGGACCAAATACAATGTGCTTATCAAATGGAGGCATAGTCCCCGTTACATCATCTGTTAAGGATGCAGCCCGAGCAATTGCATAGAATACCCCTGGTTTACGGAAAATTTTAGCAATAGCGCCTAAAATAAAAGCACCTAATACCTTCCATTTACCATCCAAATTCATAGCCGATTGCATACCATAAATAGATGCCATGGATCCATCTGGATGGATAAAACGATTAATTAAACGAGCTTGCCAGCACACATTTAGCTCTTCAGGACGTGTAAAACGACCTTGCGTAATAGCTACTACAGATTCAGCAACGCATACGATATCTTCAGGTCCAATATTATGTCCGCCAAATTCAACGATAGCATCAACGATGTCATCATTATCTGTAAGGATACGTGTTGGCACACATACTAACTCTAATTCTGCCATTGTTATGCCTCCTTATTGAACCATTGCTGCTTGAACTTCTTCAGCAGTCAAACGAATACGCTGTTTATCAATATGATAGTCTGTCCGGCCTACGATTTGGTAGTAAATATCGATGTCCATATAAGGGAATCCCTTAATATCTTCTCGAATATTGCCAGTTTTACCTGTTAATGTAACATATACACGAATTGTGCCACCTTTGCGTGGTTTGATAATTATAGCTTCAAAATATCCATCTTGACGCGGACGATTAATATCCATAGCCCAAGCATTTACTTTAACGGCATCAAAATGTTCTTCCGGTAATAATGGACGTGGAAATAAGTCCATTATTGTGCCCAATTGGCGCCCTTTATTTACAAATGGTATATCACAGAACAAAGTAATGGACTCAAAACTACGATCAGACACTTGGAAGTTCGTTGCCCGTTTCGCTAATAAGACAATATTTTCATTACCTTGTTTCAACACAAACAAACGGAATAATAAGTACAGAGCTGCAACAGCCACAATAATAGCTATTACTGCACTGAGGATGTTATAAAACCACATAGGGTATCTCCTTTATAATGTAATATGTTCAATGGTACGACGGCTTGTATCAAGGAAGGATGCACTCAACGTATCACCAAGTTCGACATCCTTTGTAAAATACAATGTCACGGTGCCTACAGTATCTTGATGATTGAAAAGATTTTTACTCTCTAGTCTGTGACGAACCAATTCACTTGTTTCAAAAGCAGGATCAATGAACTGAATGCGACACGATGTTAGTTCCTCTAGTAAAGGTTGTACAAATGGAAAATGAGTACACCCCAAAACAACAACCTCAATTTCTCGAGATAATAAAGGTTCTAAATAATCCTTGCATACTTCACGAACAAAGTAATCATCTAAATGACCTTGTTCAATAAGCCCCGCCAACTCTGGACAAGGTTGTTCCCAAACAAAAACCTCATGATCAACTTCTAAAGCCACATGCTTATGAATATGACTATTTACAGTGGCCACGGTCGCCATAATACCGATAGTCTTGCTTTTACTTTTATTAATAGCTGTTTTTACACCTTGTGATACACCAATAACTGGCACAGATACAAGTTCACGTACCGCATCAAGAGCCACAACGGTGAAGGTGTTACAAGCAATCACCATCAACTTAACAGGCTGCTTTTCTAGCGTCTCCGCAATACGGCACGCTAAATAAGTGATTTCATCATCACTGCGATTACCTACAGGATTATTCGCATTATCACCGATATAGATAAAATCTTCGTTAGGAAATTGTTCTTGTAATACCTTTAACACAGATAGTCCGCCTACACCAGAGTCAAATACACCGATAGGCAATTGTTGTACATTACTCATGCGGCATCTCCTCAACAGCTGCTAACATAGGCAGATAGAAAGTATCGTCTAATCGCACAATTTTTCCTGTTAATTTTGACATAAAGGCGTTCTTAGTTTCCCCCGTAGCAAGTATTGCACCATCACTAGCACGGCGCATGCGATAGCGAAACACCATTTGAGCCCTCGTCATCTTAACCAAATACGTTTCGATGTGAAGTTCATCATCGAAATTCGCAGGTTCTTTATAATTGCAAGATACATGATGGGAAATACAATATCCTCATTCATCATATCCCACAAAGTGACACCGATCTTACGAAGGAATTCAATGCGCGCCATTTCAAACCATCTAAAATGATTACTATGGTGAGCAATCCCCATCATATCAGTTTCATAAAATCGTACATTTACTGAAGCAATATGCATAAATTCTGTCCTTTTTAAATAGTATACAATTTTTATTCTATATCTATTACTTTAGTGTGTCAAATAAATAAAGGCAGTTCAATCACTATGGATCAAACTGCCTAAAATGGTAAAAGTTAGCGACTGCTACCAAATGGAAAGAATTTTTTTGCCTCTTCTTGATGACTCGTTTTGATATAACGATTCGCAATCTTAAAGGCTAATCCGAGTACTGCCACATCATCTACCCAACCTAATACAGCAATCGTATCCGGTACAATATCAATAGGTAATACCAAATATCCTAAGGCACCTGCAATGACCGCTTTTACATATTTGGGAGTGTCCTTGTCGCGAAAACAAAGGAACAAGGTTACTGCTTGTTGTACAAAGGCAAGTTTCTTACCATATCGACCAAGAAACCCTAAAAATCTTGATTCGCTAAAATACTTACCATATTTAATAATCTTAAATGGATTCATAGTAATAATAATCCTTCAGCGTTTATTTACGCAAACCGCCAATTTTATCTTTCGCTGTGTTAACAGTGTTTGTAGCAACATCTTTTGCTGTCTCTACAGCATCAGAAGCTTTAGTTTTTGCAGTTTCTACTGCTACCTGTGCAGAAGCTTTTGCTACTTCTACACCACCTTTTGCGAATTCTTTAGCTACTTCAATACCTTCTTTAGCAGAATCAAGTTTTTCTTTCGCTGCATCAGAAACCTTTGCTACAACTTCTGCTGCGTTATCATGAATTTGATATTTTGTTTCATTATTCCATTTATTGATGGCAGGTGTTACTTTTTCTTCGTAAACTTGCTTTAAAGATTCTTTAGCAAGACCTGTTTCATTAGCAATCCCAGCCCATACGTCACGTTGACCTTGAGTGAATGGAATACTAGCACTTGCATCACGAACGATTTCAGAAGCAATAGCTTTACCATTTTCAAGGAATTCAGCAACCATCGGTTTGTAACGTTCGATATCAGAAGGCATACCATCTTGAATATTTGCAATTTTACCAATAGCATAAGTTAAACCGATAGCTACAGGAACGCGAACAGCTTTAATTGGAATTAGAAGGGATACTGCAGCTGTACCTACAGCTGTGCTAAGACCACCTACTAAACCAACTACAGCACCAGCTTGCAATTCTACGTCATAAAGATGAGCAATACGAGTTACCATGTACGTAGCATTGGCGCAAAAAGCGACACGGCTGAATTTAGAGGATAATGCAAATGCTGCCGCACAACCGGCCCC
>OKFJ01000069.1_pt1 | contig 23834 bp, 15 predicted proteins | sample 1609901 | NCBI WGS metagenome assembly OKFJ01 (sample SAMN04436594, study PRJEB24849) | human gut metagenome | biome: human gut; feature: NICU; material: stool | host: Homo sapiens | place: USA: Saint Louis, MO | collected 2009-11-13 | reverse complement strand
GCCGAGTTCGTGGAAGATCAGCACAAACGGGCTGGTATCGGCGGTGACGCGCGTCCACGGCAGCAGGGAGAGCAGCACGGCCAGGGAGCCTACATAGAAAATAAGGATACGGTAGATAACCTGGTTGGTGGCTTTCGGGATGCTCTTTTCCGGGTTATCCGCTTCTGCCGCGGTGATGCCCACCAGTTCCAGACCGCCGAAGGAGAACATAATGATCGCCATCATCATCACCAGCCCGGTGAGGCCGTGCGGCAGGAAACCGCCCTGATCCCACAGGTTACTGACCGTCGCCTGCGGGCCGCCGTTGCCGCTGAACAACAACCAGGCGCCGAACAGAATCATGGCCACTACCGCGACGACTTTAATAATCGCGAACCAGAACTCCATTTCGCCGAACACTTTTACGTTGGTCAGGTTAATGGCGTTAATGGCGATGAAGAAGACCGCCGCGGAGGCCCAGGTAGGGATTTCCGGCCACCAGAACTGGATATATTTGCCCACGGCGGTCAGTTCCGCCATGGCGACAAGCACATACAGCACCCAATAGTTCCAGCCGGAGGCAAAGCCGGCAAAGCCGCCCCAGTATTTATAAGCAAAATGGCTGAATGAACCGGCCACCGGTTCTTCGACGACCATCTCGCCGAGTTGACGCATGATCAGGAAGGCGATAAACCCGGCGATAGCGTAGCCGAGAATAATACCAGGACCTGCAGATTGAATCACTGACGCACTACCCAGGAATAAGCCCGTACCAATAGCGCCTCCTAGCGCAATGAGCTGTATATGGCGGTTCTTCAAGCCGCGCTTGAGTCGATCGCCATGCTGTTGACCTTCCATCATGAAACCTCGTGTGTGGTTATTATGTTTATACGCTTCATCCTTCAGGTTGCTGCTTTGCTGTCCGTCTCTGCCAAATAGCATAGTTAGCTAATTTCAAGGCGTTTGAGGCCAGTTTTTACCCGAGTGACGCAACGCACACATTGTTGTGTTTGTGTAATTATGAAATTCCATTTTTGTATTGATTTCTTTACGGAAAGCAAGGCGGAAATTCCCTCAAAGACCTTTCGCCTGATGCAGAATAATGGTAAGGGCGTGCGAATGCACCTGCTTTATGAAGGGATGATGACGGAACGAACAAAAAGACACCGTTTGTCATTTTTTCTTACCACTGCCACCGCTACCCTTAATTGGTTATCTATTCACTTTATTGGTTTATAAATGCACTTTTTAGCTTCTTGAATCGGTTCAGAAAGCGTAATTTTTCGTTTATATAAAGTTAATGCTACCCCTTGCTGGGTAAATGTAAGTTTTGTGCAAGGTTACATTTCTGAAACGTTATTTCTGTAAGGTTGTTAAAAAAGGCCAGGTTTACTGATTTCAATCAAAACCTGTATGGACAGGAGGTGAATACTTTGTTACTTTAGCGCTACGAACTTTAAATTGGTAAGACCAATTGACTCCGGGCGAATGGCAGAGACAGGGAATATGGCCTACAGCAAGATCCGCCAACCAAAACTTTCTGATGTGATAGAGCAGCAGCTGGAGTTTCTGATTCTTGAGGGGACGTTGCGCCCCGGTGAAAAACTCCCGCCTGAACGCGAACTGGCAAAACAGTTCGACGTTTCCCGTCCCTCGCTCCGTGAGGCGATTCAACGCCTCGAAGCCAAGGGCCTGTTGCTTCGTCGCCAGGGCGGTGGAACCTTTGTACAAAGCAGCCTGTGGCAGAGCTTTAGCGACCCGTTGGTCGAGCTCCTGTCCGACCACCCTGAATCCCAATTCGATTTGCTGGAAACCCGTCACGCGCTGGAAGGCATCGCGGCTTATTACGCGGCGCTGCGCAGCAATGATGAAGATCGCGACCGTATTCGCGAGCTGCATCAAGCCATTGAGCGGGCCCAACAGTCCGGCGATCTCGACGCCGAATCCGGCGCTGTCGTCCAGTACCAAATCGCCGTCACCGAAGCGGCGCACAATGTGGTGTTGCTCCATCTGCTAAGGTGTATGGAGCCGATGCTGGCACAAAACGTTCGTCAGAACTTTGAATTGCTGTATGCCCGCCGGGAAATGCTCCCGTTGGTCAGCAACCATCGTACTCGCATTTTCGAGGCGATAATGGCCGGGGAGCCGGAGCAGGCGCGTGAGGCGTCGCACCGTCACCTGGCGTTCATTGAGGAAATTTTGCTGGATCGTAGCCGTGAACAGAGTCGTAGAGAACGTTCACTGCGTCGTTTACAGCAACGAAAGGACGAGAACTCCGGTTCTTAAGCGCCATTTTTTAGAGCGCGGCAACTAAACGCAGAACCTGTCTTATTGAATTCTTGGTTGTTCATCAGAGTGAAACGCTAAAGAGTTCAATGGGACAGGTTCCAGTTAAATCAACGATTAGATAGATAAGGAATACCCCCATGTCAGAACGTTTCCAGAATGACGTGGATCCGATCGAAACTCGCGACTGGCAACAGGCGATCGAATCGGTCATCCGTGAAGAAGGTGTTGAGCGTGCTCAGTATCTGATCGACCAGCTTCTTTCTGAGGCCCGCAAAGGCGGCGTGAAAGTAGCGGCCGGTGCGGCAGCGCATAATTACGTCAACACTATTGCCGTTGAAGATGAACCGGAATACCCGGGCAATCTGGAGCTGGAACGCCGTATTCGTTCAGCGATCCGTTGGAACGCCATCATGACCGTTCTGCGCGCATCGAAGAAAGATCTGGAGCTGGGTGGCCACATGGCATCCTACCAGTCTTCCGCTACCTTCTACGAAGTTTGCTTCAACCACTTCTTCCGTGCGCGCACTGAGAAAGACGGCGGCGATCTGGTTTACTTCCAGGGCCACATCTCTCCGGGCGTATATGCACGTGCCTTCCTGGAAGGTCGTCTGACTGAAGAGCAGATGAACAACTTCCGTCAGGAAGTTCACGGTAATGGTCTGTCCTCTTATCCGCACCCGAAACTGATGCCGGAATTCTGGCAGTTCCCGACCGTATCAATGGGTCTGGGGCCGTTGGGCGCAATCTATCAGGCTAAATTCCTGAAATATCTGGAACACCGTGGTCTGAAAGACACCTCTGCGCAAACCGTTTACGCCTTCCTGGGCGATGGCGAGATGGATGAGCCGGAATCTAAAGGCGCTATCACCATCGCGACCCGTGAAAAACTGGATAACCTGGTCTTCGTCATCAACTGCAACCTGCAGCGTCTGGACGGCCCGGTCACCGGTAACGGTAAAATCATTAACGAACTGGAAGGCATCTTCGGTGGTGCTGGCTGGAACGTTATCAAGGTTATCTGGGGCGGTCGTTGGGATGAGCTGCTGCGTAAAGACACCAGCGGTAAGCTGATTCAGCTGATGAACGAAACCGTTGACGGCGACTACCAGACCTTCAAATCCAAAGACGGCGCCTACGTTCGTGAGCACTTCTTCGGTAAATATCCGGAAACCGCCGCGCTGGTTGCCGACTGGACTGACGAGCAGATCTGGGCCCTGAACCGTGGCGGTCACGATCCGAAGAAAGTCTACGCTGCACTGAAAAAAGCGCAGGAAACCAAAGGCCAGCCGACCGTGATTCTGGCGCATACCATTAAAGGTTATGGTATGGGCGACACCGCGGAAGGTAAAAACATCGCGCACCAGGTTAAGAAAATGAACATGGACGGCGTTCGCTACGTCCGCGATCGTTTCAACGTGCCGGTGGCTGATGCCGATATCGAAAAACTGCCGTACGTGACCTTCCCGGAAGGTTCCGAAGAGCACACTTACCTGCACGCTCAACGTGAAAAGCTGAACGGCTACCTGCCGACTCGTCAGCCGAAATTCACTGAGAAACTGGAGCTGCCGACTCTGGCCGACTTCAGCGCGCTGCTGGAAGAGCAAAACAAAGAAATCTCTACCACTATCGCTTTCGTTCGTGCCCTGAACGTGATGCTGAAGAACAAGTCGATCAAAGATCGTCTGGTGCCGATCATCGCCGATGAAGCGCGTACTTTCGGTATGGAAGGTCTGTTCCGTCAGATCGGTATCTACAGCCCGAACGGCCAGCAGTACACCCCGCAGGACCGTGAGCAGGTTGCATACTACAAAGAAGACGAGAAAGGCCAGATTCTGCAGGAAGGTATTAACGAGCTGGGCGCAGGCGCATCCTGGCTGGCTGCTGCGACCTCCTACAGCACCAACGACCTGCCGATGATTCCGTTCTACATCTACTACTCGATGTTCGGCTTCCAGCGTATCGGCGATCTGTGCTGGGCGGCTGGCGATCAGCAGGCTCGCGGCTTCCTGATTGGCGGTACTTCCGGTCGTACTACGCTGAACGGCGAAGGTCTGCAGCACGAAGATGGTCACAGCCACATTCAGTCGCTGACTATCCCGAACTGTATCTCCTACGACCCGTCTTACGCGTACGAAGTCGCTGTCATCATGCATGACGGTCTGGTACGTATGTACGGCGAAGCGCAAGAGAACGTTTACTACTACATCACTACACTGAACGAAAACTACCACATGCCGGCCATGCCGGAAGGCGCCGAGGAAGGTATCCGTAAAGGTATCTACAAACTCGAAACCCTCGAAGGTAGCAAAGGTAAAGTTCAGCTGCTGGGCTCCGGTTCTATCCTGCGTCACGTTCGTGAAGCAGCGCAGATCCTGGCGAAAGATTACGGCGTAGGTTCTGACGTGTATAGCGTCACCTCCTTCACCGAACTGGCGCGTGATGGCCAGGATTGCGAACGCTGGAACATGCTGCACCCGCTGGAAACTCCGCGCGTACCGTACATCGCTCAGGTGATGAACGACGCTCCGGCTGTAGCATCCACTGACTATATGAAACTGTTCGCCGAGCAGGTTCGTACTTACGTACCGGCTGATGATTACCGCGTACTGGGTACCGATGGCTTCGGTCGTTCCGACAGCCGTGAAAACCTGCGTCACCACTTCGAAGTCGATGCTTCCTACGTGGTCGTTGCGGCGCTGGGCGAACTGGCTAAACGTGGTGAAATCGATAAGAAAGTTGTGGCTGACGCCATTGCTAAATTCGACATCGATGCAGAAAAAGTTAACCCGCGTCTGGCGTAAGAGGTAAGAGAATAATGGCTATCGAAATCAAAGTACCGGACATCGGGGCTGATGAAGTTGAAATCACCGAGATCCTGGTCAAAGTTGGCGACAAAGTTGAAGCTGAACAGTCGCTGATCACCGTAGAAGGCGACAAGGCCTCTATGGAAGTTCCGTCTCCGCAGGCTGGCGTCGTGAAAGAGATTAAAGTCTCCGTCGGCGACAAAACCGAGACTGGCAAACTGATCATGATTTTCGATTCCGCCGAAGGTGCAGCAGCCGCTGCACCTGCGCAGGAAGAGAAAGCGGCTGCTCCGGCACCGGCAGCAGCGCCGGCGGCAAGCGCAGCGAAAGAAGTTCACGTACCGGATATCGGCGGCGATGAAGTTGAAGTCACCGAGATCATGGTTAAAGTGGGCGACACTATTGCCGCTGAGCAATCCCTGATCACCGTCGAAGGCGACAAAGCTTCTATGGAAGTTCCGGCGCCGTTCGCGGGTACCGTTAAAGAGATCAAAATCAGCACCGGCGACAAAGTATCCACCGGCTCTCTGATCATGGTCTTCGAAGTGGAAGGCGCCGCGCCTGCTGCTGCTCCGGCTCAGGCCGCGGCATCGGCACCGGCTGCTGCACCTGCACCGGCTCAGAAAGCTGCCGCGCCGGCTGCGAAAGCGGAAGGTAAAACCGAATTCGCTGAAAACGAAGCTTACGTTCACGCGACTCCGCTGATTCGCCGCCTGGCGCGCGAGTTCGGCGTAAACCTGGCGAAAGTGAAAGGGACCGGCCGTAAAGGTCGTATCCTGCGCGAAGACGTTCAGGCTTACGTGAAAGAAGCGGTTAAACGCGCTGAATCCGCACCGGCTGCTGCCGCAGGCGGCGGTCTGCCGGGCATGCTGCCATGGCCGAAAGTTGACTTCAGCAAGTTTGGCGAAATCGAAGAAGTGGAACTGGGTCGTATCCAGAAAATCTCTGGCGCTAACCTGAGCCGTAACTGGGTGATGATCCCGCACGTTACGCACTTCGACAAAACCGATATCACCGATCTGGAAGCGTTCCGCAAGCAGCAGAATGCCGAAGCTGAGAAGCGCAAACTGGACGTGAAATTCACCCCAGTGGTCTTCATCATGAAAGCCGTTGCCGCTGCGCTTGAGCAGATGCCGCGCTTCAACAGCTCGCTGTCCGAAGACGGTCAGCGCCTGACGCTGAAGAAATACATCAACATCGGTGTGGCGGTTGATACTCCGAACGGTCTGGTGGTTCCGGTCTTTAAAGACGTGAACAAGAAGAGCATCACCGAGCTGTCTCGCGAGCTGACCACCATCTCGAAGAAAGCGCGCGATGGCAAGCTGACTGCTGGCGAAATGCAGGGCGGTTGCTTCACCATCTCCAGCATCGGCGGCCTGGGTACTACCCACTTCGCGCCGATTGTTAACGCGCCGGAAGTGGCCATCCTGGGCGTGTCTAAGTCCGCGATGGAGCCGGTATGGAATGGTAAAGAGTTCGTTCCGCGTCTGATGCTGCCGATCTCTCTGTCCTTCGACCACCGCGTCATCGACGGTGCTGATGGTGCCCGCTTCATTACCATCATTAACAACACCTTGAGCGACATTCGCCGCCTGGTGATGTAAGCGAAAAAGCCGGCCTGACGGCCGGCTTTTTTCTGATAACCTCAGGCAGTTGAGGATTATCAGCAACAAAGGACAAAATCGTTTGCCGTTTGTTGTTTAAAAATTGTTAACAATTTTGTAAAATACACGCGGATAGAACGTCCCGGTGGACTTGGGCGTAATAATAAAAGCGTCAGACCCGCCGGATATAAATTACAGAGGTCATGATGAGTACTGAAATCAAAACTCAGGTCGTGGTACTTGGGGCAGGTCCTGCAGGCTACTCTGCAGCCTTCCGTTGCGCTGATTTAGGTCTGGAAACCGTCATCGTAGAACGTTACAGCTCTCTGGGCGGTGTTTGCCTGAACGTGGGTTGTATCCCTTCTAAAGCACTGCTTCACGTTGCTAAAGTTATCGAAGAAGCGAAAGCGCTGGCCGAACACGGCATCGTTTTCGGCGAACCGAAAACCGACATTGACAAGATCCGCACCTGGAAAGAAAAAGTTATCACTCAGCTGACCGGTGGTCTGGCTGGCATGGCCAAAGGTCGTAAAGTGAAGGTGGTTAACGGTCTGGGTAAATTCACCGGCGCTAACACCCTGGAAGTTGAAGGCGAAAACGGCAAAACCGTGATTAACTTCGACAACGCGATCATCGCGGCGGGCTCCCGTCCGATTCAATTGCCGTTTATCCCGCATGAAGATCCGCGCGTTTGGGATTCCACCGACGCTCTGGAACTGAAATCTGTACCGAAACGCATGCTGGTTATGGGCGGCGGTATCATCGGTCTGGAAATGGGTACCGTATACCATGCGCTGGGTTCAGAGATTGACGTGGTTGAAATGTTCGACCAGGTTATCCCGGCTGCCGACAAAGACGTGGTTAAAGTCTTCACCAAGCGTATCAGCAAGAAATTCAACCTGATGCTGGAAACCAAAGTGACTGCCGTTGAAGCAAAAGAAGACGGTATTTACGTTTCCATGGAAGGCAAAAAAGCCCCGGCGGAAGCGCAGCGTTACGACGCGGTGCTGGTAGCTATCGGCCGCGTGCCGAACGGTAAAAACCTCGACGCAGGCAAAGCCGGCGTGGAAGTTGACGATCGCGGCTTCATTCGCGTTGACAAACAAATGCGCACCAACGTGCCGCACATCTTTGCTATCGGCGATATCGTCGGTCAGCCGATGCTGGCGCACAAAGGCGTACACGAAGGTCACGTTGCCGCAGAAGTTATCTCCGGCCTGAAACACTACTTCGATCCGAAAGTGATCCCGTCCATCGCCTACACCGAGCCAGAAGTGGCATGGGTTGGCCTGACTGAGAAAGAAGCGAAAGAGAAAGGCATCAGCTACGAAACCGCCACCTTCCCGTGGGCTGCTTCCGGCCGTGCTATCGCTTCCGACTGCGCAGACGGTATGACCAAACTGATCTTCGACAAAGAGACCCACCGTGTTATCGGCGGCGCGATTGTCGGCACCAACGGCGGCGAGCTGCTGGGTGAAATCGGTCTGGCTATCGAAATGGGCTGCGACGCTGAAGACATCGCGCTGACTATCCACGCTCACCCGACTCTGCACGAGTCCGTTGGCCTGGCGGCAGAAGTCTTCGAAGGTAGCATTACCGACCTGCCAAACGCGAAAGCGAAGAAAAAGTAACTTTTTCTTTCAGCTAAAATGCATAAGCGGCTCTCAGAGCCGCTTTTTTTATCGCTAATGTTTAGAACTGTGTCCCTGTTCACAAACCGCTACACCTCATACATACTTTGAAAATAGTCACTAAGTAAACTAATAGGTAGTTAATTATATATCTGAGGTGTGAGATGAAACGCTTATTGACCACGGCGCTGTTAGCCACGATGTTCGTATCCGGTATGGCCTGCGCGGCTGATGCAACCATTCCATGGGCGGCGAACAGCGGCGGTACCGAAAGTACCCATATTGCGGCGATGGGCCAGGATCTGAATGCGCAGCATCAGTTGGTGACGAAGACTAATGAAGGGGTGTGGGCGGCGAATTCCGGGAGCATCAGCTCGGATGAAGCGGCGCTGACCAGTCAGAAACCTGCTTTTGCCGGTTATCCGGAGCTGATGCCGCACCAGGGCTAAGCATAAGAGAGTACCCGGTTGCTATCGCGCAACCGGGCATTTTTTTATTGATTGATCGGCTGCCATCCCGCTGCTGAATCGGGGGCAAAATGCGTAATTGCCTGCGCTTTCGTCGCGCTCTCTTCGCCCAGGTTCGCCTGCCAGACTTGATCATTCTGATCGATCATGAAGCTCATCACCCCGGTTTCTCCCCATTCCACCGGCCAGGCCAGTAAGGCGACGCCTTGGTTATTGTTATCGGCGATAATGCGGAAGCGGTAGCCATGATAACCGGCGCCGGGCTCAGTCGGGCTAAAGGCCGGCCCCAGCGGGCTGGGCGTTTCGCCCGGTGAGGTTGGCCAGTACAGGCCATCTTTTTTGCCTTCGCTGCTGATGATTTTTTGCGCCCAGCGATGATTCATTTGATAGTAATCCTGCTGGGCATCAACGTAGGCGTGCATGGCGGCAATTGCCGACAGTTCATTGCGGCCGATGGCGCGTGTGAGAATTTCATCTTCTCCGGCCGCCATATCAAAACGCCAGCCCTGTTCATCTTTGACAATGGGAATCGGCAACCGCCACGCTTCACTACCGACATCAAGCCAGGCGCTATTACCCTGCTGGACAATGACGTGTTTCACCTGCCAGTCGCGCTGAAAGCGGTCGACGGCATTGGGATCAATACCATCGGTGGGTAAAAACTGCTGCCAGTTATCGCCGAGCAGATTATTGAGCGCGGCTTTATCACGATGATTGAGCGCATCGGCCAGCGCGCTTGCGGCTTTCTCCGGCGTGGGGAACGGTTGCTGGGCGAAGGCGGCAAGCGGCGACAGCATTAGCGTTAATAGGGCGATCTGTAATGGTTTTCTCATCTGCTCATCCTCAGCGACGACGCAATTCATGATGTTCGGAAAGACGCTCTCTGGCGGCGCCGCGCTGTTCGCTGCTCAAGCCGGAAATATTACGGCTTTGCAGCCCGCGCGCCTGCTGTGATTGCCAGGAGGGGGAGCGACTTTCGTTGCCGCTTAAGGCATTGGCGCGTACCGTGCTCACCGCTTGCTGACGTTGGGCCGGCGTCGCGGAGTGAATCTGCTGACGGCGCTGTTGTTGCTGAGGCGTTGGATTCTGCACGTGGCTCTTCACGGCCTCGCGATGCTGTTGCTGCTGTGGCGTTGGGTGTTGCAGCTGCGTTTTCGCCGCTTCGCGACGCTGCTGTTTGGCAGGCGTCGGCGTGCTGTCGTAGCCACGGTAGCTGCTGCGCTGGGTGGCCTGCTTCAATTGTTGAGAGGCTGCCTGACGCTGCGCATCGCGCGCGGCGCTAGTGGCCGCCAGTTTGCCTGCGCTGGCGGCAGGGGCGTTGGGATGCTGGAGCTGCGTCATCGCCGCTTGCCGTTGAGCATTGCGATCGACCGGCGCATGCTGGGTTGCGCTGAGTCCGCCGGGCACATTGGTCTGATGATAGCGCTGGGCGACATTATTATTCGGATAAGGCACGTTGCCGCGATAGGCGGGGTTGTGCTGCCAGTTAACATGGTTACCCGGCAGATTCTGCCCGGTAATGCGGTTGAAATTATTCACATTAATATTGATGTTATCGCCATTGTGCTGGTAACCGCCGTGATGGTAATCGTCATCATGATGATGGTAATCATCGTCATCATCCCAGTCGATGCTGCTGAAGAGCGCCCAGGTGGTGGCGACGCCAAGGCTGTAACCAAAACCTTTGACGAAGCTATCGGTGAACTGCTCTCCAGGAGGCGGCGGCAGATAGACCGGGGGATAGGCGCTATTCGGCCAACTGCCGTAGACGGTCGAAGGGTTATAGCTTGGAACGTATACCACCTGCGGATTGGTCGGTTCAATTTTGATGATCTGCGAAGGCGCTGGCGATGGCGTTGAGGTTGTTGAGGTTGTTGAGGTTGATACCGTGCTGCTATTCGATGACCTCGAAGAGGCCGGCGCGGCGGCCGTGACGGTCACCTTTTGTTGCGGTGTGGATTTTAATGTTCCGGTTTGTTGGGCAATAGCGCGCAGGCGCTGTACGGAATCCATCACGTCGTGCGGCTGGGCTAAAAATGCATCGCCAAGGTTTTCTACCCACGGCGGGTTTTCGCCCATCATTGCCAGCAGGGCGGGAAAAGCGACGAGGGATTTAACGCTCGGATCCCACGGCTGGTTGGCAACGGCCTGCACGGCAGCGTCGCCTTTCATCGACGGGTTATCCTGCGACCACTGCACCGCCTGCATGACGTTGTCCGGATAGGTGGAGGCCATCAGTACCTGCGAGAGTAAACTGTCCGGGTAGAGCGCGATTGGCGCGACCCATTGGTCGATTTGCGCCTGGGTATAGGTGGCGGCGACAGGTTGCGCTGGCGCAGTCGCTGGTGCTGACGTTGGCACAGGCTGCGCCGTCACCGGCGCTTCAGCGATAGTCTCTGGGGTACGACTTTTAACATATAGCGTTCCCGCCGCCGCGAGTAAGCCGGCGCTGCAGAGCAGGGCGATAATATGGGGTTTGAACGGTAGTGACATGGAAGCTCCTGACACAGAAATGTTACCCATCTCGCTCAAGTATCGGCGAAAACGGTACGTTACGGGAGTATATGAAGACGATATTGTTTTTTTTGATTTTTGTTGGGATCCTGACATTAAATCTGTAACAGAAATAAATTTATCTACCAGCATTTGAACAGAAAGCCTGCAATATCCTGCCCTTAACGATTCAGCTAAATTTTAATGTTGCTTTTTTGTAAACAGATTAACACCCTTCAAAAATCCTGCTATGCTGCCCTCGCGGTATCGGGCATTTACCCTACAAACTGCTGTCTCACAGGAGCGTGAAGAAAATCGCCTACCGCATTTTACAATGAGAGCGAGGAGAACCGTCGTGCTAGAAGAATACCGTAAGCACGTAGCTGAGCGTGCCGCCATGGGGATTGTTGCCAAACCCTTAGATGCAACCCAAATGGCCGCGCTGGTAGAACTGCTGAAAAACCCGCCTGCGGGCGAAGAAGAATTCCTGTTAGACCTGCTGATTAACCGTGTACCGCCGGGCGTCGATGAAGCCGCCTATGTTAAAGCTGGATTCCTTGCCGCGATCGCCAAAGGCGAAGCGACCTCCCCCCTGGTTACCCCTGAAAAAGCCGTTGAACTGCTGGGCACCATGCAGGGCGGTTACAATATCCATCCGCTGATCGATGCGCTGGACGACGCGAAACTGGCGCCGATTGCCGCGAAAGCGCTCTCCCACACCCTGCTGATGTTCGATAACTTCTACGACGTGGAAGAGAAAGCCAAAGCGGGTAACGAGCATGCTAAACAGGTTATGCAATCCTGGGCTGACGCCGAGTGGTTCCTGAACCGTCCGCAGCTGGCAGAGAAAATCACTGTTACCGTCTTCAAGGTCACCGGCGAAACGAACACCGATGATCTCTCTCCGGCGCCGGATGCGTGGTCGCGTCCGGATATCCCGCTGCATGCGCTGGCAATGCTCAAAAACCCCCGCGAAGGCATTGAGCCGGATCAGCCGGGCGTGGTTGGCCCAATCAAACAGATCGAAGCCCTGCAGCAGAAAGGCTACCCGCTGGCCTACGTCGGCGACGTGGTCGGGACCGGTTCTTCACGTAAATCCGCCACCAACTCGGTGCTGTGGTTTATGGGCGACGATATCCCGAACGTGCCGAACAAGCGCGGCGGCGGCCTGTGTCTGGGCGGTAAAATCGCGCCAATTTTCTTCAACACCATGGAAGATGCGGGCGCGCTGCCTATCGAAGTTGATGTGTCTAACCTGAACATGGGCGACGTAATCGACGTTTACCCGTTCAAAGGCGAAGTGCGTAACCACGAGACCAACGAACTGCTGGCCAGCTTCGAGCTGAAAACCGATGTGCTGATCGACGAAGTGCGCGCCGGCGGCCGTATTCCGCTGATCATCGGTCGCGGTCTGACCACCAAAGCGCGTGAAGCGCTGGGCCTGCCGCACAGCGATGTCTTCCGTCAGGCGAAAGACGTGGCGGAAAGCACCCGCGGCTTCTCGCTGGCGCAGAAAATGGTTGGCCGCGCCTGCGGCGTTGCCGGTATCCGTCCGGGCGCTTATTGCGAACCGAAAATGACCTCCGTCGGTTCTCAGGACACCACCGGTCCAATGACCCGTGATGAGCTGAAAGACCTGGCGTGCCTGGGCTTCTCTGCAGACCTGGTGATGCAGTCCTTCTGCCACACCGCGGCCTACCCGAAGCCGGTTGACGTTACCACGCACCACACTCTGCCGGACTTCATCATGAACCGCGGCGGTGTTTCTCTGCGTCCGGGCGATGGCGTGATTCACTCCTGGCTGAACCGCATGCTGCTGCCGGATACCGTGGGTACCGGCGGTGACTCCCACACCCGTTTCCCAATCGGCATCTCCTTCCCGGCAGGCTCTGGTCTGGTGGCCTTCGCCGCCGCGACCGGCGTGATGCCGCTGGATATGCCGGAATCGGTGCTGGTGCGTTTCAAAGGTAAAATGCAGCCGGGGATCACCCTGCGTGACCTGGTCCACGCCATCCCGCTGTACGCCATCAAGCAGGGCCTGCTGACCGTGGAGAAGAAAGGTAAGAAAAACATCTTCTCTGGTCGCATCCTCGAGATCGAAGGTCTGCCGGATCTGAAAGTCGAGCAGGCGTTCGAGTTGACCGATGCCTCGGCGGAGCGTTCTGCCGCCGGCTGCACCATCAAGCTGAATAAAGAGCCGATCGTTGAGTATCTGAACTCCAACATCGTTCTGCTGAAGTGGATGATCGCCGAAGGCTACGGCGACCGCCGTACCCTGGAGCGTCGTATCCAGGGCATGGAAAAATGGCTGGCGGATCCGCAGCTGCTGGAAGCCGATGCTGACGCGGAATACGCGGCAGTGATCGACATCGATCTGGCGGATATTAAAGAGCCGATTCTGTGCGCGCCGAACGATCCGGACGATGCCCGCCTGCTGTCTGATGTGCAGGGCGAGAAGATCGACGAAGTGTTCATCGGCTCCTGCATGACCAACATCGGCCACTTCCGTGCCGCCGGTAAGCTGCTGGATAGCCACAAAGGCCAACTGCCGACTCGCCTGTGGGTGGCGCCGCCAACCCGTATGGATGCCGCGCAGCTGACCGAAGAAGGCTACTATAGCGTGTTTGGTAAGAGCGGGGCGCGTATCGAAATCCCTGGCTGTTCCCTGTGTATGGGCAACCAGGCGCGCGTGGCTGACGGCGCGACGGTCGTGTCGACCTCTACTCGTAACTTCCCGAACCGTTTAGGTACCGGCGCCAACGTCTATCTGGCCTCTGCCGAACTGGCGGCGGTTGCTTCTCTGCTGGGCAAACTGCCGACGCCGGAAGAGTATCAGACCTTCGTCGCTCAGGTTGATAAGACGGCGGAAGATACCTATCGCTACCTGAACTTTAACCAGCTGGATCAGTACACTGAAAAAGCTGACGGCGTGATCTTCCAGACCGCCGTGTAATCCGTTCGGTCAGCCCGGCTGACCGTTTGGCTACAAACTCTCCAATGCCCGCTGAACATTGCATCAGCGGGCATTTTTATTTTTAAACCTCCCACCCGTTGCGCTTTTTTTCTTCCTGTCTGCTGCGATAATTAGGTTATGGGTACAGTGCAGCGGTGACGCATTGCCCTTGCAGAGGAAAAGATTATGGATTACGAATTTCTGCGCGATATTACCGGTGTGGTAAAGGTGCGAATGTCGATGGACCACGAGGCGATTGGTCACTGGTTCAACGAAGAGGTGAAAGATAACCTGGCCCTTCTGGATGAAGTGGAACAGGCAGCGCGCACCGTGAAAGGCAGTGAACGTTCCTGGCAGCGGGCCGGCCATGAATATACGTTGTGGCTGGATGGCGAAGAAGTGATGATCCGCGCCAACCAACTGGAATTTTCCGGCGATGAAATGGAAGAGGGGATGAATTACTACGACGAAGAGAGCCTCTCTCTTTGCGGCGTGGAGGATTTCCTGCAGGTGGTTGCCGCATACCGTGAATTTATGCAGCAGCGTTAATCATTTGTTCGGTGCCGGGCGGCGCGGAACCCCGTAGGCCCGGCAAGCAAAAGCGCCGCCGGGCATTTTAGTCATTACACCGCAGGGATATTGCGGGCGTAATAAATTTCCCGCATCTCTTTCCACAGCAGGTCGGTAATCACCTTGCGCTCTTGTTCGCTTAACTCTTCCGGTTTGGTGTGGAACATGTAGTGTTTCAGATCGAACTCTTTCAGCATCATTTTGGTATGGAACATATTTTCCTGATAGACGTTCACGTCCACCATGTCATAGAGCGACTTCATATCTTCTGACATGAAGTTCTGAATAGAGTTGATTTCATGATCGATAAAATGCTTCATGCCGTTGATATCACGGGTGAAACCACGCACGCGATAATCAATGGTTACGATATCGGATTCCAGTTGGTGAATCAGGTAGTTCAGCGCCTTCAGCGGTGAAATCACTCCACAGGTGGAGACTTCAATATCGGCGCGGAAGGTGCACAGACCGCCTTCCGGATGGCTTTCCGGATAGGTATGCACGCAGATGTGGCTTTTATCGAGATGTGCGACCACGGTCTCAGGCAGCGGGCCCGGATGCTCGCTCTGATCGATAAGCTGCGGATCGATAGGCTCTTCGCTAACCAAAATGGTGACGCTTGCGCCCTGCGGTTCATAATCCTGGCGTGCGATGTTGAGTATGTTGGCGCCAATGATTGAACAGGTCTCGGAGAGGATTTCCGTCAGGCGGTTGGCATTATAGAGTTCATCGATATAGGCGATATAGCCATCGCGCTCTTCGGCGGTTTTAGCGTAGCAGATATCGTAAATACAAAAACTCAGGCTTTTAGTCAGGTTGTTGAAGCCGTGCAGCTTAAGCTTTTTCAATTTGGTTCACCTCCTCGTTTCAGGTTAGCTGGCGGTCAGCGCGTCCAGCAGGTATTGCGGTAGCGCGAAAGCCGCGGTATGAATTGCCGGGTTGTAATAACGGCATTGCAGCCCGGCGCTATGGAAGCGGGCCTGAATAATTTCCGTCGACAAATGACGCAGGGCTTCATTATCGGTCGCCCAGGCAAAGGTCATGATACCGCCATAGTAGGTCGGGATCGCCGCCTGGTAGAAGCTGACATCGGTGAAATAGTGGCTGAGTTTGCGATGGCTGCCTACCGCTTCATCCTGCTGCAGGAAGCTTACGCCGTTCTGGGCAACGAAAATTCCGCCGGGGTTCAGGCAACGTTTACAGCCAGCATAAAACGCCGAGGTAAACAGGCTCTCACCGGGGCCGATCGGGTCAGTACAGTCGGAGATAATGACATCAAAAGTTTGTGACGTTTGTTTGACGAAGTTCACGCCGTCATCAATCACCAGCGTAAAGCGCGGGTCGTCATAGGCGCCGGCGTTATGGTTTGGGAGGTACTGGCGGCAGAACGATACCACACCGGCGTCGATTTCCACCATGGTAATGGTTTCGATATGTTGGTGGCGGGAGACTTCACGCAGCATCGCGCCATCGCCGCCGCCGATGATCAGCACGTGCTTTGCGTGACCATGGGCCAGCAGCGGAACGTGGGTCATCATTTCATGGTAAATAAACTCATCGCGCTCGGTGGTTTGCACCACGCCATCAAGCGCCATCACGCGGCCAAATGCCGCATTTTCGAAGATGATTAAATCCTGATGATCGGTCTTCTCATGGTACAGCACGTTATCAACGGTAAAATATTGACCAAAATGGTCGTGCAGCGTCTCATGCCACTGATTACTCTCGGCCATGGCTTACTCCTCCTTTGTTAACTTCTGTGGTGCCCACAAAGCGGGCACCCCATCATAGCCAACTATAGATAGAGATTGATATGGCGAATAGTGAACCTTCTACTGTTTGGCTGAACTCTCGCTAGCGTGAGGTTTTCGGCGCAGGTGTTTTGGGTTGTTGATCGCTGTTGGGCCTGACGTCAACAATTCGCACGGTATACACCATCGTCGCGCCCGGCGGAATTTTTCCAGGGATCCCTTTGCTGCCGTAGGCGCGCTCCGATGGAACCACGATAGTGATGGCGCCATGGTTATTCAGGCGTTTAAGCGGTTCACGGAAGGTCACGGGATACTGACTTAGCGCCTGTGACCAGACCTTATTTTCGGCTTCCATATCGTTTATCACGGTACCGTCGATCAAGCTTTCTTTGATAACGACGGTGACGATATCGTTATCATCAATTTCACCTTTGCCGGGGTAGTCAATGCGGCTATAGATCCCGCCTTTGAGTAGAACGCCTTTCTGCGCGGCAAATTGCTGCTGATACTCTTTACCTTCGCGGAGGGTTTGCTGCTCAATTTTATCAATGTTTTTGTATAACCGCTGCGACACGTCGAAAAGCGCCTTATTGCGCGCTTGTTCATCCAGCGCCAGCTTACCGGCAAAAACATCGTTAATACCCTTAATAACGGTCTCCTGTTGCAGATTTAACCCTTTCGCTGCCTGGCTGGACAGCGTTTTAAGCGCATCTTGCCCTATTGATACACCGACGGAGTATGCCTGCTGCTGTGGGGCATTACTGAGGTTTAGCGCGGATGATTTGGTTGCCGCGGTGGTGGTTTTTACTGTGGCGAGTTCGGCGCTCAGCTTCTGCTTCTCCGCCATTGCCGCAGCCAGCTTATCGCTCAGGGCCTGCTTGTCTGTCTCCAGCGCGTTGAGCTTTACCGTTTGCGCCTGCAGAGCGGCGGCAGAGCGTTTGAGATTATCTGCGCCCTCGGTTTTTTCCTGCTGGAAGGTGCGGGCTTGCTGAACAAGCCGCTTGTTTTCCGTATCCAGCGCGGTTATCCGGCCCTGAAGCTGTGCGATGGTTTTATTCAACGCTGAATTATCTACCGGCGCTGGCGTGACGGCGGGAGATTGTGATTTTAGCTGTGCCTGCAGCTGGCGGATGGTCTTATCTTTGTCGGCAATGAGACTTTTTTGCGCGGCCAGTTTTTTTTGCAGCGCTGCCGTGTTGTTGTCGCGGGCCCTGACGGGTTTACTGGCCTCCGGCGCCGGAGGTATTTCTTTCTTCTCTTTTTTCTCCTGCTGCTGGACATAGTTGAGAAACGCAGGCGCGCCGTCATCCGCTTGCGCATGACCAATAAAAAGGGACGCCAGCAAAAGGAAGGCCAGCGTCATTATATTAAGGCGAATTATCATAGCGCCTGTCACTTCACCGCATTATCGCCGCGCATGACCAGACTATCGATCAGCGACTTTTCAATATCGGCGCAAAGCTTGATGGATTTAAATTGATACATGGAATCGATGCCCTGACGGGTGGGATCGGCGACTTTCGTACGCACTGAATTATATTGCGACGCCGCACCGATCAGCGCGGTGAATTCACTACCCAGTCTTGAGGCTTCTTTCGGATTAACCTCTTTTAACGAATCTAAAGCCTGGCGACAGGCATTAAGCCGCTCCTGTTCAGCGGCCAGCCGCAGCTTTTCATTCTGTTGCGCATCGGTGGCGATGGCGATTGGTGGCGTTATGGGTGTGTTAGCCTGACGATGTGCCTGGCAGCCAACTAGCATGATAAACGCGAACGGAAGTAAGCGAAAAAAAGGTGAGATATTCAAAATGTCATTCCATTGCAATAAGAGAGGTTACTGGCGATTTTAATTTTCTTGATGGCCTTTGCAATAAATGACGAGTTGAATTGTTTGCTCTTGAATGTGATTTTTACTGATAAATTAAGCTAACGGTTAATTAATAAAACTAAATAGTATCAGGGGGCGTCAAATATAAATGCCGGTTAATGAATTCATATTTCGTCAATGCTGGTGGAGAGGGGGAGGCGTGAATACACAGATGCAGCCGCATCGCCGCGGCTGCAGATAGGCTTACTTCACATAGGCCAGCAGGCTGAGGGAGTCTCGGGCCAGAGCTTTGCATTTTTTGGCTGTTGGGATTTTGATACCGCTGAGATCGCGATAGCTATCCTCACCTAATGCTTTCATATTAAAGCTGTCGTAGTTGCTGAGGTCCCATTGGTTTTGCTGGGCAAAAAAGACCAACGCGCGGCGAATTTGCGTATTTGGCAAATTTTGATAGCCGCAATCGTTTTTCAGGAATACAAATACCGCCGTTAAATCAGCCATATCTTCCGCTTCGGATTCACTTAATGCATAGCTATTGGCGGAGAGGGCGAGCAGGCTGCCAAACAGCATTGTTCTGAAAAACGTCTTCATTTTTTCTACCATTGAAACACGGACAATCAAAGTTAGCATACTTCTTTACACCACGCAGAGCTTTATTCACAAGCTTCTGCTTGACCTTCCCGTTGCGGGAGGGTTTAAGCTTAAATATTCACCAGCAGAATAAAAGGATGTGAAAATGCAACGTCGTGAGTTTATCAAATTAAGCGCCGCGCTTGGCGCGGTCAGCGCCTTACCGCTCTGGAGCCGTTCGGTATTCGCTGCTGGCCGTCCGGCTTTGCTGGTCCCGGATTTATTGACCGCCGACGCGCGCAATCGCATTACGCTGACGATTCAAGCCGGAAAGACACAGTTTGGCCCGCATCTTGCGACGACCTGGGGTTATAACGGCAACCTCCTCGGGCCTGCGTTGAAGCTGAAGCAAGGTGAAGCGGTGACGGTAGATATTCATAACCGCCTGGCGGAGGAGACCACGGTCCACTGGCACGGGCTGGAAGTGCCTGGCGAAGTCGATGGCGGCCCGCAGGGCGTCATCGCCGCAGGAGCCTCAAGGACGGTGAGTTTTACGCCGACGCAGCGAGCGGCGACCTGCTGGTTCCATCCCCATCAGCATGGTAAAACCGGCCGTCAGGTCGCTATGGGGCTGGCGGGTTTGGTGCTGATTGAAGATGTCGAGAGCGGGCAATTACTGCTGCCGAAGCAGTGGGGAATTGATGATATTCCGGTGATCGTGCAGGACAAAAGATTCAATGCCAATGGAGAAATAGATTATCAGCTCGATATCATGAGCGCCGCCGTTGGCTGGTTTGGCGATACCCTGTTGACTAACGGTGCGCTGTATCCCGAACACGCTCCACCGCGCGGTTGGCTGCGCCTGCGTCTGCTTAATGGTTGTAATGCCCGCTCGCTGAATTTCGCTACCAGCGATCGCCGCCCAATGTATGTAGTAGCAAGCGACGGCGGCCTGTTGGCGGAACCGGTCAAAGTGAGCGAACTGCCGGTACTGATGGGCGAGCGCTTTGAGGTATTGATTGATACCCGCGACGGAAAGGCATTTGATCTCCTGACGCTGCCGGTGAGCCAGATGGGGATGGCGATTGCGCCATTTGATAAGCCGCAGCCGGTGCTCCGTATACAGCCGCTATTGATCCCGGCATCCGGTAAGCTACCCGATACTTTGGCGGCGATGCCCGCGCTGCCGTCACTGGAGGGGCTGACGCAGCGCACGCTACAGCTGTCGATGGATCCGATGCTCGATATGATGGGAATGCAGGCGCTGATGAAGAAATATGGCGACCAGGCGATGTCCGGTATGAGCCATGGGATGATGATGGATCATGGCGACATGGGCAATATGAATCACGGTCAGATGAAGAATATGAACCATGGTGGCGGAATGGGACATGGCGCTTCATCTGATAAGGGATTCGATTTCCATAACGCCAACCGTATCAACGGTAAAGCCTTTGATATGAATGTGCCGATGTTCGCTGCGGCCAGGGGGCAATACGAGCGCTGGCTGATCTCCGGCAAGGGCGACATGATGCTGCATCCTTTCCATATTCATGGCACGCAATTCCGCATTCTGAGTGAAAATGGCCAGGCGCCAGCGGCGCATCGTCGCGGCTGGAAGGATACGGTAAGAGTGGAGGGCGGGGTGAGTGAAGTGCTGGTGAAGTTCGATCATCAGGCGCCCAGGGAGTTTGCCTATATGGCACACTGTCATCTACTGGAGCATGAAGACACCGGGATGATGTTGGGGTTCACCGTTTAGGACTGTGCGGGCTGCCGCCTTCTCCCATAGGGAAGGGGGCAAACAAAAAAACGGCAACTTTCGTTGCCGTTTTGCGTTTTATTTCGCGTCATCCGGTAACGCATAGGCAACGATGTAGTCGCCCATTTTAGTACCGAACGAGCCATGACCGCCGGCAGAGATGACAACGTACTGCTTGCCATTCACTTCATAGGTCATCGGCGTCGCCTGGCCACCTGCAGGCAGACGCGCCTGCCACAGTTTTTCACCATTACTCATGTTGTAAGCGCGCAGGTAGTTATCGGCGGTGGCGGCGATAAACAGCACGTTACCGGCGGTTGAGATCGGTCCGCCCAGCATCGGCATACCCATATTGAATGGCAGCGGGACAGGCAGCGGGAACGGCAGACTATCCTGCGGCGTACCGATGCGTTTTTTCCACACTACTTCGTTGGTCTTCAGATCCAGCGCCGAGATATAACCCCATGCCGGTTGTTTACACGGCAGGCCAAACGGCGACAGGAACGGGTTCAGCGTGACGCCGAACGGGACGCCATACTGTGGCTGAACGCCGGACTCGGTACCAGAGCCTTTCGCATCTTTTGGCGGTTCCATCGGATTGCCCGGGCCGCGTGGGATCAGTTTAGAGACGAACGGCAGCGCCATCGGGTTGGCGATAGCCACCTGACGGTTTGGATCGACGGAGATACCGCCCCATTCAAACATCCCCAGGTTCCCCGGGAAGACCAGCGTGCCCTGTTCAGACGGTGGAGTGAAGATACCTTCATAGCGCATCTGATGGAAGATAACGCGGCACACCAGTTGGTCAAACATGGTGGCGCCCCACATATCTGCGCCGGTCAGGTCTTTCTTCGGACGGAAGCTCAGCTCGGAGAACGGCTGGGTTTTAGCAACATAATCGCCTTTCGCCGCACCTTGCGGAACCGGTTTTTCCGGCGCCGGGACCACCAGTTCGCCATTACGGCGATCCAGCACGAAGATGTTGCCGGTTTTGGCCGGAGCGTAAATCACCGGTACGGTTTTACCGTTCACATCAATGTCGGCCAGCGTCGGCTGCGACGGCATATCCATATCCCACAGATCGTGGTGTACGGTTTGGTAGCTCCATGCCAGTTTCCCGGTGGTTGCGTTCAGCGCTACGATAGAGCTGGCGTAACGTTCCTGTTCCGGCGTGCGATTGCCGCCCCAGATATCCGGCGTGGTAACGCCCATCGGCAGATAGACTAAATCCAGCTTCGCGTCATAGGCGGCAGGCGCCCAGGAGTTAGGTGAATTGAGTGTGAAGTGATGCTCATCGCTCGGGATCGCATTAGGGTCTTTCGCACCCGGGTCGAAGGCCCACAGCAGTTTACCGGTATTCACATCAAAGCCGCGGATTACGCCTGATGGCTCGCGGGTTGAGAAGTTATCGGTTACCGCGCCGGCAATGACGATAGTCTTATCGGTGATAATCGGCGGCGACGTCGGTTCATACATACCCGGCGTGGTTACCGGCATATTGGTTTGCAGGTTGAGAATGCCTTTGTTGGCAAAGGTTTCGCACAGCTTACCGTTGTCGGCGTTCACCGCGAACAGACGGCCATCGTTGACCGGCAGAATAATACGGCGCGGGCAGTCGGCGACGACGTCGGCAGGCGCGTTATCTGCTTTGGCTTCATGATAGGAAACGCCACGGCAGGTCACGTGCTGGAACGACGGATCGGCGTTCAGTTGCGGGTCAAAATGCCACTTCTCTTTACCGGTGGCCGCGTCAAGCGCGAACAGACGCTGGTGCGCGGTACACAGATACAGCATGTCGCCAACTTTAATCGGCGTCACTTCGTTAGTGATTTCACCCGGATCGTTCGGCTGCTTCAGGTCGCCGGTGCGGAATACCCAGGCTTCCTTCAGGTTCTTCACGTTATCGGTATTAATTTGCTTCAGCGGTGAATAACGCTGGCCTTCCTGGTTGCGGCCATAGGCCGGCCAGTCGCTATCGGCGACGGTAGAAATCGGCGCGGCCGGCGTCGCGTCAGCGCTCAGCGTACCGTTCACTTCCTGCGGATCGTTGAAACCGGCCCAGGTCAGGATCCCGCCGCTAATCAGCAGGGCGATAACCAGACCGCCAACGGCGCCGGCGGAAGGGACCGGCAGACGACGCCAGACAAATGGCAGAATCAGCCAGATGCCGAAGAAGACCAGGATGTCGCTACGCGGCGTCAGCGCCCAGAAGTCGAAACCGACTTCCCATACCCCCCAAATCATGGTTGCCAGCAGCAGGGCGGCGTACAGCCACAGCGCAGCGCGCTTGCCGCGGAACAGCATAACGGTGACGGCCAGCATCACCAGGCCTGCGATAGGGTAGTACCAGGAACCGCCGATAGCGGCCAGCCATACCCCACCGATTAACAGATACAGGCCACAGAAGGCGGCAAACAGCGCCGTCAAAGTGACAAGTAGCCGTGATTGTTGAGATTTTGTTTCTGCCATAGAAAGACACTCTTCAGTTGTTAATTTTTTAACTGCAATTAATTATAGGATTTAACAACTGTGATCGGAATCACAAATATGGCTTTATTATTCACTGCACCGAAGATTTCGTTTTGCTGGTATACTGTATCGCTTGCCGGTCAACGTCGATGTGAAAGCAACGGCTTTGAAGATTTATCCTAAGAATCAAATGGTTAGTTTAATGAAACATACTGTAGAAGTGATGATCCCGGAAGCCGAGATCAAAGCGCGTATCGCCGAACTGGGTCGTCAAATTAATGAACGCTACAAAGACAGCGGCAGCGAAATGGTGCTGGTGGGTCTGCTGCGCGGTTCATTTATGTTTATGGCTGACCTGTGCCGTGAGGTTCAGGTGCCGCATGAAGTCGATTTTATGACCGCCTCCAGCTATGGCAGCGGCATGTCCACCACCCGCGATGTCAAAATCCTTAAAGACCTGGATGAAGATATTCGCGGTAAAGACGTATTGATCGTCGAAGACATCATCGATTCCGGCAATACCCTGTCTAAAGTGCGCGAAATCCTCAGCCTGCGCGAGCCGAAATCACTGGCTATCTGTACGCTGCTGGATAAACCAAGCCGTCGCGAAGTGAACGTCCCGGTTGAGTTTGTCGGTTTTGCGATTCCGGATGAGTTCGTGGTGG
>OKFJ01000021.1_pt1 | contig 80192 bp, 87 predicted proteins | sample 1609901 | NCBI WGS metagenome assembly OKFJ01 (sample SAMN04436594, study PRJEB24849) | human gut metagenome | biome: human gut; feature: NICU; material: stool | host: Homo sapiens | place: USA: Saint Louis, MO | collected 2009-11-13 | reverse complement strand
AGGCCAGCTCGCAGGTTTTGCAACCGGTGCAACGGGCGGAATCGATAAAAAATCCGTATTGAGCGCTCATGGTTTACTCCTTAAACCTTCTCGATTTCGACCAGGTTGGTATGCTGCGGGTTTCCCTTCGCCAGCGGTGAAGGCCGGTGGGTGGTGAGGGTATTCATGCAGGCGCCGTGGTCGACGCGATCGCCAGCCATATTGGCATCGTGCCATGCTCCCTGACCCATCGCCGTTACCCCAGGCATAATACGCGGCGTAACTTTTGCCGGAATACGCAGTTCGCCGCGCTGATTAAAGACGCGCACCATGTCGCCGTTTTTAATCCCACGTTTTTCGGCATCGATGGGGTTAAGCCACACTTCCTGGCGGCAGGCCGCTTGTAAGACATCGACGTTGCCGTAGCTGGAGTGGGTACGCGCCTTATAATGGAAGCCAAACATTTGCAGCGGGAATTGGCTGCGCAACGGATCGTCCCAGCCTTCAAAGGTGGAGGCATAGACCGGCAGCGGGCTAATGACTTCGTCTTTTTCCAGTTGCCAGCGGGCGGCAATATCGGCGAGGCGGCTGGAGTAAATCTCAATTTTGCCGGAGGGGGTTTTTAGCGGATTCGCTTCAGGGTCGCGACGGAAATCGCGATAGGCGACGAAATGGCCGTTCGGGTCTTTACGCTTGTAAATGCCCATTTTCTTGAGCTCGTCATAACCCGGCAGCGCCGGATCTTTGGCGACCATTTTGCCGTACAGATACTGTAACCACTGCTCCTGAGTTCGTCCTTCGGTGAAGCGCTGATGCACATCGTCGCCAAGGCGTTTTGCCACTTCACTTAAGATCCAGTAGATAGGTTTGCGTTCGAACTTCGCCGTGGTGGCGGGCTGGATGAAAATCAGATAGCCCATATTGCCGGCATAGTCGTTAGGGATGATATCTTCCTGTTCTACGGTCATCAGATCCGGCAGCAGAATATCGGCATATTTTGCCGACGAGGTCATAAAGTTTTCGATAACCACGACCATCTCGCATTTGCTCTCGTCCTGCAGGATATCGTGGGTTTTATTGATGTCGGAATGCTGGTTAATGATGGTGTTGCCAGCATAGTTCCACAGGAATTTAATAGGGACCGCCAGCTTCTCTTTGCCGCGCACGCCGTCGCGGGTGGCGGTCATCTCCGGCCCGCGAGCGATAGCGTCGGTCCAGCTAAAGCAGGAGATGGCGGTTTTTACCGGATTCTCCAGCACCGGCAGGCGCTCAATGGTGATGGTATAGGTCGATTCGCGGGCGCCGCTGTTACCCCCGTTAATGCCGACGTTGCCGGTTAAAATCGGCAGCATGGCGATAGCCCGCGCGGAGAGTTCGCCGTTCGCCTGGCGCTGCGGGCCCCAGCCCTGGCAGATATAGGCGGGTTTGGTCATACCAATTTCGCGCGCCAGCTTAATGATGCGATCGGCGGGAATACCGGTAATACGCGAGGCCCACTGCGGTGTCTTGGCGGTAGCGTCGTCCCCCTGGCCGAGAATATAGGCTTTATAGTGGCCGTTGGCCGGGGCATCGGCCGGCAAGGTTTTCTCATCGTAGCCGATGCAGTATTTATCGAGGAACGGCTGATCGACCAGATTTTCGTTAATCAATACCCAGGCGATACCGGCGACCAGCGCGGCATCGGTACCGGGACGAATCGGGATCCACTCATCTTCGCGCCCGGCCGCGGTATCGGTATAGCGTGGGTCGATGACGATCATACGGGCGTTAGAGCGCTCACGCGCCTGCTCCAGGTACCAGGTGATGCCGCCGCCGCTCATGCGGGTTTCCGCCGGGTTATTGCCGAACATCACTACCAGTTTACTGTTTTCAATATCCGAGGTGCTGTTGCCGTCGTTGCTACCGTAGGTATAGGGCATGGCGCAGGCGATCTGCGCCGTACTGTAGGTGCCGTACTGGTTGAGCGATCCGCCGTAGCAGTTCATCAGCCGCATTACCGGCGAGGCGGAAGGGGAAGAGCGGGTCATATTGCCGCCGACAATTCCGGAAGAGTAGTTAATATAGACCGCTTCGTTGCCGTACTCTTTTACCACGCGTTTCAGACTTTCTGCGATGGTATCCAGCGCTTCGGTCCAACTAATGCGCTCGAATTTTCCTTCGCCGCGTTTGCCGACGCGTTTCATTGGGTAGTTTAGACGATCGGGGTGGTTGATACGCCGGCGAATAGAGCGCCCGCGCAGGCAGGCGCGAACCTGATGATCGCCGTAGATATCGTGGCCGGTATTATCGGTTTCCACCCACACCACTTCGTCGTCGCGGACGTGCAGGCGTAGCGCGCAGCGACTGCCGCAGTTAACCGAGCAGGCCCCCCATACGGTTTTTTCTTCTGCTCCGGTGGCTTGCTGCACGGCGGCGGCCGCGGCGCGTAGACTGAACGGCAGCGACAGACCGCCGGCAGCCAGGGCCAGTGAACCGATTGCTGAGGATTTTATGAGGTTGCGACGGCTGACGCCGCCGGGATGTTCTGGGTAGGACATTGTGCTCACTCCATGATTTTTATTATGCGAAATGCCGCTGGCAACAGCGTGGTTGCTGGCGCATGGGTGAGGAATAATACTTAAATAGGGGTAGGCGAATCTTATCTCCGGTCAACCAGAGATAAGATCCTTCACTCGAAAGCGGCGGTTATTGCCCGTCTGAATCGGTGGCCGCCGCGTCGCCGTTGCGGGTATAGATTATCTTGAAGGTGTCGTTAGCGCAGTGGCCCACCACCTGAGCGCCGGGTTGGTCAGGCTGATCGTTCGGTACAATGGCCAGGCTAAAACCAGAAGCCGGAACGCCGTTGTTGATGATCTTTTGCTGGATCTCGCCTTTTACCCGCTCGCAGGAGTCCGGCGCTGCCAGTGCGGATGCCGAACTCAGCAGCAGGGCCGCGCACAACCATGAGGATAGTTTCATCATAAGCTCCTTATTGATGTCATCCAGTTTTAAGCATAGCAGAATTGGTGTAAACAATTGTATTTGCTAAAATGATTGGAATGTTCCCAAAAAGGTAGCGGCTGTGAATAAACTGTTTTTGCTGATCCCGGCGGCGTTGCTGCTCAGCGCCTGCGATAAGCCGTCAGCGCCGGCGGCGTTTACCCCGGAGATGGCCAGTTTTTCCAATGAGTTTGAGTTCGATCCGCTGCGCGGCCCGGTTAAAACCTTTACTCAGATCCTGTTCGACGACCAGGGCGAAATGGTGAAACGGGTGCGTGCCCAGGTGTCGGCAGAAGGCTGTTTTGATCTGCTGGATTTTACCGACCTCGAAAACAAAACCGGCGCCACGCTGGTACTTGACGCGAATTACTATCTGGATGCGCAAACGCAGGAGAAACGCCTGCGGCTGCAGGGGAAATGCCAGCTCGCCGAGATGCCGGCGGCGGGCGTCAGCTGGGAGACCGATGACAACGGCTTTGTGGTGACGGCTCGCGGGAAAGAGAGTACTTCCAGCTATCGCTACGACAGCGAAGGTTATCCGCTGGGCAAAACCACCACCGCGAAAGATGAGCGCTTCAGCGTCGTATCGACGCCGTCCACCGATCCGCGTAAAAAGCTCGATTACAGCGCGGTGAGCGTATTTAACGACCGCGCATTAGGCAAGGTCAATCAAACCTGCGACTATGACGATCATGACAACCCGATCCGCTGCGAGATGCAGGTTGTCGATGAAAGCGTCCAGCCGGCGGTGACGCGACACTACAGCATCAAAAACAGTATCGACTATTACTGAGCCGTGGGCTTGAGTAGCGTCTGGCCTTGAGGACGATGTTTCTCAAGGTACTGATGCTGGAACAGGCACATGCGAATAGTATTGCGGTATTCGCCGTTGATAAAGAACTCGTGAATCAGCTCGCCTTCGACCATAAAACCGAGTTTGCGGTAGATGTGGATCGCTTTTTCATTTTCTTTATCGACAATCAGATACAGCTTATACAGATTCAGAACGGTAAAGCCGTAGTCCATTGCCAGCTTAGCGGCGCGCGTCGCCAGCCCTTTGCCCTGATATTCCGGGGAGATGATAATCTGGAACTCGGCGCGACGGTGAACGTGGTTTATCTCCACCAGTTCAACCAGCCCGGCTTTTTCGCCATCGCATTCGATAACGAAACGGCGTTCACTTTGATCGTGAATGTGTTTGTCGTAAAGGTCAGAGAGTTCGACGAAGGCCTCGTAAGGTTCTTCAAACCAGTAACGCATTACGCTGGCGTTATTATCAAGCTGGTGGACGAAGCGCAGGTCTTCGCGCTCAAGCGGGCGGAGTTTGACGTGAGGGGCGTCAGACATGGGAAATCCTGTGTGCATGAATAGAAATAGAGGATGGCGCCCACGGGCGCCGGGGAATTATGGCGTAATAACGCGACCGGTACGGCGGTCAAGACAGCGCAGGGTGTTAGGTTCCCAGTAGGCGTTGACGTTGGCGCTCTTCTGGCAGTTATCCTGCGCATCGAAGGCGACGTCGGTTTTGTCCCACTCTTTCTCCGCGCGTTTATTCACCTTCTGCCGTAGCGAGCGGGTATCGTTCCACTGCTCTTTTTCCATTGCGGCTTGCTGACGGCTCTGCGCGCTGTCGCCGGACTCGATCACCAGTTTGTCGGTTTGCGCGAAGGACGAAGCGGTATAGACCATTGCGCTTGCCGCCAGTAGGGCGGTCAGGCACCAGCGTTTATTGCGTGTCATTTTCATCACGATTTCCTTTGAGTGATAAAAAGGGTTAACCAGTTGGACAAGTTTACTACAACTCGCTACCTACGCCTACCTGACAAAATGGCATGGGTTCAGGCGCATTATCGCGTACACTGGTGCAACAAATTGTCTCATTTACCAAACTTTAATGCTGAAAACCACGTTACTTTTCTTTGCTACCGCGCTGTGCGAAATCATCGGTTGTTATCTGCCGTGGCTATGGCTGAAGCGGGGCGGTTCGCCGCTGTTGTTGATCCCGACGGCGATGGCGCTGGCGATGTTCGTCTGGCTACTGACCCTGCACCCGGAGGCCAGCGGCAGAGTGTATGCCGCTTATGGCGGCGTCTACGTCTGCACCGCGCTGCTGTGGCTGCGTTTCGTCGATGGTGTGAAGCTAAGCCACTTTGACTGGGCGGGGGCGGCGATTGCGCTATGCGGCATGCTGATCATCGTTGCAGGCTGGGGGCGGGCTTAACGTCGCGCATCAGGATAAAAAATCGCCCTTTGTGATCTTCCACGCTAATTTTAACCTTGATTCTTGTATGGTAGCCGACTAGTTGCCTTACTTACTCTAACCGCATCATGCTGTTTATCGTAAGAGGCAATTATGGCTACACAAACCCTTGCCAGCGAAGCTGGCGCCAAACCCGTGCGCATTGGCCGGGTGCAAAAAGTCACCCTGACGCTGCTGTTTATCGCCGGTATCGTCAACTTCCTCGATCGTTCGTCATTAAGCGTCGCCGGTGAGGCTATTCGCGGCGATCTCGGGCTCAGCGCGACCGAATTTGGCGTACTGCTCTCCGCCTTCTCGCTATCATATGGTTTCGCGCAGCTGCCCTCGGGGATTTTGCTCGACCGCTTCGGCCCGCGGATCGTATTGGGGGCGGGGCTGATTTTCTGGTCGCTGATGCAGGCGCTGACCGGGGTAGTGAACTCCTTTAGCCATTTTATTTTACTGCGCATTGGCCTCGGAATTGGCGAAGCGCCGTTTATGCCGGCGGGGGTAAAATCCATTACCGACTGGTACGTACAAAAAGAGCGCGGCACCGCGGTCGGCATTTTTAACTCGTCAACGGTGCTTGGCCAGGCGATTGCGCCGCCAGCGCTGGTGCTGATGCAGATAGCCTGGGGCTGGCGCACCATGTTCGTGGTTATCGGCCTTGCCGGGATCGTTGTGGGCCTGTGCTGGTACGCGTGGTATCGCAACCGCGCGCAGTTCGATCTGCAGCAGGAGGAGCGCCAGTATCTGGCGGCGCCGGAAAAAGCGCGCCCAACGCTGGTATTCAGCGAGTGGCTGGCGTTGTTCAAATGGCGCACCACCTGGGGCATGATTTTAGGCTTCTCCGGGGTTAACTATACCGGCTGGCTGTATATCGCGTGGCTGCCGGGTTATCTGCAGGCGCAGCAGGGATTGAGCCTTGCGAAAACCGGCTGGGTGGCGGCGATCCCGTTCCTGGCAGCGGCGGTGGGCATGTGGGTCAATGGGCTGGTGGTCGATGCGCTGGCGCGCCGCGGTTACGATCTGGCAAAAACGCGCAAAACGGCCATTGTGGTTGGCCTGACGCTTTCTGCGCTCGGCACGCTGCTGGTGGTGCAATCAAACTCGCCGACCCAGGCGGTGGCTTTTATCTCCATGGCACTATTCTGCGTCCACTTTGCCGGGACCTCGGCCTGGGGGCTGGTACAGGTGATGGTCAGCGAGAATAAAGTCGCGTCGGTGGCGGCGATTCAGAACTTCGGCAGCTTTGTTTTCGCCTCTTTTGCACCGGTCGTCACCGGTTGGGTGGTGGATACCACGCACTCCTTCAACCTGGCCTTGGTTATCGCCGCCTGCGTGACCTTTGCCGGCGCGCTGTGTTATTTCTTCATCGTAAAAGACCGCATCAATTAATCGCTAACGGGGGCGCCAGTCGCCCCCGCAACCACATCCGTTTGTGATCCTTCGCATCTTTTTTAAATATCATACTTGTATGGTAGTAGGTCTGGTGATTTAATTTTGAACACTAACCGCACAGATGTAAGGAATTACCCATGAAGATCGTTGCCGCCGACGTGTTCGTTACCTGTCCAGGGCGTAACTTCGTCACCTTAAAAATCACCACCGATGAAGGGATTGTCGGCCTCGGTGATGCCACGCTAAACGGCCGTGAATTGTCGGTCGCCTCATACCTGAAAGATCACCTTTGTCCGCAGCTGATTGGCCGTGATGCTCACCGCATCGAAGATATCTGGCAGTTCTTCTACAAAGGCGCTTACTGGCGCCGCGGCCCGGTGACCATGTCGGCGATTTCCGCCGTTGATATGGCGCTGTGGGATATCAAAGCCAAAGCCGCCGGAATGCCGCTTTACCAACTGCTGGGTGGCGCCTCGCGCGAAGGGGTGATGGTCTACTGCCACACCACCGGTCATTCCATTGATGAAGTGCTGGACGACTACGCCCGCCATCAGGAAATGGGTTTTAAGGCGATCCGCGTGCAGTGCGGTATTCCGGGGATGAAGACCACCTACGGCATGGCCAAGGGCAAAGGTCAGGCATACGAGCCGGCGACCAAAGGCGTGTGGCCGGAAGAACAGCTGTGGTCAACGGAAAAATATCTCGATTTTACCCCGCGGCTGTTTGCCGCCGTGCGCGAAAGATTTGGCTTTAACGAGCACCTGCTACACGACATGCACCATCGCCTGACGCCAATCGAGGCGGCGCGCTTTGGTAAAAGCATTGAGGAGTATCGCCTGTTCTGGATGGAAGATCCGACCCCGGCAGAGAATCAGGCGTGCTTCCGCTTAATCCGCCAGCATACCGTCACGCCGATTGCCGTGGGCGAAGTCTTTAATAGCATCTGGGATTGCAAACAGCTGATTGAAGAGCAGCTCATTGATTATATCCGCACCACCATTACCCACGCTGGCGGGATCAGCGGCATGCGGCGCATCGCCGATTTTGCTTCGTTGTACCAGGTACGCACCGGTTCTCACGGGCCGTCAGATCTCTCTCCGGTATGTATGGCGGCGGCGCTGCATTTCGACCTGTGGGTGCCAAATTTCGGTGTACAGGAGTACATGGGCTATTCCGAACAGATGCTGGAGGTCTTCCCGCATAGCTGGCGTTTTGACAATGGCTATATGCATCCGGGCGATAAACCGGGGCTGGGCATCGAATTCGACGAGAAGCTGGCGGCGAAATATCCCTATGAACCCGCCTGTCTGCCGGTGGCGCGCCTCGAAGATGGCACGCTGTGGAATTGGTAAGGAGAGAAAAATGAAGAGCATTGTTATCCAACAGCCAAACGCGCTGGCGATTGAAGAACGGCCGCTGCCGCAGCCGGGAAATGGAGAAGTGCGGGTAAAGGTGAAACTGGCGGGAATTTGCGGCTCAGATAGCCACATCTATCGTGGACATAACCCGTTCGCCAAATATCCCCGGGTCATCGGCCACGAGTTTTTCGGCGTGATTGATGCCGTGGGCGAGGGGGTGACGGATAAAGTCGTGGGCCAGCGGGTGACGGTTGATCCGGTTATCAGCTGCGGCCACTGTTATCCCTGTTCGGTCGGTAAGCCCAACGTCTGCGCTTCGCTGGTGGTGCTGGGCGTCCATCGCGATGGCGGTTTTAGCGAATACGCGGTGGTACCGGCCAAAAATGCCTGGCCGGTGCCGGAGAACGTGAGCGACCATCATGCGGTAATGGTTGAGCCCTTTACCATTGCGGCGAATGTCACCGGGCAGGCTAAACCACGCGAACAGGATATCGCGCTGGTCTACGGCGCCGGGCCGATGGGGCTGACCACCATTCAGGTGCTCAAGCGCGTCTATAACGTGCGGCAGGTCATCGTTGCCGATCAGATCCCCGAGCGGCTGCAGATGGCGCAGCAAAACGGCGCCGACTTGACCATCAATAATAAGGAACAGCCGCTGGCGCAGGCGCTGGAATCGCAGGGTATCCGGCCGACGCTGATTATCGACGCCGCCTGCCATCCGGCGATTTTCGCAGAGACCATCGCACTGGCCTCGCCGGCGGGCAGGATCGTATTGATGGGCTTTTCTACCGAACCTTCAATGGTGGCGCAGCAGGGGATTACCGGCAAAGAACTCACTATTTATTCTTCCAGACTCAATGCCAATAAATTCCCGCTGGTTCTTGAATGGTTGGCAAACGGATTAATAAATCCTGATCGGCTCATCACCCATCAGTTTGCCTTTGAGGATGTTGTCGATGCCATGACGTTATTTGAAGAAGATCGCAAGCATTGTTGTAAGGTGTTATTAACCTTCAACGCATAAATATAAATAACCTCGCTGTATCCTACTTTAGAGATTATTATTATGACGACAGCTAAAAAAGAGAGAAGCACCTCGGATCTAATTCGCGCCGCGGTATCCGGTTGGCTTGGCACGGCACTGGAGTTTATGGATTTTCAGCTTTATTCTTTAGGCGCCGCGCTGGTCTTTCATGAGATATTTTTCCCGGAGCAGTCGGCGGCTATGGCGCTGATATTAGCGATGGGAACCTATGGCGCAGGATATATTGCGCGGATAGTTGGCGCTTTCATATTCGGTAAAATGGGGGACCGCATCGGGCGTAAAAAGGTTCTGTTTATTACCATCACCATGATGGGAATTTGTACCACGTTGATTGGCGTTTTACCTACCTACGCGCAGATTGGCATTTTTGCACCGGTGTTACTGGTGACCCTGCGTATTATCCAGGGACTGGGGGCGGGCGCTGAAATTTCCGGCGCCGGAACCATGCTGGCGGAGTATGCGCCAAAAGGCAAACGCGGCATCATCTCTTCTCTGGTAGCGATGGGCACCAACTGCGGGACGCTGAGCGCCACGGCCATCTGGGCGATAATGTTCTTCCTGCTCGATCGCGAACAACTCATCGCCTGGGGCTGGCGTATTCCGTTCCTCGCGAGCGTCGTGGTAATGATCTTTGCCATCTGGCTGCGTTTGAATCTGAAAGAAAGCCCGGTATTTGAACAGGTCAACGAAGCCGATGAAATTCAGGCTAAAGCCGCCGCCGCGCAAAACACGTTCGGCGCAATGTTAAAAAGTAAATCATTCTGGCTGGCGACCGGTTTACGTTTTGGTCAGGCTGGTAATTCCGGTTTGTTGCAAACATTTCTCGCGGGATATCTGGTACAGACTCTATTATTTGATAAGGCTATTCCGACCGATGCCTTAATGATTAGCTCAGTGATTGGTTTTATTACTATTCCGCTGTTAGGTTGGTTGTCAGATAAAGTTGGGCGCCGTTTACCTTATATTATCGTCAATATTTCGGCCATTATTCTGGCCTGGCCGATGCTGGCCATTATTGTCGATAAAAGCTATAGCGCCAGCACAATTATGCTATCGCTGATTGTCATTCATAACGTGGCGGTGCTGGGCTTGTTCGCGCTGGAAAATATTACTATGGCGGAAATGTTCGGATCGCGTAATCGCTTCACCAGAATGGCTATCTCAAAAGAGGCCGGCGGTCTGGTGGCGGTGGGATTCGGGCCGGTGCTGGCCGGTATCTTCTGTAACGTAACCGGTTCGTGGTGGCCGATTGTCGCGATGCTGATCTGCTATTCAGCTATTGGTCTCATCTCGTCCTTGCTGATGCCGGAAGTGTGCGACCGTGACCTGAGTCTGGACCACGATGCGGCGGACGCCGGTACGCGCCAGGCGCTGAGCGCGAACGGCCAATACGCGAAATCCTAATCTCATCGTTAACGCTATCCAGCCGGGTTTATTCCCGGCTCATTCCCACCATTGCGCGCAGGATCACGAAACGCGACAGCGCCGGATCTTCTTGTATGGTAGTTGATGGAAATCAAAGATGTCATACCAATTGCGTGCGATGGTTTACCTCACCAAAACATTCTGTTTGAGAATGATTTATCAGTCATCATAAAAATGAGAGACACCATGGAAAACACGCTTTTAAACGCCAGGGCAACGCTTCCTTCTTACGATCGCAGCAAGCTGGTTTCTCGCATCGTTCATCTCGGTTTTGGGGCTTTCCACCGCGCCCATCAGGCGGTGTATGCCGATATCCTTGCCTCGGAACACGGCAGCGACTGGGGCTATACTGAAGTGAACCTCATTGGCGGTGAGCAGCAGATTGCCGATTTGCAACAGCAGGACTTGCTCTATACGGTGGCTGAAATGTCCGCCGATGCCTGGACCGCGCGCGTCGTCGGCGTGGTGAAGCAGGCGATGCATGCGCAGGTCGATGGCCTGGAAAGCGTGTTGGCGAAAATGTGCGAGCCGCAGGTGGCGATTGTCTCGCTGACCATCACCGAAAAAGGCTACTGCCACTCTCCGGCCACCGGTCAGCTGCAGCTCGATAACCCGCTGATTGCCGCCGATCTGCAAACTCCACACCAGCCGAAATCGGCGCCGGGCGTGGTGGTAGAAGCGCTGGCGCGCCGTCGCGCCGCCGGTCTACCGGCTTTCAGCGTCATGTCCTGCGATAATATGCCGGAAAACGGCCACGTAATGCGCAACGTAGTTTGTGCGTATGCCCGCGCCGTTGATGACGAACTGGCGCAGTGGATTGAGCAGAACGTGACGTTCCCTTCCACAATGGTCGACCGCATCGTTCCGGCCGTGACTGCAGATACGCTGGATAAAATTGAACAACTCACCGGGGTGCGCGATCCGGCTGGTGTGGCCTGTGAACCGTTCCGCCAGTGGGTTATCGAAGATAACTTCGTGGCTGGTCGTCCGCAGTGGGAGAAAGCCGGTGCGGAGCTGGTCACTGACGTGGTGCCGTTTGAAGAGATGAAGCTGCGTATGCTCAACGGCAGCCACTCGTTCCTTGCTTATCTGGGCTATCTCGCCGGTTATCAGCATATCAATGATTGCATGCAGGATGATAACTACCGCCGCGCCGCGCAGGCGTTAATGTTGCAAGAGCAAGCGCCGACGCTAAAAGTACAGGGCGTCGATCTGGCGCGTTATGCTGGTTTGCTTATTGAGCGTTATAGCAATCCGGCGCTTAAGCATCGCACCTGGCAGATTGCGATGGACGGTAGTCAGAAGCTCCCGCAGCGTATGCTTGATTCCGTGCGCTGGCACCTGGCGCATCACAGTGATTTCAGCCTGCTGGCGCTGGGTATTGCCGGCTGGATGCGCTACGTGAGCGGCGTCGATGATCAGGGGCAGGCGATTGAAATCAGCGATCCGCTGCTGCCGGTAATTCAACAGGCGGTGCAGGGCAGTAAAGAGGGTAGCGAACGCGTGCAGGCGCTGCTGGGTATTAAGGCCATTTTCGGCGATAGCCTGCCGCAGGAAGCGCGTTTTGTCGATGCGGTGACGGCGGCGTATCTCTCTTTACAGATTCACGGCGCGAAGGCGACCGTTGCCGAATGGGCTAAAGCCCAGTAAAAAACCATCATTCCATTAGTAGCCCGGCGACGTATAGCGTGCCGGGCTATTTTTGTATTAGCAATACGAGTACCTTTTGATATTTCCCGCCTGTACATCACTCTAAAAATCTATAATTAATTATACATTGCTGAAATTTATTTTTATATCTTAAGTATTTATTTGGGTGATTGATCGTATTCCCATACGTTTAAATATGGCAGAATAAAATCATCCCAACGGTTTCTTCAGGACTAAGGAGCTCAGGCTATGTACAAAAAAATACTGTTGCCGGTCGATGTTTTTGAAATGGATTTCTATGTTAAATCCCACAATACATAAATATCAAGCAGTTAGCTTGTGAGGTGTGCCTTGTTGTGTATGAACCGTGTGTAATGCCTTGTGTGTTGTAGCTGGCTATGTCACGTGATGTTCCTGGTGAATGCTGTGCTGTGTGCTTCTTCTTGCTGCTCCGCTACGCTTTGCCGCCCTGCAATGCTGTATTCTTAGACTTTTATGAGTAATTAATAAGCCAGCTTAGGATCGGTTTAACTGTAAATACCCTTGCGGCACAAGGCTTGCAGAGCAATTGCTTCATGTCATACGCTCCGCTATTGCATCTCTCTGTGCTCATAACGCCGCAAACACATCAATATTTCCTCTCCGTGTTCTCTCCGTACATCAATAGACGGTGAATGTGTAGTAATCATTGGTATGAATGATATGAAGGGCTTTTAATAACTACGAAAAATGTGATGGTTATTGTTCCTTCAACTTCTAAGTTATTAATGCTTGTCACTTATCAATTGTCTTGTGATCCATTCACTGCAATTGCACTATTCATTCTCTTCATTGGGTATAACAAATACCAGAGCACAGAGGCCGTGTGAGCGGCTTACTACACCATCACAAGGGGAAACAAGTGCAACACGTTACCATTCGTTTTAGCTCTTTTTAGAGGCTTGGCACTATTCAGATAAATTAAAAAATAAGGATTCAAAATGATTAACAAAAGAATTGCTAGCTTAATTGCAGGTGTTTTAGTTGTTTCTGCTATTCAGCCTATAGCGGGTTTAATGGGTAGTAATCGTTGCTATATTTTTGATATTTCCCATTTCTACACAGATCAAAAAGCTAAAGAATATTCTGCTAAAACGATTGATGCAGCTACTAAAGGCGATAAAGTCGCCATGTGTGATAACTATAAAGAGGCTGATTTTTATTCCCGTATGGGTGGCGATCAATCAGGGCATGATAAGAGTGATAAAGATATTGCTGAATTAATGAAAATGTGTGGCATGGGATGACAGGGCTACAGCTTACAGGCGTTATTTTTGCTTTAGTGGTGGCTTGGATTTTCTTTGCCTGTAAAGAATATGCAGCTAAAGCACCACCTAAGAAAACCAAAAAGCAAAAAGACGATGAAGCTTGGATTGAAGAAATCAATACAGGCTTTGATGAATGGTTTAATGAATTAAAGGCTAGAAAATAATGGATGGGTTATTTTTATTCTTAATGTTTGCTGTACCTGTAGCCCTGTTTATCTGGACTGTTAATAAAATCTGTGATCTTATTCGCGATATTAAAGGTGTGAAGAAATGAAGAAATTAATTGTAGCAGCCTCTGTAGTTGTAGGTGCTTCCCTGCTTTCTGGATGTGTGACAACACAGCAGGATGTAGAAGCTATGGATAACATTACATTGGCACAGTGTGCGGTGAATGGTAGCGATGTAGGACACTTAGACGATGTAGATCATCTTTGCAGAAAGGAGCTACTGAAGCGTGAAGCAGAGAAGAAGATAAGCCCTGTGGACGTTCAGACGGGTACACAGGCCGCTTCTCAGGTCACACAGCAGAATGTAGCAGACACTGAAGGGAATAATTCAATTGTAGGCTCTGCAATTGTTGCAGGTGCCATTAACAAAGGGGGCTTCTAATGTATTTTCTTTCAGTAGGTGCTGTAAATTATTTTGTTCAATCCTTCATGGATAATTTTAAAGTTAACCGTGATACTGCAATCTTACTTTTTCAGAATGAATATCTTCATGATGAAGAGTTTAGAAATCGTGTTAGCCGTTATATAGCTACAGGACGTTAATTAATGAAACGTTTAATTCTAGTGGGGGCTGAATCGCCCCGGGTTTAACAGACACCTCAGAGTCATTTAAGATGACTTAAAAGAGAGGTGCCCATGAGCGGTAAACGTTATCCCGAAGAGTTTAAAATTGAAGCAGTCAAACAGGTTGTTGATCGTGGTTATTCTGTTTCCAGCGTTGCAACACGTCTCGATATCACCACCCACAGCCTTTACGCCTGGATAAAGAAATACGGTCCGGATTCTTCCACTAATAAAGAACAGTCAGATGCTCAGGACGAGATCCGCCGTCTCCAGAAAGAACTGAAGCGGGTTACCGACGAACGTGACATATTAAAAAAAGCCGCGGCGTACTTCGCAATGCTGTCCGACTGAGGTACGCCTTTATCCGTGACAACATCTGTTGCTGGCCTGTTCGCATGCTCTGTCGGGTGCTGGATGTTCATCCCAGTGGTTTTTATGCCTGGCTTAAGCAGACGCATTCACAACGCCATCAGACAGACCTGAGACTGACAGGACAGATTAAACAGTTCTGGCTGGAGTCGGGATGCGTCTATGGTTATAGCAAGATCCATCTGGATCTGCGGGATACCGGACAACAGTGCGGGGTCAACAGAGTCTGGCGACTGATGAAACGTGCCGGAATAAAGGCTCAGGTCGGATACCGGAGCCCGCGGGCACGTAAAGGCGAGGCTAGTATCGTGTCACCCAACAGGCTCCAGCGACAGTTCAATCCGGATGCTCCGGATGAGCGTTGGGTAACGGATATAACCTACATCAGAACCCACGAAGGCTGGCTGTATCTTGCCGTAGTTGTCGATCTGTTCTCACGAAAAATTATCAGGTGGTAAATGCAATACCGGATGACAAAAGACATTGTCCTGAATGCATTGCTGATGTCTGTATGGCGGCGTAATCCCCAAAAACAGGTGCTGGTTCACTCGGATCAGGGTAGTCAGTACACAAGCCATGAGTGGCAGTCGTTCCTGAAATCACACGGCCTGGATGGCAGCATGAGCCGTCGCGGTAACTGCCATGATAATGCGGTTGCAGAAAGCTTTTTCCAGTTGCTGAAGCGTGAACGGATAAAGAAAAAGATCTACGGAACGCGGGAAGAAGCCCGCAGCGATATTTTTGATTACATCGAAATGTTTTATAACAGTAAGCGTCGGCATGGTTTTAGCGATCAGATGTCACCGGCAGAATATGAAAACCAGTATTATCAACGGCTAGGAAGTGTCTAGATTATCCGTGGCGATTCACGCTGAAAGAAAAGCTGTGTGCTGAATACTCAAGAAACTTGAGATCCATAAGCGTAGCCCTAAGCGTTGCTGTGTTCGGATCACGCTCTTTCAGGGAGATAGATAAAGTGGATTTTTCGTAGCGTCTACGCCACACATAACCATCTTTAACTGTGTATGAAGTATGTTCGATTTTGGTAGCCAAGCTGAAGCCGTCAATTTATGCGGGGATAGTGTAAGCCCCGCCATATCTGGATTTCTTAGCTTCTAGTGTTAGCTTGTTGTGTGTGATCCAATTTAAGCGATAAGGCCGTTCGTCACGCCGATTTTTTAGCATCTGCCGAAGAGGGTGAAATCACGTTGCTGAACGTGCTGCCTAACAGCACCAGTTCTTTGCTGCGCGGCTTTACGGCGGATATTCGTAAATTTGAAGCCTATATGAAAGAGGAGTCGGAAAAGAAAATGCGCGATCTCTCGCGGTTGTTTTCTACCCCGGCTTTTCGGATCCATACCCACATTGTTTTTGGCAATGTGCGCGATGAAATATTAGCGCTGAGCGAAAAAGAAAAGTTTGACGTTATCGTTATTGGCTCACGTAAACCGGGTATTTCAACCCACCTTCTTGGTTCAAACGCTGAATCCGTTTTACGCTATGCCAAAGTTCCGGTGTTAGTGGTGCGGTAATCTATTTTACGGCAGCTACGCGACGTTGGCTGCCGCTTATCCCATTATTCTTCGCTGAACCACTCGCTATTTTCCTGACGAATTAACAATACCGACTCGCTAATCTCATGCAGGTGGATATTCATCGCCTGTTCGACGGCATCAAGATCGCGTTTTTCCAGCGCATGAAAAATATCGAGATGCTGACGCAGCAGCATCTCCGGCGGGGTCACGTGATCGAGACTCATATAACGAACCCGGTCGATGGTCGCTTTAATATTTTCAATGGTGTCCCACGCCAGCTGGCAGTCGGCGATAAGAGACAATTTCTGGTGAAATTCGTCATCGAGCTGGAAAAAATCATTGAGCTGCTGACGCTCTACCGCCACACGCTGCTGGTTGAGGTTTTGCTCCAGTTGATAGAGCTGTTCATCGTTGATCATCGATCCTGCGCGGCGTACCACCGCGCACTCAATGGCCTGACGCACGAAACAGCCGTTGCGCACCTGGGTCATCGAGATTTTATTCACATAGCTGCCGCGCTGTGGGCGGATCTGAATCAGCCCGTTTTCCGCCAATTTGATAAAGGCTTCGCGTACCGGCTGGCGAGAGACATCAAATCGCACCGACACCTCTTTCTCCGACAGCGGCGTTCCCGGCGGGATCAGGCAATGGACAATATCCCGGCGAAGGATGCGATAGATTTGCTGATTGACGGGCTGGGTCGGATTCAGTTGCGTTTCTGCGGCCATTGATGATTACTTTTTAATGGGTTATGAGCATTATTTTACTCGTTTTTTACCGTTCCGCCCAGACCTGGCCCGCAGGCCAGGCCGCAGAGGACGTTAGCCCTGACGATGGACGCTGAGACCGGCAAAGCTCTGGCTGACCGGCATCATTTCCAGCGTGTTTATGTTGACGTGTTTCGGTAGATTCGCGACCCACCACACCGCTTCGGTGACATCTTCCGGCGTCAGCGCCTGGGTGTTCTCATACGTTTTACCGGCTTTCGCATCGTCGCCTTTAAAACGTACGTTGGAGAACTCGGTGCCGCCAACCAGGCCCGGCTCGACATCGGTGACGCGAATCGCAGTGCCGTGCAAATCGGTGCGTAGATTCAGGCTGAACTGGCGCACGAACGCTTTGGTCGCGCCGTAGACGTTACCGCCAGCGTAGGGCCAACTGCCGGCGGTCGAACCGATATTAATAATATGGCCGCGATTACGCTCAACCATCCCCGGCAGCACCGCGCGGGTCATGTAAACCAGGCCTTTATTGTTGGTATCGATCATGTCTTCCCAATCTTCAACGCTGGCGCGATGGGCGGGTTCCAGACCTAACGCCAGGCCGGCGTTGTTCACCAGGACGTCGATAGCCTGCCACTGTGCAGGCAACCCGGCGATCATCTCTTCGATGGCGGCGCGATTACGCACATCGAGTTGCGCGGTATACAGGTTATCGCCAAGCTCCTCTTTGAGCGCCTTCAGGCGTTCTTCACGACGCCCGGTGGCGATTACTTTGTGGCCGTTAGCAATAAAACGACGAGTAATACATTCGCCAAATCCAGCAGTTGCACCAGTCACCAGAATAATCATCTTACTGTTCCTCAACGCTTTTTGTGTTGTCATAACATAGCACGCGATAACGCCGCGCGGTAAAGGAAAATCGTATCGTCATCTGTTGGTATAACGCGCTGGCTGGATAAATCATTGCGGCCAATCAATGAGTTGCCTAATCTTAGTGGATACCCGCGTTCAGGAGAGAATGATGACGGACAATAATCCCTTTTTACACGTCAGCCTACTGCCGTACCAGGCGCCGCATTTTGATTTGATTGAAGATAGTCATTATCGCCCGGCTTTTGATGAGGGCGTACGGCGCCAGCGCGAGGAGATCGCGGCGATAATCAATAACCCGGCGCCGGCGGATTTTGACAATACCCTGGTCGCGCTGGAGCAGAGCGGTCAGTTGCTGGGGCGGGTGACCCGGGTCTTTTTCGCGATGGCCGGGGCGAATACCAATCCGCTGATACAGCAACTGGACGAACAGTTTTCCGCCGAGCTCGCCGAGCTTGGCAACGATATCTGGCTCAACGATGCGCTGTACCAGCGAGTCAAACAGGTTTGGCAGCAGCGCGACGCCCTGAGTCTGGATCCGGAGTCGCGTCGTCTGCTCGAAGTGAGCTGGCAGCGTTTTCAGCTGGCGGGAGCCGCGTTGGCGCAAGAGCAGAAAACCGCGCTAAAAGCATTGAATACCGAGGAAGCGTTACTGCAAAGTCAGTTCCAGCAGCGTCTGCTGGCGGCGGTGAAGTCCGGCGGTCTGGTTGTTGATTATCAACACCAGCTTGATGGACTGGCCGCGGATGAGATTGCCGCCGCCGCCGATGCCGCGCGCGACAAAGGCCTGCATGACCGTTGGCTGCTGGCGCTGACAAATACTACTCAGCAACCGGCGCTGCAGGCACTTGCCGATCGCCAGACCCGGCACAATTTGTTCGCCGCGGGCTGGACGCGTAACCAGAAGGGCGATGCCAACGACACCCGTGAACTGGTTTTGCGGCTGGCGGAAATCCGCGCGCGTAAGGCCGAATTGCTGGGCGTCGCCGATTACGCGAGCTGGTCGATGGCCGATCAAATGGCGAAAACGCCGTCTGAGGCGCTTGCCTTTATGCGCCGCATCGCGCCTGCGGCCCGCCGACGCGCCGAACAGGAGCTTGCCGACATCCAGCAGGTTATTGATGAAGAGGGCGGTGATTTTCAGGCCGCGGCCTGGGACTGGTTATATTACGGCGAGCAGGTGCGGCGCGCTAAATTCGCCATCGATGAAGCGCAGCTAAAACCCTATTTCGCTCTGGACCGGGTGCTGGAAGATGGCGTTTTCTGGACCGCCTCCCAACTGTTTGGCATCCGTTTTGTCGAACGTTTTGATATTCCGCTTTACCATCCCGATGTGCGGGTCTGGGAAATCTTTGATGCCAACGGCGAAGGCATGGCGCTGTTTTACGGCGATTATTTCTCGCGTGATAGCAAAAGCGGCGGCGCCTGGATGGACGTATTTGTCGAGCAATCGACGCTGCGTGCCCAGCGTCCGGTGATTTACAACGTTTGCAACTACCAGAAACCAAAAGCCGGCGGCTGCGCGCTGCTATCCTGGGATGACGTCATCACGCTGTTCCACGAGTTTGGCCATGCGCTGCACGGCCTGTTCGCTAACCAGCGTTATGCGAGCCTTTCAGGCACCAATACGCCGCGCGATTTCGTCGAATTTCCGTCGCAGATTTACGAACATTGGGCCCGCGAGCCGCAGGTCTTCGCCCATTATGCGAAGCACTACCAGACCGGCGAAGCCATGCCGGACGATCTGCGAGACAGCATGTTCCGCGCCTCAACGTTCAATAAGGGTTATGACATGAGCGAACTGCTGGCGGCGGCGCTGCTGGACATGCACTGGCACAGCGTCACCCCGCAGGGGCTGCCGCAGGATGTCGATGCTTTCGAACAGCAGTCTCTGCGCGAGGAGCAGATGGATCTGGCGGCGGTTCCGCCGCGCTATCGCAGCAGCTATTTCTCACATATTTTCGGCGGCGGTTATGCGGCGGGCTATTATGCCTATCTGTGGACGCAAATGCTTGCCGACGACGGTTATCAGTGGTTTGTCGAGCAGGGGGGATTAACCCGGGAAAACGGTCAACGTTTCCGCGAGGCGATCTTATCGCGCGGTAACAGCTGCGATCTCGAAGCGCTGTATCGCGACTGGCGCGGGCACGATCCGCTGATCGAGCCGATGTTGAAAAATCGCGGTTTGTAGATACTGTGCTACCCGCCGCCGCCAGGGTTTTTCCCGGCGGCGGCGCATTGCGCCTTGTTCGGGCAACCAAAACGCACGGCATGCTACTGTCACCAATGTACATTTTGCGACCATTCTCAACGCCCGGAGCAACAAATAAGAGTTGTTAAGATTCACAATTCCACTTTTTTCCTTCATCATTTGTCGGCCTTTACTACTAATAATGCGTACTTACAAAGTGCAATTTGTTTTTTTTTATATTCCTGGCCGCTATGAACTATAAAAAAGTACTTACGATGATGTTTTTTCCTGCGGCGCTTGGGCGTGGCCAGGGACTTGTTCAATGACATTTTTGACCCCACTCGGGAGGAACACAGTGCACCCGTTAATTAAGGTCATGCTGGTGGGCGGCAAAGCTGATGGTCTGCTGGTCAGCGTCGCCGACACCGCGACGGAAGTTTCCGTCACGCCTGCGCAGTACGGCGCGCCATCCGGGCTTCCGCTGAACTACCGGGTGGTGTCGCAGGTTATTGATAATGAACGCCTGTTTTTCGGCGTGTTTAGTGATACACACCTGGATGCCGATAAGCTCGCCAGAGTCGCGCTGACGCGCGGGATGAAAAAATCGCTCAGTTGAGCGTCGGCACGCCTGAGGAATGGCATGATTAACCGTATTCGTATCAATAATTTCCGTTCAGTCAGAGAGATTGAACTGGAACTGGGGCCGCTGAATATTGTGTTTGGCCCTAACGGTTGCGGAAAATCGAATATCTACAAAGCAATCCATCTGTTAACCGCTTCGGCTAACGGCCAGTTCTCCAGCTATGTCAGCGAGGAGGGCGGGCTGGAGAACATCATGTGGTCAGGCAAGCAGGCGCCGACCGACCGCCACCCACGGCGTCTGCAAATCGCCTGCCTGACCGATGAATTTGAATATGAACTGCAGGTCGGGTTTCCGGAAAAACTGCCGTATCCGACGCAATTCATGCTCGATCCGATCGTTAAAGAAGAGAATATCTGGCTGTCGGGCTTTAACCGCCGGCCATCATCGCGTGTACTGCAGCGGAAAAACCAGGCGGCGTTCCTGGTCGATGTCAATGGTGAAAAAAGTACCTTCACCGATACCATTTACGAAAACGAGTCTATTTTCGGCCAGCTTGGCGAGCCGCATCGTTTTCCGGAAGTATCGCGCGTGCGGGAGACCATGCGCCGTTGGCGTTTTTACCATGAGTTTGCCATCGGCAGGCTTTCACCGCTGCGCCAGTCGACGGTCGGCTACCGTTCGCCGGTGCTCGATAGCGATGGCGGCAATCTGGCGGCGGCATTTCAGACTATCGTCGAAATTGGCGCTGAGGAGTTGCTGCATGAAATCCTCGGCGAAGCGTTCCCCGACTGTACCTTTTTCTGTGAGAACGACAACTCGCGGTTCGTGATGAAGATGCGCCGGGAGGGGATTTATCGGCCTCTGCTGGCGGCGGAGATGTCTGACGGTACCCTGCGTTTTTTATGCCTGGCGGTTGCCTTGCTCAGCCCACGACCACCGGCCTTTCTCGCCATTAATGAGCCGGAAAACAGCCTGCATCGTCAGATGTTCCCGGCGCTGGCGCGACTGATTGTCGAAGCATCACGCTATAGCCAGATCTGGCTCACCAGCCACTCGGCGGAACTGGCGCAATTGATCTCGGCGCGTGCGCAGAGCCGCATCTACGAATTGGAAAATAACGGTGGGCAAACGCAAATTAAAGCGGCGTTGCCGTCATCCCTGACGGAACGTTAATCTCTCAGGCCGCGTTGTTATACTCTGCCGTGGGCAGCAGCGTCTTACCGCCTTTTAAGGTAAATAGCGATACCAGGGTAAAGCTCAGGGTGATTGAGCCGAGGATCAGGTAGGCCTGGTGAAAACCCACGGTGTCGTACATCCGCCCGACCCAGGCCGAAAGCACTACGCCGGAAAGCTGTTTCGACAGGTTAAAGCCGATTAAAAATAGGGTGGCGGAAAGCTTAGGGTTAAATGCGGAAGAAATATATTTGAAGGTCCCGACCAGCAGGAACGGTAATTCAAACATGTGCAGCATTTTTAAAATGACCACTTCCACCGCCGAAGTCGCAAATGAAGATCCGAGAATGCGCATCGACATAATTATACCGGCGATCAGCAGGGCGTTTTTCGCGCCGATGCGGTTAATAATTGCCGGGGCGCAGAACATAATCATCGCGTTGAGTAATTCACCGCCGGTGGTGACAAAGCCAAAAACTTCGGTCCCGCGCTGCGGCGTGGCGAAAAAGCCTTTAAAAAAGTTTGCGAACTGCTGGTCAAAAACGTCATATACGCTGGCGACGCCCACAACATAAATAATAAATCCCCAGAAACGCGGCATTCGCAGCAGTTCGGCCGCCGTACGCAGAGAAAAGGCCTGGCGGTTGGCGCCGATGGCGTCAATAACCTGCGCACTGCTGCTGGCTTCCGGACGCGATAGCCATAGCAACACGCCAAGCACCAGCGCAAAACCGGAGGCTATCCAGAAGGTAATATTAGGATCAATACCGAATAAGATGCCGGTAATTGACGCGCACAGGGCCCAGCCGACGCAGCCCGAGACGCGTACTTTGCCGTATTCAAAACGGTTGGCGCGGCTGACGCGTTCAATATAGGCCTCGACCGCGCCGGAACCGCTGGAAAATACCACGCCTAAATAAATGCCCCCCACCAGCGCGCCGGCGATAATGTTCATTTGCAGCAACGGCGAGAAGACAAAAATAAAGAACGGGGCGAATAAAATAAGCAGTACGGTAATGGTCCACAGCAGATGTTTACGCAGCCCGAGCTTATCCGAAATCAGGCCAAACACCGGTTGGAAAATAATCGCGAACAGCGAAATGGAGGAGAAAACAATCCCTGTTTCGGTTTTCGTTAAATGGTTTACTTCCGCCAGCCATACCGGGAAAAAGGGAAAGTAAGCCGACATAATGAAATAGTAAAAGAAAAAGAACAGCATGAAATAGATAAAATTGTGCCGTTCGCGGGGCGTGAGTTCAGAGAGTTTCATATCTTATTATACCTGTGCGGTGGGGGCCGAGGCCCCCGTTATTATTGACAATGAAGCGTAACCTGATAGTGCCAGTGGGTTTCGAGCAGCAGCCACTGTGGCAGAACGCTTGGTGTCCAGGAATCATCGCCGCCAACGCCCATATGCTGGCCGTCGAGGGTGATCCAGACGCCTTTTTCCGGCGTCATGCGATGCCAGTGATCGGTCGTCATCAGCTGTTCCGTGCTGTACGGCTGCACCGAAAAGTGGAACTGGCCTGCGACGTGCCAGTATCCCCAGTCCAGCGCTTTGCAATCGCAGCGCAGACCGTTTTCGCTGGGAAAGATATAGGGCATGCTCATTTCGCTTAGCGGCAATCGCCAGCGTGAAAAACAGGCGCTACTTTTGCGATCCGGATAGTTTTCGTGCGGCCCTAATCCCAACCAACTGACCTCAGCGTGTTGTTCGGCGACCTGGAAGCGCAGCCCGACGCGCGCCAGCGGCGGTAACGTGGCGGCACGTTCGCCATCAACAGTGAGCTGGAGCTTGCCGTCGGCGGTGAAGGTCATGCGCCAGTGGCTGGCAATGACCGTCTCCTCGCCGCGCAGATAGTGCCAGTGGCTATCAACGATCACCTCCCGTGCCAGCTGTTGCGCCTCGCATTTCACGCAGCGGGTCGTCAACGAATACAGACCGGCGCTCTTCCAGCGTTCGACCCAGGCGTTCGGATCGATACGTTCGACTTCGCTGACGCCGATATCATTGTCCAGCGGCGCACGGACAAACTGATCCTCCAGCGGGGTCAGCAGCTGCTGTTCTCCCGCGCAATACCATTCGCTTAAACGCCCGCTCTGGCGATCGATAACCCAGCGCTGGGATCCGACGCTAACCTCGTAGATCGCGGGTTTGATGGTCAGGACCGGCGCCGGGCCTTCGGCGGAGGTCTCAGCAAGCGCCAGCGGCGCGGTAAGCGCTAGCTGCTGCCAGGCGACGCGGTGACCGGGCTCAGACCATGACGTCGCCTGCGGCTGGATCACCTCGAGCAGCAGCCAGACATCGCGGGCGCCGCGCGGCAGGGCCAGGCTTTCGCTAAGAATCAATTCCGCCCGCCCTTGCGGCGGCAGCGTCAGCGCTAAGTCGCCGCTGGCTATCGTTTCTCCGGCGCACTGAACCTGCCAGCGCAGCGTTTCGTTGTCGGTGGCGCGGAACAGGTATTCGCTGGTGATAGCAATGCGCAGCGGATTTTGTTCCAGCAAGGCGAACTGGAAATACTGTTGCGCATGTTTGGCCTCGATAAGCGAAGGATGAGCGCGCCGGTCGGGGAATACCAGGCCATTCATGCAGAACTGCCGGTCGTTAGGCTTATCGCCGAAATCGCCGCCATAGGCCCAGCCGACGCTACCATCCGGGAATGTTTTTTCGATTGCCTGGTCGGCCCAATCCCAGATAAAACCGCCCTGCAGGCGAGGATAGTCGCGGAAGGCTTGCCAGTAATCGGCGAAATTGCCCAGGCTATTGCCCATCGCGTGGGCGTATTCGCAGAGGATTAGCGGGCGTTGTTCGCCAGGCATACCGATCCACTTTTTGATCGACCATTTGGGCACCGCCGGGAAGGGCTGGTCGCGCTCGACGCGGGCGTACATCGGGCAGATAATATCGGTGGCGCTGCTGTCGGCGCCGCCGCCTTCATACTGTACCGGACGCGAAGGATCGTTGTGCTTCAACCATTGGTACATGGCCTGATGGTTGTCGCCGCAGCCGGACTCATTACCCAGCGACCAGATAATGATCGAGGGATGGTTGCGGTTGCTCTGGACCATACGGGTGACGCGCGCGCTGTAAGCGGCAAGCCAGGCCGGATCGTCAGACAGCCGATTCATCGGCACCATGCCGTGAGTTTCGATATTGGCTTCGTCCACCACGTACAGGCCGTAGCGGTTGCATAGCTCGTACCAGCGCGGCGCGTTGGGGTAGTGCGAACAGCGCACGGCATTGAAATTGTTCTGCTTCATCAGCAGAATGTCCTGCACCATATCCTCTTCGTTGACCACCTGGCCGCGCTGATGATGATGTTCGTGGCGGTTGACGCCGCGGATCAATAGCGGCTTGCCGTTGAGCAACAGTAGCCCGTCACGGATTTCTACCTGGCGAAAACCAATATCCCAGCCTTCCGCTTCAAGCAACGTCTCGCCGCGCCATAGCGATACCACCGCGCGGTAGCAATGCGGCTGCTCGGCGCTCCACAGTCGCGGGCGTTCGACGTCGAGATTGATGATTGCCCGCTCGCCGTAGCTGCCGCGTTCATCAATAATCGGCGTACCCAGCGGCTGGCGCTGGCTGGCGAGGCGCGTTTTGCCATCCCACAGCGCAACCTCCACTTCCAGCGCCGCCAGCGCTTCAGACGCGGCCTCGACGCTAAGCTTGACCTGCAATTGCGCATCGCGATAGCGCGCATCGAGCTGCGGAGTTAATTGCACATCGCTGAGGCGGGCCTGCGGTTTATGCAACAACCAGACCGAACGGAAGATACCGCTCATGCGCCACATATCCTGATCTTCAAGCCAACTGCCCGCGCTCCAGCGCATCACCATCACGCACAAGCGGTTGGCGCCTTGCTGCAGATACGGGCTTAAATCAAAGGCGGCGGGCAGGCGGCTATCCTGGGAGTAGCCAACCCATTCGCCGTTGCACCACAGATGAAAGGCGGAGTTGACGCCGTCAAAGATAATTTGCGTTTGCCCTTCGGCCCGCCACGCCTCATCGACGGTCAACTGCAGCGAATAGCAGCCGGTAGGATTGTCTTCGGGCACCCGCGGCGGCACGGTATCAATCGGATAGCGGACGTTGCTGTATATCGGCGCGTCATAACCCTCCATTTGCCAGTTTGAGGGGACCGGCGTCGGGCGACTGTCGGGCAGGTCATGCTGCAGCCAGCTGGCATCAACCTGAAACGGACTGCGGGCATAGGAAAATTGCCATTCGCCGTCCAGTTGACGACGGCGGTCGGAAGGGCGGTTGTCGCGCGCCGCATCGGCATCGCGCCAGCTGGCAAAAGTGGGATGTGCGGGCAGGCGGTTGAGGTGGGTGATAGTCTGGTTCTGCCAGTCCTCGCGGGCCAGGACTTCGTGAAAAGCGGGGCCGCGAGCGGCGCCTGAATCATATCGTTGCATACGCATACCTGACGGATAATGGTAATAAATGTTATTCGCTAAACAATCTCATCGGGTTATCGGGTATTTTTTGCAGGCCCGCAACGTTGGCGAAAATGAAACCCATTCACGATCACGAATCACGGCGCAAATAGCAAATTTTTGTCGTAAGGAAGACATAAAATGTTAGCGTAAGACATTAAGCCATTTTCACTGACAGGAGTACGCGATGCAGCGCCGTTCAGCCACTTTAGAAGATGTCGCCCGCGAGGCGGGCGTTTCGCAGCAGACGGTGTCGCGGGTGGTCAATAACCCACAGATAGTGGCGCAGCGCACCCGTGAAAAGGTGCTGCGCGCGATGCAGACGCTGCACTATGTACCTAACCGTTCGGCACAGCTATTGGCGGGCAAAGCGGCGGCATCGATAGGGCTTATCACCGCGTCGTTGACCTTACACGCGCCGTCGCAAATTGCCGCGGCGGTGAAACGGTATGCCGGTGAGCAGGGGCTGGAGGTCGCCATCGCCATGCCGGCGCAAAGTGATTATCCGGCGCTGCAGGCGCGGCTGGATGAGTTTCGCGCCCAGCATATTCGAGGCGCCATTATCAGCCTGCCGCTGGAGAGCAGCGTCGCCGAACGGCTGGCGGCGGAAAATACGGATATCGCCTGCCTGTTTCTCGATGTCTCGCCGGAGACGGATGTCTCCTGCGTGCGTTTCGATCATCGTGATGGCTGCGGCGCCTGCGTGCGCCATCTTTGGGAATTAGGGCATCGCGAGTTTGGCCTGTTGGCCGGGCCGGAAAGCTCGGTATCGGCGCGGATGCGCCTTGGCAGCTGGCGCGAGACGCTGCACCGGCTGGGGGTCAGTCAATCGATTACGGTGTTCGGCGACTGGAGCGCCGCCAGCGGCTGGCAAAAAACCTTTGAGTTGCTGCATAAAAACCCGAAATTAAGCGCGATCGTGGTCGCCAACGATCAGATGGCGCTCGGAGTGTTAAGCGCGCTGGCGCAGCTTAATCGGCGCGGCAGCCAGGCGATTTCGGTGACCGGCTATGACGATACGGCCGATAGCCTTTACTTTCAGCCGCCGCTTACCACCGTCGCCCAGGATTTTGATCTGTTAGGCCGCCGGGCGGTGGAGTTACTGATGCAGCAGATGGCGGCGCCGACCGGCCGCCTGCGCGAACTGCTGCCGGCGCGGCTGGTGGTACGCCAGTCGACGTGGCCGCTCGCGGCGCAGGGCAATACCGCGCCGCTGATCGCTGAACTCAAAGCGCTGGTAGAGAAGCTATGAGTACGTCTGCGGTTTAAGATTTATTGAACAAGGGCGTGCTAGCCTGCGAGTCAGACGTAGGAACTCACGACGCTTTTCTACGAAAACGCTAAATACAATCTACGATCTATCCATGCAAGCATTTATTCACCGCCAGTCACATGGCGGTTTTTTTTTGCCCATTTCCCCGGTCTCGTCGCTTGTCGATTTTATTATCTTCTGCTGTTTGTTGATAATTTGCGCTGATGGCAGCGTAAATACGTTGTTTTTCATGGCGTGGGTCTCGGCGATTCCCCGGGCCGTATTTTTTAAGCCAGCATAAAATGCTGATAGCTATCGGGATGGAAAAAACGGTCAGGGCTAACCATACTGATGACATTGTGACAGGAGGTGGTGCTTTCAATGAACGATGATTTTCAGGCGATTAAGAACGAATTTGCGAAGTATGCCGATGCGGCGCAAGGGACCGCGGTGGCTTTTGCCATGTATGAAGATTTAGCCCGACGGCTGGCAACTTACTTCCACAACCTCGATCAGCTTAACAAACGACGTTTTCTGCTGAAGCTGGAAGAGGGGGAACGCGAAATTGGCACCCAGGGCAGCTATGACTGGTATGGGGCGCTGACGCGCTTTTCATCGGCTGCGCATTAATCCCGCCACCTGATTTTTTCGCTTTAGTGCAATGAGGCTTTATGAAATTCCCTGGCGTACCGGAAAATGAAGAAGAAAGACTGAAATCGCTATATCTGGCGGACCTGCTCGATACCCGTGATGATGAGCGTTTCGAACGCCTCACTCGGCTGGCTAAAAAAATTTTTCAGGTGCCGGTGGTACTTATCAGCCTGCTCGACCGGGAACGGCAGTGGCTGCTCGCCTGTCAGGGGCTGGGGATTCGCCAGACCCGGCGCGATATCTCTTTTTGCGCCCACGCCATCTTGCAGGACGGCGCCTTCATCGTTAACGATGCGGTCAATGACGATCGTTTTTATGATAACCCGCTGGTGACGGGCGAACCCTATATCCGCTTCTACGCGGGCTATCCTGTCCATCTGCCCGATGGCGCCGTGGCCGGTACGCTATGCCTGATTCATACCACGCCGCGCGAGTTTAACGATGAAGAGATCGCCGTACTCAAGGATCTGGCGTATATCGTCGAGGATGAGTTCCAGGTGATTGGCATGGCGATGACCGACAGTCTGACCGGCATCGCTAACCGGCGCGGCTTTTACCGCATCGGCGATAAACGTTTCCGTACCCTTACCAGCAATGCAACGCCGTTTAGCCTGGTTTTTTTTGATCTCGATAAATTCAAACCCATTAACGATCTGTGGGGGCATGCGGAAGGTGACGAGGTGCTAAAAACCTTCGCGGCGTTTCTGGCGCAACATCTGCTGCCAGGCGAGGTTGTCGGCCGTTTAGGCGGCGATGAGTTCGCCGCCATCATTACCCGCAACGGGCGTGCCGACACATTCTTGCAAAAGCTGCGTGAGAGTGTCGATCATTACAACCAGACGTCAGGAAAACCCTATAACATTAATTACTCTTACGGCGAGCTACAGAGCGATGTCAGCCGTTATCCGACGCTCGGGGATATGCTAAAACAAAGCGATGAAGTGATGTATTCGCGCAAGCGTAGGAAAACCTTATAAACGCGATTATTCCGCCAGAGGATATTTTTTAAAAACGGCTAAAGCCTCACATGCTTCGGCTAAACCATGTATATGTTTAAAATCGTGGGGCGGGATTGTCGTTGGGATCATAGCCTGAATAAATGACCAGACGACAGTACTGGTTATCATGACCTGATCAAGCTGTTGGGCGGTAGTGCGGCCGGCCAATCTTGCATCCCATTCATGACAAGCTGCCAGCAGTTGCTGTGTTACACGCTCAATCCATGGCTGATGCTGTTTTTCCGCCGGACGGAGACGATGTTCATAAATATTTTGTACCGCCTTTTCGCTGGCAGCGAGAATAAACCCCAACAGTTGCATATCCTCCGCTAACCGATGCGGATTTTTCGCTAACAGTTTACGCCTGGGTTCGGCCTGCATTTCGAAATATTGTAGAATCAGTGTCGAGTCCATTAATAACAAACCGTTATCCAGTACCGCCGTTGGCGCTTTAACAACCGGGTTAATTTGTGAAAACGCATCAAAGGTGCTGAATACTGATAAAGGAACGCTCACAAATTGTATGCCGTATAGTTCCAGCGAGATTGCAACACGCCTAACGTAAGGCGAATCCATCATACCAATAAGTTTCATCGTCATTTTTTTATTCCAGATTAACATCATTCTATTATCGGGAAATCATGTGTTCAGGCGCTGCCGATAAGCAGACCACCGCAGATTAGCGTAAACCGATAGCGACGAATATCATGGTTTTCTTATACAGAGCGTAAGTATTTCTGACATTAACCGGCAGGGTGCAGAGAACAACAGATGTCGAATTATCCACCTATTGCAAGTTTGCGCAGTTTCGAGGCCGTCGCCCGTCTTGGCAGCGTGACGCTAGCGGCGAAGGAACTGAATGTGACACATTCGGCGATTAGCCAGCAAATCAAAATCCTCGAGGAGCTTGTTGGGGTAAAACTCTTTATCCGCCAGGGGCGTGGCGTACAAATCAATGAAGAAGGGCGGCTGTACGCGCTGCAAATTCGCGAGGCTCTGCAGCATATCGCAGAGGCGACAAAGCTGGTACAAATTAAACCTCGGACGTTGGAACTTACGTTGTCAACACTACCTTCATTTGGCTGTCACTGGCTATTGCCGCGGCTAATGAGATTTCGCGAGAAATATCCTCATATCTTATTGCGGCTTCAGGCCAGCTTGACGGTGAGCGATCTGGAACAGGAAGGGATTGATATTGCTATCCGTATGGGGCGTGGTGAATGGGAAGGGGTTAAAAGTCATTTTCTCTTTGCGGATGAATTAATGGTTGTCGCCGCGCCAAATTATAACGGCGGCAAGCTGCCAGCGACGCCGGAGGAGGTGGCTGCGAGCAACATTATTTATTCGATGGAATCATGGAAAAGCTGGTGCCTGAACGCTGGGCTGGAGAAAGAGATCGAGCCAGGCGGACTACGGGTTAATGATTCAAATCTGGTTCTTGATGCGGTACGGCTGGGCGAAGGTATCGCTCTGGAGCGTAGATCTCTGGTTCAGGGGGCGCTGGATAGAGGAGAGTTGGTGCAGATAACGGCAATTACTGCGCCTTATCCCTGGCACTACTGGTTGGCGGTCTCTCCGTTGGCGGAGGAAAAGGAGGAGGCAGCGCTGTTTATCGGCTGGCTTTTTGACGAAATCACTATCTGGCAGCAACAACGGCAATAACGGTCTTTAAAAACAGAACGCCCCCTGGTGCAACAGCAGCAGGGGGCGCTTACGGGTGGGGATTATCGTCGTTCATCAGTCATCCCATTTGTGGCTTAGATACGCGGCCAGAAAACCAAAGAACAGGATTGTTCCCAGTACGGCCATAAAAACATGCATGTTTCCCAGCATGGTCTACCTCCATCTTATTTATGCGCTAATGTTGTCCTCATTGAACAGGGTTTACGGTTGTTGAATAGATAATATCCTGGTCAATCTAAACAAACGATTAACCAGAATGGCGTTAGGGTATATGAAATAAATTAACGCATCAGATGGCGCGTTCAAGCACAAATAAATACGCTTCGCGCGACCAGAACAGTGCGCTGCGGCGGCGTTCGACCGCCATGGTTTTGACTTCCCAGCCCTGCTGCGTGTACTCAGTGAGGAACTGGCTCATTTTATCGGGATCGGCTTTCGCTTCGCCAAAAAACATACTGCCCAGCAGCCCCTCTTTATAGATAACGACGCGACACTCTTTTTTCATCAGCTTAATCCTTGCAGGTGTAAATCAACGACGCGAATAATTGTCGCTGGCCATCTTAATATTATCACTGACGGGTGGAAAACTTTTTTCGATATTGCAGCGGGCTCACGGCGAAATGCTGGCGAAAGTGATGACGTAGCGTACTGGCATTAGCGAAACCGCAGATTTCGGCGATTCTGTCGATGCTGAGGCGGCTGTCGGTGAGCTGCTGGCGGGCGCGAAGCAACCGCTCATCGAGCAGCCAGCGGGCCGGTGATTTGCCGGTCGCCTGTTGAAAACGGCGCAAGAAAGTGCGCGGGCTCATATCCATCCGTTGCGCCAGCGAGGCGAGGGTATGGCTCTCAGCGAGATGCTGATGCAGGTAATCAAACAGCTGGCCGAGGCGCTGGCTTTCACGCGCTGTAGCCACCGGGCGAATCACCTGCTGCGCCTGCCCACCGTCGCGGTGCGGAGACACCACCAGCCGCCGGGCGACGATATTCGCCGCTTCATGGCCGAAATCTTCGCGCACCAGATGCAGACAGAGATCGATGCCCGCGGCGCTGCCGGCGGAGGTCATCAGCCGCGCATCGCCAACGTACAGCACGTCTTCCACCACCTCAATCAACGGAAAACGCTGCTGCAGCCGGGCAGTATAACGCCAATGGGTGGTGGCCTGCCGCCCATTGAGCAATCCGGCGGCGGCGAGCACAAACACCCCGGAACAGATAGAAACGATTCTGCAGCCGCGCGCGTACGCAGCCGCCAGCGCCTGGCACAACGCTTGAGGAACATCGCTTTCTATGCCACGCCAGCCGGGCACCACGATGGTATCCGCTTCATCAAGCAGCGCCAGCCCGCCATCGCTGACGATACGGATACCGCCGGTGGCGCGAAGCTCGCCATCATCGACGGCGGCGACCGCGAACCGATACCAGTTTTCCCCCATTTCCGGGCGCGGGAGGCCAAAAATCTCCACCGCCACGCCGAATTCAAAGGTACACAGGCCGTCATAGGCCAGAACGACGACTTTTGGTGGTGACAGTGTCACATTGCGGGTTGTCAGGATTTCAGCGTTTTCTGTCATCAATAGGGGCGGTGGTCCGGGTACGGTGGTGGTTAAAGTAGTGTTACCACAGACAAGGAGAATACGCCATGAGTGTTGTAAGCCAATTTACACCAGCCGCCCCGGTCGATGCCGCTGCCTGGTTTGCCCATAAATTGAGTTTCGAAACCGACTGCGCGGATGTCCATCACGCCATGCAGCACGGCGAACAGGACTTTGTGCTACTGCACGTGATTGGCAGTCATGATGTGTTTGCCCGTCGCCACCTGCCTGGCGCGCTGCATCTGCCGCATCGCGAGATCAATGCCGCGCGAATGGCGCAGTGGCCCGCGGAAACGCTGTTTGTTGTCTATTGCGCCGGGCCGCACTGCAACGGCGCGGATATTGCCGCCTTAAAACTGGCGCAGCTTGGCAGACCGGTAAAAATGATGCTCGGCGGCCTGACCGGTTGGGCGGATGAGGGGTTCGCATTTAGCCTCAGCGAAACGAGCAACATGAAATAAATTCAACAGCCATGAATTTTTCTCGTTTGCCGATGCTCTCTCCGCATGACAGTATCTGGACATATAGACATCCAGAAGTCTAAAAATTCAAATAATGAATTATCACGGCGGGCAACTACCTGCCTGCCGTTAAGGAGAGAACATGCAACGTCACCAGGCCCCGTTCCGCGCAGATATTGTCGGCAGTTTTTTACGTCCTGACGCTATTAAGCAGGCGCGCCTGCAGCTGGCGGAAGGCAATATTGATGCCGGCCATCTGCGTGAAATTGAGAATGAAGCCATCCGCCAACTGGTTCAGCAGCAGTGCGATTGCGGCCTGCACGTGGTGACCGACGGTGAGTTCCGGCGCGCGTGGTGGCACTTCGACTTCTTCGACGGTCTGGAAGGCGTGGAACGTTACGATTCAGAGAAAGGTATTCAGTTCAACGGCGTGCAGACTAAAGCGCACGGCGTGCGCGTGACCGGTAAACTGGGCTTCGGCAACCATCCAATGCTGGAAGATTTCCGCTTTTTGAAAAGCGTCAGTGGCAATGCGCAGCCGAAAATGACCATCCCCAGCCCCAGCGTGCTGCACTTCCGCGGCGGGCGTAAAGATATCGATAGCACGGTATACCCGGACCTGGCCGAATACTTCGACGATTTAGCAACCACCTGGCGTGACGCGATCCGCGCTTTCTATGACGCTGGCTGCCGTTATCTGCAACTCGATGACACCGTCTGGGCCTATTTATGTTCAGACGAACAACGCCAGCAGGTACGCGAGCGCGGTGACGATCCGGACGAACTGGCGCGTACCTATGCCCGGGTGCTGAATAAAGCGCTGGAAGGGAAACCGCAGGATCTGACCGTTGGTCTGCACGTCTGTCGCGGTAACTTCCGTTCGACCTGGATTTCAGAGGGCGGCTACGAGCCCGTGGCGGAAATTCTCTTCGGCGGCGTCAACATCGATGCGTTCTTCCTCGAATATGATAATGACCGTTCCGGTGATTTTGCCCCGCTGCGCTTTATCCGTCCAGGCCATCAGCAGGTGGTACTGGGGCTGATTACCACCAAGAATGGCGAACTGGAAAACCCGGAAGGCGTGAAGGCGCGCCTGCAGGAGGCGGCGCAGTATGTGCCGCTGGAGCAGATTTGCCTGAGCCCACAGTGCGGCTTTGCCTCCACCGAAGAGGGCAATTCGTTAAGCGAAGCCCAGCAGTGGGATAAAGTGCGGCTGGTCACAGGGATCGCCGCCCAGGTCTGGTAAGGAGATAGCCCGCATTAAGCGGGCTTTTTCTATTTGCGCAGCAGGCGCTGTAGGCGTGACTGTCGCCAGTGGCGGATCCACCCGGCAAAGACAAACAGACGTAATCCCCGTAGTAGCAATAATGCACCCCAGACGATCGTCACCCACACTGACCAGTAGACATCCGGTTGGGTGAAATGATTAATCACCAGCAACAAAACGCAAACCGTGACCGCCACGCTTAGCGAGCGGAAAAAACGGCTCTCCTGATGCAGGCGGCTTTTCGCTTCTTCGATACGTAAATCGAGCGATGCTTCGTGACCGACGGGAGCATCGTCGCTGAGCTCGGCCACATTTATCTCAAACACCGCCGCCAGAGCGCTCAGGGTTTCTAACCCCGGGCGATCGCCGTTTTCGATCCGCTGGATAGTGCGAACGCTGACGCCAGCCAGTTCGGCAAGTTGTTCCTGGGACCAGGCGCGCTGCAGACGTAATTGCTTTACTCGGGTACTGCTGTTCATGGTGTTAATCTCCGGATGGGAACCTGAGACCAGTGTGGTTTTTTAACCTGCCAGGCGCCACGACGGGCACCCGACAGAGAGGCGACAGCAACCCGACAGCCGCATGACGCGCGGCTTACGCCTGTACGGTTTGCCACGGACGCACGTTCATGCCGCGGAAAATCATCAGCCAGGCGGCGACTATCGCCAGCATTAAAATGAAGAATAGCGACCAGTGTGGCAGATGGGTGAGGATTATCCCGGTTAGCATCGGATTGAACGCCGCGCCTAACCAGCCTAACGACTGGGCGGAAAAGTAGCTGGCTTTCATACCGGGTGGGGCAATCTGATCGATCAGCATATATTCGCCCGGCGCATAAATAATTTCGCCAAGGGTAAAGATGGCGGCCGAAATGCCCCACATCAGCAGATTATTACCGGAGAGGATAAACCCGCCGAGACCCAACACATAGCACAGGGTGCCGAAGGTCATTAGCGGGCGGATGTTTCGCGCTGAAAGCCGTCGCCCGACGGCATATTGCAACGCGACGACCACCGCGGCGTTGACCGGCAGCACTACCGCGACCACTTTTTCCGCGAAGTCGCTGGTGCCTGCGGCCAGCACATACTGCGAAATGCAGGAGGCGAAAGAGCCGCCGACAAATGACGCCAGCAAGCCGGAAAAGGTAAACCACAGCAAGGCGCGGTCGCGCAAAAGCACCGACGGCGTCCATTGCGGCGTGATGCCTTCCGCACTGGCGGCAGAGGTGCGCTCGACGAAGAGCTGAATAAACACCAGCGGGAAGGCGGCGCACAGCGCAGCCAGCCAGAAAGGCAGGTTAATACTCTGCATTACCAGCAGGGTGCCGATTGGCGGCCCAACGGTCCAGCCGATATTGAGGAAGGTATAGTTTAGCGAAAAGATGCGCGCTTTTTTCTCCGGCGTCAGCACGTCGGCAAACCAGGCTTTCAGTACCGTGGAGAAAACCGAATAGGCGCAGTTGATCAATGAGAAAAAGAACACCACCAGCGCCACGCTATTGACCGCGGGGATGGCGATAAAGCCCACGATAAACGCCACGATGGCGATCAGCATATAGCGTTTTTTGTCGAACTTATCGGCAAGAATACCGAAGCCCATGCTGAAGATAACGCCGACGACCAGCGCGACGGAGAGCGCATAGCCAATGACATCGACTTCCAGCTGGAACCGACGGGTGAGATAAATCGTCATAAAAGGAAGCGTTGCGCCGCGGCCGATGGTTAACAGCAACGACGACGCCAACAGCGCTACCGTTGAGCGCCTGATGGTGGTTGTCATTTTTTCCTTGCCCGATGAAGTGTTTTATTTTTGTTGTGCCCGATCACAAATAGCATGCTAACTGAGCCTTGTATAGCGGGCTCCGTGTCGGAAAGTGCCTTCAGCACCTGCTAAAAATAATGATCTGTTCGAGCGGCGGGAATTTGGTTACTTTGACGGTGGTCATCGTTGACCAGGAAGACAGGGGCTTCGTATGACGCGCAGAGATGGACTGCTGGCAATGCTGGTAGTGGTGGTGTGGGGGCTTAATTTTGTGGTGATTAAGCTCGGGTTACACAATATGCCGCCGCTGATGCTGGCGGGGTTACGTTTTTTGTTGGTGGCGTTTCCGGCGCTGCTGTTCGTTGCGCGGCCCAAAATACCGCTGCGTCTGCTGCTGGGCTACGGCCTGACCATCAGTTTCGGCCAGTTCGCCTTTTTATTCTGCGCGATCAACCTCGGTATGCCGGCCGGGCTGGCTTCTCTGGTGCTGCAGGCGCAGGCCTTTTTCACAATCGTGCTGGGCGCTTTTGTCTTTGGCGAGCGGTTACAGGGAAAGCAGGTCGCCGGTATCGCGCTGGCGATTTTTGGCGTCCTGGTACTGGTTGAGGCCAGCCTCGGTGGCCAGCACGTGCCGCTGGTCGGTTTTATGCTGACTCTGGCGGCGGCGTTTAGCTGGGCCTGCGGTAACATTTTCAACAAGAAGATTATGTCTCAGCAGCACACGCCGCCGATTATGTCGCTGGTGGTGTGGAGCGCGTTGATCCCGGTTTTACCGTTTATGCTGGCGTCGGGTATTGTTGATGGGCCGCAGGCGATGGCGGAAAGCCTGGTGAATATCGACGCCACGACCGTGCTATCGCTCATGTATCTGGCGTTTGTCGCCACTATTGTTGGTTACGGTATCTGGGGAGCGCTGCTGGGACGTTATGAAACCTGGCGGGTGGCGCCGTTGTCGCTGTTGGTGCCGGTGGTCGGGATGGCCAGCGCGGCTCTGCTACTCGGTGAACGGCTCAATGGCCTGCAGCTGTTGGGGGCGGCGCTGATTATGGGCGGGCTCTACATTAACGTGTTTGGTCTGCGGCTGGTGCGCCCGGGCGCGGCGCGGGATAAAAAAGCCCCGCGTTAGCGGGGCCCAGGAGATATCAGAACAAGTGGAGCATTAGTTGTAATACGGTACGCCCAGCTCATCCGATTTATCATTGCCGGCAGCCATGTGATTAAAATCAAACGGCGAGTCGTTATGTTCCGAAGGAATAATCATCGCATCCCGGTTGTTGTGGCGAACCGGAGTGGTGGTTTGCTCCGCGTAACTCTGGCTTGCAGCCAGCGCCATTAGCACGATGGCGGCGGTAGCGAATAATTTCATGATTTCCTCGATACGTCTTTATGCAGGCGATTAACAACAATAATTATTTAGCGGCATCAGGTAGCGGGATTCTCCCGGAACGTTGGTGATGCGATATTTGTGCGGCGGAACATCGAAGTAGTTTTTAAACGTTCGCGTCAGCGTCTGTTGCGATTCAAAACCGTAACGTTCAGCCAGATACAAAATTGGCTCGTTGCTCTGCTTGAGTTTTTGCGCAATCTCCGTCAGCTTACGACTGCGGATGTACTGGCCCAGCGAGTGGCCGGTCTCTTTCTTGAACATTCTTTGCAGGTGCCATTTGGAGTAACCTGAGCGCTCCGAAACTTTCTCCAGCGACAATGGAGATTCCAGGTTCTCTTCGATCCACGACAAAATACTATGGATAGTGATGGCGTCGTTATTGCGTCTGGACATCATCTTACCTCTTCTTATTACGGCAGGACTTTCTTGAGCAGTTGCTCAAGCATGACCACTTCGTCTGCCGTTAGATTTTTTGTTAGTTCCTGGTGCAATTTTTGACCCACAACCTGATGACAGTGCTCACAAAGGGCTGCGCCTTCTGGAGTCAGTTGCACCAGAATGCCGCGCTTGTCATTGGGGTTGGGCAACCGTTCTATCCAGCCTTTGCAGACGAGTCTGTCGAGCATGCGCGTCATTGCGCCTGGATCGACCGACAGAACGGTCTTCAGCTCAACGGGTGTCGTACATACCTCGCAGCGAATGGAACAGAGCACCCGAAATTGGGTAGCGGTGATATCCATGGGTGAAAGGTAGTCGTTGAGCAGTCGATCTTTTTTCTGGTTAACCATCTGGATCAATCGGCCGAGAGGGATCATCTCGTTGAACAGATTGTTGGTGTTTTCCATGATAGTTGCCCAGGCAATTATTTAGTTGCGATGGATATTATTGCCGAGGCAATCATAAGTCAACATTATGAATTCGCCGATGCCACGATTTGCTAAAGAACGATAATTTGATGGTGGTCACTTTTTTCCATTTTACTAACGCTTGTTATTTTTTATAAGCGTGATTTTTTCATGGGGTGTGGCATCTGCGCTGCTGCTGTCGATATACTCACGGGGTGAAACTGTACTGAAAAAATGATACTTAACGGGATGTTGACTCACTATGCTGGAACTCTTTAAAGCAATAGGGATCGGTCTGGCGGTGATTTTACCGCTGGCGAACCCGCTCACCACCGTGGCGCTGTTCCTCGGCCTGGCGGGCAATATGAACAACGCCGAGCGTAACCGGCAATCGTTGATGGCATCGGTGTATGTCTTCGCGATCCTGATGGTGGCTTGGTATGCCGGCCAGGTGGTGATGAATACCTTCGGTATTTCCATTCCCGGTCTGCGTATCGCCGGCGGGCTGATCGTGGCTTTTATCGGTTTTCGTATGCTGTTTCCGCAGCAGAAAGCCCATGATTCGATGGAAGCGAAGATCAAATCGGAAGAACTGCAGGATGAACCCACGGCGAATATCGCCTTCGTGCCGTTGGCGATGCCCAGCACCGCCGGGCCGGGCACCATTGCGATGATTATCAGCTCCGCCTCGACGGTGAAGCACGGCGTCGATTTCCCTGATTGGGTAGTATTGGCGGCGCCGCCGATTATCTTCGCGCTGGTGGGGATCATTCTGTGGGGCTGCCTGCGAAGTTCCGGGGCAATCATGCGGCTGGTGGGGAAAGGCGGCATAGAAGCGATTTCCCGCCTGATGGGTTTCCTGCTGGTCTGTATGGGGGTTCAGTTCATCATTAACGGCGTGCTGGAGATTATCACCAACTATCACGCCTGATCGCGATAACTTTCTGCAAGGCCCGGCGACGTGTCTGTTTCGGGCCTTTTGGGGATAGGATGTCGGCGCCGCGGGCGGCATTGACCGCCCGCGGCGTTATCATGAGTGATGCGCTTGCTGTTCATCAAGCGGCGTTGGCCAGCGGCGAAAAATCATCACTGCCCAGACCAGCGCCACCAGCGCCGGCACTGCGCCAACGTAGCCTATCGCCGACATCGACAGCTGCGTACTCACCTGGCTGCCGACCAGCGCGCCGGCGCCTATACCAATATTGAAAATACCCGAAAATAGCGACATCGCGACATCGGTAGCATCCGAAGCCAGCGCCAGCACTTTCACCTGCATGCCAAGGCCGATAACCATTATCGCGATCCCCCAAAACACGCTGAGCAGCATCAGCTGGTTGGCGTTCCTTGAGGCGGGTAGCAGCAACAGCAGGCATATCAGCAGCAGGCCGATAGCGGTGGTAATCAGCCCGGAAGCATGTTGATTGCCCAGCTTGCCGAAGACAATACTGCCGATAATACCTGCGCCGCCGAGCACTAACAGCAGTAGGGTGGCGAAGTTACCGCTAAGACCAGCGACGGTTTGAACGAAGGGTTCAATATAGCTGTATGCCGTGTAGTGGGCGGTCACCACGATAACCGTCAGCAGATAAATGCCAAGCAGCGCCGGACGGCGGAACAGCACCGGTAGGCTCTTCAGCGAACCGGAATGTTCGCTTGGCAGCGCCGGCAATAGTTTCGCCAGGCACACCAGCGTAGCTAAAGCGCCAAGACCAATGGCCAGGAAGGTGGTTCGCCAGCCGAAATATTGCCCGACGATACGGCCAATAGGAATGCCGAACACCATGGCCAGCGCGGTACCGGTGGCGATTAGGCTTAGCGCCTGGGCGCGCTTGCCGGGCGGGGCCATACGGATAGCCAGCGCCGAGGTGATTGACCAGAACACCGCATGGGCGAAGGCGATACCAATGCGGCTTACTACCAGCACCGTGAAGTTCCACGCGAAAAACGACAAGACGTGGCTGGCGATAAATAACACGAACAGGCCAATGAGCAGGCGACGGCGCTCCATTTGGCTGGTCAGCAGCATGAACGGCAGCGACATCAATGCCACTACCCAAGCATAAATGGTCAGCATGATCCCGACCTGGGCCGTTTCCATGCCGAAGCTGTCGGCGATATCAGACAGCAAACCGACCGGAGCAAATTCCGTGGTATTAAAGATAAAGGCGGCAATTGCCAGCGTGACGACCCGCAGCCACGCGACTTTGCGTGAGACCGTATTTGTAAGCATAAATTCCGGGCTGGTAGTAATGAGAAGAAGAGAAGGCGATCTTAAAACGAATGCTGCTGAAATTACAATCACTTTGTGATCTGTGTCTCATTTTATGCTGACACCTGTGCCTGCTAACAACTTAATTTTTCAGCTAATAGTGTGCACCCGCGCTTTCTGTGTCATGTTGATAGACGATAAAAAAGGGGAGCACGATGAAAGAAATTAGTTTTTACCTGGTCGATGCCTTCAGCGATCGCAATTTTGGCGGCAACGCCGCGGCGGTGTGCCCGCTCAGCGAATGGCTGCCTGATGAAACGCTTTTAAAAATGGCGCAGCAGCATAATCAATCCGAAACGGCGTTTTTTGTTCGTACCGACAGCGGCTATGAGCTGCGCTGGTTCACGACCCTTGATGAGATTAATCTCTGCGGTCACGCCACCCTCGCGGCATCGCACGTGATTTTTGAATATCTCGATCACCCTTCGGCAACCATCGTATTCAGCACCCGTTTTGTCGGTGAGCTGCGGGTGACGCGCAGCGGCGATTGGCTGACGCTGGATTTCCCGGCCTGGCAAACGACGCCGGTGCATGACGTACCGACGGCACTGTTCGCCGGGTTGGGTATCGATGATGCGCTGGAGGTGCGGGAAGGGCGTGATTACCTGGTGGTGCTACGCGACCGGGCGCAGGTTGAAGCGGTACGTCCGAATATGGCGCTGCTGGAGACGCTGGATAAGCGGATTTGCATCAGCGCCGCCGACGAGGAGTACGATTTTGTCAGCCGCTTTTTCTGTCCCGGTGATGGGGTGCCGGAGGATCCGGTAACCGGTTCAACCCACAGTATGCTGATCCCCTACTGGGGAGCGAAGCTCAATAAAACCGACCTGCTGGCGCGCCAGGTGTCGGCGCGCAGCGGCGAGCTGCGCTGCCAGTGGCGCGATGACCGCGTATTGATTAGCGGTCAGGCGACCACCTATCTGCGCGGCACGGTCTATTTGCGCGAAAGTTAACGATAGTTTCCCCGGCTGACGCAGCGCTTAGCCGGGCAATCCTAACTAAGCGAGGCGCCGCCGCACATTACCAGCTCTTGTCCGGTCATGGCCGCGGCCTCTTCGCTAAGTAGCCAGCTCACCAGCGACACCACTTCCTGTGGCTTAATCAATCTACCGAGCGGCGGCGTCTTCGGCGGCGAACTCTCCCGCCCTGGCTGGCGCAGCATTGGCGTATCGGTGGCGCCGGGGGCGACCACGTTAACGGTAATGCCCGCCGCGGCAAGTTCCGCCGCCCAGCTTCTCGCCAGCGCCACCAGCGCCGCTTTGGTTGCCGTATACTGAGAACGGCCTGCCGCTCCGCGAGAGGTTCGGCTACCCAAAAGGATAATCCGACCGCCGCGCCCCATAACGGGCGCAAAGCGGTTGGCTAAGGTCTGCGCCGCATCCACATGCAGACGCCATAACGTCTCGCCACGCTGTGCGTCAAGTTCTCCTAGCGGTGCCGCCGCCATCAAACCGGCGGCATGGATAATCGCCTGCGGCGTCGGTACCGACGACAGAGCATCAACCAGCGCGCGGCGGTCGCTCAAATCGACTGCCAGATGCCTGAAGGCTTCATGAGAGAACGGCGGCGCTGAGCGGCTTAGCCCGAGCACCTGCCAGCCCTCCGCCAGCAGTTGCCCCACAATCGCCGCGCCGATCCCCGAGCTGGCGCCTGTGACCAGTGCCTGCTTCATGGCGCCTCCAGCATGCTGCGCGGTACTTTAAACACCGCTTTCCTCACCGGGGCGGGTGACGTAACGGCGCATAGCGCCTGGTGTGGTTCGCCGGGCAGAAAGACCGCGAAGTCGCCGGCATGCAAATGCAGCGTGACGCTTTGCGGCGTCTGCAGGCTGATAAAGAGGTCCGGCTTGCGTTCTTCATCATCAGGTTGGCCTGTGTACACCATACCGGCATGCAGCGTCTCCTCGCCGGTTAAAATGACCTGAATATCGGCCCACTGGTGGTGGTATTCGGTATGTCGCTGTTCTGCCGTCTGGGTTTGCGCGGTGCCGATGGTGCAGTACCATCCGCCATCTGCAGGTTGGAAGCGGCCATCTTCGCGGGCTGTCAGGGCGGCAAGAGAACATTCAGGACGGCTGAGGATTTGCCGTAACGCCAGTGGCAACCCCGCCTGAGGCAGGACGTTCAGATTACCGATGATCATGCGATTTCTCCTTTCACCCACTGCGGCGACACGCGGACATACTTGATGGCCTGTCGGTACCAGGTATAGGCAATGTGTAAATTACCGTCTTCACCCTGTTTAATACTGGGGTAGGAGAATTCGCGGTTCAGTTTTTGTTCGGAATTGTTGGTCATACAGTAGCCGTCGCCCTCATCAAGGTTGCGCATCCATGGCCAGCTTTTACCGCCGTCAGCGGAAATCGCCACGGTCATTGGCGCACGCGGCGCGCCCCAGAAGGCGGTTTTGCCAGTGCGTTCAGGCTCTTTACGACCGTCATCATCTTCTATTTCATCGTATAACGATGCCCGACGCTCGCTGGCGCCTGCTGCGCTCATGTTATTGAACACCAGTGCCAGATCGCCGTTGCTCAGCGTGGTAGCCTGAATGGACGAGTTATTGTTTGGCAGCGTGGTGGGGATCGGCGCTGACCAACTTTCGCCAAAATCTGTCGACCGGCTGTACCAGATATGATCGGCCCAGCGGCTGCGGAAGAAGGCGGCCAGCGAGCCGTCGGCCAGCGGGGTGATATTCATATGCACGCAGCCGAGGCTTTGTGGAACCGCCACGTCGCGCCAGCTCTTGCCGCCATCGGCTGAGATTTTTACCGCGCTCACATCATCGTTACCGACCCATTTCTCCCCCGGCCGGGTACGACAATAGAAAACCGGCAGCAACCAGTTGCCGTTGGGCATCACGCTGATGGGTTGCCGGATAAAGGTGCCGGGTTCATCGAGCAGGGTGCCGATCGCGCCCCAGTGTTTTCCGCCATCGCGCGACTGGCGATAACGCACAATAGCGGTGTCCTGATTACCGGCATACTGTGCGGTCCATAACAGCCACAGTACGCCATCAGGAGCCTGAAACAGTACCGGGTTCTGTTCCGAACGGTCCGGATCGTCGGATAACTTTACTGCTTCGCTCCACGTTGTGGCGCCCGGCGCTAAACGCGCCCCCCAGACTGAAATATCCGCTTTTCCTTCCTGTGAACCCCCGAACCACACGCACAGCAGCGTGCCATCGGGCAGCGGCAAAAGATTGGCGGCATGGTTTTGCGGGCAGCCGGAGGGCAACATTGCCCATGCCAGATGAGGATCCTGTTGGTGTTGGCGAATTACGCCGTCAAAAGTTGGGGTGGTGGTCATTTTTACACTCCACGTTGTTCAATGGGGGCCGGGGATGATTGTTGCGCTTTATTGGGGATCAGGCGGTCGATCACCATAATCAGGGCCGGGGTGATCAGCGCGATGTACATGTTATTGATGCCGAACGGATCGCCGAGCAAATACCACGCCGAAGTCACCACGCAGGCGCCGATAAGGCCAGCGTTCGCGCCGCGGGCGCTCTTAAAGAACGGCGCATAGAAGGCGATGACCGCGACGACGGTGATAGAGAGCCTGATGGCGCGGGTAAAGAAGGAGAGCTTCAGCACTTCCGGTACCAGCAGCACAAAAATAAGCGGCAGAAAACCGATGATCAGCGAGGCCCAACGGGTGGCTTTAAACTCCTGCTCCGGCGTTGGATTGCGCCACGGCACGTAAAAATCTTTTACCACCAGCGAGGCAATCGCCAGGGCAACGGTACTGACGCTAACGAAAATTGAAGCTACAAGTGACGTTGTCACTAACCCGGCAAGCCACGGGTTCATATCTTGCAGGAACACCGGCAGGGCGTACAGACTATTGATTTCCGGGTGTAAAAACTTCGCCACCACGCCGATAATGGCGATCGCGAAGGCGATAGGCAGGCAGAAGAAAAAGGCAATCCAGGTAGAGCGTTTCGCCGATTTTACGTTTTTTGTCGAGCTGATAGCCTGAATGACAAACTGAGTACAGAAGATGGAGCCGATGGTGCCGATAAGCCAGGCGCAGATCGTGCCGGCGCCAAAATTGCCATCCCAGGTCCAGTAGTAATCCGGCATCTTCTCGATCATCGGCGTGAAACCGCCGGTTTTTGCCAGCGCGAAGCCCATAATGATGAGTAGACCGGCATATTTTAATGCGCTGTGCAGCATGGTGACCCAGGCTACGCCTTTCATACCGCCAAAGGCAAAATAGAAAGTACTAACAATGGCGGTAATAAACGCCGCGAGGGGTAAATTGATTTTTAATACCGTAGAAATGGCCGCCGCGCCGCTGACGTAGTTACCGACGTTCACCAGCAACAGGGCGTAAATCATAATAATGGAAATAATATTCTTGGTGCTGGTGCCGTATTTCTCGGCAATCGCCCCGGAAATAGTAATTTTGCCAGTGTTATAGATGCGCTTAACCAGTATCAGGCCAAATAGTGGAAAGCCAATGGCGGCGCCCAACACCGACCAGGAGGCGGCAATCCCGCTCTCAAAGGCGGCCTGCGCGGTTCCGATAGTGGACTTGGCGCCGATATATTCCGACATCAGCAGGATACCGACAATAAAGGCCGGCATCGCGCGCGAGCCCTCCATAAAATCCCCGGAGTTTTTACTTCTAATACGGAACGTCAGCCAGGTGGTAAATAAGATATAGGCGATGACAATGCCAACAATAATAAAGGTATCTTCAGTGGTAAAATGATTCATCTTAGCCTCTCTTTGGGCGTACGAATCCTGGGCACGCAGGTGCCCGGTCTATTTTGTTGAAGAAGCGCAGCGCTTAATTAAGATACTGCGCGATGATTCCACGTATTTGCTGCAGTTGAGATGCGCTAAACTGCACCGCGTAGCGGCTATCGCCGACCTCATGGCCCATCAGCTGCAATGCTTTTTTCACCGCGGCGGGGGAAAAGGCGACTTTGTAGAGATCGGTACGCAGGCCGGTGACGTTTTCCTGCGCCAGCCTGGAGGCTTCAATATCGCCTGCCTGGAAGGTTGACCAAATCGCGTTAATCTCCCGTGGCGCAACGTTAGCCAATCCGGAAATGCAGGCTGAACAACCGTCAACGAAACCCTGATGAATCAGCGAATCCGGCCCGTTCAGAACATTAAAACCGTCGATATCCTTCACCGCATCAAGAAAGCCCTTAAGACTCTCATAACTACCGGCGCTATCTTTGATGCCAATGATGTTGCCATGCGCAGCCAGCTGACGTGCGGTTTGCGGTTCAATGGTGTTACCGGTGCGCGCCGGGATGTTATACAGAAATACCGGTACGCTCAGCGCATCAGCGATCTCCGTGTAGTGGCTTACCAGCTCATCTTGTTTCAGCGGCACGAACCACGGGGTGATGACCGACACCGCGTCGACGCCTGACTTTGCTATCTGCTGGCCAAGACGAATGGTTTCCCGCGTCGACACTTCGCCAATATGCGCCACCACCGGCGCGCGTCCGGCAACCGCCTCGACGCAGGTTTCGGCAACAGCTATTTTTTCCGCTTCATTGAGGACGAAAAACTCGCCGTTGGTTCCGCCGCAAAAAATGCCATTACCGGCGGCCAGCTGTCGTTCTACCTGTTGGCGCAGCGCCGTCAAATTAAGTTCACCGCTGGCGGTAAAGGGGGTAACAATGGCGGTTAACACGCCGCGAATGGAATGATGCATTTATTTCTCTTCTCCCTGATGAGATGACTGTGGAAACAGCGTCTGGTAAATCGCCTGGACTTCGTCCTGGTTCACGCTGCATGGGGCATTATTCATTAATCGTTTTACTTCCAGCGCCGCGGCGCTTAGCGTTTCAATACTCTCTGGTGGTACACCCAGCGCGGCGAGGTTGTCGGGCAGCGATAGCCGTTTCACCAGTTGCGCCAGCCAGCAGACCAGCGCATGAGATTTCTCTTCGTTATTCAAAGTCAGATCGGCGTCCGGGATCAGATCCCAGACCTGGGCGAATTTATCCACCGCGTGCGGGCGTACGACCTGCATACAGGGGGCCAGCAGAATGGCGTTCGCGACGCCGTGCGGCAGATGCCAGGTGCCGCCAAGCGGGTAGGAGAGCGCATGCACCAGATGCGTACCGGCATGATTGATAGCCACGCCGCCGTAGTACGAGGCCCATAGCATTTCCAGTTTCGCCGTAAGATCCTGCGGGTGGGTTACGGAACGCTCAATATGCCGCACCAGCTTATGCAGGCCGATTAAGGCGGCGTTATCGCTCACCGGGTTAGCGACGGTTGAAGTAAAGCACTCCAGTAGATGACACAGCGCATCGATGCCGGTGGAGGCGGCAATGGCCGCAGGCATACTGGTGGTCAGTTCCGGCAACAGAGCCACGAAATCCGGCAGCAGTAGCGGGGAGATAATCCCCACTTTGGTATTACGCTCGGGAATAGCCAGGATGGCGTTTGGGGTCGCTTCGGAGCCGGTGCCTGCGGTGGCGGGTATCAGCAGCGATGCCAGACGCAGGCGCGGTTTCTCGCCGTCGATCAGCGCGTTGAGCGCAGGGGAGGCGGGATGAAGTAATACCGAGAGCAGCTTCGCCACGTCGAGGACGCTGCCGCCGCCGATACCGACGACCATCTCCGGTTGCGCTCCCGCGAGTTGGTCAACAATTTGCGCCACGTCATGTTGGCTGGGCTCTGCCGGTACGGAATCCACGATCCTCACATCAACGTTATTCTCGCCCAGCAGATGTTGGATCTGTTTGGTCGCTGCCAACTTACCAACGTTCGCATCGGTGACCAGTAAAATGCGCTTTTTACCTGCCAGCACTGGCTTCAGGGCTGATATGGCGCCCGCGCCGCTGATAATCGTGCTGTTAATCGTCGCCACGTCTCACTCCTCTATTGTTATGATTGAATTCAATCATCATGCTTAGTGTTCACTCATTTCAATGAGCAAAAGTTATAATTTATACGGACGTTTAATAACTTGAGCTTGCTCACATTTAATCAAATATGATTGAATATAATCATTAGCGGTTCAGATAAGCGATGAAGGAAAGAGAATGAGCTGCGGCGATAATCCTGTTCTGGTGCTGGCAGATGACTTTACCGGGGCCAATGATGCCGGTGTCAGTCTGGCGGAAGCGGGCCTGGCGGTTGAGGTGGCGTTTAACGCTGGCCATCAGCCGACCACCCGGGCATTGGTTCTCAATAGCGATAGTCGGGCGCTTTCCGGGGCGCAGGCTGCAGAGAAAGTGAACACAGTGCTCCGTGATGCGGCAAATTTCGCCGCCGTCTGGCAGGTGAAGAAAATCGATTCCACCCTGCGCGGCAATCCCGGCGCGGAGCTGGAGGCGATGATGCGTGCGCGGAGCTGCTCTGTCGCGGTTGTCGCGCCTGCCTTTCCGGGTGCAGGGCGTATAACCCGCGGGGGGCGCTGTTATGTCCACGGCGTAGCGCTTAATGAAACAGAATTCGCCAGCGACCCCAAAACCCCGGTCACTAGCGCCAATATTGGGCAATTGCTCGCTATGCAGAGCCAACTGCCGTGCCGTTCGCTTGACGTGCGACAGCTGGCAGCCGCCCTTGCGGAAGAGAGCGACCAACCACGAGTGTTGATTATTGATGCCGAAGAAGACGAGCAGCTGGATGAGGTTATCGCCGCGGTAGCCAGCCGCGCGCGGCAAACGCTGCTGGTGGGCTCTGCGGGGATCTGCGAGGCGCTGGCGCGCTATCTGCGCCGGGATGCGGCCGGGCCGTTGCTGGCGGTGGTCGGCTCCATGAGCGAAATAGCACAGGCTCAGGTCGCCGCTTTGGCCGGTCATCCGCGGGTCGAGCGGATCGGGATTGATGCCGCCCGCGCCTTTAACGGCGACGCCCTGGCCGATGCCCGGAGAATCGCCGCGGTGCTGGCGGCAAATCATCATTGCGTGGTTACCACCTGCGCGGACAGCGCTGCCCGGCACGGTATTGAGGCGCAGTGCCGTGAACGCGGGGTGAGCCGCGCTGCGCTGGGAGAACGGATCTGCGCTTATCTCGCGCAGGTCACCCAACTTGCCGTTGAGTTACGTGCGCCCGGGGCGCTTTATCTGTCCGGCGGCGATGTCGCTATCGCCGTCGCTCATGCGCTCGGCGCGCAGGGGTTTCATATAACCGGCCGGGTGGCGCAATGCGTGCCGTACGGCCATTTTCTCGGAAGTCGCTGGCCGCGTCCGGTGATGACCAAAGCAGGGGGATTCGGTACGGAGACCACGCTGCGGGATGTCGTGAATTTTATTGAGGAGAAACTGAGTGTCTAACATGATTGCGGTAACGATGGGCGACCCGGCGGGCATTGGTCCGGAAATTATTATTAAATCGCTGAGCGAAGGCGAACTGAGCGGTGCGCCGGTGGTGGTCGTGGGCTGCGCGCAGACGCTGCGGCGAATCCTGGCGCTGAACATTACCCCGCGTGCGGAGTTGCGGATTATTGAACACCCGCGTGAAGCGCAGTTTTCACCCGCGACGATTAACGTGATTGATGAACCGTTAAGCGACCCTCAGGCGCTGCGGCCCGGCGAAGTCCAGGCTCAGGCCGGGGATTTGGCGTATCGCTGCATCAAGCGCGCCACCGCGCTGGCGCTGGCTGGCGAAGTCAAAGCTATCGCCACCGCGCCGTTGAATAAAGAGGCGTTACATCTGGCCGGGCACCATTTCCCTGGACACACCGAACTGCTGGCCCATCTGACGCAGACCAAAGATTATGCCATGGTGCTGTACACCGATAAGCTCAAGGTGATCCACGTTACCACCCATATCGCGCTGCGGCGTTTCCTCGATACCCTAAGCCAGTCGCGGGTGGAGACGGTTATCCGGGTTGCCGATGATTTTTTACGCCGCGTGGGGTATTCGCAGCCGCGCATCGCGGTCGCCGGAGTGAACCCGCACGCCGGTGAAAACGGTCTGTTCGGCGATGAAGAAATCCGTATCGTCGCCCCAGCGGTTGCCGCCATGGAGGCGCAGGGTATCCATGTTGTCGGACCGTGCCCGCCGGACACCGTCTTCATGCAGTGCCACGAAGGCATGTACGATATGGTGGTGGCGATGTATCACGATCAGGGGCATATTCCGCTCAAGCTGCTTGGATTTTATGATGGGGTGAATATCACCGCCGGGCTGCCGTTTATCCGCACTTCCGCGGACCACGGCACCGCCTTTGATATTGCCTGGACAGGTAAAGCGAAGTCTGAGAGCATGGCAACCTCCATTGAGCTCGCCATGCAAATCGCACAGGAATAACATGAAGGGATATAATCGGTTAGAGCAGATTATGGACTTCCTGAAAAGCCATAATCTGGTAACGGTCGACCAACTGGTTGCGGTAACTAACGCCTCGCCGGCGACCATTCGTCGCGATCTGATTAAACTCGATCAGGAAGGGGTCATTAGCCGTACCCACGGCGGCGTGACGCTCAACCGATTTATTCCCACGCAGCCGACGACGCTGGAAAAAGCGCAGCGTAGCCCTCAGGAGAAATACGCCATCGCCAGGGCGGCGGCGTCGCTTATCAAGGCTGGCGATGCCATTGTGCTGGACGCCGGTACCACCATGATTGAACTGGCGCGACAGATTACGCATCTGCCGCTGCGGGTCATCACCAGCGATCTGCATATCGCGCTGTTTCTGGCTGAATTCAAACAGATTGAGGTGACGATTATCGGCGGGCGCATCGATGACAGCAGCCAGTCATGTATTGGTGAACATGGGCGACGCTTGCTGCAGAATGTGTGGCCGGATCTGGCATTCGTCAGCTGTAACGGTTGGGATTTGCAAAAGGGCATTACCGCGCCGACGGAAGAGAAGGCGGCGCTGAAGCGCGATCTGATCGCCAACGCCCGGCGGCGGATCCTGCTGGCCGACAGTTCGAAATACGGCGCCTGGTCGCTGTTCAATATCGCGCACCTCGACTCACTCACGGACATCATCACCGATGCGCATTTGCCAGGTGAGACCCGTGATGCGCTCCAGGAACTCTCACCGCGGCTGATTATCGCCGATTAACGTCCGGCCATCATGTCGCGCTTGCCGCCTGACGGTCCTCGTTCAGCAATTCAATAAATGCCTCCAGCTGGCGCGTCTTCGCGCCGCGTCGCCACACAAGCCAGGTCGTCAGCCAGCGCCACTCTTCGGCGAGCGGCCAGGCGGAAACCTGCTGATGGCCTGGCATACTCTCCAGCATACTGCGTGGGATCAGCGCCAGCCCGGCGCCGGCGATTACGCAGGCTAACATACCGTGGTAGGACTCCATCTCATGGATCCTTCCGGGCGTCGCGCGGTCGGCGTGAAACCAACTCTCAAAATGACGGCGGTAGGAGCAGTTGGCGCGAAATGCGTAGACATTCGCGCCGTTGACCTCGCTGGCGCGGGTTACCGGCGCATGGCCATAAGGGGCGACGATCATCATCTCTTCCGGGAACACCGGTAGCCCCTCCAGACCGGGATGAACCAGCGGACCGTCGACAAACGCCGCGCTGAGCGCGCCTTCCAGTACGCCGTCAATCATGGTGCCGGAAGGGCCGGTGGACAACGCCAGGTGGATCTTCGGGTAACGCTGGTTGAAAAGGGCTAACGTGGTGGGGATGCGCACCGCAGCGGTACTTTCCAGCGAGCCGAGGGAAAACAGCCCCTGCGGCTCATCGCCGGCGACCACCATCCGCGCTTCATCGACTAACGCCAGGATTTGCTGGCTGTAGCGTAAAAAACTGTGCCCGGCGGGCGACAGACGCAGCCGTTGGTTCTCGCGAATAAATAGCTCGACGCCGAGGTCGGCCTCCAACTGGCGAATGCGGGTGGTCAGATTCGACGGGACGCGATGCACCTTCTGCGCGGCCTGGGTAATACTGCCGGTACTGGCGACGGCGTTAAACATCTCAAGTTGGGTAAGGTCCATAGTATTCTTCTTTTGTGAATGTGTTGCTTAATATTATTCATTTTCAATGAAAGGAAGAGTAGGCCACACTATCCACACTTCGCAATCCCTACAGAGAGAATAACCATGAATTTATCTGCCACCCACGCGGTTTCCGTGAACCCGACCACTGGTGAAGTCGTGTCGTCTCTGCCGTGGTCAACCGAACAACAAGTGGATTCAGCCATTGCCCTGGCGCAACAGGGTTTTCGCCAGTGGCGCCAGGTAACGGTCGCCGATCGCGCCGCCGCGCTGCGTAAAGTCGGCGGCGCAATGCGCGCCCGCGGCGAAGAGCTGGCGCAAATGATCAGCCTTGAAATGGGTAAGCCCATCGCCCAGGCGCGCGGCGAAGTGAGCAAATCGGCTAATCTCTGCGACTGGTATGCCGAACATGGCCCGGCGATGCTGGCGACCGAAGCCACCCAGGTAGAAGATAATAAGGCGGTGATTGAATACCGGCCGCTGGGGCCGATTCTGGCGGTGATGCCGTGGAACTTCCCGGTCTGGCAGGTTCTGCGCGGCGCGGTACCGATTCTGTTGGCAGGGAATAGTTATCTGCTGAAACACGCACCGAACGTGATGGGCTGCGCGCAGCTGCTGGGCGAACTGTTTGCCAAAGCGGGTCTGCCGGCTGGCGTCTTTGGCTGGATCAACGCCACCAATGAAGGCGTCTCGCAAATTATCAATGATGATCGTATCGCGGCGGTCACGGTGACCGGTAGCGTACGCGCCGGGCGGGCAATCGGCGCTCAGGCCGGCGCAGCGCTGAAAAAATGCGTGCTGGAACTCGGTGGTTCCGATCCCTTCATCGTGCTTAACGATGCCGATCTGGACGAAGCGGTGAAAGCCGCCGTCGTCGGCCGTTATCAGAACAGCGGGCAGGTCTGCGCGGCGTCGAAACGCTTTATCGTTGAGGCGGGTATCGCAGACGCTTTTACTAAAAAATTCGTGGCCGCGGTGGCGGCGCTGAAAATGGGCGACCCGCGCGACGAGCAAAATTATATCGGCCCGATGGCGCGTTTTGATTTGCGCGATGAACTGCATCAACAGGTTGAAGCCACGCTGAAGGAAGGGGCGACGTTATTGCTTGGCGGCGAGAAAATCGCCGGCGCCGGCAATTACTACGCGCCAACGGTACTGGCCAACGTGACCCCGGAGATGACCGGTTTCCGTCAGGAGCTTTTCGGCCCGGTGGCTACCATCAGCGAAGCCCGCGACGCGGCCCATGCCCTTGAACTGGCTAACGATAGCGAGTTTGGCCTTTCGGCAACCGTCTTTACGTCAAGCAGCGCGGAAGCGGAGCGTTTTGCGCGTGGTCTGGAGTGCGGCGGGGTATTTATCAATGGCTATAGCGCCAGCGATGCCCGTGTGGCGTTCGGCGGCGTGAAGAAAAGCGGCTTTGGTCGGGAGCTGTCGCATTTCGGTTTGCATGAGTTCTGCAATATTCAAACCGTATGGAAAGACCGCCGCTAATCGACGTTAGCGCCTGACGTCCGTCGCCGCGCTCTGCTATACTCGCCACCCGAATTTCGATGGTGGGCAAGGAGCCGAGTGTGGCGACGGTTATTAATAATGCAATGCTGGATGCCGTTCTGGCAGAAATCAGGCCGCTGATAGGGCGCGGCAAGGTAGCGGACTACATTCCAGCCCTGGCGCGCGTCAGCGGCAATAAACTGGGCGTCGCCATCTGTACGGTTGACGGCCAGCACTATAGCGCCGGCGATGCCCACGAACGTTTCTCGATTCAATCTATCTCGAAGGTGCTCAGTCTGGTGGTGGCGATGAACCATTATCAGGAAGAGGAGATCTGGCAGCGCGTCGGTAAAGATCCTTCCGGCCAGCCCTTTAACTCCTTACTGCAGCTGGAGATCGAGCAGGGCAAACCGCGTAACCCCTTTATCAACGCCGGGGCGTTGGTGGTCTGCGACATGTTGCAAAGCCGCCTGAGCGCGCCGCGTCAGAGAATGCTGGAGATCGTGCGTCGGCTGAGCGGGGTGGACGATATCGCCTATGATTCGGTGGTCGCGCGCTCCGAGTTCGAACACTCCGCGCGTAACGCCGCCATCGCCTGGCTGATGAAATCCTTCGGCAATTTCCATAATGATGTCGCCACGGTGCTACAAAACTATTTCCACTACTGCTCGCTGGAGATGAGCTGCGTTGAGCTGGCGCGGACTTTCCTGTTTCTCGCCGATCGGGGGATTGCCCCGCATCTGGCGGACCCGGTCATCGCGCCGATTCAGTCGCGGCAGGTTAACGCGCTGATGATGACCAGCGGCATGTACCAGAACGCCGGCGAGTTTGCCTGGCGTGTCGGGCTGCCGGCAAAATCCGGCGTCGGTGGCGGTATTGTGGCGATTGTGCCGCAGGAGATGGCGATTGCGGTGTGGAGTCCTGAACTTGATGAAGCGGGTAACTCGCTGGCGGGGATCGCCTTACTGGAAAAACTCACCCAACGTTTAGGAAGATCGGTGTTCTGATGTCTGCAATGGAAAATCTGTTCGCCCGGCTTGGGCGTTCAACATTCCGCTCTCGTTTCCATCTCGGGGTGAAAGAGCGGCAGTATTGTTATGATAAAGGGCCAGAGATTATCGACAGCCACGCGGCGGATTTTATCGCCAAACGGCTGGCCCCGGCGCAGATTGCTAATGACGGCAAGCAGACGCCGATGCGCGGGCACCCGGTATTTATCGCCCAGCACGCTACGGCGACCTGCTGCCGCGGATGTCTGGAAAAGTGGCATGCGATCCCGCGCGGGCGTGAACTGAGCGGCGAGGAGCAGCGTTACGTCGTACAGGTGATTCACCACTGGCTGGTGATGGAAATGAACGCGATTACCAACCGTTAACCGATAACGCTCAGGCATGGCAGTATGCCTAACAAATATTCTCATGCTATGATAATCCGCTAACTAATTATTTACATAATAATTGCCTGAAACAATTAGACGGATAATTACTGAATGTCTTCACTGTCGATTCGGTCATTCACGCTATTTCGCGAGGATCAACCGGTGCGCGATGCGCTGGTGTTATTCACGCTGACGATCCTGCTGCACTTTATGGGCGCTATGTTGCGTCTGGTGCAGGAGCTCTCGTTCTTTTGGCCGCTCAATGCCGTTATGGCAGGTATTTTCGCACGCTACGTCTGGCTAAATCGCAGCTATTTTTACGCTATTTGTTTTGCCGCGATGCTGGTTTATGACGGCCTGACTTCCCGTTGGGGCATGGGTTTTGCGTCGCTGCTGATTAACTTCTCCAATATCGTCTTCATCGTCATTCTGGCGCAACTGGTGCTGTGGGATAAGCGGCGTGCCGATTCGATGCCGGGGCCAATTAACGCTCTGAATCTTTTTTGTTATTGCCTGCTGGCGGCGCTGGTGTGCGCGGCGGTTGGCGCGTTGGGCTCGGTTGATGTTGAACGGGCGACTTTTATTCCGCAACTGGCGGACTGGTTTAGCGAGCAGTTCTCGACTGCGGTCCTCATCCTGCCGTTTATTCTGACCCTGACGCTGCCATCGGTGCTGGGCCGCTTTCGTTTTAGCCAACTACTGCCGGTGATAGCGCTGGTGCTATCGATGGCGCTCGGCGTGGCGGTAGGCGGCGCCGGAAGCCTGACTTTCCCGCTGCCGGCGCTGATATGGTGCGCGATTCGCTATCCATTGCCGCTGACCTGCCTGCTGACGTTTATAACCGGTATCACTGAGATTCTGCTGGTGGCGAACTCGCTTATCCATCTGTCGCCGGATGCGCGTCCGCAGCCGTGGCAGCTGTTTTCAACCCGTCTCGGCATGGCGGCGATGCTGATTAGCCCGGTGATCGTGGCGACCAGCGTCGAGGCTATCAACAACCTGGTAAAACAGCTGGCGCTCCGCGCTGATTTCGATTTTCAGACCCGGGTTTACTCTCGTTCCGGTTTGGGCGAGGCGCTGAAACGCCAGGCGCCGCACCCGGATAAACAGCTCTCGGTGATGGTGCTGGACATCGATGGTTTTAAACGGGTGAATGATACCTGGGGCCACGAATGCGGTGACTGCGTGCTGACCCAGTTTGCCCAGCGCGTACGTGAACTGGCGGGCGAAGAGGGAATGGTGGCGCGTATCGGCGGGGAAGAGTTTGCCGTTGCGGCGCTGCTCGATAATGCTCAACAATCCCATCTGCTGGCGGAAAAAATTCGCCAGGGGATTGAGTCGGAAACGTTCACCTGGGGGCAGCAGCGTATTCGCCTGACGGTGAGTCTCGGCTTGCAGTGCCGCGAAGTCGGTGAAGGACGGATCGCCGAGCTGTTTAATCAGCTGCTGATGGAAGCGGATGACCTGTTAGTCAACGCCAAGCAGGCCGGGCGCAATCGTGTTTGCGTGCAGGCGCTGCCTGACGGCGTGTGATAAGAAAATCCAATGGTCTTTTTGCTTGAGTTAAATATTAGTTAAAAACATAGTGATGTGGTCATTATCAGGGAGCAACCCATGGCCACACCTATTTCACTTCGCACGCTGACGCGTGAATCCATTCTTGAACATCTTCCGCAATTAAATGAAATCCTCGCCAGCTGCGTTAACGGCGGGGCTTCGGTCAGTTTTATGCAGCCGTTTTCGCCGGACGCCGGCGAGCGATTCTGGCAGCGGATGGCGCAAAGCGTCGCCGCCGGTGAGCGGATTGTGCTGGCGGCAGAAAATCAACAGCGGCAGATAGTGGGGACCGTCCAGTTGATTATCGACCAACCGGAAAACCAGCCGCACCGTGCCGATATCGCCAAGCTTTTGGTTCACCAAAATGCGCGCCGGCAGGGGATCGCCGGGTTACTGATGAGCGAGCTTGAGGCTATTGCACTGGCGCACGGGAAAACGGTGCTGGTGCTGGATACCGCCACCGGCAGCGGCGCGGAGAGCTTCTATCAGCAGTGCGGCTGGCAAAAAGCGGGAGAAATTCCGCAGTTTGCCTTAATGCCTGACGGGGAAATGACGGGCACCACGCTGTTCTATAAGATCCTCCCGGTGACCGAATAAAGCGAAGAGGTTTGATCAAAACGGGGTTTTGCCAATCATAAAACCTGATAACTTATTGGACCAATTACTCAGGTTGTATGACTACTCTAAGAGGGAACCCATTGTGAAAACCTTAAACCGTCGTGATTTCCCCGGCGCGCAGTACCCTGAACGTATCATCCAGTTTGGCGAAGGTAACTTCCTGCGCGCGTTTGTTGACTGGCAGATTGACCTGCTTAACGAGCATACTGACCTGAATGCTGGCGTGGTCATCGTCCGACCCATCGCCAGCGATTTCCCGCCGTCGCTGAGCACTCAGGACGGCCTCTATACCACGATTATTCGCGGATTGAATGAAAAGGGCGAGGCGGTCAGCGATGCGCGTCTTATTCGTTCGGTAAACCGCGAAATTAGCGCCTACGCCGACTATGACGAATTTCTGCGCCTGGCGCACAATCCGGATATCCGCTTTGTCTTCTCCAACACCACCGAGGCCGGTATCAGCTACCATGCGGGGGACCGTTTTGACGATGCCCCGGCGGTAAGTTATCCGGCGAAACTGACCCGGCTGCTGTTCGAACGCTTCAGCCATTTTGCCGGCGCCGCCGATAAAGGCTGGGTTATCATCCCTTGTGAACTCATCGATTATAACGGCGAGGCGCTGCGTGAACTGGTGCTGCGCTATGCGCGTGAATGGGCGCTACCGGAATCCTTTGCCGCCTGGCTTGCAGAGGCGAACACCTTCTGTTCGACGCTGGTGGACCGCATCGTTACCGGCTATCCGCGCGATGAAGCGGAGCAGATTGAAACGCAGCTTGGCTATAAAGATGCCTTTCTTGATACCGCCGAGCACTTTTACCTGTTCGTGATCCAGGGGCCGAAATCGCTTGCCGCCGAACTGCGCCTCAATAAATTACCGCTCAACGTGCTGATTGTTGACGATATCAAACCCTATAAAGAACGGAAGGTAGCGATTCTTAACGGCGCGCATACCGAACTGGTGCCGGTAGCCTGGCAGGCGGGCCTGGAAACTGTCGGTGAAGCGATGAACGACGCGGAAGTCTGCGCATTTGTCGAAAAAGCGATATACCAGGAGATTATCCCGGTTCTCGATCTGCCGCGCGATGTGCTGGAATCATTCGCCAGCGCGGTAACAGGACGCTTCCGCAACCCCTATATCAAACACCAGCTGTTATCCATCGCCCTCAATGGCATGACTAAGTTCCGTACACGTATCCTGCCGCAGCTGCTGGCAGGGCAGAAGCAAAGCGGTAAATTGCCACCGCGCCTGACTTTCGCGCTGGCGGCATTGATCGCCTTCTACCGCGGTGAGCGTAACGGTGAAGTCTACCCGGTTCAGGACGACGCGGAGTGGATCGCACGCTTTCAGACGCTGTGGGCGCAGCATCGCGATGGCCAGCTTTCAACGCAGGATCTGGTAACGTCGGTGTTGTCGGTAGAATCGCACTGGCAGCAGGATCTGACGCAGGTGCCTGGACTGACGGCGCAGGTAACGGCTAATCTGGATGCTATCTTACGTGACGGCATGCGCAGCGCCGTAAAACCGCTGTGCTAACACGCCAACTAAAGTGACCCGGCATGTTGCCGGGTTAATTTCTGTCATTAGTTACAACATTCTGATTGTTATTAGCAGTAAGCCGTTGCAGTAACATCGTACCGACATCGCTTCGCAGCGGGGAAAGGGATGAAATGTGCACTCGGCGCTTGAAGTCATTTTCAGAAAGCAAAATAATGACTTAACGATGATGTTTAGCGTGCGGAGATCCCATCAATGAATATAGACATACGTGAACCTACTGACCGGGATTACAGCGCCTGGCGAGCGTTATGGGAGGGGTACACGCAGTTCTATAATAGCCCGCAGCCGGAAACCGTCACCGAACATACCTGGCGACGTCTGCTGGATCCGCAGTCTCCGGTGATCGGTCGGGTAGCCGTGGTTGAGGGCGAGGTGCTGGGGTTTGCTATCTGCGTACTTCACGAAGGCACCTGGGTAACGACGCCTGTCTGTTATCTGGAAGACCTGTTTGTTGCACCAAAAGCCCGCGGACGGGGAGTCGCGAGAATGCTGATTCGAACCCTGCAGGCTGAAGGTAAAATTCAGGGATGGTCGCGGCTGTACTGGCACACCCGTCACGATAATCCTGCACGCCGACTGTATGATGAATTCACCCCTGCGGACGATTATGTTCGATATCTGATGAAGCTCTAGCTGTGCGACACAGGAGAAGCAGCATGGAAAAACGAATCGAAACTACCGTTAATCTGATTATGTTTCTGTCGTTACTGGCCACCGCCTGGGATCTTTCGCTGGTTCACGACTTCCCCTGGTAACATGCAGCGGCGCCGTCAGGCGCCGCTGGTACCGAACCTATTTGAGGTAATCTGCCATATACTCTTCGATCATTTCGCTGAAGCTGTGGTTGGCGATAAACCCAAGACGTTGAGCATAGCGCGTGTCGAAATCGCCGGGCCACGAATTGACAATGCGTTCAATGGCGGCATTGTGCGTGAAGGTGATACGCTGCGCGACTTCACTGCCGGCAACCTGGCGCAACGCCGCGATCATCTGTTCGACGCTGACCGACAGCCCGCAGAGATTAATCACCCGACCGTCCGTCAACTGTGCTTCAGCCAGTTCATGCCCGTGAATTAAAGCCTTAATCGCGTTACGGGGCGACAATAGCCATAGACGGGTATCCGCCGCGACCGGGCAAACGGCGGATTCCCCATTAAGTGGCTCGCGGATAATACCGCTGGCAAAACTCGATGCCGCCTGATTGGGCCTCCCCGGGCGCACGACGATGGTGGGCATGCGCAGGCTTCTGCCATTAAGCCAACCGCGACGGCTGTAATCCGCCAGTAACAGATCGCAAATGGCTTTTTGCGTGCCGTAAGAACTCTGCGGCAACCATACTTGTGAATCGCTCACTTTTTCCGGTAAGTCGCCGCCGAATACCGCCACCGAACTGGTGGTCACCAGTTTGACGCTCTGCGGCAACTGACGCAGGTGCTCCAGCAGTTGGCGGAAGGCATCAACGTTGATTTTCATCCCCAGCTCGAAGTCCTGTTCCGCCTGGCTTGAAACGATGGCGGCTAAATGAAAGACGCTATCGACCTGAGCGGGAATCGCGCTACGTAACCATTCGCTATCGCTGATGTCGCCGGTTAATACCTTTAAACGGCTATCGTCAATCCCCTGTAACGCCACGCGGTCGATAGCGATCAGTCTACCGATTTCCTGCGTTTCACCCTGCGGGCCGCTTAGCGAACCACGCTGAAGCAGCGCCTTGACCAGTTGGGTGCCAAGAAATCCGGCGGCGCCGGTGACGGCAATCGTTAATTTATTATTCATGGTGTTTTTCTCAATATTATTAATGGTTAACCATACGGGCAGGAATACGGAATATCGCCGCAGCGCCGATAAACAGCGTCGCGGAGATGATTAAGGTGCCGGTTAGCGTCGAATGGGTCATATCGGTGAGCAGGCCCATAATCCACGGGGCGACAAAGCCGGCGAGATTGCCAAAGGAGTTGATTACCGCGATACCAACCGCGGCGGAAGCGCCGCCAAGAAAGGCCGTCGGCAGGCTCCAGAAGAGTGGTAGGGTGCTCAATCCGCCCGCTGCGCCAATTGTTAAACCGATCATCGCAATCACCAGATCGTGGCTGAACAGCGCCGCAATAATCATCCCCAGGCCGCTCATGACGGCGATGGCGGCGAGATGCCAGCGACGTTCTCTGCGTTTATCGGCGCTGCGCGAAGCGGCAATCATGGTGACTATCGCTGCGGCATAAGGAATAGCGGTTAACAATCCGACTTTCAGCACATCGCCTTCACCGGCGTTATGAATCAGCGTTGGCATCCAAAAACTGACGGTATAGAACCCGGCAATCAGGCAGAAATAGATAAAAGTCAGTAACCACACCTTCGGATTCTTCAAAACAGCCAGCATCGAACCATGCTGTTCGGTCTTATGGCTGCCATCGCTGCGCAGTCGCGCCTCGAGCAACGCTTTTTCGTCATCTGACAGCCATTTCGCCTGCGCAATGCGGTCGGTCAGCAGAAATATCACCAGCACGCCAATGAGCAGAGATGGCGCGCCTTCAATAATGTACAACCACTTCCAGCCAGCGAGACCGCCGTACTCATGAAAATGGCCCATAATCCAGCCGGAGAGCGGAGCGCCGAGGATCCCGGAAAGCGGTACGGCGGTAGCAAAGAGGGCGAACATCCGCCCGCGGCGATAGCTGGGGAACCAGAACGAAAGATACAGAATTACCCCGGGATAAAAGCCAGATTCCGCCACGCCTAAAAAGAAGCGCACGGTATAAAACTCCAGCGGCGTGCGCACAAATGCCGTCAGCGGCGCAATGAGCGCCCAGGAAATAAGTAAACCGCCAAGTAAACGTCTGGCGCCAAAGCGATGAAGGATCATATTACTGGGAATTTCAAAAAAGAAAAAACCGATGAAAAATATTCCCGCACCGATACCGTAAACGGTGTCGGAAAATGCCAGATCGCTCGACATTTGTAATTTAGCGATACTGACGTTGATCCGGTCAAGATAGGCCAGAATATAGCAAATCATTAATAAGGGCAGCGTGCGGCGGACGACTTTCTTCCACACTAACTCTTCATTTATGGCTGGCGCAACGCCCTCCAGGCTCAACGCAGAGTGGTTTGACATAGTTCTATCTCCGAAAAATGAGCGCGCATCGGCGCTCACTGAGGTATTGATATTATGTAGGTTTTAGTTATTTAACCAGGCTTGCGCCCAATGCAGTCCGGCTTGCGTTCCGGTGCGAGGACTATATTCCGCGGCGACGTAACCATCATATTTTTCCTGCTCGAGCACGGCGAAAATCCATTGATAATCCACTTCGCCGTCAATCGGCTCCTGGCGCGCTGGTACCGACGCAATCTGAATATGGCCGATATACTCTTTATAGTTTTTCAATAAATACGTTAGATTGCCATCGACCTGCTGGGCATGGAAAATATCAAGCTGCAGTCGAATATTGTCGCGGTCCGCCTGGCGAATATATTCCATCGCCTGATATTGGCTGGAAAATAAATAACCCGGACGGGTGGCGGGCGATAAACCTTCAAGCAAAATGGTGATGTTATGCGGTTTGGCCAGATCCGCCGCATAGCGTACGTTGTCAATAAACGTGTCCGCACAGTGCTGCCGATCGAACCCTTCGGTGACGCCCGCCATAACATGTATCGCCGGGCACTGCAGAGCCGCAGCATAGTGAATGGCTAAATCAATGGCTTTGCGGGCTTCCTCTTCACGGCCAGGTAAAGCCGATAATCCCCATTCGCCGCGTGCGGTATTGCCTGCCGGAGTATTAATGCCGATAAGCTTGAGGTGATGTTTCTCTAATTCGCGGGCGACGGTCTCTACGGGATATTTGTAAGGGAACCACATCTCAACGGCATTAAAACCGGCTCTGGCCGCCAGGGAGAAGCGCTCCAGAGGCGGATTTTCGCCGAATAACATCGATAAATTGGCAGCAAGTTTCAACATTATTGCATTCCTCGAAGCACAGTCATTTGTTGATGATCGAGATAGTTCACCGGGCTGTTTTTCAACGTGAAGAACAGGCGGGCGGACGCTTCCATCTCTTCCAGATTGTCGGCGGCATCGCGTAGCGATTTACCCACCACCACCGGGCCATGATTAGCCAGCAAAAAAGCCTTATGCTGCGCGGCGCGTTCGCCGAGCCATTGGCCAATCTGCGGATCGCCAGGGCGGAAATAGGGGACCAGCGGTATTTCGCCGACCCGCATGACCACATACGGTGTACAGGCCGGCAGGGTATTAGCCGGGTCCAGGTCCTGCAGGCAGGATAGGGCCGTCAGGTAATGGCAATGCAGATGGACGACAGCGCGACACTGCGGATTGTTGCGGTACAGCGCGAGATGAAAACTCACCTCTTTTGAGGGTTTTAAACCCGAGAGCAATTTACCGCTCAGAGTCACGTGCGACAATTCTTCGGCGTTAAGCTCGCCAAGACAGGAGCCTGTCGGGGTGGCCAGAATCGTGCCGTCAGCAAGCTGGACGGAAAGATTGCCAGCCGAACCGGTTGCATAGCCGCGATTAAAGAAAGAGCGAGCGATAGAGACCATCTGTTGGCGTAAGGATGACTCGTTCATGCGCAAGCCTCCGCGGTCTGCGCGCGGGCAAAGAAATTGTCATCGCCAAAATTACCCGATTTGAGCAGCAGGAAAAGCGGCCGGGAATCTGCCTTGATCCATGGAACGCCGGGTGAGACCGCGGCGCCAATAGTGAAATGGCGAATATCAAGCGCTTGCGTTACCGCGCCGGAGGTCTCTCCGCCCGCGACGATGAACCGGCTCACGCCTTGCTGCGCAAGTTGTTTTGCTAATTGAGAAAATAGCGTCTCAACGATCAACCGACTTGGCTCGGCGCCATAGCGCTGTTGGATGTTGTGCAGCTCTGCGACCGAAGTCGTGGCGTAAACCATTGGCGCCATGGCCGCGTCGGACTGCTGGTGCAGCCATTCAACGATCTGACCGCAATACTCATCAAGCGTCCAGCGTTTATCAAGCAAACCTGCCACGTTCACGGCCAGCGCTGGCGCCAGTTGGCGGTATTTTTCCACCTGTGACTGAGTTCTCATAGAGCAGGACCCGGATAATACTACCGTACAGGCCGCTGGCGTGGTGACGCTAAAGGGAAGGGAAGGCTCCGTGGCGTTGGCCCAACTACGTGCGAGACCGGCGGCTAAGCCGGAACCTCCGGTAACCAGCTTCATATCTTGTAGCGCTTGCCCCTGAATCTGCAGATGTTTCTCGTTTAATGCGTCCAGCGCGATATAGCGATAGCCCGCGGCGGATAGGGTTTGGAGCGCGTCGCGCACGGCCACCTCGCCGGATTCCAGAATCTGCGCATTGATAAGGCCGCATGTGCCGCGTGACTGACGTTCCATTAAACGGCGCAGATCGCTGTCATCCATGGGATTGACTGGATGATTGCGCATACCGGACTCCTGCAACAGGCGGTCTTCAACGAATAAATGTCCCTGATACACTGTACGACCATTAATGGGCAAGGCCGGAGAGATCACCGTGGTTGCGACGCCCAGCGCATCCATCAAGGCATCGGTGACCGGACCGATATTCCCCTCGATCGTGCTATCGAAGGTGGAGCAGTACTTAAAATAAAAACGATCGCACCCCTGTTGTTGCAACCAGCGCAGCGCATTAAGTGACAGCGTCACAGATTCTTCGGCTGGTACAGAACGTGATTTTAGACTCACGACTAATGCGCGCGCATCGCCCTGGTAATCTTCACCGGGGACGCCGCTAAACAGGCTGGTCGCTATTCCGTTATTAGCCAGAAAACTGGCGATATCCGTCGCGCCGGTAAAATCATCGGCAATTATGCCTGCTCTCATATCCTGTCCCCTCATACAGCGAGTGTTAATTTACGGTATTATCTGTTGTTAAATGTTAATATCAATGATTGAGGTGATGAATACAGCGACGAAGATCACAATAAATAACATTTATTATCTATTTTTCACATTAACTGGCACTGTTAATCCGGTGTACAGCCCTGGATGATGTGATAAAATGTGAAAATATGAGATAGCGAGACACCATCAGGAGAAATCGATGCTGCCATTGGAGAGACAAGAGAAGATATTGGAAATCATTAAAGACAAAGGGGTGGTCAGCGTCGTCGAACTGGTCGAGGCGCTGGGCGTGTCGCATATGACAATCCGGCGCGATATTCAGCGCCTGGAGCAGCTTAACGTGCTGGCCAGCGTATCGGGGGGTGTGGCACTTCCGCAACGAACCCGCCTGCTGAATGAACCTTCGCATCGCGATAAAACGCTTATGTTTCCCCAGGAAAAGGAGGCTATTGGTCTGGCGGCGCTTAAGCATATTCCCGCGAACAGCACCGTCTATCTGGATGCCGGGACCACGACGCTCGCGCTGGCCGAAAACCTGGTTGAGCGTCAGGACTTGCTGATCATCACCAATGATTTCGCCATTGCCAATTTGATGATTGAACGCGGGCAATGTGAATTGATCCATACCGGCGGACGCTTATGCCGTGAGAATCAGTCGACCGTTGGCCACCTGACGGCAAAAATGCTGGAGAACCTGTTTATCGATGTCGCGTTTATTTCGGCGTCATCATGGAATTTGCGCGGACTGTCGACGCCCAACGAAAATAAAGCCATCGTGAAACAGACCGTGGCGAAGGTAAGTGAAAAATGTATCCTGCTAAGCGACTCATCAAAATATGGAAAAATGGCGAATTACCTGATCCTGCCGCTGAGCGAGCTTGATGTCATCATCAGCGATGACCGGCTGAGCGGCAGTGTAGTAAATCAGCTGAATGCGCTTAACGTTGATGTCGAACTGGCGACTACGCGTTAACCAGGAGTCGGGCCACAATAAACAGCCGCGGGAACAATAACAGCACTTTCCCGTTACACTGTAACGGATAATGTTGTTGTAACAGCGTCAGATAACGCTCTAAAAACACGTTCTTTTCTGCTTCATCAAGATTCTGCAGATACGGGCGCAGACCGGTTGCCTGCAGCCAGTCAACGATCGCCTGGTGCGATTCCAGAGGGTGATAATAGGTGGTGCGCCAGATGTCCACCTCGCAACCGCTGTTGCTCAGCATGTCGTAATACAGCTGGACGCTGGGGAGCGGCTGTCGGCCACTTTCCGGAAATCCCAGCTCTTCAGCGACCTGACGCATCAGGGTATGAGAGGGCTCTTGCCAGTTATCCGGCATCTGAACCGCCAGAACGCCGCCATCGCTTAACTGGCCGGCCAGTCGCGGGAACAGCGTTTGATGGTCTGTGAGCCATTGTAAAGAGGCATTCGCATAGATCACGTCTGCGGGCTCAGATGGCTGCCAGTCTTCTATATTTGCGGTGATAAACTCACAATCGGGAAGCGCTTGCGCCGCCTGTGCCAGCATGGCGGCGGAATTATCAACGCCAATAATTCGCGCTTCAGGCCACGCTGCACGCAGTAAGGCCGTGCTGTTGCCTGGACCGCAGCCCAGATCCACAGCCAGCTTGACCGGCTGTTGCGCAATACGCGCCGTTAACTCAGCCGCCGGTCGGGTGCGCTCATCAGCAAATTTCAGATACAGCGAGGGATTCCAGTCTGCCATAGATAACCTCAAGTTAACGATCCGCGTCTATCAGCATAGAGGACGTAGCGCGGTTGTGAAGCTGTTTTTTAGTGACAGTGTCACTTTATTCGGAGTGAAGGGTGCGGCGCTCATCACACAGATTGCAGGGTTTCTTCGTTACACTGGTAGTGCATATATAACAGGGATGAATGAAATAATGGCCTTAACCATCAGGGTATTACTGGAAAATCGCCTTGCGGCGCACGCCGATCCGGCGTTGACAGCCAAAGCAGGACTTAGCCTGCTCCTTGAGGATGAAACCAGCAAAGTGCTGTTTGATACCGGCCCGGACGGCAGTTTTCTTAAGAATGCGCAGCGGATGGGGATTAAACTGGATAACTTGACCGCGGCGGTATTATCACACGGCCATTACGATCACTGCGGTGGCGTCCCCTGGCTGCCGGAGGGGAGCCGAATTATTTGTCATCCACAGCTTACCCAACCGCGCTATGCCGCTATCAGCCTTGGCCGGCACGTACGCAAAATCAAAAAACTCTCGCTTGAGCTCGACTATTCCCGCTTTCGCATGGAATGCTACCGGCAGCCGTTTGCCATCAGCGAACGTCTGTTGTGGTCCGGCGAGATTGTGGTAAACCGTCCGCAATCCTTTGGCGTTTTAGCCAGCACGCCGTTGACGCCTGATTATATCGTCGATGAAGGCGTCCTTATCTATCTTTCCGACCACGGTCTGGTCATCATCTGCGGCTGCGGACATCGCGGCGTAGAGAACATTGTGCGGCATTGTCAGAATATCACCGGCATTGAGCGGGTCCACGCGTTGATCGGCGGGCTACACCTGCGCGCCGCATCCGTCGCCAGGGTCTGGCAGGTGAGAAGTTACTTACAGCAGCTACAGGTGGAGAAAATTTTGGCCTGCCACTGTACCGGCGCCTGGGGAAAACTGTGGCTCGCCGGCGCACAGGCGCCGGCTACAGGGGATATTTTGCAGCTAGCTTAATAAGGATCAGTCGGCATCTTTCAGCATTTCGGCGCGCCGGGCGGTGGCATAGACGAATTCCAGCATCGGCTCAAGGTCAGTATCGTGTCCCGCCTGGATGATTTTGCCACGCAGCCATTCGATTTCGCTGGTGATATCCGGATGAAAAATGTTGTTGTCCTGCGCCTTGCGTAACCATTTGAGAAGAAAATTATTTTTTCCTCTCGCTCCGCCCGATTTCTTCGTTTTTACGTGGATTTTCAGCGCGACCAGAATGCAGTAGTAAAAATGGACGCGCTGGTTGAAACTTTGATGCATGTCGGTATTTCCCGCCGGGGTAAGCCGCTCGCCGCATCAGGCGACGAGTCGAATGGAGCCAGGTCACGGGGGGATCGTTTTGTTGACGACCTCTATCACTGCACCCGTACCGCCCGGCATCCAGGACTGGATGCTCGCAGAATGGTGGCACGGATATTAAAGCGTCGTCAATTATTGATTAAATTGTTACCAGTATCATGATTAATCGGCATACATCATACGTTCGTCCTGGTCTGTTGTACTTTGATTAATGGTGGATACCAGACCGGCGCACTATTCACTTCGGACATACGGCAGGCTCCTTCATCTGAATGGGGTCTTTAATCGGATAAGCCGGACTGCCGTAATCGGCGCAGCTTGTTGTGACTTTTACCTGGTCACAGGACTGGAAATGCACGGTGATGCCGCAGGTTTTGTCTGTGGAGGCATAGGGCGGGAGTGGCATGATGCGTGAATGCTGTTTTTTCATCCGCCTGATTTTTGCAAACCATTCGCTGGTTTTATCACCGTACTCATCCCAGGCACGATTTCTGTCTTTTTGAGACATCCCTGTGGTATTGGGTGGGATGGGTTTGGGTTCTGTCATATCAAGAGTGCTACCCAGACCTGTTTCCCAGTCTATCCTGACGGTCATGCCGGGTTTCCATGACGGCGGTGCGTTGTAACAGCATCCGCCGCCTCCCCCCTGAAAGGGGCCTATGGCATCCAGACCGGACTGTCCGTTAACGCTGAAATGATTAATCGCCCATTTGGTATGGTTGATGGCTTCGATAGTGCCTGCAAATGCGACGGGAGAGCCGGTAAGCAGCAGAACGACACCGGTCAGCAAAGTCCTGTAACAGGGATTCATCCATAATTCCTTTTATTCAGGGATGGGGCATGATCTTAATTCCTACTATTTGTAAGGATTCTCCTCTGTTTTTTTCTGAAAATCAAAAAACAGGCTTAACGCGAGTTTTAGTTACACTGAGCTTCAGATCCCTCGACGAACCCGAAGCAGCAGGATAAACGCCATGGCGACGACCACCGCCGCCAGTAGGTACAGCGTATCGAGCGCATAATAACCCGCCACCCAACCGGCAACCGGGCCGGTCAAACCCAGCGCCAAATCGAGAAAGGCTGAATAGGTACCCAGCGCCGTACCCTGGTTTTGTTCTTCTACCTGTTTCACCGCCTCGACGCCCAGCGCCGGAAAGACCAGCGAGAAACCAGAACCGGTGAGGAATGCGCCAATACCGGCGACCCACGCCGACGGCGCCTGCCAGATAATCAATAATCCAAGACACTCCACTACGAAGCAGACAAGCGACACCGGCACGCCGCCGTAGCGGGTGATGGTGTTGCCAAGGATCAGGCGTATACAAATAAAACCGATGCTGAAGAGAGAGAGGGTGAAGGCCGCGCCTTGCCAGTGGTGAGCCGAAAAATAGAGGGTGATAAAGGTGGCGATAACGCCAAAACCGACGGTACCCAGCGCCAGTCCCAGCCCGTAGGGCCAGATCCTGCGCACTACCACATGAAACGGCGCTCTCACTCCGGCGGTTACGCTGACATCCTGGCGGGTGCGGGCAAAGAGCAGGCCAATTAGCGCAACCAGCACTACCACTACGGCAAAACCGCTGATGCCAAAATAACTATTGAGCATCACCCCCAGCGGCGCGCCGACGGCCATTGCCACGTAGGTCGCGACGCCATTCCATGAAATCACCCGCGAGGTGTGAATCGCGCCAACGGTTTTAATGCCCCATAACGTTGCCCCGGTGGCGGTAAAGCTTTCTCCCACGCCGAGGAAAACCCGGCCAATCAACAGGGCACTGACGGCGAGAAGTGGTATAGCTTGCAACATCACCGCCGCGAGGGTGAAGAGTCCGCTTAACATGCAGCAGATGATGCCGAGGCTAACGACCTTTTTTGGCCCCCAGATATCGGTATAGCGGCCAGCATGCGGGCGGCTTACTAGCGTTGAAATGTACTGCAGGCTGATAACGACTCCGGCGATTAGCGTACTGTACCCGAGCTGGTAGTGGATGTAGCCGGGAAGCACCGCCAGCGGCAGGCCGATGGAGAGATAGCAGATACAGGTGAAGACAACGATGGAAATAATTCGCAGGTTAAGCTGAGTGGTGCTGACAGAAGTAGTCATAACGCTAAGTGTTTAAAACGAAAGGGAGGTTAAGCATAGCGCAAGCGCGGCGGCTCCGGCGAGCGGGCGAGCATTTTATGCCAACGCTCGGTTCATTTATTGGCAAAATGACCGATAATATAGCTATACAGATGATAAATAACGCCCATATTATTTCTTAGAGTGATACCTGAGTTTGAAAGGGAAATGGATGAGTGGCCAGTCTTAGGATGGAGCACGGCAACCTATTTGCTTCCCGGAGGTCATCGCGATGAAAAAATTACTTATATTGCTCATTGTTTTTGCTGTATCCGCCTGTTCAGGAGGTTCCTCATCATCCTCGGGGATGGCGCCGGGTCAGGGCCTTGATTCGCAGACCTGCATGAACGACACCATTGACGCTAACAGCGCCTGCGGCCATTCGGTCGCGCCACAGTTTAATTGATGATAAAGACAGCCTGAGAGAGGAACTCGCCTCAAATCAGGCTGCCGACTATTTTAACGGGCAAAGCGCTTCGAACCGATCACGCAGAAAATGATGCCAAGCGTGACGGCAACCATCAACGGGCTCACTGATTCATGAAGGAGTAGTGCCGCCAGCGCCAGGCCGAAAAAGGGCTGCAATAGCTGGAGTTGACCGACCGCCGCAATACCGCCGATTGCCAGTCCCCGATACCAGAAGATAAAACCTATCAGCATGCTGAATAACGAGACATAGGCCAGCGCGGTCCACGCAGACGCACTGATACCACGGAAACTGACGGGAAGCGTTAACCCGCAGGCTAGCACCATCAGGGGCAGGGACAGGAGCAGCGCCCAACAGATGACCGCCAGCCCGCCAAGCTCTCGGGTGAGGCGCGCCCCCTCGGCATAACCCAATCCGCAGACCACTACCGCCGCCAGCATCAGCAGGTCGCCTGAAATGGACATCCCGGTGTTACCGGCCAGCGCGAAACTGGCTACCAGTATGCTGCCCAGCAGCGAGAATCCCCAAAAGGCAGGGCGCGGTCTCTCACCGCCGCGGATCACCGCGAAAATCGCCGTCGCTAGCGGCAATAACCCAATAAAAACAATTGAGTGGGCTGACGTCACCCGCTGCAACGCCAGCGCCGTCAGCAGCGGAAAGCCGATGACCACGCCGCCGGCAACCAGCGCCAGTGAACGCCATTGTCCCGCTTGCGGGCGCGGCAGGCGTAAAAGCCAGATCAGGCCCAGCGCAAGCACCCCGGCAATCGCCCCACGGCAGAAAGTCAGGAAAAAAGGATCGAACTCCTGCACGGCGATGCGGGTGGCGGGTAGCGAGCCGCTAAAAATAGCGACGCCGATAAAACCGTTTATCCAACCGGATATAGAAGTGGAAGCGCGATGGTTGTGCACGTGTGACCTCTTTGTAGTGATAGTTAAGGTGGTTGACCGGGTCGATAGTAGGTCGCACAATCCATGACAATCAAATAATTGTCATGGATACAATGACGATGAAAAACCGCTATAAATCTCTGGTTGATCGCTATGCGGCAGCAATCCGCAGCGGTGCGCTGGCGGCTGGCAGCCAACTGCCGACCCATCGGCAATTGGTCGTTGAACATGGAATTTCTCTGGCTACCGCGACGCGGGTCTACAGTGAACTGGCGTTAATGGGGCTGGTCAGCGGTGAAACGGGACGCGGCACTTTTGTGCGTGAACTAAGCTTGCCGCCGGGGCTGGGTGTCGATCAGCACGCCATTGCCCCGGACATGATCGATCTTAATTTCAACTCTCCGGCGTTGCCGGAACAAACCGTTCTCCTGCGCGAGGCATTAAAAAAGCTGTCTGGCGCGGGCGATCTGGAGGCGTTGTTACGCTATCAACCGCACGCCGGACGCATGAGCGAACGGGAAATAGTGGCCCGGCATCTTAACAGACAGGGTATTGCTGCCAGCGCCGGGCAGGTCGCTATCGTTAACGGCGCTCAGCATGGGCTGGCGGTCACGCTCGGCGGCCTGCTGCGTCCCGGCGATGTGGTTGCGGCAGATGCATTGACCTATCCGGGATTTCGCGCCCTCGCCAGGCTCTATCAACTTGAACTGGTTGCTATCCCGCACACAACACAAGGGCCGGATCTCGATATGCTTCGCAGCCTGTGTGAAAAACGGCGGGTAAAAGCGATTTACACCATGCCGACGCTGCATAACCCTCTCGGCTGGGTAATGAATCTGGCGCAGCGTAGTCAACTGGTTGATATTGCCCGCCAGTTCGATTTGTTCCTCATTGAGGATGCCGCCTATGCATGGTTGATTGCCAACGCGCCGCCGCCGCTGATGTCTCTGGCGCCTGAGCGTACGGTCTATGTGTGCGGTTTTTCAAAAAACATCGCCACCGGTTTACGGGTTGGCATGGTGGTATGCCGCGAGGGGTTAATGCCGGCGATAGAGCGGACGATCCGCGCCACCAGCTGGAATACGCCGGCCTTAACGACGGCGCTGGTCTGCGGCTGGATCCAGGATGGGACGCTGGCCCGGCTCGAAACTATAATGCGCGCAGATGCGCGGCGGCGGCAGGCCATCGCCCGTCAGGCGTTGGCTGGCTTACCGATGATCGGCAATGAAAATGCCAGGTTCCTTTGGCTGCCGTTGGGCGAGGAGATCCGCGCCGATCGCGTCGTGAAACAGCTGCTAACCATGAATATCGCTATTTCCACCGCCGAACCTTACAGCGTCGGTCGTGATGTGCCGCATGCTTTGCGTCTGGCGCTGGCGTCACCGAGCCTCGATAAACTGAGCGCTGCGCTGAAGATAATGCGGCCTATTATCGAGTACGGCGTTTAACGACCGTGCGCTTTTGACAACCATCCTTCGTCGCTAACCGAAGTATCCTCTGGTTGGTGCTTTTACTCTTTGCCCTGGCGCGGCGGCTTGCTCGTCGCATCACGCTAATACATAATAAAAAGAGAATTAAAATTAATTAATATTCTCTTTTTAAGATTAAACTGTGCGAGGGGTAACGCAGATGCGACAAATCAGGCCGGAGATAAATGCTTTCTTATTAGCGATGGCAGGGGCGACGGTATTAATGATTGGTATGGGTTACGGCCGCTTCGCCTTCACCGGGATCTTGCCGGTGATGTTAAGCGATCAGATCCTGACGCTGCGTCAGGGTAATCTGGCCGCCTCCGCTAATTATGCCGGATACCTGCTGGGAGCATTGTTGCTGGCGAAGGCAAAGCCGGACCAGGCGACCAGAATGAATATTGTCTCGGTCATTCTGACGCTAATTTGTCTGGCGCTACTGGCCTGGCTGCGTTCGCCGCTGGCTATCATTATCCTGCGCGGGTTGGCCGGGGTACTCAGTGCGGTAACGCTTATCTCCGCCTCGTTATGGCTACTGCAGCATATGAAACATCATAACGGCGCGCCGGTACTGTTTGCCGGTGTCGGGATGGGGATCTTTTTATCGGCGGAGTTTATTGCCGCCGGTAAAGCGCTGGCGTTTAGCAGTCAGCAAATCTGGCTACTGTGCGCCATCACGGCGACGGTGCTGTTTTTATGCGCCTTGCGCGGATTATTAAGCCCGGCGGATTCGCTGCTGGCGTTAAACAGCGGGCCCGCAACAACGATGCCGAGCGACAATGGGCGCACGAGCGATGCGGTAAAATTGCTGCTGATTTATGGCCTCGCGGGCTTCGGCTACATCATCACCGCGACCTATTTGCCGCTGTTTTTGCACGGCGCGCTCTCGGGTATCGACCCGGTGCACCTGTGGGCGGTATTTGGTCTCGCGGCGGTACCTTCCTGTTTTATCTGGCACCAACTCGTGCTGAAAATTGGCTATCAGCGGGCATTTTGTAGCAATCTCGTTATTCAGGCCTTCGGCGTGGCCTTACCGGCATGGAGCCACTCATTCACCTTTTGTCTGTTGAGCGCGCTGCTGGTTGGGGCGACCTTCCTTGGGACGGTAACCATTGCCTTGTCAGAGGGCAAGCGGCTAAATCAGGCGGTAAAATTTAATATGATTGCCGCGCTCACGGCGACTTACGGCGTCGGGCAGATAATCGGGCCGCTGGTCGCCGATGGGTTATACAGCCTGACGGGATCGTTTAATCCTTCTCTATTGACGGCCAGCGGCGTGTTGCTGGGAGCCGCCGGGCTGGTTGCCTGTGGCCGGCGTCAGCAATAACTGGCGCAGGGCGTCGAGAATAGGCGACACATACCCGCGGCGCCAGATAAGCTGGGTGGCGGCCTGGGTCACGTATTGTGTCTGGCAGCCTGCGGGCAGCGTGAGCAGGGCCAGGACGCTTTCCGGGAGCAAACAGGCGTAGCGACCGGTGGCGACGTTAGCCATCATCGCGTGATAGGAGCTGACATCGACGATGTCCACGTGCGTTCCCGTCTGCTGCAGATATTCGATGCCGCGCTGGCGGTAGGAACATCCTGCCGGGAAGGCGGCAAAGCGGTAGTCGCGCCTATCAACAGGGGCAATCAGGACCAGCTGTTCGATGAAAAGCGGTAGATATTCAATCGTTTGTGGGCATTGAAGGCTACCGTCTGGACCGGCCGGCAGTGAAACCAGCGCGCAGTCCAGCGTTGCGTTTTCGACCAGTTCAGTCAGCTGACGGGTGGGCATGGTACGCAATGTCAGGTCGGCGTCCGGACAGCGTTGCTGAAACAAAGGCAATATGGCCGGCAGGCAGCTGGCGGCACAGGCTTCCATCGCGCCGAGCTTTAACGTTCCCGCGGGGCGCGCCGGGTGCAGCGCCAGTTTGGCTTCTTCGGCAAGGCTTAAAATTCGCCGCGCGTAGCTGAGGAAGTTTTGCCCGGCGGGAGAAAGCAGCATCTTCTTGTTTCCGCGTACGAAAAGCTCGGCGTCCAGCTCCTCTTCAAGCTGCTGAATGCGCGTGGTGATATTGGACTGCGCGCGACCAAGTTGTTTCGCCGCCTGAGTGACGCTTTGCGTTTCGGCCACCAGTTTAAAGATCAGTAATGTGGTGTGGTTCATATTTTTCTTCTCAATATGACAATATGGTTGATCTTAACATCTTAAAAAGAGATGGTTAATGCCTCACATCGCAAATTGCACAGGATCGCCAATGAATCAGCATTTACCGCGATTACTTAATATTCGTTACCCGATTATTCAGGCGCCGATGGCAGGGGTGTCGACACCGTCCCTGGCTGCAGCGGTAAGCAACGCCGGAGGATTGGGTTCGCTGGGGCTCGGCGCGTCGACGGTTACGCAGGCGCAGGCGCTTATTGAACAAACCCGGCAGCTCACCGATCGTCCCTTTAACGTCAACCTTTTCTGTCATACGCCGTCGCGCCGCGATGCCGTTCAGGAAGCGCAGTGGCTGGCGCGGTTGGCTCCGGCGTTTGCCCGTTATCACGGCACGCCGCCGAAACAGCTTAACGAGATTTATCAGACCTTCCATCAACATCAATCCATGCTCGATATGCTGCTTGAACAGAAGCCGGAGGTAGTGAGTTTTCATTTTGGCGTGCCGTCGTCAGAGGTTATTCGCCGCTTCCAGCAACAGGGAACGGTGACGATGGCGTCCGCCACCTGCGTCGACGAAGCGCGATTAATTGCGCAATCGGGTATTGATGTCGTTATTGCGCAAGGGTATGAGGCCGGTGGTCATCGGGGGATTTTTGACCCACACGGCGACGATCGTCAAATGAGCACCTTCACTCTGCTTCAGGCTCTAAAGCAGGCTGTCGATTTACCCATTGTCGCCGCCGGCGGCATTATGCATGGAGCGGCGATAGCCAGCCTGATGCAGCTCGGCGCGTCGGGCGTTCAGTTGGGAACCGCATTTTTATTGTGCCCGGAAGCGGCTATAGATAGTGGATATCGACAGGCGCTCACGCAAAATAGTGACGTTGTCACATTTTTGACAGCGGCTATTTCGGGTCGGCCAGCACGCTGCGTTAAAAATAGCTGGCACGAAATCGGCGAAGGAGAAATTCCCGCCTATCCGCTCGCTTATGACGCCGGAAAAGCGCTGGCGACGGCGGCAAAAGCGCAGGGCGATCATGGTTTCGGCGCGCACTGGGCGGGACAAGGGGTGGCGATGATCCGCGAAATGCCGGCGGCAGAGCTGGTCAGGGTTCTCGTGGAGGAAGGCGGCCTGCAGTAGCCGCCTGCGAATGAGAACTTAGCGGCGATGGGCAAGCTGTCGTACCAGCCTGTCGCCGATCATTTGTACGCCCTGAACCATCACCACCAGAATCAGTACCGTACCGACCATTACCTGATCGTTAAAGCGCTGATAACCGTAGCGAATCGCCAGGTCCCCAAGACCGCCGCCGCCAATGACGCCCGCCATCGATGAAAAGCCAATCAGCATCACGATAGTCAGGGTGATCCCGGCAAGCAGGGTCGGTAGCGCCTCCGGCAGCAGCGATTTAAAGATAACGTGCCACAGATTACCCCCCATCGACAGAATGGCTTCAATGCGTCCGTAATCCACTTCGTCGAGCGCGTTTTCGGTCAGTCGCGCGAAGAACGGAAAAGCGCCGATGGTAATCGGCACGACGGCGGCGGTGCTGCCTAAGGTGGTGCCGATAATCAAACGCGTGAAGGGGATCAGCGCAATGAGCAGTACAATAAACGGCAGCGAGCGGCCAAAATTGATAATTGCCCCCAGCAGCGCATTCAGTTTCGGCATCGGCGCCAGGCCGTTGCGCCGGGAGACAAACAGTAACACGCCGACCGGCAGGCCGATTAAAATGGTAAACAGCGCCGCCAGCCCTACCATATAGAGGGTTTCCAGGCTGCCTTCCCATAATAAGGGCCATAAATCTTCCCAGCTCATGCGACTACGCATAAAGGCCTCCCGTGAAAGCCGTGGCGGGCGAGGAAATCCTGCTCCGCCTGCGGATTATGCAGTAACGACTTACGTAATCTGGACCACGGCGCCACCAGCAGATCGGCGATTTTCCCGCTCTCGATGACTTCGCCATGCTCCAGCAGCGCCGCGTGATCGCACAACGTTTTGACGACTTCCAGCTCATGGGTAATGAGCACAATGGTCAGATTGAGCCGCTGATTGATATCGGCCAGTAACGCCAGTACCGAGGCGGTGGTTTCCGGATCGAGGGCGCTGGTTGCTTCATCGCATAGCAGCACATCCGGGCCGGCCGCCAGCGCGCGGGCGATGCCGACGCGCTGCTTTTGACCGCCGGAAAGCTGGGATGGAAAGGCGGTTGCTTTATCCGCCAGTCCCACTAACTCCAGCAACTCGAGCACGCGTTCGCGGCGCGCACGTTTCTCGACACCGGCGATTTCCAGCGGTACCGCGACGTTGTCAGCCACGTTGCGGGCATGCAGCAGGTTGAAGTGCTGGAAGATCATTCCGGTGCGCAGACGGTGCTGACGTAAACCGGCTTTGTCTAACTGAGTGATATCCTGCCCGTTCACCACAATCCGGCCCGCAGAGGGCCGTTCGAGTAAATTGAGACAGCGGATCAGCGTGCTTTTGCCTGCACCGCTGCGCCCGAGAATGCCATAAATCGCGCCTTTCGGGATCTGCAGCGACACGTCGTTTAACGCCGGTCGGCCTGTTCCGGCATAGGTTTTACTCAGCCCGACGACCTCAATCATGATTGCGGCGCTACCGGGATAACCGAGCCGTTATAGTTTTTGCGAATAAACTCGGCAACCTGCGGCGAGGTGAGATCTTTGGCCAGCGCTTTAATGCGTGGGTCATTAGCCAATTGCGGCGTCGTCACCAGGATATTGGCGTAAGGGTTGTTGTTCGCGCTCTCCAGCCCTAACGCATCTTTCGCCGGTACCAGTCCCGCCTCCAGCGCGTAGTTGCCGTTAATGACCGCTAAATCGACATCGTCTAAGGAACGCGGGATCTGCGGCGATTCAATTTCGAGGATCTTCAGATGTTTGGGGTTTTCCACGATATCTTTCGGGGTAGCTAACGTGGTCGCCGGGTTGGTGAATTTAGCGCCGAGTTTGATTAATCCCTGGCTTTGTAGCAGGAACAAGGCGCGACTGAGATTGGTGGTGTTGTTCGGCACCGCGACGGTCCCGTTTTCCGGGACGGAATTAAAGTCTTTGTGCTTACGGGAATAAATACCCAGCGGTTCAATATGCACCGTAGCGGCGACGGCAAAGGTCTTACCCAGCGCTTTTTCCTGATCCTTCAGATACGGAACGTGCTGGAAGTAGTTGGCATCAACGTCGCCATTCGCCAGCAGCTCGTTGGCGTTAACGCCGCTGGTGAGTTCGACCACTTTGATATCGAGGCTGGGATCGATTTTTTTGATGTAATTGAGGATCTCAGCGTGTGGTACCGGGTCAGCGGCAACGCGCAGCGCGGCAGCCTGGGCGGATGTCCATGCCAGAGAAAGAGATAAAGCGACCCCTGCCAGTTTGAATGCGGCATATTTCATATTGTTATCCTTATTAAATTAAACGATCAGTTGCTCAGTACGTTCGCGAAAAACATCCTGGTAATAACGTTCGGCGACATCCGGGTGGGAACGCAGCCGCCCTTTGAGGTAATTCCAGCCAACATCCCGCAGCAGCGGATTTTGCGGATCGCTATCCGGGCCGAGCGCTTCCTGCGCCAGATGGGCGGGCAGGCGGTACACCGGCACCACGGCATCGAGCTGCGCGCCAAGAAAGAAGGCGATTGAGAGGCGTTCCTGTTCTGCCGGCGGCGAGACCACGCGATGAACGGTGGCGCGCAGGTAACCGTTAGTCGCCAGCTCAAGTAGCTCACCGATATTCACCACAAAGCTGCCCGCGAGCGGCGTGGCGTCGATCCAATGGTCCGGCGCGACTTCCACCTGCAGTCCTTTTTGCTCGTCCTGTAACAGGAAGCTTAAGAATCCGGAATCTTTATGCGCGCCGACGCCTTGTGCGCTTTTGGTTTCACGCTGACCGGGGTAGCGAATCAGTTTGATATGTTCATTCGGCTTCTCGCCATACAGCGCGTCAAAGGCGTCGGCAGGTAACTGTAGCGCTTCGGCAAACGCGCGCAGCAAGGTGATCCCAACCCCGGTCATCGCCTGCTGCCAACCCAGTAGGGTCGGTTTCAGCGACGGTAGCGCGGCGGGCCATAAGTTCGGTCCCTGCAGACGCTGCCAGCGTGGCGCGTTTTCGGCGAGAGTTAAAGCCGGGCGTTCGGCGCCGATGTCAAACTGTTCGCGCCAGTCTGGCTGGCCGCGAGTGAGCTCGGAAGCCGCGCGGTTATAGCCGCGAAAGTGCGGGGAATGAATCATCGCCACCTGCTGCTTTTCGCTATCATCAAGAGCAAAAAAGCGTCGCGCCTGGCGTTGAACTTCAGTTTGCAATCCGGCGTCCACGCCGTGATTAATAAGATAAAAGAAACCAATATCGCGCGCGGCCTGGCGGAGGTCGGCAAGAAAACCGCTCTTTTCAGCAGGGTTGGTATAGCGGGCCAGATCGAGAATCGGCAAAGTCGTGGCGTTCATTGTGTTCTCCGAGAACGGGGTACGGGTCATTGGCTATGAAGTGATTCTGGGTTCGGCAACAACAACGGCGCATGATGATTTCCTCTGTCGGGTAGATGCGCTCAGCTTGCCTTAGCGCAATTTTTTCGACCAATAACGTTCTTTTCTAATTTATGACCGCGGTGGGTTCAGTGCTTTTGCGAAAAACAGATAAGGAGAGGGGTTTCGGCGTAGCCGTTATTTAAAAAAAGTGGCGGGATGTTGCATGATGCCGCCGCGGTCCGTATGGTGAGCGAAATTTTTCATGCAGGAAAGACAATGCACACGTCAAAAGATCCGCTTCACGGCGTGACGCTCGAAGCGTTACTCACTGACCTTGTGGCCAGATATGGCTGGGATGAACTGGCCCGACATATCAAAATCAACTGTTTCAAAAGCGATCCGAGCATTAAGTCGAGCCTGAAATTTCTACGCCGCACGCCGTGGGCGCGTAAAGAAGTGGAAAACTTTTATCTCGATTCGCTGGAAGGGCTCATCGACAAACCCGCCGACGCTGGCCCGTGGGCCAACTGGCAGAAGAAATAACGCTTATCAGGTTACCGCTTGTTCATTGACCCCATTGCGTAGCGCTCCCGGCGCTTTGCCGGTAATGCGTTTAAAGGCGCGGCTAAAGGCAGCGAGCGAGTTGTAGCCGAGGCGGAAGGCGACTTTTTCCAGCGCTTCGCCTTCATGGCTGATGTACTGCACCGCCAGGCGCATGCGTAATTCTGTCAGGTAGCGGGCCGGCGTGGTACCGGTGGCGGTGAGAAAACGTTCGGCGAACACCGAACGCGACAGGCCGGATTCGCGGGCTAAGTCTTCCACCTTCCAGTTGACGCCGGGCTGCTGATGCATAGCATATATCGCGCGCGATAGCTTCGGGTCGCGCAGTACCTGTACCCAGCCGGTAGCGTTACCGCAGCCGCATTCCACCCAGGCGCGGACGATCAGCGCCGCGACGACGTCGGCGAGACGTGCCAGAATGCCGGCATAGCCCACCTGACGCGTCAGGGATTCACGCTCCATTGCCGCCAGCAGCGGCTGGATTTCCGGGCGGGCGCTTAACAGGCTACTCACTAACATTACCTCCGGCATGGCCCGAACCAGCGGCTGCATTCCGCCTAATTCAAAATCCATACAGGCGCTGAAGATAACCGCATTCTCTTCGGTATTAACACAGCCTGCGTTTTTGATGCAGGAAACCGTCCCGCAGACCGGTTTGCTGTCGAGCTCCATCACATTCACCCGCGCGGCTTTGCTATCTGAGAGCAGGGCGTGCGCATCGCTATTGGGAATAAACACCGCATCGCCGCTCTCAAGCGAGAACTGTTTACCGTTGCTCATTTGTAGCAGCAGCGGGCCGCGGCTGACAAAATGAAACTGCGCTTTGCCAGGAACCGAATTAAACTCCACGCCGAAAGGACGCGAGGTTTCAATCCGTCGGTATTTCACTCCCGACAGTCGCATGCCCTGTAACAGCTCGCTGGTCAGATCTAAGGTTTGCTGGCTCATCGTTTTTCCGGACGAATAATCAATAATTGCAGAGTATGTATCATATATCGTCTTAACGGAAGCCACTAAGCTTGGCGAATGTTAATGATTCTGGAGAGATGTATATGAGTTCTTGCATTGTCGCTGAAGAGAGCGCGATTAACGCCCGCCCGGCGTGGCGCGCCGTGTATGCGCTGGCGTTGGGGGTCTTTGGCCTGATCGTCGCTGAATTTCTACCGGCCAGTTTACTGACGCCGATGGCCAGCAGCCTGGGCGTGAGTGAGGGGATGGCCGGACAGGCGGTGACCGCCACGGCGTTAATCGCTCTGGTGACGGGGTTATTGATTACCTCCGCTACCCGCAATATCGACCGTCGCTGGGTACTGATGTTCTTTTCCGTATTGCAAATCATCTCCAGTCTGATCGTGGCCTTTGCCGGTTCACTGGAGTTCCTGCTGCTGGGACGCTTGCTGCTTGGTATCGCTATCGGCGGCTTCTGGGCGATGTCGACGGCGACGGCGATGCGGCTGGTTCCGGCGGCGATGGTGCCG
>OKFJ01000007.1_pt1 | contig 119369 bp, 111 predicted proteins | sample 1609901 | NCBI WGS metagenome assembly OKFJ01 (sample SAMN04436594, study PRJEB24849) | human gut metagenome | biome: human gut; feature: NICU; material: stool | host: Homo sapiens | place: USA: Saint Louis, MO | collected 2009-11-13 | reverse complement strand
AGCAGTTGACTTTTAATCAATTGGTCGCAGGTTCGAATCCTGCACGACCCACCATTCAACATTGAACTTTGATGTTGAACGTGAAGGATAACGTTGCGTCAGCAACGGCCCGTAGGGCGAGGCGAAGCTGAGTCATCCTGCACGACCCACCAATGTAAAAAGGCGCCCTAAAGGCGCCTTTTTGCTATGCGTCATTCTCCACAATCATCTCCATGTTCGCACTACGCTTACCGTGACTCCATAGCGCACGAACCGGTAGCCCGGGAAGATGCGCAGCATCGTCCCCGGGGAATACAAAATTCATCACGACATTTCGCTTGCGATCGGCTATCTTGTTTAGCATATAAAACATAGTGACCGTATTAAGGCGATACAAAGCGATATTTACGGTTTCAAAGTTAAGCCAGTAAAACGAGATTGCATGATGAGCGTAATGTTTGATCCTGAAACGGCGATTTATCCTTTCCCGCCAAAACCACAACCGTTGAACCGTGACGAAAAAGTGTTTTACCGCGAGAAAATTAAACGCCTGCTACGTGAGCGCGACGCCGTGATGGTGGCGCATTACTACACCGATCCTGAAATTCAGCAACTGGCCGAAGAGACCGGCGGCTGTATTGCCGACTCGCTGGAAATGGCGCGTTTTGGCGCGCGTCACCCGGCCTCCACGCTGCTGGTTGCCGGAGTGCGTTTTATGGGCGAAACGGCCAAAATCCTTAGTCCGGAAAAGACCATCCTGATGCCGACGCTGAATGCGGAGTGTTCTCTGGATCTCGGCTGTCCCATTGATGACTTTAATGCATTTTGCGATGCTCACCCGGATCGCACCGTGGTGGTCTATGCCAATACGTCAGCGGCGGTAAAAGCGCGCGCCGACTGGGTAGTGACTTCCAGCATCGCCGTGGAATTGATTGAACATCTCGATAGCCTCGGACAAAAGATACTTTGGGCGCCGGACCGCCATCTTGGTCGCTATGTACAGTGCCAGACCGGGGCCGACGTGCTGTGCTGGCAGGGCGCCTGCATCGTCCATGATGAATTTAAAACCCAGGCGCTGGCGCGCATGAAGGGGCTCTACCCCGACGCGGCGATCCTGGTGCATCCGGAATCACCGCAGGCGATTGTCGACATGGCGGATGCGGTAGGATCAACCAGCCAATTAATTGCTGCGGCGAAAAGCCTGCCGCAGCGCCAGCTTATCGTGGCCACCGATCGCGGGATCTTCTATAAAATGCAGCAGGCGGTACCGGAAAAAGATCTGCTGGAAGCGCCTACGGCAGGTGAGGGCGCAACCTGTCGCAGTTGCGCCCATTGCCCCTGGATGGCGATGAACGGCCTGAAAGCGATAGCGGAAGGGTTAGAGCAGGGCGGCGTTGAACACGAAATTCACGTTGACGCCAAACTGCGTGCCGGGGCATTAATTCCGCTTAACCGTATGCTGGAATTTGCGGCTACACTACGGGGATAACTCATTACCGCGTCGCGTTACGCTTAGGGGATAAAATGGATTTTTTCAGTACGCAGAATATTTTAGTGCATATACCGATCGGCGCCGGTGGCTACGATCTGTCGTGGATTGAGGCGGTGGGGACCATCGCCGGCCTGTTGTGCATCTGGCTGGCGAGCCTGGAAAAGATTAGCAACTATGCCTTCGGCCTGGTGAACGTGACGCTTTTTGCGATCATCTTCTTCCAGATCCAGCTGTACGCCAGCCTGCTGCTACAGCTGTTTTTCTTCGCGGCGAACGTTTACGGTTGGTACGCGTGGTCAAGGCAGACCAGCGATAACGAAGCGGAACTGAAAATTCGCTGGCTGCCGTTGCCAAAAGCGCTGGCCTGGCTGGCGGGCTGCGTAGTGGCTATCGGTCTGATGACGGTGTTTATTAACCCGGTGTTTGCCTTCCTGACCCGTATCGCCGTCAACCTGATGCAAATGCTCGGGCTGCAGGTGGCGATGCCGACGCTGGAACCCGATGCTTTCCCATTCTGGGATTCCTGCATGATGGTGCTGTCGATTGCCGCGATGGTATTGATGACGCGTAAATACGTTGAGAACTGGCTGCTGTGGGTGATCATCAACGTCATTAGCGTGGTGATATTCGCTCTACAGGGCGTGTATGCGATGTCGCTGGAATATTTGCTGCTGACGTTCATTGCCCTGAATGGCAGCCGGATGTGGATTAACAGCGCGCGTGAGCGGGGTTCTCACGCGCTTTCACGTTAATGGTGATGATGATGCTCATGTCCGGAATGCGCCAGATTCAGGTGGCATTCCGGGCCGCTGCAGGGACGGTACTCCATCTGTACCGTCACATGCTCAATTTCATATTTATGCTCAATAAAATGCTGGATGCTATCAAGTAGCGCATCGTGATCGTGCGGCGGCACGACCTGTACGTGCAGCGTCATCACCGGTTTTTCCCCCACCAGCCAGACGTGAACGTGGTGAACGTCGCGGACTTCAGGTATCGAGCGGCGTAGATCGCGGCCTAATGCTTCGACATCCAGCGAGCGCGGCGCGCCCTCCAACAACTCATTCATACTCTCCTGCAGCAGTCGCCAGGCGCTGCGCAGTACTAAACACGACACCAGCACCGAGAGGATCGGGTCAATCGGCGTCCAGCCGGTCATCAGAATGACGATAGCGGCCACGATGGCGCCGACGGAACCCAATAGATCTCCCAGCACATGCAGTGCCGCCGCGCGGACGTTAAGATTACTTTCGGCGCTGCCGCGGTGCAGGATCCAGAAGGCGAGGATATTGGCCAGCAGTCCGGCGACGGCGATAACCATCATGGTTTTTCCCGCCACCGGCTGCGGATGGTTAAAACGCTGTACCGCTTCCCAGAAGATGAAAATGGTAATGACCACCAGGGCGATGGCGTTGACGAAGGCGGCGAGAGTAGTTAAACGCAGCCAGCCAAAGGTGTGGCGGCTATTTGGCGGCCGGCTGGCGAAGCGCACCGCCAGCAGAGCGAACAGGAGGGCGGCGGAGTCGGTGAGCATATGTCCGGCATCGGCGAGCAGGGCCAGGGAACCGGAAATGACGCCGCCGATGGCCTCAATAATCATAAAACCGGCGGTTACGATAAAAGCCCAAAGCAGCCGGTTGGCGTTACTGTTTTCGCCAGCAGGGGTCGGTGAATGTGCATGCGCCATGATGTCATCCCTTAATAGTTATCATTATTACACTATGACATCTTACCGAAATTCAGCGAACAAAGGGATCAAGGTGAGCATTGCCACCTCGATCCCTTATCTCACCCGTTTCAATTACTGCGAGGTGCCATCCGTTTTGCTGGCATCGTTGTTCATGCCATTGCCGCTTTCCATTTTTTTATCCGTATCCGGACAGCGTCCATCTTTGCACATGCTGTTTTTATGGACCTCGTCGCTCGACATCCCGTCATGATTCATCGTCGAACCATCAGGATGAAGCATGGTGCCGCCGGAGTTAATTTTGTCGTTATCGACATTATTTGGCGCCACGTTTTCACGGGCATCGGGCGCAACCTGTCCGGCATCAGCGGCGGAATTGGCCTGACCGTTGTTCGATTGCGCGCCGCTATCGGCGGCCAGCGCGGCGCCGCTGGCTAAGCTTAAGGTGGCGGTGAGAAGTAGGGCTGTGAGTTTATTCATATTCATCGGATACTCCTGCTTAGTCGATTTGTTAGCTAAACGCGCCAACATAGATGTGCCAGGGATCTGCGGTGCTATGGTTTAACACTCCGCCTTAGCGTGAGGATTTAAAATATAATACTGAAAATAAACATTTAATTGGATGTTGCAGTTAAAAATTGTAGTTGGCTGGCAGGATTTCGCTACTTTATGGCGTATTTTTCCCTAATTCCAGGATTATTCCATCGTCAGTGTAAAATCACGTTTACACTTTTTGACCGAAGAGATAGATTGGAAGGATTGCATTTCATTGTATAAGTATGGCAACGCTTGGAAAGAAGATGAATTATCAGAACGACGATTTACGCATTAAAGAGATCAACGAATTATTACCTCCCGTTGCGCTCCTGGAAAAATTCCCCGCTACCGAAAATGCTGCTAATACCGTTGCACATGCTCGCAAAGCGATTCACAACATCCTCAAAGGCAACGACGATCGTCTGCTGGTGGTAATTGGTCCGTGCTCTATTCACGACCCTGCCGCGGCGAAAGAGTATGCCAGCCGCCTGCTGAAACTGCGTGAAGCGCTCAAAGGCGAGCTGGAAATCGTTATGCGCGTCTATTTTGAAAAACCGCGCACCACCGTCGGTTGGAAGGGGCTAATTAACGATCCGCACATGGATAACAGCTTCCGCATTAACGACGGGCTGCGTATCGCGCGTAAGCTGCTGCTGGAAATCAACGACAGCGGTTTGCCAGCGGCGGGCGAGTTCCTTGACATGATCACCCCGCAATATGTGGCGGACCTGATGAGCTGGGGGGCAATCGGCGCGCGTACCACTGAATCCCAGGTGCATCGTGAACTCTCTTCCGGCCTCTCATGCCCGGTTGGCTTCAAAAATGGCACCGATGGCACCATCAAGGTCGCTATCGATGCGATCAACGCTGCTGGCGCGCCGCACTGTTTCTTATCGGTAACGAAGTGGGGCCATTCCGCTATTGTGAACACCAGCGGCAACAGCGATTGCCATATCATTCTGCGTGGCGGTAAAGAGCCGAACTATAGCGCTCAGCACGTTGCCGAAGTGAAAGTGGGTCTGGCAAAAGCCGGTCTGCCGGCGCAAATCATGATCGACTTCAGCCACGCTAACTCCAGCAAGCAGTTTAAAAAGCAGATGGAAGTCGGCGCCGATGTGTGCCAGCAGATTGCCAGCGGTGAAAACGCGATTATGGGCGTGATGATTGAAAGCCACCTGGTGGAAGGCAATCAGAGCCTGGAAAGCGGCGAACCGCTGACCTACGGCAAGAGCGTGACCGACGCCTGCATCGGCTGGGAAGATACCGAGACCATCCTGCGCCAACTGGCAGATGCGGTTAAAGCGCGCCGCGGCTAGCCTGTACTTTGCCATTGTTGGCTGCGTTCGCGTTAGGCCTGCAATGGCTAAAAATAAAAAAGCGTGGGAAATCCCACGCTTTTTTTATGGCTGAAATTATTCAGTCGCTTATTACTTCGCTTTACCCTGGTTAGCGACAGCCGCGGCCTTCGCAGCGATTTCGTCAGCATTGCCCAGGTAGTAGTGTTTGATCGGCTTGAAGTTTTCATCGAACTCATACACCAGCGGTACGCCGGTCGGGATGTTCAGTTCAAGGATCTCGTCTTCGCCCATGTTGTCGAGGTATTTCACCAGCGCACGCAGGGAGTTACCGTGAGCGGCGATAATGACGCGCTCGCCGCTTTTCAGGCGCGGCAGAATGGTTTCGTTCCAGTAAGGTACGACGCGGTCGATGGTCAGCGCCAGGCTCTCGGTGGTCGGCAGTTCCGCATCGGTCAGCTTCGCGTAACGCGGATCGTGGCCCGGATAACGTTCGTCATCTTTGGTCAGTTCCGGCGGGGTGACGGCAAAGCCGCGACGCCACTGTTTAACCTGCTCGTCGCCATACTTCTCAGCGGTTTCGGCTTTGTTCAGGCCCTGCAGCGCGCCGTAGTGACGTTCGTTCAGTTTCCAGGATTTCTCAACCGGCAGCCAGGCCTGATCCAGTTCGTCCAGCACGTTCCACAGGGTGTGGATGGCACGTTTCAGCACGGAGGTATAAGCAAAATCAAAGCTGAAGCCTTCTTCCTTCAGCAGTTTACCCGCCGCTTTCGCTTCGCTAACGCCTTTTTCAGACAGGTCAACGTCGTACCAACCGGTGAAACGGTTTTCGTTGTTCCATTGGCTCTCGCCGTGACGAACTAGTACCAGCTTAGTTACAGCCATTCTCTTACTCCTCCTACACGCAACCCGACTACTGTGGTGTATGTGTTTATTGATTGATAACTATTCTCATTATATTGCCGTGATTTACCTCACGGCAATGCTTATCCCTAACCATAGCGAAAATAGTGACGCAGTGTAAGATGCTTGTAAAACACAGGTTAGCTTTTTGTCTTTTAGCGGTGCAAATTACAGCAAAAAGGCGAAAAAAAACCCTCCGCAGGGAGGGCTATGGCGTTATCCGGCGATAAACTGATATTCCGTCAGACTAACGTATTCGGCGCCGGGCCGTAATACGCAATCTGGCTGCGGCCAATGCGGATGATTGGGGGAGTCCGGCAGGAACTCGCTTTCCAGCGCCAGCCCTTGCCAGTCGCCGTAAGGTTGACTGCCGCGCGATGGCGTGCCGCCGAGATAGTTACCGGAATAAAACTGCAGCGCCGGGGCCGAGGTGTACACCGTCAGCTGTAGCTTTTCATCCTGCGACCAGACATGCGCCGCCGGCTGGCGGGCGTCGCCTTTGGCCTGCAGCAGAAAGGCGTGATCGTAACCTTTCACTTTTTGCTGGTCAGCATCGGCAAGAAACTCTCCAGCAAGCACCTTCGGCGCGCGGAAATCAAAGCTGGTGTACTCCACGTCGCGCAAATCGCCATACGGAATACCGTCGCTCTCCACCGGCAGATACTGGTCGGCCAGGATCTGCAGGCGGTGGTGGCGCACGTCGCCCTGCGCGCCGTCGAGGTTAAAATAGACATGGTTAGTCATATTGACCGGGCAGGGCTTATCAACGGTGGCGCGGTACTCAATGGCGATACGATTATCGTCAGTCAGGCGATAGCGCGCGGTTGCCTGAAGATGACCCGGGAAGCCCTGATCGCCATCGGCGGAGTCGAGCGCAAACAGCACCTGGCTGTCGTCGTGGCTGACAATTTGCCAGCGACGTTTGTCGAAGCCGTCCGGCCCGCCGTGGAGCTGGTGGCCGGCCTCGTTCGACGGGGTTAAGTTCACAACTTCGCCATCGAGCGTGAAGCGGCTGTTGGCGATACGGTTAGCGTAGCGGCCGACGGATGCGCCCAGAAATGCCGCCTGCTGGCGATATTGCTGCGGCGTGGCGCAGCCAAGCAACGCTTCGCGCAGGCTGCCATCGGCAAGAGGCACTTGCGCGGAAAGTAGCGTCGCGCCCCAGTCCATCACCGTTACGCTCATCCCGGCGTCATTACGCAGCGTTATCACGTTCCACGGCTGTCCGTCGGGCGCGAGTTCGCGAGTTGGCGTTAGCATTGGCCGGCTCCCTGGGATGGTTTGCAGACGTAAAACGTCTCTTTAATGCCGGTTTTCGCTTCATACTGAGCGGCTACCGCCTGCTGTACTTTTTCAACCAGTGCTTCCGGTATCAGGGCAACGATGCAGCCGCCAAAGCCGCCGCCGGTCATACGCACGCCGCCCTGGTCGCCGATAACCGCTTTGACAATCTCAACCAGCGTATCAATTTGCGGTACGGTGATTTCAAAATCATCGCGCATGGAGGCGTGAGACTCTGCCATCAGTTGGCCCATGCGCTGCAGGTCGCCGTTTGCCAGCGCGCTCGCCGCTTCGACGGTACGGGCGTTTTCGGTTAACACATGGCGCACGCGTTTTGCCACAATCGGGTCCAGCTCGTGGGCCACGGCATTAAATTGCGCAAGCTCAACGTCACGCAGAGCGGGCTGCTGGAAGAAACGCGCGCCGGTTTCACACTGTTCGCGGCGGGTGTTGTATTCGCTGCCGACCAGCGTGCGTTTAAAGTTGCTGTTGATAATCACCACCGCGACGCCTTTCGGCATTGACACCGCTTTGGTGCCAAGGGTGCGGCAGTCAATCAGCAGCGCATGATCTTTTTTACCCAGCGCCGAAATAAGCTGGTCCATAATGCCGCAATTACAGCCGACGAACTGGTTTTCCGCTTCCTGGCCGTTAAGGGCGATTTGCGCGCCGTCGAGCGGCAGATGATATAGCTGCTGGAACACGGTGCCGACGGCGACTTCCAGCGAAGCCGAGGAGCTTAAACCCGCGCCCTGCGGTACGTTGCCGCTGATGACCAGATCGGCGCCGCCGAAGTGGTTATTGCGCTTCTGCAGGTGTTTGACCACGCCGCGTACGTAGTTTGACCACTGTTGGGTATCGTGGCTAACGATAGGCGCATCGAGGGAAAACTCGTCGCGCTGGTTGTCATAATCGGCGGCAATGACCCGCACGATACGGTCGGAACGCGGCGCGCAGCTGACAACGGTTTGATAGTCAATGGCGCACGGCAGCACGAAACCATCGTTGTAATCGGTATGTTCGCCAATCAGGTTGACGCGGCCCGGCGCCTGAATGACGTGACTGGCAGGGTAGCCAAACTGTTCAGCAAACAGCGCCTGGGTGTTCTCTTTCAGACTCATTATTCAACTCCTGATTCACGAAAATGGATATCGCTAACGGCACGTAACTTTTCGGCGGCTTGCTCCGCCGTGAGATCGCGCTGGGTTTCGGCTAGCATTTCGTAGCCGACCATAAATTTGCGCACCGTGGCGGAGCGCAACAGCGGCGGGTAAAAGTGAGCGTGCAGCTGCCAGTGTTGATTATCTTCATTATTAAACGGCGCGCCGTGCCAGCCCATGGAGTAGGGGAAGGAGGTCTGGAACAGGTTGTCGTAACGGCTGGTCAGCTTTTTCAGCGCCAGCGCCAGGTCGTGGCGCTGGGCTGCGGTTAAATCGGTCAGACGCTGGATGTGCGTTTTTGGCAGCAGCAGCGTCTCAAATGGCCAGGCCGCCCAATACGGGACCACGGCCAGCCAGTGTTCGGTTTCTACAACGGTACGGCTGCCGTCGGCCAGTTCGCGTTGCACATAATCCACCAGCATCGGTGAACCCTGCTCAGCGAAATATTTCTTTTGCAGACGGTCTTCACGTTCCGCCTCATTGGGCAGGAAACTGTTGGCCCATACCTGGCCGTGAGGATGCGGGTTGGAGCAGCCCATCGCCGCGCCTTTATTTTCGAAGACCTGGACCCAGGGATAACTTTTCCCAAGGTCCGCGGTCTGCTCTTGCCACGTTTTAACCACGCCTTCCAGTGCTTCAATGCTCAGTTCCGGCAGCGTTTTGCTGTGGTCTGGCGAGAAGCAGATAACCCGACTGGTGCCGCGGGCGCTTTGGCAGCGCATCAGCGGATCGTCGCTCTCCGGAGCGTCCGGCGTATCGGTCATCAATGCGGCAAAGTCGTTGGTAAACACGTAGGTGCCGGTGTAATTCGGGTTAGTGTCGCCGGTGACGCGGGTATTGCCCGGGCACAAGAAACAATCCGCATCGTGCGCGGGCAACGTTTGTTTTGCCGGCGTCTCCTGCGCCCCTTGCCAGGGGCGCTTGGCGCGATGCGGTGAAACCAGAATCCACTGCCCGGTTAACGGGTTATAACGACGGTGCGGATGGTCGACGGGGTTAAATTGCGTCATGGTATTTCCTTAGAGCCTTACCTTTAGGCTATTAGTCCGGATAACCCTGCGGATGACGGGACTGCCAGTGCCAGGTGTCCTGCGCCATTTCGTCAAGGTTGCGCGTCACGCGCCAGTTCAGCTCGCGGTCGGCTTTGGCGGCATCAGCCCAGTAGGCCGGGAGATCGCCATCGCGGCGCGGCGCGAAGTGATAATTAATCGGTTTACCGCAGGCTTTGCTGAAGGCGTTGACCACGTCCAGCACGCTGCTGCCGACGCCTGCGCCGAGGTTGTAGATATGTACGCCAGCTTTGTTCGCCAGTTTTTCCATGGCGGCGACGTGACCGTCGGCGAGGTCCATCACGTGGATGTAGTCGCGCACGCCGGTGCCGTCTTCGGTCGGATAGTCGTTACCGAATACCGCCAGTGATTCGCGACGGCCAACGGCAACCTGCGCGATATACGGCATCAGGTTGTTTGGAATGCCCTGCGGATCTTCGCCCATATCGCCTGATGGATGCGCGCCGACCGGGTTGAAGTAGCGCAGCAGCGCGATGCTCCAGTCTGGCTGGGCTTTCTGCAGGTCGGCGAGGATCTGCTCAACCATCAGTTTGCTTTTACCATAGGGGCTTTGCGGGGTACCGGTCGGGAAGCTTTCAACATAAGGGATCTTCGGCTGGTCGCCGTAGACGGTCGCGGAGGAGCTGAAAATAAAGTTTTTAACGCCGGCTGCGCGCATAGCGGAAACTAACTTAAGTGTACCGGTGACGTTATTGTCGTAATATTCCAGCGGCTTGGCGACGGACTCGCCGACGGCTTTCAGGCCGGCAAAATGGATCACGGCTTCGATGGCGTGATCGTGCAGAATTTCCGTCATCAGCGCTTCATTTCGAATATCGCCTTCGACAAAGGTGGCTTTCTTGCCGCCGAGACGTTCAATGACCGGCAATACGCTGCGTTTACTGTTGCAGAGGTTGTCGAGAATAATCACATCATGTCCCTGCAGCAGCAGCTGTACGCAAGTATGACTTCCGATGTAACCGCTACCACCTGTGACCAGTACTTTCATGATTCGCTCCAATAGGCTTATCGTGTGAGAGGAAGATAGCATAACAAAGAAGGGAAAAGTGTGACACAGGCCAAAATGGTGGAATCGTTTACACTTGGTGTGACATTCAGGTTTATTTTAGTTAATTATTTATAAAACAGCATGTTGTATTAATTTCTGGTTATTTCTCTGAAAAAATACAGGGATCCGCAGACCCCTGTATAGCGCTATTCTGCCAGCGGACCGAGGCGGTAAGTGTAACCGTCTCCACTACGAATGAACTCCAGGCGGTGGGTAATGCAGTCAGGGGCATCTTCGGCATGATGCGATACAAACAGCAGCTGCGTGGCCCCTTCGCCAATTAAAACATCGACGAAACGACGTACCAGTTGACGATTCAGCGGATCCAGTCCCTGTAACGGTTCATCGAGTATCAGCAGGGTCGGGTGTTTGACCAGCGCGCGAACGATCAGCGCCAACCGCTGCTGCCCCCACGACAGACTATGGAACGGCGCGTCGGCGGTGCGTTTATCAATGCCGAGAATATCCAGCCAGCGCTGGACCAGCTTGTGCTGCTTATCAGAGACCGCCTGATAAATGCCTATCGAATCAAAGTAGCCGGAAAGGATCACGTTACGCACGTTAGTGCTGACGCGGTATTCCAGATGCAGGCTGCTGCTGACATAGCCAATATGTTTTTTGATATCCCAAATAGTCTCACCGCTACCGCGACGGCGGCCGAATAGCGTCAGGTCGTTGCTGTAACCCTGTGGATGGTCGCCGGTGATCAGGCTCAGCAATGTGGATTTGCCCGCGCCGTTGGGGCCGACAATCTGCCAGTGTTCTCCGGGGTTCACCGTCCAGCTTAGCTGGTTAATGATCGCTTTATCGTTATACGACACCGTGCCGTCGTTAAGGACGATAAGCGGAGCGTTCGCCGCTAAGTCGTGCCGGGCGGCGGGGGCATCCGGTTCTGGTAGCGTCATACCGGCAAGTTTTTCGCTATGCGCCAGTTGGGCAACCAGCGCCTGTTGTAATAACGCCTGTTTCTCGCCGGTTTCGCTCAGCGTGCAATCCGCCAGCACCCCGGCATATTCAATGAATTCCGGGATCTCATCGAAGCGGTTGAGTACCAGTACCAGGGTGATGCCTGCCTGATGCAGGCTGGCCAGCAGGTCGGCCAACTGTTGGCGCGAAGCGACGTCCAGGCCATCAAACGGCTCGTCGAGAATCAGCAGGTCTGGGTCGCTCATCAGCGCCTGGCAGAGGAGCGTTTTGCGGGTTTCGCCCGTCGACAGATATTTAAAGCGCCGCGTCAGCAGGTGGCTAATACCAAACTGCTCCGCCAGCCGGGTACAGCGTTCCGGGTCGCGTCTTTCATCTTCGATGATTTCCGCGGTGGTGCGACCGGTATCTTCTTCGCCGGGACTGAGCATATCGGTGTTGTTACGTTGCCACTCGTCGCTGACCAGTTTCTGCAGCTGTTCGAAGGAGAGGCGAGTGATACGCTGAAATGCGCTTTCGCGCTGCCCGTTTAACAGGGTCAGTTCACCGGCCAGCGCTCTGGCCAGCGCCGATTTACCGCTACCGTTACTGCCGACGAAAGCCCAGCTTTCGCCAGCGCGTAGCGTGAGGCGATCGATATGTAAGGTTTTTATATCGCTAAGGCGAAACGTACCTTGCGAAATTTGCAATGATGACATTGTGTATCCCACTTTTTGCAGCGTTGTGCTTCAGGGATACGTCTTCACGGCAATAAAGTCAATGCCATTAGCATAAGGTTGCCAGAATGATGCGATCGGCATTGAAGTAAGCGATCGCCTGCGCGCCTTCCTGCAAACCGTCGGTTTGCGCCGTTGACAGCGTGGCGCACAGGTTTTGCCCATCCGGCAACGCCATGATGACTTCGCACCGATCCGGCCCGCGTTCAATGTGGCTGATGCGCCCGGTAAGCTGGTTGTCTGCCTGCTGCGCCACGGCGTGGTCAAGCGTGATGCCGACCCACGGCGCTTTCAGCAACACCAGTACTTCCTGGCCTTCAGTGAGCCCGAGGCGGTCGGCGCTTTGAGCGGTAATGGCGACTTTAAAACGGGTCTGGCCGTCCGCCAGCAGCACGTCGACATGTTGCTGTACCTGGTGGTGGTCGCGACCGGTGATGGTGCCGAACCACTGGTTGCGGGCGCTGGTTTGTAACGAGAAGCGGGAAATCGCCGCCAGCAAGCTGTCGAGGGGCAGGGCGTCATCGTCGCTTAGTACGTCGAAGGCTTTTTGTTGAATCTGCGCCAACAGATCGTATAACTGAATCAACCGCTGTCCATAGCGGGTCAGCACCGCGCCGCCGCCGCCTTTACCGCCGGTGGCGCGGTCGACCAGCGACTGTTCGCTAAGCTGGTTCATTTCGTTGATCGCATCCCATGCGCTTTTATAGCTGATACCGGCATTCTTCGCCCCCTGGCTAATAGAACCGGTCAGGTCAATCTGCTTGAGTAAGGCGATCCGGCGGGGATCGGCGAACAGGCGCTGCTGAAGCTTAAGCGTAAGTAGGATTTCGGCCTGCATAATCAATTCCTGACGTAAAAAGCATATTGTGAACGATAGCGCCCATCTTGCAACAGGCATCTGCCGCGGCGGCGGCGAGGCACCGCACAAATGGGGCGTGTTTTTCCGGCTGAAATGGTTACAATGAAGTATTCGTACTATCTGGAGCCAACCATGTTAGAGCTGTTGAAAAGTCTGGTATTTGCTGTCGTCATGGTACCTGTGGTGATGGCGGTCATCCTCGGTCTGATTTACGGTCTCGGCGAAGTGTTCAACATTTTCTCCGGCGTCGGTCATAAAGACAGCAGCCAGCAAAATCACTGATTCCCCAACGCCCGGCTCGCCGGGCGTTTTCTTTTGTACCTATCCTGATTACCCCTAAATCGCGCTGGGAAATCCTGAGTATAGTCGTTATATTATTCGCTACATAACGAACACACAGGAGTTTCCAATGGCAGGTCAATGGTCGCGTTTTCTGACCGGAGCGGCTTTAACGCTCTGCGTTTCTGGTCATGCGCTGGCGCAGGACGGCAAAATTACCGTTTTTGCCGCGGCGTCGTTAACCAACGCTATGCAGGATATCGCCCAGGCGTATAAAAAAGAGCGTCATGTCGAGGTGGTTTCTTCCTTTGCCTCTTCCTCCACGCTGGCGCGCCAGATTGAAGCCGGCGCGCCTGCCGATCTATTTATTTCTGCGGATCAGAAATGGATGGACTATGCCGTAGACAAAAAATCAATCGATACGGCTTCCCGCACCACGCTGCTGGGCAATAGCCTGGTGGTGGTGGCGCCGAAAGCCAGCGATCGCGGCGATATCGCCATTAATGATAAAACCGACTGGGTCAGCCTGCTGCAAGGCGGGCGTCTGGCGGTCGGCGATCCGGATCACGTGCCGGCGGGGATCTACGCCAAAGAAGCGCTGCAGAAACTGGGGGCCTGGGAGACGTTGTCGCCGAAGCTCGCGCCGGCAGAAGACGTGCGCGGTGCGCTGGCGCTGGTGGAGCGCAACGAAGCGCCGCTGGGCATCGTCTACGGCTCTGATGCCGTCGCCAGCAAGGGGGTCAAAGTGGTGGGCACCTTCCCGGAGGATTCGCACAAAAAAGTCGAGTATCCGCTGGCTATCGTTGATGGGCATAAAAATGCTACCGTAACCGCGTTTTATGACTACCTCAAAGGCCCGGAAGCCTCGGCTATCTTTAAACGTTACGGATTCACCACACAGCAATGATTTTAAGCGATCCCGAATGGCAGGCGGTACTGCTGAGCCTGAAAGTTTCATCCCTGGCGGTGGTTTGCAGCTTACCTTTTGGGATCTTTTTCGCCTGGCTGCTGGTGCGCCGCCATTTTCCCGGCAAAGCGTTACTCGATAGCATTATACATTTACCGCTGGTGCTGCCGCCGGTGGTGGTTGGCTATCTGTTGCTGATTTCCATGGGGCGGCGCGGCTTTATCGGTAGTTGGTTATACGACTGGTTTGGTCTGACCTTCGCCTTCAGCTGGCGGGGGGCGGTGCTGGCGGCGGCGGTGATGTCATTTCCGCTGATGGTGCGGGCGATACGCCTCGCGCTTGAAGGGGTGGACGTGAAGCTTGAACAGGCGGCGCGCACCCTTGGGGCTAATCGCTGGCGGGTATTTTTCACCATCACGCTGCCGTTGACCCTGCCGGGCATTATTGTCGGTACGGTGCTGGCTTTCGCCCGTTCGCTGGGAGAGTTTGGCGCGACGATCACCTTTGTCTCAAACATTCCTGGCGAAACGCGCACCATTCCTTCCGCGATGTATACCCTGATTCAAACGCCCGGCAGCGAAGGCGCCGCCGCGCGGTTATGCATCATCTCTATTGTCCTGGCGCTGGTATCGCTGCTGGTGTCTGAATGGCTGGCGCGCCTTAGCCGTAAGCGGATGGGAAAATAACTATGCTGGAGCTCGATTTTAGCCAGACGTTGGGCAACCACTGCCTCGAAGTGCATGAAACCCTGCCCGCCAGCGGCATTACCGCTATTTTCGGCGTCTCGGGCGCGGGCAAAACCTCGCTGATTAATGCGATCAGCGGGCTGACGCAGCCGCAGCAGGGGCGCATTGTGCTCAATGGCCGGGTGCTCAATGACGCGCGACAGCGCATCTGTCTGGCGCCGGAGAAGCGGCGTATCGGCTATGTATTTCAGGACGCGCGGCTGTTTCCGCACTATAAAGTGCGCGGTAACCTGAAATATGGGATGGACAAAAGCATGGCCGCGCAATTTGACAAGCTGGTGGCGTTATTGGGCATTGAGCACCTGCTCGAACGGCTGCCCGGTAGTTTGTCCGGCGGGGAAAAACAGCGGGTGGCGATTGGCCGCGCCCTGTTGACCGCGCCGGAATTGCTGCTGCTGGATGAGCCGCTGGCCTCGCTGGATATTCTGCGCAAGCGCGAATTACTCCCCTATTTACAGCGGCTGGCGCGCGAGATCCATATCCCGATGCTGTATGTCAGCCACTCGCTGGATGAAATTCAGCACCTGGCCGATAACGTGCTGGTGCTGGAAGCGGGAAAAGTGAAGGCGTTTGGCGATCTCGAAACGGTGTGGAGCAGCAGCGTGATGCATCCGTGGCTGCCGCAGGAGCAGCAGAGCACGATTCTTAACGTCTCGGTGATCGCGCAGCATCCGCAATATGCAATGACTGCGCTGGCGCTGGGCGATCAGCAACTATGGGTTAATCAGCTGGCGCGGGAGCCGGGCGAAGCGGCGCGTGTTCGTATTCAGGCGTCGGATGTGTCGCTGGTGCTGGAGCATCCGCGACAGACCAGTATCCGTAATATCCTGCGCGCGCAGGTCGTTGGCTGCGTGGAAACCAACGGCCAGATCGAGGTACAGCTTACGGTCAGCGGCAAAACGCTATGGGCGCGAATTAGCCCATGGGCGCGGGATGACCTGGGCATCACCCCAGGTCAGTGGCTGTATGCGCAAATTAAGAGCGTATCGATCGCGGCCTGATTACAGCAGGTTACGATTGATAAAGTCGGCGATGCTGGTGGTTTCGTTTTCGCCGATCACCACGTTGGCCCGTGCTTTGACTTCCTCAACCGCGTTACCCATCGCCACGCCGGTCCCGGCGGCTTCCAGCATGCTGAGGTCGTTGTAGTTATCGCCAAAAGCGATGACGTCCTGCATGGATAATCCTTGCGCGGCGACCCACTGCGCCAGGCGTTTGCCTTTGCTGTTGCCGGCGCGGGCGATATCCACCTGATCGTGCCACGACCATTCGCATTCCAGGCCCAGCTTCTGGCCGACGGTCTGCGCGAAGGCCTGCAGTTTTGGGATATTTTCATCGGTGAGGGCGAATTTCCATACCGCTTGTACTTCACGCGCCGCCTGCGCCAGAGAATCCACCTGGGTGAAAACCGGGCGCTGTTCAACCGGCAGCGACTGCGCCCAGTTAGTGGTGCGGATCACATGGCCGGTCGGACGTTCATAAAGCATGGCGTCATCGACGTACATCAGACCGTGAATATCGTGTTCGGCGAGCAGGCTGGTGAGGCTGAGGGCCTTATCCACCGGCATCGGATCGGCTTCGAGAACCTTTTTTGCATGATAATCATACAAATGAATAGTATATAGTTCAAAGTAATTTGGTATGATGAAATTAGCGTAAGGAAGGATCAGTAGTATGAAAAAAATATTTCTATATCATAGGGTTAGTACAGAACAACAGGTCGAAGATGGTTCAGGGATGGCACGTCAGGCCGAGCTATTACAATCCTATATTGATCGTACTCGCATTGTTGAAAGCATGGATGATCCAGTACCTGTAGTACTGGAGGATGGCGGTTTAAGTGCTTTCAAAGGGCATAACTTTTTACATGGTCAGTTAGGGCGATGGATGGAAGAAGTACGGGCGGGTATGTGGGATGGTTCGATTCTTGTTGTAGAGAACATCGACCGCTTCAGCCGTCAGAATCCATTTAACGTAATGGGATATCTTCACGATCTAATTAACCATTCTGTAGCAATTCATGATGTTAATATGAATATGGTGATCAGTCGTGAAAATTCCGCAATGCTGCCTATGGTAATGATGCAAGCACAGAGGGCATATGATGAATCTAAGTTCAAAAGTAACCGTATCCGTGCTGGATGGGCTAAGAAGCGAGATAACGCATTTAACAACGGTACAATAGTTACAAACAAGCGTCCAAAGTGGATCGATATTGTAGATAATCAGTATGTTCTAAATGCTAAAGCCCGTATTGTCACTGAGATATTTAGACTCTATCAAACGGGTATTGGATGTCCAACCATTGCTAAAACATTGCGTGAAATGGGTGATGATTGGAGGTTTGATCGCATATGGACAGGCGAAGCAGTACATAAAATTTTGAGAAATCGCCGTGTAACAGGCGTGATTTTTATCAGTGAATTGATCCGTGATTACAACAGTACTGAAAATTCTATTGTACAGAAACGCTATGAAATGAATGTATACCCACCAGTAATAGGGGAAGATGAATTTAACTTAGTACAACAACTATTATCAAGCCGTAGGTCTGGTAAAGCTACAGGTGGAAAACGAATTACTAAAAAGCGTAATGATGATGGTAGCGTAGTTACTGATATTAATGGCTATCCAACTTACGATACTATTGATTGTGGAGAAATTACCAAATCTAATATCTTTAATGCCGTTTGCCGTTGTGCGAAATGTGGATCACCAATGTATCATAATATTGTAGTAAGCAAGCGTACTCCAGCTAAAGCTACTTCACCTGTTGAGCAGGAATATAGATACATTCGTTGCCTTAATGAGCGTGACGGATTGTGTGATAATAAATCACTACGTTATGATGTGATTGAACGTTTCATTATGGAGCATGTTAAAGGTTTAGACTTTAGTACAATTATTCAAGAAAATCGCATTAACCCTGAAGTTGAATTAGTACGTTTAAAACTTGAAGAAGAACGCGAACATATTCGCGAGTATGAACATGGTATAAAGCGTTTACGTAATTTAGGTAAGAAAGTACCTTTTGATGTACTTTTAGAACTTGAAGATGCACAGGAGCGACTTAAAGCACTTGAAGATAAGCAAGCTACTTTCGCTGATGTACACGTAGATCTTGATGTATTGAAGAATGTAGATCTTGATGCTCTCTATGATGTGACTAACATCGAATTACGTGGACGCGTTGAAAATGAATTATCGAAAGTACTGGAGAAGGTAGAATTACATAGGGATAGCAAAAACTATGTGATCACTTTTAAGTATCGGAGAGTAGATGTTTTGAAGCATGTACTAATGATAACGGCAAGTAAGACGCCAGTACTTGTATCTGGGGTATGTATTGAAACGCTAGGTGATACCGTAGCGTACTCAACGCCATCATTTGATATCATTGTTGGGGATGGTGGTGATCTCCGCTTCCAGCCTATTGACGATGAACCGCTTTCAATCATTGATTACAGCCTCTTGATGAATTATGTAGATGGTACTGAAGGTGCAGATGCGGTGGCAGCATGGATGAGGCACAATATGAACTTCTTATTCACTAAGTAAATCAGAACTCCTGTGAAGGATTTTTCCTTTTAACTGTTACCCCATTGCCAGGGAGTTGATGATTGATTCTGAAAGGCTATAGCCTCAAGAATGACCATGCGGGGGCATTCACAAAATGCAAACGTCTTACAAAGGCCAATAAATGGGCTTTTCAGGCATTACCTTGAATTTTCGTACTACTCAGAAAGTACAAAGATACTCGCGAAACCATCGAAGAGTGTATCAGTTAGGAAGTACAGAGATAGTACTAAAATCGATAAATGATTTACGGACTATTCAGTGAATTAATTGTCAAGAAAAAGTTGTAACTATTCCTTGATTGGGGCAGTTTTGCCGGTTAACATATAGCCAATCGAACATATACAGCAGCCGTAGGAGGTTAACCATGAGATGATTTTTAATTTAGAGGAGTGTTAATCATGACAAAAAAGAAAGAACCACATGAACTAAAACCACGTGGACGGAAAGAAAAGGTACATCAGAATAACGACCTTCGTAGTCACCTAGCAGGGGTTAAAAATCTAAATCAGCTAACCAGTACTGCCCAAAATGTTATCAAAAAACATATCAGGACTTTGACTGAATCAAAAGGTTCTAAAAAAGGCATGGTGACAAAGAATATACTTATACTATTAACCATGATGGGTGATATTAGCAAAGACAAAACTAAATCAATGCTAGATAGTAGTGAACTATTCGAAGGTAATAATTATTCTAAATCGAGGGTGAACGATTATAAGAAAGTACTAACTGGTGTATCAAAAGAGCTATGGGGGATGTTTAAAGATGGCACACCGATTCGCACCGATGACCCAAAAGGCGGAGAATATCTTACTGGTGAAGAATTGTACAAATTGACTCGCTTATTAGAGAGTAATCCAACGAAGAAAGAACTTTCGGATCTCATTAAAAAATATATCCATCCTAAATTAGTATGATAGTGGGGTACTAACTCAGGCTGCATCGTACTAATACGGGTTAATCAGAGATTGAAACGACTTAATTCAGGTCGTAGTAACCTAAAAAACACTTCTGTAGTATGTTTTTTGGCTCTTTTCGGTTGTTTTTTTGCACGATCCTGATTAAGTACCCCTTATATTAAAAATTATTAGATCTCGTAAATGCCTTACTTATATTAAGTCTCTAGAGAGCCTAACTTGCTTTGCTCGTTAGTCTCTTTAAGAACCAAAAATTAGATCGTAACGTTGCGTTTTTCTCGTAGTACTCGAAACAACGCAAGGCGTTACTACTCGCTTTGCTCAGACAGATAACTGTACTGACAAACCGACTTTATCAAAATGATTTGGGTCGGCCTACGGCCTAAAGTCTTCATGAGTACCTACGCGTCGCATTGCTCCTTGTTGGGGGTTTTCGGGCTGTTTAAGCCCTTACTGCAAAAGAACTTGATTGAGACAAGTCTACTCAATTACCTGCACTTCCAGTTACTGGAAAAGCACTATCAGTACTGACCAGAGCGAAGAAACCCCGATCCGATTAGTCACCCTTCATGATGGTGTTTCGGACAAAACGTACATGAAGCCCCTGAACCCGATTTTAACTAGAGGCAGTTATTCCCAATCAATAAGCAATCAAACGGCCTTAACGGTTTTCTGAGGGCGTTTAAACGGCAAGTCCAAACAGTACTCCAGGTGCTTTCGAAGTACTGACCAACGTCTGATCGTTTTTACCTATTGATTTGTCAGGTATTAATAGATTTTGATAGTTTTTATCGATCGAAATTGGATAATCGATCGTTTTTATCGATCGATGTGTTGTGAAGTGATATTCTGATTACCTTTGATACACAACCTTTGAGGGATTTTATGGCCGGGCTTGTCGTTTTCATCATTTGTGTGATCCTTGCAGTACTTACTTTCAGGAAAGTGTCACACCATTTCAGAAATAAAGGTCGGGGAAAGTTTCGTACTTCGATTGCAGCGTTAGTCATCAGCTTTATTGTTTTTGTTGTCTCAATAGGAATTGGTTCCGGTGTCGTTTCACAAGATATAAGCACTGATATTAATGCTAAGGCTTCAACGACTAGCAGTACGGAAACGAAAAAAGCCGATGTTTATAAATGCGATAAATTTGATGCGATAACCCAAACTCGACAAGGAACAAAAAATAATTCTGGTTACTATTCAGATAAAAGTATTTTAGTTGAATATACTATCTCAGATGACAAGTTGATCAGTCGAATGCCAATTCCTGGTGATAAAGACAGTACTGATACTGCTAAATTCAATGAAACCGCAGAAGATGGATCACGAAAGTATGGGAATTCATCAAGTAACTATTTTGTATCGGTGCTTAATGATAGTACCATAAAAGTAATTTTCGTTGATTTTAACCATAATGGAACAATTACACAGATTTGCTCGAAATAGTAATCTTGTATCAGGGGGAAGAAATGATGATAAGAATATTGTCAGTACTCTTAACGACGATCCCATTAACTGCAATTGCGACTACGATTCCCGATGGGAAACCAGAAAAGCCCTTTGTTATTGGTAATGAAGTTATTTGTCTGAAAGAAATCCAGAAGCAAATCACCCCTTATCTCAAATCTTTTGAAGAAGAAAGCGGGGTTAAGTACAAGTACAATGTTAAATCTGGTTTATCGTACAAAGATACTGTAGGGCTGCGGTTACAGATCAATCGTGTGGATTCGGGGTTGGATATGCGTGTTGCGGATCTTGATTATTACTGGTTACATGAACGTGGAAGCATGTGCCAACCAACGTACATGGTACTTGATCGTTCTCAATGAATACTGTCTTTAACAAGCTTTAACAAGGTCGCGAAAGCGGCCTTCATCTTTACCAGAATGAAGGTGTGTCTGTCTTTAAAAATAATTAAAATCAATAGTTTATGAAGTTTTTCTGCATGGCATTTTCACCTTAACCTTACATTTTTTAAAGGAATGTTGTAGGCTACATAAAATTTATCATTGAGAATGAAAATGAGCAGCCAACTTATTGAAAAAATCAAAGATGAATGTTTGCGTATCGAAGAGGATGCTCTTTATTCTTCTAAATCTCATTATAATGCATCTTCCCCTTGGGAAAAATGTAATTTATTCATAGGAGTACCTATAGCAATATTATCTGCTATAGCTGGTCTTAGTGCTTTGAAGAACATGACAAATATTACTATATTAATATCCTTTGTACTTACATGCTTAACAGCAATTAATACTGCTTTGAATCCAAGTAAGCGTGCTGGTCATCATAAATCAGCGGCTGGAGAATATAATAACCTTAAAAATGATGTTCGTCTTTTTCGTGAGATTGAGCTAATTGAAGTAACTTTGTCTGAAAATGATTTAAAGGAAAAAATAAAGGTTTTTTCTGATCGAAGGAATCAACTAAACATTAGCTCTCCTACGATCCCACGATGGGCATACGAAAAAACGCAATCAGATGTCAATAATGGTTTTTCTCAATACGCTATCGACAAGGAAAAGAAATGAGCGTTCAATCCTATTTGGATACTATATCCAAAAATGCTATCTTGAAGGATAGTACTATAACAACTTCGATTAGCACATTGCAAAGAAGACTTGGATACTATTTTGATAATAGTGTTGTTATAAGCCATTTTGCGTTTGGTTCTAATACCTGTTATACAATGTTGCCGAGAAAATATGATCCGCAATCTGATGTGGATTATATGGTTGTATTCAATAATACGGGGCATCAACCGCAGACGTATTTAAATCGCCTCAAGAATTTTGTTGAATGCTATTATTCTTCTTCTGAAAGAAAGCAAAGTCACCCAACAATTAAACTTAACCTCCATCATATTACTTTTGAGTTGGTTCCTGCTGTTTATAATACAATTTATGGATATCAAATCCCTGCACCAGCAAATAATTTCGAAACATGGATTAGTACAAACCCCAATGATTTTAATAGTAAACTAACTGATAAAAACAGAAGTAATTACTCTTTGATAAAACCATTGATACGGATACTAAAGTATTGGAATGCTAACGCTGGTTATGTTTTTGAGTCATATGAACTTGAGCAAAATATTGTAAATATGAATTTTCTTTTTTGTTATAATATCAAAGATTATTTTTATCATGCAGTTGGGCAACTAAATTGTTCTTACTGGTCTCCCCAGTGGAAACAAAATGCTATAACTAAATTAAAAAATACAGTAATGTCAGTTAAGGCGTATGAAAGCGGTGGAATGCCCTATTCTGCGGAGGCGGAAATAAAAAAAGTTCTTCCTGATATTTAATTTTGCAAGTTTTATATAGAGCACAAGCGTTTCCCTTGTGCTTTATGATTTTTTAGATTTAGTATGATTAGTACTGGTTTTTCTATAGAACGTACTTATTTCTGAGGATAACTTGCTGAAGTGAACGTATCTGTCATCAGCATCATTTGATTCCCTTTCAGTGGTGTGAAGGGAAATGCTACATAGTCCAAATTTCCTTGAGTCATATTAAAATATAATTTTTTGTCATCAACTGTTAATCTTGACGCATGTGCAGGATATGTTCCTTCATTTTTAAATGTAATTAAAAAAGCTATGGGAAAGAAGTGCATACAACTACAATGACAAAGATGACCATCGTTAAAAAACGAAGTTTGCTGAGCCGTTATCTGTGTTCTGTTAGGATAAAACCAATAATAGAAATCATGAGTATCTTCTATCTTCTTATTTTCTCCTAAAACAAATTTTCTTAGTGGTGTGTAATATTCACTATCAATGAGACCTTTTTTGCATACTTCTACGGATGTTGCTGCGAGCAAATGCCCCACCATTGCACGCAAAAAAGGTATTGCCTTGAAAGGCGTTGAAATAATGTTACCGTAAAAATGAGCACCAGCTAAATATTGCCTAATTAGATTTATAAAGTTCTCGATAGGAACCTTGATATCATGATCCAAACTCCCGAGTATATTGCCATTACAATTCTTGCATATGGTTTTAAATGTCGCTCCGGAGTGGGCATTTATAGGTTTTATTTCATCAGAGGAATAATGCTCAGACACTGTTTTTTGGAACATTGGTTGAATCGTCGTTGCACAACGAGGTGGCACATGATCCTTACTCAATGGACCATATGAACCGCAAATGACACAATGCCCCTCACTAATTCTTGCATGTCTCAAACGTTCGGAAATTTTACCCATAAGAAACCTCGGAATAGCAATCTTAACTGATTTTATCGCAAATGGATAATCTATGCATTTCTATTTTAATCTCCTTTACGACCTTCGTGTTTAAGAATGCGGCTAAGGTACTGGCCTTTAGTTCACAAAATAATCAAATCCCTGCTCACCCGATTTTTGATAAAAAACATTAAGTAATCTTTTACTCAGGAAAAAGTACGGTCAGTATTTTTCTGCACGATTTAAAATCTCGTTCACCTGATCAGCTTCAACCTCGCCGACTAAATGCCATGTGCTCAGATCTCAGTACCGCACTTTTCACTAACCCTAGATTAACTAAAAAACGAATGATCAAAAATCACTTTTGGATACAGAGGCATTTGTACTCACTTCCGTGAATAATGCTATGCCTCGCATTCAGTTTTATGAATATGAACCGCTAGGTATTGTAGGTTATGTAATATTGCTTACATCGAATCTATTGAATATAAATATATTGTTTCAGTATGGGGGCGGCATAGTAAAAAATTTTGTTCATGGGTATATCAGAATAAACTAGAAAATGTAGCACTGGGTGATTTGATACTGATGATGTATAATGGCTTTATTAATATGCTTGAGGTGGATTTTAATGACATCGATTATATGTTGGTTGAATACTGATGAAGATGAGTTTTTTCCTGGGATTTGGGCTGTTTCAGATTCACTTGTGTGTAGTGGTGCAGAACCAATTACTGACGCGTTACCTAAATTATTTCCTTTACCTGTCAACTTGTATGATATTAGCGACAGTATCCTCAAGCAAAATCCCAATAACTTGTTGAATATAGGATACGGCTTTGCTGGAAGTACTTTAATTGGGACAGCCGTAAAAGATATTTTAACAATGTGCTTAGATAATCTTTCAGAAATATCACATATTCGCAATGGTGAAGAAGTAGAACTATCAATAGATAAACGGATGCCCAGTATTGAAGATATAGCATTCCTTACTGGAAGAATTGCTAAAAAATATATAATGAGCATGGGTTATTATCATCCCAAAAATGCAAAGTGTGAAATTGTACTTTTTGGTTATTGTGAAAAAAACAAAGCATGCAAAATATTCGTGATTAGAAATACTCCTAATCACCCAGATAATATTATAGTTGATGAGAAAAACTTAGAGGAGTCTCCTTATGTTATTTTAGGGGATAAAAAGAATGAGGTTTTAGATATGATAAAAACAAAAAATGAATTGTGTCTATCAACTCGATACCAGACAGGAAGAGGTCCGATAATCGCACTCCAGCAAATAATCAAAAATGAACTGTCAACAACAATTGGAGGGCACTTACAAATATGCATCGCATCGCGTTTGAAATCTTTAACTATGTACACCTCAGTTTTATCAGAAGAAGGTTACTTTCCATTTCTCGGTTTTTCTCACGAAGAGATCGGTCTTCTTGGCGGGTTTTCCATAAACAAAGGGATTGGTTTGAAAGTATTTGACGATTTATTGGATTAAGTAAATTCAGTGTGATTTTTTTTATTTTGTGTCATTCGCGATAGATCTCTTTTGGGTACTCCCTAACGATACTCCTCTTTTGCGTCTCACTTAGTATCATTTAGATATTGAATGAAATTAAATGATACTGTATCATTAGGTTAATTTAAATGATACAAATCGGTAGTGAGGGCAGAAAAATGATTTTTGGTTATGCGAGAGTCTCAACGAAGGATCAGAATCTTGAGCGTCAGTTGGCAGTACTTGAACCTGTTTGTGACAAAATCATCACTGAGAAAGAATCAGGCAAATCCACCAGCGAAAGACCTGAATTGTTGAACCTGCTTTCACATCTTCGCGAAGGTGACACGCTCGTTACTCACTCCATTGATCGCCTCGCACGTAATACCCGCGATTTGTTGGAGATGATTGATAATCTCGTTGATCGCGGGATTACTGTTCAATTCCTCGCAAACTCGATGAGCTTCGACAACTCCCCACAATCACGCCTGATCCTAACCATGATGGGGGCTGTTGCTGAGTTTGAGCGAGGTATGATCGCATCACGCCGCAATGAGGGGATTGCGATTGCTAAAGAGGCGAAGAAGTACAAGGGTAAGCAAAAGAACAAGGAATTACACAGTAAAATCATTGACATGCTTCAAGCCGGGAAGAACACACCAGACGAGATCGCAAAGCTGTGCGATTGTGGCAGGGCTACAGTGTTTCGCGTGAAGAAAGAAATGCTTGCCAGTACTGGCATTACTGAGGGCTGATATAGCGGAAGGGGGTAGGGAAAGGAGGGCGACAGTTTAGTGCTGTCAGAATCCTTTCGATATCTATCATATATTAAACAAAATAAGATACTGCTAGTAGAAACTTGTAAGGGGTTTATATGGCGGTAGGGTTTATGGTGGGTTTAACATTCATCATTCTATGGAATTATGTGATCGCTCCTATACTTGCCCAAAGGGTACAGTACTTCCCATTGTTCCTTTAGATGATGAGGTATTGATGGTTATCTACTACTGATAGGTAGTGGTTTTTAATGTTATCACCACATGTAGTATGCGAGTTCATTAAATAGTCATAAACATTATTGATTAAGTGGTTTTCGCGGTGTATATTTACTCAGTGCTGTTCATTTAACCAGTCTCTTCATCATAGGGAGAAGTTGATGTCCGATAAAACTGAGTATTTTTCTAAGTTTTTCGAAATTGAGAAGAGAGAATCATTCTCACCTAATCAAGAGATCAGTCCTGATAATTTTAAAGAGTTGGTTGGCTACTATGAGCTTGATGAGAATGTTTCTTGTCAAGTGAAGACCAAAAGAGGGTTTTGTCGAAAGAATCATATGATCGGCTGGTTGGGCGTAACCGTCGATGGCGTAGAGGCTCTCATTGGTGGGCATTGTGCACAAACATACTTCAAAGCGGATTCTAGATTTACTTTAGAAACTAAGCGTATCAAAACAGAATTAGATCGTAGAGAATACGTCACTGAATTGAAGGTATATAAAGATAACTCTGATACAGTTTCAAGAGAACTTTCTGATTTAAGAATCAATCTTATTTCTGTTAGAAAAATAATTGATGTTATTTATAAAACTATGCCAGATTGTGTATTACGTTTTCTGCAATCAGCACAACGCACTAATAATTGGGTAATTAATGTTGATGTTCTTTACCCTGCAAAGAATGAAGATCAAAAGCCAACATGGCATGTACACACATTGCAATCACTTAAATCAGTTAGTACTACTTTAGAAGTTATCAGTTTGATTACTAGGGTTAAACATTTAATTAAAACTTTTGATTTGTTTCTTGAAAGTGATCTCTCTGAAATGCCAACTCCTAAATTAAAGTATTATGTCAATGAGTTACGTGAAAAGAAAAATTACGAACAGCTATATGCTAAATTTATCACTGAAACTAAGAAATTCATAGAACCTAAAAACCTAGACCTACTTCTGTTTATTTGTGATGACTATGAAGATAAGTTTTTAACTGTTAGATCGATTTTTGGAATAACTGGTTCTAAAGTTAGTTCAGATGCGTATATCAATCTCCGAATTAAAAGGATTGAAGATAGGGTTAGCAAACAATTTAATAATTATCCTGTTCGGTCAAATACAAATGCTATTAAATATAAAAACAATTCATTAGGTTGATAGCTATAAGTTTATAGTAATAAAAGCCCGCATATGGAATGCGGACTTTTTTATTGCTAAATTGTAAATTACGGAATACATTGCACCGTTTCATTATTAAAGTAGCAATTTAATATTTCAGCAATGCTAGATTCAGTATTAGTACCAATCACAACATTTGCACATGCTTTAACCTCGTCAGAGGCATTACCCATAGCTACACCTAATCCCGCACTTTGTAGCATACTCACATCATTAAAGTTATCTCCAAAAGCGATCACTTCCTTCATTGATAAACCCTGTGACTCAACCCACTGTGTAAGGCGTTTACCTTTACTATTGCCTGTTTGGGCGATATCAACTTGATCATGCCATGACCATTCACAGGTAAGGCCGATCTCCCTCTCAATCACTTGAGTAAAGTTTTTCAACTTATCGATATCACTATCAGTTAGGGCGAACTTCCAGATCTTATCTACGTCACGAGCAGTAGCCCCTAAAGAATCAACGTGTTTGAACACCGGGCGTTGATGTTCAGGTAACGTTCTAGCCCATGTTTCAGTACGTGTAATATGTCCAGTTACTTCACTGTAAAACATCGCATCGTCTGCGTACATTAAGCCATGAACATTATGAGTATCTAGTAGCGTTACAAGTTGCGTAGCCTGATCTGGAAGTAGAGGATCAGAGGTAAGTACTCGTTTTCCTATGTAATCGTAAAGCAATGCCCCGTTACAGCATATTGCGGGTGTATCTAGCTCTAACGCCTGATAGAAAGGATGGATTGCTACATGATGTCGTCCGGTCACGATTACTACCTTTGCACCAGACTTACGGGCATTCTGAAGGGCCAGTAAGGATTCAGGGAGTATTTTTTTTTGTGGGGTAAGTAGCGTGCCATCGAGATCAAGGGCAATAACTTTAAAGGTCATTTCATGTACACATATGAAGTTGATAGATAAAACGATAGTACACCTAATGGGCTATAGGTCAAAAAAGCAGAATGGCAGGTAAAGACTGTGTAAAGTAGTGGGCCAGTCTGCGATTCTAGACGCTCTAAAAGCATCATATGGCGACTTTACATAACAGATTGTAGAAGAGGACTTGATCCGCAACGCCCTAGAGCGGCTTCTATGAGGTTGTGCAATGTGGATTTGATGAAATGATTTGTTCAGTTAAATCAATTGCTTGTGTGTTTTAGGTGTTTTTTGTACAATGTTGCCACTACTCAAATAGGTACCATTACAACAAATTGCAGGTGTATCGAGAGCCAGTGCCTGATAAAAAGGATGGATAGCGACGTGATGTCGGCCGGTTACGACGATCACCTGATATCCAGCCTCCCGGGCGCGAGCCAGCGCATCGAGCGACGCCGGAAGAATCGTTTTTTTCGAGGTCAGTAGGGTGCCGTCTAAATCGAGGGCGATCACGCGTGAGGTCATGTGTTGGTTCCGGTAAATGGTGAAAAAGGGTCTGCCATGATGGTACACGGCTTCGTCTCAGGGGCAAATTTTTCAGCATCTACCGTTAAAAGCGTCTATACCATTCATCGTTGCGCCGCGCGCCGGATGAAATGTATAACGATGTCCACGAGCAGTTTCACGAGCAGTGAGGAAAGGAGTAGTCATGAAACAAACCGTATATACCGCCAGCCCGGAGAGCCATCAGATTCACGTCTGGAGCCTCAATGCTGAGGGAAATCTGACATTGGTTCAGGTTGTTGATGCCCCGGGCCAGGTGCAGCCGATGGTGGTAAGCCCGAACAAAGAGTATCTCTATGTCGGCGTGCGTCCGGAGTTTCGCGTCCTGGCTTACCGCATTGCGCCAGATAATGGCGCGCTGACTTTCGCCGGCGAAGCCGCGCTGCCGGGTAGCCCGACGCATATCTCCACCGACCATCAGGGCCGTTTTGTTTTCAGCGCTTCCTACAATCAGGGCTGCGTGAGCGTGACGCCATTGATTGACGGCCTGCCGGGCGAAACGGTCACCGTCGTCGAGGGGCTGGAGGGCTGCCACTCGGCCAATATTTCACCGGACAACCGCACGCTATGGGTACCGGCGCTGAAGCAGGATCGTATTTGCCTGTTTAATCTGAGCGATGACGGCTATCTGGCCGCGCAGGAGCCGGCGGAAGTTACTACCGTGGAAGGCGCCGGTCCGCGGCATATGGTGTTCCATCCGAACCAGCAGTATGGCTACTGCGTGAACGAGCTGAACAGCTCCGTTGACGTGTGGGAGCTTAAAGATCCGCACGGGAAAATTGAGTGCGTACAGACGCTGGATATGATGCCGCCAGATTTTACCGGCGTGCGTTGGGCTGCGGATATCCATATTACGCCGGATGGCCGTCATCTTTATGCCTGCGATCGTACCGCCAGCATTATCACCATCTTTAGCGTTTCTGAAGACGGTAGCGTACTGTCTATTGAAGGCTACCAGCCGACCGAAGCGCAGCCGCGCGGCTTTAATCTCGATCACAGCGGTAAGTATCTGATTGCCGCCGGGCAGAAATCGCATCATATCGCGGTTTATGAAATTGCCGGCGAGCAGGGGCTGTTAAAAGAGAAAGGGCGTTATGCCGTTGGTCAGGGCCCTATGTGGGTAGTGGTTAACGCGCATTAATTTGCTATTGATAGAAAAAAACCTCGCGGCGGCGAGGTTTTTTTATTCGGACTGACAGCTTTAAATATCATCCATCGTATAGCCGACGACAATTTCCAGCGTCTTGCGAATCACATCCGCGGTAACCACGTTATCGGTGGTTTCCAGCGCATTGATCAACCATAAAATAAGCGCCTTATTGCTCAGATGCCCATCTGAGTTGAGGATACTGTCGATTGCCAGCGACATTACCGCAGATTCATCGACTAATTTATCTCCGGCGCTGCGGAAATATTCTGAGAGCGCTGTATCCTGCAGTCCTGCGTAAATATCTGATTGCTGATGCATAGTCTGTCTCATCATATTCTCACTTGTTTATTAAACTTGTTCGGGGATCAGTGTATTTTTTTGCCCGTCGGTTCGACGTTACTATCCACAACAACGGCTCTGTTTTCCCACTGGCCGTTAATCTTTTTAATGACCGGCGCGTGATTGCCGCGCGTCGTGAGTCTGATGCTAATTTCATCGATAACGGCAATAATTGCATTCCTTCGCTGGCGGTTCGTTTCCGCTGCCTGCATTAACCGAAGTTTGACAAGCAGCGTCGGAATATTAATTGGCCGGTTTGTTTTAAGAAGAGATAAAACTGCCTCGCCAATAATCTCATCGCTAACCCGATCTGATTGACTGCTTTTCATCATCGTCCCTCTGCATGCCTGGTTGTTCCTGTAGGCCAGGTCAGGTGCAGGCCGACAGTCAGCGTTTACTCCTGACGCTCAAACAGCAGGCCAATCAACGTTTGATAATGATTTTCTTCTTCCGGGGCTCGTGCGACGTCAAGACGGCTCAGTAACTTGGTGCAAAGCGCTTTGCGGTTTAAATGCCGCCCTTCGGTGAGAATGTCCATCACGATTTCGCCCAGCGTCTCCTGCTGAGAAGGTAACGATGCTTTGTTGAAATACTGGGCTATCGCGTTCGCTGTATCTGGAATGTAACCATTCTGCTGCATATGCGCTCCTTTAATTTCACTCATCTGTTAACTGTGAGTAAACTTATACAATAATTTCTAACTTGTACATAGTGTATTGCGCAATAAATCGTGCCTAGAGTATAGTTGATTGAAAATTATTGATAAATTTGTTGTTTTTTTATTTTGTGTAAAATTGCAATGAGGGTTTTAAGCGTGACGGATTGTACAAGATTATGCGGCATGGCGGCGTTGTGTGTTCAATTTTTGTTAATATAAATACTTGTTTCGCAAGACGTATCGAACAGTAACTGCTACTGTGAATGCTTATACCTCTCATCTGGAACCGCTATGCTCACCACCATCATTTATCGCAGCCATATCTGCGACGATGTCTCATTCAAATCGCTCGAGTCGATGGTTGCTGCGGCTAACGAGAGAAATGGTCAGGCGGATGTCACCGGTATTTTACTTTTTAACGGTACGCATTTTTTCCAACTCATTGAGGGACCGGAAGAAAACGTACAGCAAATCTATCGACATATTTGCGCCGACCCGCGTCATTACAATCTGGTGGAGCTTTTGTGCGATTACGCGCCGGCTCGCCGCTTTGGTAAGGTCGGCATGGAGCTGTTTGATTTAAGGGAACACGATCGCGACGCGGTACTACAGAACGTGCTGGATAAGGGGACGACAAAATATCAGCTGACTTACGACGACCGGGCGCTGCATTTTTTCCGTACCTTTGTCGAAGCGACGGAAAAAGAGAACTATTATGAAATTCCGGCAGCTGATAGCTGGGATTTTACTGCTGATGAGAGCACGTTTTATCCGGCCGCACCCTGTATCGACGGCGCTGAATCATGCTGTTTTGCTTTTCAGCCGGTGGTTGACCCCTTTGCCTGCGAAATAATCTCCTGGGAAGCGCTGCTGCGTACCGTTGACGGAGAACCGCCCGCAGCCTATTTTGCCGGTTTGTCAGGCGATGAGATTTACGTCGCGGATCTGCAAAGTAAACGGGTTGCGCTGGCCATTGCCGGTAAGTTAGGCCTGCGTGAACGTACGCTGACCATCAATCTACTGCCGATGACGCTGGTGAAAGTGGCGGATGCGGTGCCATTCCTGCTAACGGAAATTCAGCGCAACGATTTGATTCCGGAACAAATTATTGTTGAATTCACCGAGCGTGAAGTGATTTCGCGAATGGATGAGTTTACCGATGCCGTACGCAAATTGAAGGGGGCGGGAATACGCGTCGCTATCGATCACTTTGGTGCCGGTTTTGCCGGGCTATCGCTGCTGGCGCAATATCAACCGGATCGAATTAAAATTGACCAACAGCTGATCCGCAACATCCATCGTGACGGGCCGCGTCAGGCTATCGTGCAGGCGATTATTAAATGCTGTCACTCGCTGGAAATTGCCGTATCGGTGGTTGGCGTTGAGCAGGCGGAGGAGTGGATGTGGCTGGAGGCGGCGGGTATTTCTCATTTCCAGGGAAATCTGTTTGCCAGCCCGCGACTGGGTGGTCTGCCGGCTATCGCCTGGCCGGGGAAAATATGATCCCTCCTGGGATAGCGTAAACATACTTTCATCCTTTTTCCCGCACGCTGTGAGCTGCAACCTGATATCTTTATCTGTACAAGAAAAGAGAGTTGTACAGTATGCCTAAATTCGTTAGTTTAGGCGCTAAAGTATCAGGTTGAGATAAGGCGGCTTATGGCTTTTTACAGTATCGGTGAAGTAGCCGAGCGTTGCGGAATCAATCCGGTCACCCTTCGAGCCTGGCAGCGGCGTTACGGTTTGCTGAAACCGCAGCGTAGCGAAGGCGGGCACCGTCAGTTTGATGAAGAAGATATTCAGCGAATCGAAGAAATTAAGCGCTGGATAGAACGTGGCGTTTCAGTGGGCAAGGTGAAAGCGCTGCTGGAAGGCCAGCTACCTGCCGCCCGTGACGAATCCGCACAGTTGCAGGAAGAGATGATGAGTATCCTGCGCTATATGCAGCCGGCCAAAATCCGCGCCAAAATCACCGCATTAAGTCATCAGCATCCCGTCGACACCCTGCTTGATAGCCTGTTCGCGCCGGTGCGCCAGCGGCTAAAACTCGATCAAAACACCTCGATGGTCATCAGCAGCATGTTGGATGGCATATTGATTGATTGCGTGGCGCTGTTTTTAGCGGAATCGCGTAAAAAAAATGGCAAGGAGACGCTGCTGGTGGGGTGGGGGAATGAAGACCGCACCGGCCTATGGCTGGAAGCCTGGCGTCTTTCGCAACGCGGTTGGCATGTTAACGTGCTGGCGGAACCGTTAGAATCTCCCCGCCCGGAGCTGTTTCCTGGACAACATATTTTCGTCTGGACCGGGCGCCCCGCCTCGCCGCTGCAACTGGAGCTGCTGGGCCACTGGCAGGAACAGGGCTTTAGTATTCACTTCCACGGTAACGAATAAAAAAACCTGCCTTGCAAGTGAGGCAGGTTGCTGTTTGCTTACGTCGCGCGTGCTCACAGATGGATTTGACTCCAGGACTTAAATGTTTCGCTACGGCTGATATTAAAGAAATCGGTCCTGCCGCTGCAGCCCAGTTTTTTTATCAGATTCAAACGGATTTGATAAATTGTCTTAATATGCAAGTTTAGCGAGCGACCAATACTGGCAATGGCTTCGCCATTACTGATGAGCTGAATGACCTTCTTTTCTCGCTCGGTAAACTGTATCAGTTCGCCAGGAGAAGTATGCGATTTATAATAACGGGTCGGTTGATTGAGAAATGTTTTTAATTCAGCAGGGGTCGATCTGGCGGGGATGCGTAACATTGGCAGTTCGCTAAGGAAATTAAGATCGTTGCCTTCGGTTAATAAAATAAAAATCGTTTCCCGACGATTATATTTGTGTTGCAACACCGAGAAATAGCTATCGCTGGTGAAGAAAACATGCTTTTTGCGAAAGCAACTTTCTGGCAGCGTGCGCAGAATAAGGCTGATACCACTCATCAGAAAGTGGTTGTCAATCCACAGGTCATAGCGTTCGGAACAAATGTGCGTGTGTTTACTGAACATTTTGGTCTCCACGAAGCGGATGGACGAATTAATGACGAATACCACAGCGCAGAATATCCAGCGCCTGTAAATAGATATCAGCAAGTATTTCATTACTTTCTATTTGTAACCGTTGATTAATCTCACTAATTAATTGAAGATCGTCAACGGTTTTATTTTCCTGTAATAAGCTATTTTCTATGTTTTTCAGCAATGCGCAGTTAGCTATAAACTGCACAGGGATCGTATTTTTGATATGCATAAGCCTGAATCTCCCACGCGATAAATAAAAGCCGCTGGCGTAAACGATTTGCACATCGTTTACGCCAAAACATTGCGGACAGGCAACGGTAAAACAGGAACCACCTCAAAATAACCGCGGCGTTGGCGCAGACTGCTGACCCGAGCGCGCGCGTAAAATCGAGCTACCCGTCAACTATAGACGCTCAGAGGAAAGTTGTACAAATTTCTATGGAATAATTTGTACAAATTAGCGGTTAGTGAATGTGTTTTTAATTATGTTATTGATATATATGTTTTTTATTCTCATGTTTCTTGTACAGACAAGGCGGTAAATCTCTCTGAAAAACGACGAATGCTCTCTGCGCGGGGTTATACTTGTCTGCCAGGAAAGAGAAAAAGGAGGATATGCGATGAAACTATGGCCAATTCTGACCGGGGTTGCGGTATCGCTGGCGTTGGTCGCCTGTAAAACCCCAACGCCACCTCAAGGGGTAAAACCGATAAACCATTTTGACGCCAGCCGTTATCTGGGGCGCTGGTATGAAGTCGCGCGTCTGGAAAACCGTTTTGAACGAGGTCTGGAGCAGGTGACGGCAACCTACAGTATGCGTGACGACGGCGGCATTCGCGTACTCAATCGAGGATTTGACCCGCGCAACAAACGCTGGCGCGAGAGCGAGGGCAAAGCCTATTTTACCGGCGCTTCCACCACGGCAGCGCTGAAAGTCTCTTTCTTCGGCCCCTTCTATGGCGGGTATAACGTGATCGCGCTCGACGAGGATTATCAATACGCGCTGGTAAGCGGTCCAAACCGCGACTATTTATGGCTGCTTTCGCGCGCCCCTGATATTCCGTCCCACATTCGACAGCAGTACCTTGCCCTGGCCGCTGAGCTCGGTTTTGCGGTTAACAAACTGGTGTGGGTGCCGCAGGCGAAGGCTTAAACTATCGCCTGCCGCAGGGTGTGCGCCGCATCGTTGAGCACGGGCGCCGGCATACGGCCGATCAGCGCAAACTGGTAGCCGCCGTGGCGCCACCAGCGCAGGTTCATGCCCTGACGCTGCTCATTTTGCGGCGGTGAGGCGGATTGCCGGGCGGCGGGTGAAATACAAAGCGCGACCGGGCCGTAACCGGTATGCAGCCAGAGGATTTGCGTGATCGAGGTACTTTCGTAGCGCAGCATACGGACCATTTTCAGCTCCGCCTCAGGCAAGGCGAGCTGGCGTCGTTCTAGCAACAGTCCTGTATCCTGCGCCGAACGACGCAGGCCACGGTCGAGCATCGCGGGTGAATTATCAACATCGGCCACGGTTTCCGCGCTATATAGCGACATGTACTGGGCTTCAAGACGGCGAATATTCTCGTCATCGTCTTCCTGCGGCTCAGGCCGCCAGAAATAACTTGCTGCGCTACCGATAACCAACAGGCCCAATGAGGCGGCAATCAGCGCGCGACGGCTGAAGCGCGCCTGATTTTGCGCTTTACTTTTCGGCCCGGTGAGGTAGGGCGCCAGTTTCGCCTGCATCCGCGCCACGGGCGCTTCATCAATCAGGGCGGCGAAAGCATGTTGATAAGGCTGATGATTATTCATTAACCTGGCGGTGCGGCTGGCGAGCTGCGGGTCGCGGGCAAAGGTTTCGCTAAAACGGCGGGCGTCCTCCGCGCACATTTCGCCATCAAGCCAGGCGACAATGGCCTCGTCCTGCCAGGGTGGGGAAAAGCGAATAGGGTTCATGAGCGTTTCTCCTGCGCCGGGGGCGAAATCGCCGGCGTTTTGGCCAGTGTTTCCCGCGCGGCGGCCAGCCGACTCATAATGGTGCCAATAGGTACCGATAGCGTCTCGGCGGCTTCCTGATAACTAAACCCCTCGACATACACCAAAAAGACGGCATTACGCTGCGCCTCGGGCAGTTGATTAACCCGCAGCATAAGTTGCCGATAGCGCCACCGCGTATCGTCCTGTTCGCCAGGCTCGGGGGCGGCCAGCTCCTCACACTCGACAAACCCCTGGCCGAGGCGAACCTGGCGGGCGCGCAGCTCTGAAATCCAGATTGAGTGCAAAATGGCGAATAGCCACCTGTCGATGCGGGTGCCGGGGGTAAACTGCGCGCTCTTTTCGAGCGCGCGAAGGCAGGTGGCCTGCACCAGCTCCTCGGCGACGTCGCGGTTGTGCGAGAGTACGAGGCCGTAGCGCCACAGGCGAGAAAGATGGGCGGCAAGTTGGCTATCAACGATACGGTTAGCGATGTTCTTATCCTTATTGATTCTGGCGAATCACGACTATCAGGATTCAGGGTGTCCGTTTATTGCCGACTGAAGATCGCGGTACTCTTCGCAGCTTTGGCCGCAAATGCCGGCAATCGCCGCCAGCTGCTGCTTAGCCAGATCGGGGCGTCCTTTAACCATCCACGCCTCGCCAAGGTATTCGCGGGCTTTCGCGTAGTCCGGTTTCAGCGCCAGCGCCCGCTGATAATAGCCAATTCCTTCATCGGTTCTCCCGAGCTTACGCGTGGCGTAGCCGCGATAGTTCCACGCCTCAGGCGTATTGGCGTTGTGCAGCGTATCCAGCAGATTAAGCGCGGCCTGATATTCCCCTTTTTTCGCCAGATGCCAGGCATAATTGGTTTTATCTTCATCGCTAAGGCTGCTGGTTTTTTGCGGAACGCATTTTTGGCTCACGCTGTCGTAGGCCTGACCGCTCGGGCAATCCGGGGTTTGTTTGCCCGGGCTGTTATCGCCCATGGCCAACGCCGCCGGGGTATATAACAAAAATAGCAGCGCCGGAACGACTAAGCGCCTGATGGGAGAAATTCGTGCGTTCATGGTGGCCTCCAGGTGAGCGGGAGACGCGATAAAGCATCGCGTTGTCGGTACTGAAGAGTAAACGCGCGAGCGGGAGGATTTATTCGCCGTTGGCGAAAATTATTAATTGGGGTTGTGGCAGGAGTACACGCGGATAAGAAAAGCCCGCGCTCGGGGAGAGCGCGGGCCGATAATATTACTGTTTCGGAGCGGCAACCACAAAGCTGCCTACGCCGCGGTTGTTATATTCCCACATGCGGTTGAAGCCGTTGTCGTTAAGGTTACGCTGCGGGTTGCCTTTGTCATCCTGCGCGCCAACGTTACCGCTGAAGGCGCGGTTAGAGCCGACCGCCGCCGCCCACGGTTGAGCAATGTTAAAGCCTTCATTGATGACGCTATCGCGAATCACCACCTGGCCATTACTGTTGCCGTCGACGTCCAGCGCGCGGCCCAGCTGCGCGACGTTATCGCCGGACGCGGTGAAGCGGCTGTTGGTCGCCAGGAAGCCGTAGGTTACGCTTTTCAGCGTTGCCGGGGCGAAAACGTAGGCTTCTTTCTGCGTACGCGAATTCACGACGCGGAAATCGGTATTATCGAATACCACCGCGCCGCGACCGGAAACGATATCCACATCGCCTTCAATATAGCTATTGGTCACCAGCGTGCGGGTCTGACGGTTGTCCTGCAGACGGTTCTGCACGCCGCTATTGGTCACAAAGAAGGTGTTCTGGCGGCCAAGAATGTTGACCTTGTTGATCTGCACCTGGTCGCCATCGCTGCGCAAGGCCACTGCCTGATGGGTACCGGCATCGACGCTGTCGCCGAGATTGTTGGCGATGGTCAGGTTCTGCAGCTGCAGGCCATTATTCTGCGACCAGAAGACCGCGGAACACATCACGCCGACGGTGGCGGCGGATTTGCTCTGGCAGCTGTCGAACATATACCACGCGGGCTTGCCTGGCATGTATTTGCCGCCCGGATTGACCAGGTGACGCCAGCTATTGCGGTCCATTTCGGAATCAATCGCTTCGCTGATTTTGACGTCGGCAGGGTTTTCACCGGTACCATAAATGGTCAGCGCGCCTGGCGCGGCAGGCACATAGACGGTACCCGCATATTCGCCCGGCATAACGGCGATGAACAGGCGACGCGCGGAGTGACGGGCAATCGCCGCATCGACCGCGGCCTGAATAGTCGTGTGGGTCACGCCCTGGGCGCCCGCCGGGCCGACGATGAAATCAGGCTGTGCCGGCAGGCTGATCGCGGATGGCGTCCAGGCGGCGGCATTCAGCGTCAGCGACTGGAAATAAGCTGCCTGAGTGAAGTTTTTCGCTTCATCGGCGCTAAGAATTGGCCGTGCGGTATTGCCCGGTGCAGTCTGCGTTGAGGGCTTTTGATCGGCAGGCGTCGAGCTACAGGCGGACAGCGTCACGCCGAAGGCCAGCGCCAGCGCCAGACGGGAAACGGAATATGTGTTCATGTTGCTCCGGGCGATAATATGCAAAGTTACATACCCTTTGTGCGCGACAGGGTATAAGTCCTTTAAAACCTGCTGTTTTATACTAACTTGAACGAAACGGGAAGATGCCAGTTCAAAAACTTCACTTCTTTACGCAATACGTGGTGACAGTGGAACGTCTGTAGTCACAAAAAAATAACATTTACCCGCGCTTTTATTGACATTACCGGCGTTATGAAAATAAATGTCTATACAACCCATGACAAGTTGAACGCTATGACTGAAGCCACCTCTGAACTCGTTATCTGGCGAAACGCGCGTCTCGCCACCCTGAACCCTGATTATTCCCAACCGTACGGCCTGCTGGAGCGCCATGCGCTGCTGGTGCGTAACGGCCGTATCGAGGCGATCGTCGACGACGCTGACGCCCCGGCGGGGCGTCGTATCGACCTCGAAGGCCGGCTGCTGACGCCGGGCCTCATTGACTGCCACACTCACCTGATTTTTGGCGGTAGCCGGGCGCAGGAGTGGGAGCAGCGGCTGAACGGCGTGTCGTATCAAACCATCAGCGCCAACGGCGGCGGCATTAACTCCACCGTGCGCGCCACGCGCGAAAGCAGCGAAGCTGAACTACTGGCGCTGGCGCAGCCGCGTCTTGCTCGCCTGCTGCGTGAAGGGGTGACAACGCTGGAGATTAAATCAGGCTACGGTCTCGATCTGCAAAACGAACGCAAAATGCTGCGGGTCGCCCGACAACTGGCCGACGACAATGGCGTAGAACTGTCGGCGACGCTGCTCTCCGCCCACGCCACGCCGCCGGAATATCATGGCGACGCCGATGGCTATATCTCGCTGGTCTGCGAGACCATACTGCCGACGCTGTGGCAAGAGGGGCTGTTTGAAAGCGTTGACGTCTTCTGTGAAAACGTCGGCTTCAGCCCACAGCAAACCGAGCGCGTCTTTCAGGCCGCGCAGGCGCTGGGCATTCCGGTAAAAGGCCACGTTGAGCAGCTCTCGTCGCTGGGCGGCGCACAACTGGTGAGCCGCTATCATGGGCTTTCCGCCGACCATATCGAGTATCTGACGGAAGAGGGCGTGGCGGCGATGCGCGAAAGCGGCACCGTGGCGGCCCTGCTCCCCGGCGCGTTCTACTTCCTCAATGAAACCCGCAAACCGCCGGTGGAACTGCTGCGCAAGTACCAGGTGCCGATGGCGGTGGCGACCGATTTCAACCCGGGCACCAGCCCCTTCGCTAGCCTGCATCTGGCGATGAACATGGCCTGCGTCAAGTTTGGTTTAACGCCGGAAGAGGCCTGGGCCGGGGTGACTCGCCATGCCGCGCGGGCGCTGGGACGACAGGAGAGCCATGGTCAGCTGGCGGCGGGCTTTGTCGCAAACTTCGCTATCTGGGATGCCGAGCACCCGGTCGAGATGGTGTATGAGCCGGGGCGCGCGCCGCTCTGGGGGCGCGTGGTACGAGGAGAACTGCAATGATGCTGTGGCAAGCTACGCCCGCCAACCTTTGGCAGGGGCGTGATGATAGCGCGGAAGCGCCTAATGCGCTGCGCCTGTTCCAGACCATCGCCCGCGCGGAACGCTTCGCGCCGCAGGAGATGCCCGGCGATATCGCGCTGCTCGGCTTCGCCTGCGACGAAGGCGTACGGCGTAATAAAGGGCGCACCGGCGCCGGAGATGGCCCGGAAACGCTACGCCGGGCGTTGGCCAATATGGCCAGCCATCAGGGCCATGACCGCTGCGTGGATATGGGCACGATTAGCGTCGACGGTGAACAGTTAGAAGCCGCGCATCAGGCGCTGCGCGAGGCGGTGGCCGCCTGTCAACGCGCCGGCAAACGCACGCTGGTGCTGGGCGGCGGCCACGAGACGGCCTTCGGCCACGGCGCTGGGGTACTGGATGCCTTCCCGGGCGAAAAAGTGGGCATTATTAATCTCGATGCGCATCTGGATTTACGCTTTGCCGAATGCGCCAGTTCCGGGACGCCGTTCCGCCAACTGGCGCTGGAGTGTGAAGCGCAGCAGCGAGGTTTTCACTATACCTGCATTGGCGTCAGCCGGGCGGCGAACACCCAGGCGTTATGGGATGAAGCGGCGTGCCGCCAGGTGGCTATCGTTGAGGATCTGGAGGTGCTGGCAGCCTTCGAAACACGTGTGTTGCCGGAGCTTGAGCGCAATATCGCGCAATTCGACCGTCTGTATCTGACTATCGATCTCGACGTGCTGCCGGCGCGCGAAATGCCGGCGGTTTCCGCGCCGGCGGCGCTGGGCGTGCCGCTGGCGACCCTGCTGCGGATCGTTGAGCCGTTGTGCCGCAGCGGTAAGCTACAGGCGGTGGATTTGGTCGAGTTTAATCCGCAATTTGACATCGACGGACAGGGCGCCCGCGCGGCGGCCCGTCTGGCATGGCAAATCGCCCATTGGTGGCGCTAGCGATCCGCGCTATTATTTTCGTTTCGCCGCTCCGCTTATTACGCATAAGGAAAGCCAGGCCATGTTTGCACAACAACCTCGTTCCGCGCCCGCGCCTTTCTATGAAAAGGTGAAGCAGGCGATCAGCGAAAAGATCCACCGCGGCGAGTGGCGCCCACACGACCGAATTCCCTCGGAGGCTGAACTGGTCGCCCAGTTCGGCTTCAGCCGCATGACCATCAACCGCGCGCTGCGTGAGCTGACGGATGAAGGCTTGCTGGTGAGGCTACAGGGCGTCGGTACCTTCGTCGCTGAGCCGAAAGGGCAGTCGGCGCTATTTGAAGTGCGCAGCATAGCCGATGAGATTGCCTCCCGCCGTCACCAGCACCGCTGTGAGGTGCTGCTTTTAGAGGAGACCGAAGCGGATGTTATCCAGGCGGAGGCGCTCAACGTCGCCGAAGGCACGCGTATCTTTCATTCGCTGATGGTGCATTTTGAAAATGATGTCCCGGTACAAATTGAAGATCGCTGCGTCAATGCCGCGGTGGTGCCAGACTATCTATTACAGGATTACACCGCCACCACGCCGCATGATTATCTGTCGCTGATTGCGCCGTTAACCGAAGGCGAACATATCGTCGAGGCGGTGCAGGCGACGTCAGAAGAGTGCGCGCTGCTGCGCATCCTGCCGCACGATCCCTGCCTGCTTATTCGCCGCCGCACCTGGTCGACGACGCATATTGTCTCACACGCTCGCCTGCTGTTCCCCGGCGCGCGCTACCGTCTGCAGGGCCATTTCAGCTCGTAATTCTCCCTGGCGTCAGCAAAACGTGATTGCTGACGCAATATAACAAAATTGTATCATTTCTGTTAAATCCTGGCTTGCGTAGAGTTGTATAGACAAGTATATGTATCTACGTACACAACGTTAATTGTCAGGAGAAACCCCGATGTCGCAAAGCAAATATCGCCAGCTGGACGTACGTGCCCCGAGAGGCACGACGCTTACCGCCAAGAGCTGGTTGACCGAAGCGCCGCTGCGTATGTTAATGAACAACCTCGATCCCGATGTCGCCGAAAACCCGCATGAGCTGGTGGTCTATGGCGGTATTGGTCGCGCTGCGCGCAACTGGGAATGCTATGACGCTATCGTGAAGGCGCTGAAAAACCTGGAAAGCGATGAGACCCTGCTGGTGCAGTCCGGCAAACCGGTCGGCGTATTTAAAACGCATGAAAACTCGCCGCGCGTGCTGATCGCTAACTCCAACCTGGTCCCGCACTGGGCCACCTGGGAACACTTCAACGAACTGGATGCCAAAGGGTTGGCAATGTACGGCCAGATGACCGCCGGCAGCTGGATCTACATCGGTAGCCAGGGCATCGTACAGGGCACCTACGAAACCTTCGTCGAAGCCGGTCGCCAGCACTATCAGGGCAGCCTGAAAGGTCGCTGGGTGTTAACCGCCGGTCTGGGTGGCATGGGCGGTGCGCAGCCGCTGGCTGCGACGCTGGCAGGCGCCTGCTCGCTGAACATTGAATGCCAGCAGAGCCGCATCGATTTCCGTCTGCGTACCCGCTACGTGGATGAACAGGCCACTTCTCTGGATGACGCCCTGGCGCGCATCAAAAAATACACCGCCGAAGGCCGCGCCATCTCTATCGCCCTGTGCGGCAACGCCGCGGATATCGTTCCGGAACTGGTGAAACGCGGCGTGCGCCCGGATATGGTCACCGACCAGACCAGCGCCCACGACCCGCTGCACGGCTATCTGCCGAAAGGCTGGAGCTGGGAGGAGTATCAGCAGAAAGCTGAATCCGACCCGCAGGGCACTATTCTGGCGGCGAAACGTTCGATGGCCGACCACGTTCAGGCGATGCTGGCCTTTAATGAAATGGGCGTACCGACCTTCGACTACGGCAACAACATCCGCCAGATGGCGCAGGAAATGGGCGTCAGCAACGCCTTCGATTTCCCGGGCTTCGTGCCGGCGTATATCCGTCCGCTGTTCTGCCGCGGTATCGGCCCGTTCCGTTGGGTAGCGCTGTCCGGCGATCCGCAGGATATCTACAAAACCGACGCGAAAGTGAAAGAGATCATTAAAGATGATAAGCATCTGCACCACTGGCTGGATATGGCGCGCGAGCGCATCAGCTTCCAGGGACTGCCGGCGCGTATCTGCTGGGTAGGTCTGGAGTGGCGGCAGAAGCTGGGGTTGGCCTTTAACGAAATGGTGCGTAGCGGTGAAGTCTCCGCGCCGATCGTGATTGGCCGCGATCACCTTGATTCCGGCTCCGTCGCCAGCCCGAACCGCGAAACCGAAGCCATGCGCGACGGCTCGGATGCGGTATCTGACTGGCCGTTGCTCAACGCACTGCTTAACACCGCCAGCGGCGCGACCTGGGTGTCGCTGCACCACGGCGGCGGCGTAGGCATGGGCTTCTCGCAGCACTCCGGTATGGTTATCGTCTGTGATGGTACCGATGAAGCGGCAGCGCGTATCGCTCGCGTCCTGCATAACGACCCGGCGACCGGCGTAATGCGTCATGCCGACGCGGGTTACGATATCGCGATTGAATGCGCGGCGGAACAGGGTCTGAATCTTCCGATGGTTGCGGCAACGCAGGGGAACGCTAAATGAAATCTTTAACGCTAATTCCGGGGCAACTGAGCCTGTCGCAGCTCCGCGACGTTTACAGCCACCCGCAGAACATTACCCTTGATAACAGCGCGTTTGCGGAAATTGATGAGAGCGTGGCCTGCGTTAACGCCATCCTCGCCGAAGGGCGGACCGCCTACGGTATCAACACCGGTTTTGGCCTGCTGGCGCAGACCCGTATCTCGACGGAAGATCTGGAGAATCTGCAGCGTTCGCTGGTGCTATCCCATGCGGCGGGCGTTGGCGAGCCGCTGGACGATGACCTGGCGCGCCTGATTATGGTGCTGAAGATTAACAGCCTGTCCCGCGGCTTCTCCGGGATCCGCCTGAGCGTGATCCAGGCGCTGATTGGCCTGGTCAATGCCGGCGTGACGCCGTGGATCCCGGCGAAAGGTTCCGTCGGCGCCTCCGGCGACCTCGCGCCGCTGGCACATATGTCGCTGACGCTGCTTGGCGAAGGCAAAGCGCGGGTACGCGGCGGCGAATGGCTGCCGGCGACGGAAGCGTTACGTCAGGCGGGGCTGGAGCCGATTACCCTGGCGGCGAAAGAAGGTCTGGCGCTGCTGAACGGCACCCAGGCGTCGACGGCCTTTGCGCTGCGCGGTCTGTTCGAAGCCGAAGATCTGTTCGCCTCCGCGGTCGTTTGCGGGGCGTTAACCACCGAAGCGGCGCTGGGTTCGCGTCGTCCGTTCGATGCGCGTATTCACGAGGTGCGCGGCCAGCGTGGCCAGATTGATGCGGCGGCGCTGTATCGCCACCTGTTGACCGATGACAGCGCGATTTCGCAGTCGCACCATAACTGCGCCAAGGTGCAGGATCCGTACTCTCTGCGCTGTCAGCCGCAGGTGATGGGCGCCTGCCTGACGCAGATCCGCCAGGCGGCGGAAGTACTGTTAGCCGAAGCGAACGCGGTCTCCGATAACCCGCTGGTCTTTGCCGCCGAAAATGACGTCATCTCCGGCGGTAACTTCCATGCCGAACCGGTAGCGATGGCGGCGGATAATATCGCACTGGCGATCGCGGAAATCGGCTCGCTCTCCGAGCGCCGCATCGCGCTGATGATGGACAGCCATATGTCGCAGCTGCCGCCGTTCCTCGTGAAAAATGGCGGCGTCAACTCCGGCTTTATGATAGCCCAGGTCACGGCGGCGGCTTTAGCCAGTGAAAACAAAGCGCTGTCGCACCCGCATAGCGTTGACAGCCTGCCAACTTCTGCGAACCAGGAAGACCACGTCTCGATGGCGCCGGCTGCCGGTCGTCGCCTGTGGGCGATGGCGGAAAACACCCGCGGGGTGCTGGCCGTCGAGTGGCTGGCGGCGGCGCAGGGGCTGGATATGCGCGAAGGGCTGACCACCAGTCCGCTGCTGGAAGAGGCGCGTCACCTGCTGCGCGAACGCGTGCCGCATTATACCCAAGACCGTTTCTTCGCTCCTGATATTGAAAATGCCACCGAGCTTTTGGCCGCACGTCACCTGACGCGTCTGCTGCCTGCCGTATTGCCTGGCCTGAATTAATCACCGTTGTTCTCTGTACCCGCGTCGGGGGGATGTCATCCCCCCGGCCGTCCTACATCGCATATTTGTCGTCATATAAAAAAACCAGGACACCTGTATATGCAACAACAACACAAACCGCATCTGCTGCGCGGGCTGAATGCCCGACACATTCGTTTTATTGCGCTCGGTTCCGCTATCGGCACCGGGCTGTTCTACGGTTCGGCCTCCGCCATTAAGGCGGCGGGTCCGGCGGTGCTGCTGGCCTATCTGATCGGCGGCGCGGCGGTCTTTATGGTCATGCGCGCGCTGGGTGAAATGGCGGTGCGCAATCCGGTTTCCGGCTCCTTCGGCAGCTACGCTCGCCAGTATCTCGGGCCGCTGGCCGGATTTATTACCGGCTGGACCTACACCTTTGAAATGGTGATCGTGGCGCTGGCCGACGTCACCGCGTTCGGTATCTATATGGGGTTGTGGTACCCCGATGTGCCGCGCTGGATCTGGATCCTCAGCATCATCTTCTTTATTGGCGCGATGAACCTGTGCAACGTGCGGGTGTTCGGCGAGATGGAGTTCTGGCTGTCGCTGATTAAAGTGGTAGCGATTATCGCCATGATGGCGGCGGGCGCGGGGATTATTTTCTTTGGCTTTGGCCATAGTTTCCCGGCCACCGGGCTGGAAAATCTGTGGAGCCACGGCGGTTTTGCGCCAAATGGCTGGCAGGGGATCATCGCCTCGCTTGGCATCGTGATGTTCGCTTTTGGCGGTGTGGAAATTATCGGCGTCACCGCGGCGGAAGCGCAGAACCCGAAGAAGGTTATCCCACAGGCCATCAACACCATTCCGCTGCGTATTATCCTGTTTTACGTCTGCACCCTGGCGGTGCTGATGGCGATCTTCCCGTGGAATAGTTTTGGCGAGCAGGGCAGTCCGTTTGTGCTGATCTTTGATGGCCTCGGGATCCCGGCGGCGGCGACCGTGCTGAATATCATCGTGATTAGCGCCAGTATCTCGGCGATTAACAGCGATATTTTTGGCGCCGGGCGCATGATGTACGGTATGTCGAAAGAGGGGCTTGCGCCGAAGTGCTTCCAGCGGATCGCCAGCAACGGCGTACCCTGGATGACGGTCGTGGTGATGGGCGTGGCGCTGCTGGTGGCGGTGGTGCTTAACTATCTGATGCCGGAACAGGTCTTTGTCCTGATTGCCTCGCTGGCGGCGTTCGCCACCGTCTGGGTGTGGTTGATGATCCTGCTCTCTCATTTCTCGATGCGCCGCGGTTTGTCGGCCGAAGAGCGCAGTAAGATTGAATTCCCGATCCCCTTCTGGCCGGTTGGCCCGCTGTTGACGCTACTGTTCATGGGGCTGGTGATCGCCGTGCTGGGAATGGTGGAAGAGACGCGCGTGGCGCTGTTAGCCGGGCTGGTCTGGCTGGGGCTGCTGACGGTGGTGTGGTACGCACGCGTGCGTAAAACCGCGCTGCAGGTGGCCACTGAACAGTAAGGTCATTCTCCCCGGTGGCGCTGCGCTTACCGGGGCTACGTTTGGACCGTAGATACTGTTATCGGTTTGCAACGGTTTTGGTCGGGGAAAACATGTGCTTTGTGTTAATTCTGAGCACATTGCGCTCCGATATTTCTTCTGCGTTATGCCCCTCATGGCGCAGGGAGCGCACAGGGGGCGGCCAGTCGCCGCCGCCCCCTGTACCCCCGGTCTCTGGCCGCCAAAATCGCCACTTCGTGGTACCTTCGACTTATCCCTGCAGGCTTCGGGTCGGGCCGAGGCAGCGTCCTTGCAAAACACGGCCCTCAGCCCGCATCCATGCGGGCTGCCCCGGCCTTCCGGGAACGTCTCAGCGATTTTGAGGCCGCCAACAACGGCAGTTTCAGCAAGCATGGTGAATAAATTAAAGGCAGGCCGCACGGACCGTAGGTCGGGTAAGCGCAGCGCCACCCGACAATATACCGGTGCCGCGGGTTGCCCGGATAAGGCGCAAGCCGCTATCCGGGGGGATAATTAACTGAACAGGGCGGTGATGGAAGCGCTGGCGAGCGAATGGAAATGGACATTAAAGCCGACCATCGCGCCGCTCGCCTCGGCGTCGATATCAATCTTATCGATATCCAACGCGTGTACGGTAAAAATGTAGCGGTGGGTTTCCCCCTTCGGCGGCGCCGCGCCGCCGTAGCCGGCCTTACCAAAATCGGTGCGGGTCTGAATGGCCTCTTCTGGTAGCTCCGCCTGACCGGAACCGGCCCCCTGCGGTAAAACCCGGGTATCGGCAGGCAGGTTGGCTACCACCCAGTGCCACCAGCCGGAACCGGTCGGCGCATCCGGGTCGTAGCAGGTGACGACAAAGCTTTTGGTTCCTGCGGGAACGTCGTCCCACATCAGATGCGGCGAAAGATTATCGCCATCGTACCCCATACCGTTGAATACGTGACGATTAGGCAGCTTGCCGCCGTCCTGCAGATCGTGACTGGTCAGTTTCATGCTTCATCCTCATTGATAATGCGCTGATTAACAAAGAAGTGTAGCCTTCCCGACGGCGCAATTCCGCTGTTTATTCGCTAAAAAATGTTTCTTCTTGTACCGCCATATTGACCGCTCGGGTCAGGCGAGTCAGCTGTTGTGGGCTGATGATGTACGGTGGCATCAGATAAATCAGCCGGCCAAACGGGCGGATCCATACCCCTTGCTCAACGAAAAAGCGCTGCAGAGCGGCCATGTTCACCGGATGACGGGTTTCAACCACGCCAATCGCGCCGAGTACGCGCATGTCGGCGACCCATTCTGACTCGCGCGCCGGAGCCAGCTCGGACTTCAGCTGGGCTTCAATCGCCGCTACCTGCTGTCGCCATTCGCCGCTCTCCAGCAGGCGCAGGCTTTCGCTTGCCACCGCGCAGGCCAGCGGATTGCCCATAAAGGTGGGGCCGTGCATAAAGCAGCCGGCTTCGCCATTGCTGATGGTTTCAGCTACCGTTCGGGTAGTGATAGCGGCAGAAAGGGTCATGGTACCGCCGGTCAGCGCTTTACCCAGACAAAGAATATCGGCGGAGATACCGGCATGCTCGCAGGCGAACAGTTTGCCGGTACGGCCAAAGCCGGTGGCAATCTCATCGGCAATTAGCAAAATCCCTTCCCGGTCGCACATTTTACGCACTCGCTTTAGCCACTCTGGATGGTACATGCGCATCCCGCCGGCGCCCTGGACTACCGGTTCGAGGATCACCGCGGCGATTTCGTGGCGATGCGCGGCCATCAGGCGGGCAAACGGCACCATATCCATCTCGTCCCACTCGCCGTCGAAGCGGCTTTGCGGCGCGGGGGCAAACAGGTTATCCGGCAGGTAGCCCTGCCACAGGCTGTGCATCGAGTTCTGCGGATCGCATACCGACATCGCGCCGAAGGTGTCGCCGTGATAGCCGTTGCGGAAGGTCAGGAAACGACGGCGCTGCTGGCCCTTAGCCTGCCAGTACTGCAGGGCCATTTTCATCGCCACTTCTACCGCCACCGAACCGGAATCGGCGAGGAAAACGCACTCCAGCGATTCCGGCGTCATCGCCACCAGTTGGCGACAGAGCGCCACCGCCGACGGATGGGTGATCCCGCCGAACATCACGTGCGACATCTGGTCGATCTGCGCTTTCATCGCCGCATTCAGGCGCGGGTGATTGTAGCCGTGGATCGCCGCCCACCAGGAGGACATGCCGTCAACCAGCTGTTCGCCGCCGGCGAGGGACAGCTCGCAACCGTGGGCGGAAACCACCGGGTAGACCGGCAGGGGGGAAGTCATAGAGGTGTAGGGGTGCCAGATGTGGCGCCGATCGAAAGCGAGATCGTCCAGTGTCATAAGCGACTTGTAAACCATTTTGAAAACATTTAGGTTTACGAGTATAAACCGAACCGCAAATTAACAAAACCTTTTGGAGAGGCCAATGGCTCACCACGCACGCTGGACAATGTCGCAAGTTACTGAGTTATTTAATAAACCACTCATCGATCTGCTCTTTGAAGCGCAGCAAATCCACCGCCAGCATTTTGACCCGCGTCAGGTGCAGGTCAGTACGTTGCTGTCGATTAAAACCGGTGCTTGTCCGGAAGACTGTAAATATTGCCCGCAAAGCGCACGCTACAAAACCGGTCTTGAATCCGAGCGCCTGATGGAAGTCGAGCAGGTGCTGGAATCAGCGCGTCAGGCGAAAAACGCCGGCTCGACCCGCTTCTGCATGGGCGCGGCGTGGAAGAATCCCAATGACCGCGATATGCCGTATCTGGAGCAGATGGTCAAAGGTGTGAAGGCGCTTGGGCTAGAGTCGTGCATGACGCTCGGTACCCTTACCGATAGTCAGGCACAGCGCCTGGCCGGCGCGGGGCTTGATTACTACAACCATAACCTCGACACCTCACCGGAATTTTACGGCAACATCATCACCACCCGTACCTATCAGGAACGTCTGGATACGCTGGATAAGGTACGCGATGCCGGGATTAAAGTGTGCTCCGGTGGGATCGTCGGGTTGGGGGAAACCGTGAAAGATCGCGCCGGGCTGCTGCTGCAGTTGGCTAATCTGCCAACGCCGCCGGAAAGCGTGCCCATCAATATGCTGGTGAAGGTTAAGGGTACGCCGCTGGCGGATAACGACGATGTCGACGCCTTCGATTTCATCCGCACGATCGCCATTGCGCGCATCATGATGCCAACCTCCTACGTGCGTCTCTCCGCCGGGCGCGAGCAGATGAACGAGCAGACCCAGGCGATGTGCTTTATGGCCGGGGCTAACTCGATTTTCTATGGCTGCAAGCTGCTGACGACGCCTAACCCGGAAGAAGATAAAGACCTGCAGCTGTTCCGCAAGCTGGGGATCAATCCGCAGCAGACGGCGGTGCTGGAAGGTGATAATGAGCAGCAGCAGCGCCTGGAGCAGGCCTTACTCACCCCCGACACTGAGGAATACTACAACGCGGCGGCGCTATGAGCTGGCAGCAACGAATCGATCGGGCGCTGGACGAACGGCGGGCGGCGGATGCTTTTCGCCGCCGCCTGCCGGTAAGCCACGGCGCCGGACGCTGGCTGGAGCGTGAAGGGGAGCGCTGGCTCAACTTCTCCAGTAATGACTACCTGGGCCTGAGCCAGCATGGCGCGATTATCGCCGCCTGGCAGCAAGGGGCGGAACGTTATGGCGTCGGTTCCGGCGGATCGGGCCACGTTAGCGGCTATAGTGAGGCGCATCGCGCGCTGGAAGAGGAACTTGCCGACTGGCTGGGCTATCCGCGCGCGTTGCTGTTTATCTCCGGCTTTGCCGCGAATCAGGCGTTGATTGCCGCGCTGGCGGAAAAAGACGATCGCATTGTGGCCGATCGCCTGAGCCATGCCTCCCTGCTGGAGGCGGCAAGCCTCAGCCCGGCGCAGCTGCGCCGCTTTACCCACAATGACCCGCAACAGCTTGCTCAATTGCTGGCGAAACCGCTGGACGGCCAGCAGTTAGTCGTTACCGAAGGGATTTTCAGTATGGACGGCGACAGCGCGCCGCTGGCTGACATTCAGGCGGCAGCCCGCAGCGCCGGAGCATTATTACTTGTTGATGATGCTCACGGAATCGGGGCGATTGGCTATGAAGGGCGCGGAAGCTGTCATACGCAGGCGGTTCGCCCGGAGCTGCTGGTGGTCACCTTCGGCAAGGCGTTTGGGGTGAGCGGCGCGGCGGTACTGTGCAATGAATCGATGGCCGACTATCTGCTGCAGTTTGCCCGTCATCTTATCTACAGCACCGCGATGCCGCCGGCGCAGGCGGTGGCGCTGAGCGCGGCCCTGCGGGTCATTCGCAGCGATGAGGGCCAGCAGCGGCGGGAAATCTTAGCCGCCCGTATCCGTCAGTTCCGCGCAGGAATGGGCGATGTTGCGCTGGGGCTGACCGATTCCCGGAGCGCGATTCAGCCGCTGATTGTCGGCGACAACGTGCGAGCGCTGGCCCTGGCCTCCAGCCTACGCGAGGCCGGCTGCTGGGCTACCGCCATTCGCCCGCCGACGGTTCCCGTCGGCGGCGCTCGCCTGCGCCTGACTCTGACTGCCGCTCATCAGGCTGATGACATTGCTCGTTTATTGGAGGTGCTGCATGACCACGGTGAATAAGCTGGCGGTCGCCGCGGCGTTTGGTCGGGCGGCCAGCGGCTATACGCAACATGATGAGCTGCAGCGCCGCAGCGCTGAACTGCTGCTGCGCCAGTTGGCGAGGAGCGATTTTTCCCGGGTGCTCGATGCCGGCTGCGGCCCCGGCAGCATGAGCCGTTACTGGCGCGAAGCGGGAAGCGAAGTTACCGCGCTGGATCTCTCCGCCGGGATGCTGGCGCAGGCGCAACGCAACGACGCCGCGCAGCATTATCTGCAGGGCGATATCGAAGCGCTGCCGCTGCCGGATGCCTGCTTCGATCTGGCATGGAGTAACCTGGCGGTGCAGTGGTGTGACGAGCTAAGCGCGGCAATCGGCGAGCTGTACCGGGTGGTGCGGCCCGGCGGGCGAGTAGCGTTCACCACGTTGCTCGCCGGATCGCTACCGGAACTCAATCAAGCGTGGCGGGCGGTCGATGAACATCCCCATGCCAACCGTTTTCTCAGCGAACAGGCGGTAAGGGCGGCGCTGAGCGGCCTGCGCGCCGAAGGCGTCGTGCATCAGATTAGCTTACCGTTCGCCGACGCGTTAAGCGCCATGCGCTCGCTAAAGGGCATTGGCGCTACCCACTTACATCAGGGGCGGGCGTCTGCGCCGCTTAGCCGCGGCAAGCTGCGCGAACTGCAACTGGCCTGGCCGCAACAGCAGGGCCAGTGCCCGCTGACGTATCATCTTTTTACAGGAGTCATTGAACGTGACTAAACGTTTCTTCGTCACCGGAACCGATACTGAAGTCGGTAAAACCGTCGCCAGTAGCGCGCTGCTGCAGGCGGCGAATCAGCTGGGATTTAACACCGCGGGCTATAAACCGGTGGCTTCCGGGAGCGACCTGACCGCACAAGGGTTACGCAATGAAGATGCGCTGGCCCTGCAGCGTAACAGCCGGGTGGCGCTGCGCTATGAACAGGTTAACCCTTATACTTTTGCCGAGCCGACCTCGCCGCATATTATTAGCGCCGATGAAGGGCGACCGATTGCCGCAACGACGCTTTCCAGCGGTTTACGCGAACTGGAGCGCCTGGCCGACTGGGTGCTGGTGGAAGGGGCGGGCGGCTGGTTTACGCCGCTCTCGGAAACCCTGACCTTCGCCGACTGGGCGCAGCAGGAGCAATTGCCGGTGATTTTAGTGGTCGGCGTCAAACTTGGCTGTATCAATCACGCGATGCTCACCGCCCAGGCGATACGCGAAGCCGGGCTGCCGCTCGTGGGCTGGATCGCCAACGATATCCAGCCACCGGGTAAACGCCATCGCGAATATCTGCAAACCTTAACGCGGGTATTGCCAGCGCCGCTGCTGGGGGAAATTCCCTGGCTTGCCGACGCATCGCAGCGTCAGGATCTCGCGCAGTACCTGGATCTGACCCCCCTGCAATAACCCCGCATAAACCTGCGAGACGGCTCTATTTTTTGTTGACAGGACGATGAAATGTGGTCCAGAAAACGCAAAAAATCCAGCCGTCTTTAGCTGATAAATATCAAAAAAAATTCGATAATTTTTTTTAGCCACGGGCTTTGGTCCGATGAGACTTTTCTGCCGGGTGGCAGACCTCGCGGCCTGCAGGCAGTTATCCACTATTCCTGTGGATAACCTTGTGTATTAGAGTTAGAAAACTTGCGGTAAGCTAGAGAGTACGCGGCCTGCGAGCAAATTGGCGCGAAACCCGTCTTTTGGTAAATTATGTTTTATTTCAGCAAGTTAAATAAAAGCAATGGCTGTCAGAAAAGTGTCACCGGCTGCCATAAAAGATTCATTACCTTGCTTGACAAATGTTAAATGATAAATGTTTCTGGGGATAACCACACAGGCTGGTGGATTATTCCGCAAAGCGCGCATTTTACGCCCGCAGTCGGACGACCGCGCGTCCTTTTGCCGCCATACAATAATGCGATACTGTTTTTATATCCAGTATTATTTATTGGCAAAAATGAAACTGAAGGGTAGAATTAAACACCTGCTGGCCAATCCCATCTTCAGGTCCTGAAATATGAGCAAACCATTCAAGCTGCACTCCGCATTCCGTCCTTCCGGCGATCAGCCCGAAGCCATCCGCCGTCTGGAAGAGGGGCTGGAAGATGGCCTTGCGCATCAAACCCTGCTTGGGGTAACCGGTTCGGGGAAAACCTTCACCATCGCCAACGTTATCGCTGACTTACAGCGCCCGACGATGGTGCTGGCGCCGAACAAAACCCTGGCGGCGCAGCTGTATGGCGAGATGAAAGAGTTCTTTCCCGAGAATGCGGTGGAGTATTTTGTCTCCTACTACGATTATTACCAGCCTGAAGCCTACGTACCGAGCTCGGATACCTTTATCGAAAAAGACGCCTCGGTGAACGAACACATTGAGCAGATGCGTCTGTCGGCCACCAAAGCGTTGCTCGAACGGCGCGATGTAGTGGTGGTGGCTTCGGTTTCCGCCATCTACGGTCTTGGCGACCCGGATCTGTATCTGAAGATGATGCTGCACCTGACCACCGGCATGCTGATCGACCAGCGGGCGATCCTGCGTCGACTGGCGGAACTGCAATACACCCGCAACGATCAGGCCTTCCAGCGCGGCACTTTCCGCGTCCGCGGCGAGGTTATCGATGTCTTCCCGGCGGAATCCGATGATATCGCGCTGCGTATTGAACTGTTTGACGAAGAGGTCGAGCGGCTATCGCTGTTTGACCCGCTGACCGGCCACGTCGAATCGTCCATTCCACGCTATACCATCTATCCGAAGACCCACTACGTTACGCCGCGCGAGCGTATCGTACAGGCGATGGAAGAGATCAAAGACGAGCTGGCTGACCGCCGCAAGGTCCTGCTGGCGAACAATAAACTGCTTGAAGAGCAGCGGCTGAGCCAGCGCACTCAGTTCGACCTCGAAATGATGAACGAGCTGGGCTACTGCTCGGGGATTGAAAACTACTCGCGCTTTCTCTCCGGGCGCGGGCCGGGCGAGCCGCCGCCGACGCTGTTCGACTACCTGCCGGCGGATGGCCTGCTGGTTATCGATGAATCGCACGTGACTATCCCGCAAATCGGCGGTATGTACCGTGGCGACCGGGCGCGTAAAGAGACGCTGGTGGAATATGGCTTTCGCCTGCCGTCAGCGCTGGATAACCGGCCGATGAAGTTCGAAGAGTTTGAAGCGCTGGCGCCGCAGACCATCTACGTTTCAGCGACGCCGGGTCCCTATGAGCTGGAAAAATCCGGCGATGAGGTGGTAGACCAGGTCGTTCGCCCAACGGGCCTACTGGATCCGGTTATCGAAGTGCGGCCGGTGGCGACGCAGGTCGACGATCTGTTATCAGAAATCCGTACCCGTGCGGCGATCAATGAGCGTGTACTGGTGACGACGCTGACCAAACGCATGGCGGAAGATTTAACCGAATACCTGGAAGAGCACGGCGAGCGGGTGCGCTATCTGCACTCCGATATCGATACCGTCGAGCGAATGGAAATTATTCGCGATCTGCGTCTTGGCGAGTTCGACGTGCTGGTGGGGATCAACCTGCTGCGCGAAGGGCTGGATATGCCGGAAGTATCGCTGGTGGCGATACTTGATGCCGATAAAGAGGGCTTCCTGCGTTCCGAGCGCTCGCTTATCCAGACCATCGGCCGCGCGGCGCGTAACGTGAACGGTAAGGCGATTCTTTACGGCGATAAAATCACGCCATCGATGGCGAAGGCGATCGGTGAAACCGAACGCCGCCGCGAGAAGCAGCAGCGTTATAACGAAGAGCACGGTATTGTGCCGCAGGGTCTTAATAAGAAAGTGGTCGATATTCTGGCGCTGGGTCAGAACATCGCGAAGACCAAAGCCAAAGGCCGTGGCAAAGCCCGTTCTCCGGTGGAAGCCGATAGCGTCGAACTGACGCCGAAAGCGCTGCAGCAGAAAATCCACGAGCTGGAAGGGCAAATGATGCAGCATGCCCAGAACCTTGAGTTCGAAGAAGCCGCGCAGATCCGCGATCAATTGCATCAGCTACGCGAACTGTTTATTGCGGCATCATAAGGGCGATAGGGGAGCCGTGCAAAAATGACGGCAATTTGCAATTGCCGTCACGCTATTATCGTAGGATCTTAATGTTGGCTTAATTTTCTTCAGCGACACTATCCTCAGTTTAATGAGGATAGCGCCATGCAAAAACTGACCAACCGTGAATATCTGGCCATTGCGACCGCCTTTGTGATAGTGGTCGCCTTCTTACATCAATGGGTATTAACCTTCTGACGCGCGCTGCGCGGGAATAGCACCCAGGCGCGGACGCCAGGTCCGGGCTGGCGGTTATGTAAAAAGAATTGCGCATCGTGTAGTTGAGCGATGCGGGTGACAATGCTTAAACCGAGGCCTATTCCGCCATAGCGGCTGTCCATGCGGACAAACGCTTTACTCAGCTCGCCGCTTTTGGCCTCATCAATGCCCGGCCCTTCATCTTCTACTGCCAGAATCGGCGTATTTCCCGGTTTTACCGAAATCTTAATCTTCGACCCCACGGGGCTATAGCGGTGCGCATTCTCCACCAGATTGCGTAAAATCACCCGCGCCAGGGTCGCATCTCCGGAAATGAGATCCGCGCCTGCGCCGCTTTCTATCTCCAGCGTCTGCTGGCGCGCTTCAAGCATCGTTGCCAACTCATCCTGCAGAGGCTCCACCACATCTTCGTGCAAATGCACCTGCTGGTAACTCCCGGCGGAAAACGACTGCCCGACGCGCGCCAGTTGTAGCAGCTGCGAAATGCTGTTGGTCATCTGATCGAGACGTTGAATTAAGGGATCAACGCTGACGCCGTGTACCTTCGCCAGCAGTTCCAGATGCAAGCGCAGCCCGGCAAGAGGGGTACGCAGTTCGTGGGCGACGTCGGCGGTAAACAGACGCTCGCGTTCGAGCGTCAGGGTCAGCCGCGACACCAGTTGATTAATCGCCATGGTCACTGCGGTCACTTCCGGCACCGACTCCTGCAAAATAATGGGTTGCAGATTATCCGGCGTCCGGCTTTCCAGCTCGCTTTGCAGATTTGATAGCGGACGGGTGATTTTCTTCACCGCCACCAGGCTGATATACAGCGCCAGACTGATGATCAGCAGGCTTGGCACCAGCAGGCTGGCGACCGCTTCGCGTACCTCATGTTCGACGTGCCTTTGATTGTTATGACCCTCAATGGCGCTGGCAACCAGCAGCTGGATTTGCTCTTTGCTTTCATGCCATAGCCAAAATACGCTGATCAGCTGGCAGACCACCAGAATCGCGCCGATGGTCAGCAGCAGGCGGTGGCGCATGGTCCAGGTTTCGGTCGCAAACAGTGCCATAGCGTTATTCTGACTCCGTATTATTCACCAGCATGTAGCCAAAGCCGCGGACGGTGCGGATCCGCGCTTTACCAATCTTGTCGCGCAGATTATGGATATGCACTTCGAGGGTATTGGTGGCCGGTTCGTTATCCCAGCTGTAGATATCATTGTAGAGAATTTCGCGATGTACCGGGCTGCCGGCCTTCATCAACAGGCGCGAGAGCAGAGCATACTCTTTTGGCGTCAGCTCCAGCGATTCGCCGGCCAGCCACACCTGACGACGGGTAACATTAAGGCGCAGGTTGCCGACGGTCAGCTCATTATCGCCCTGATTATTATGGCGACGCAGCAGCGCGCGAATGCGGGCGTTGAGCTCTTCAAGCGCGAAAGGTTTCACCAGGTAATCGTCAGCGCCGGTATCCAGCCCGCTGATGCGGTCGCCCACGGTATCGCGGGCGGTGAGGATTAACACCGGTTGGGTGAATTTCTCCCGGCGCATACGCGCCAGGAAATGCAGACCGTCTTCATCCGGCAGGCCCAGGTCGAGCACCACCAGACTGTAATGGTTGCTGGCTAACGACAGCGCGGCTTCGTGAGCGGTGGCGACGCCATCGCAGACATAGCCTTCGCTTTGCATGGCCAGAATTAACCCTTGTAACAGGAGCGCATCGTCTTCAATGACTAAGATTTTCATCTGCCGGTCTCTCTACATGGCGTTAAAAGGTCGTCTTTTGCCTGATACTCGCGGGTGTCTACCCCGAGCAGGCCAAGCAGGGTAGAGAACAGATTATCTTGTGAATAATCGTTCGTCTTCGCCTGCTGTTGCAAACACTGGCTGGATACGCCATAGCGTTGCTGATAATCCGGCGACAACCACAGCAGCATCGGCACGTGTTTTTGCGTATCGGGCGCTATGGAGTACGGCAGGCCATGCAGATACACGCCATCTTCACCCAGCGATTCGCCGTGGTCAGACAAATACACCAGACTGGTGGTGAATCTATCTTGTTTTGATTGCAGCAATTTTATCGCTTTATCAACCACATAGTCGACGTACAAAATGGTGTTGTCGTAGGTATTGGTCAACTGTTGTTGCGTACAACTTTGGATTTCATTGGTATCGCAGGTCGGGGTGAATTTTTTGAATTCAGCCGGGTAGCGATTGTAATAGGTCGGGCCATGACTACCAATGGTGTGCAGAACGATAATGCCATCCTGCTGTAAATTATCGATATAGCTATCAAGATTATGGAACAGCACGTCATCGTAGCACTCGCCATCAATGCACTCGCCGCTGAGGTTCAGGTTGGTGACGTTCTGATGCGGTACGCGGTCACAGGCGCCTTTACAGCCGCCATCGTTGTCGTTCCATAGCACCTGAACACCGGCGCGCTGCAAAATATCCAGAACGCCTTCCTGATGGTGCGCCAGTTCTTCATCGTAATGCGCGCGCGGCATATTGGAGAACATGCAGGGGACGGAAACCGCGGTTGCGGTGCCGCAGGAGGTGGTTTTCGGGAAGTACACCACGTCGTCCTGCTTCAGGCGCGGGTTAGTTTCGCGATCGTAGCCGCCCAGCGAGAAATTCTCGGCGCGCGAGGTTTCGCCCAGCACCACGATGGTCAGATTTTTACGCGCGCCGTTATGCATCACCGCTTTCTGTTTGGCATCTTCGCCGATCTTCACCAGCGGCAGGTTATCCATCCGGTTATGCGCATACCACGAGTTCAGCGCCACAATGCTGTTGGATGGGCTTAAAGATTTCACCAGCTCCTTATTGTTACGGAACACCGAGGCGTAATCTTTGTAGAACAGCGCCGCCACCAGCACAATGAGCAGCGCTGAAACGGCGATATTGAGCAGGCGCATCGCTGCGCCGCGCCAGAAAGAGGCCGGTTTGCGAACTTTAATCCACCAGGCAACCAGAACCATCAATAGCCCGGAGAGACCCAGCACGATGACCATTTGCGTCGACAGCAGGGCAAAACTTTCCGCAGGCGTCGTATCGAAGATATTGGCGATCATCGAACGATCGATCACCACGCCGAAGGTCCAGATAAAGTACTGCGCCGAGGCGCTCAGCAGAATAAACAGGCTGATGACTACCCGGTCGAGCTTTAAGAACGAGGCGAGGGTGGTGATGATGTTCATCACGCTAATTGCCACGATCGGCATGCTAAGGAAAACCAGCCAGTTATGGAGATTGTTTACCGGCAGTAGCGGGAAAACCTGGCGATAAAAGGCCAGGTTAAGAAAGATACCGATATAACAGGCAAAGAGAGTCAAATAAGCCGTGCGGCTGAGTACCGGCCGACGTAAAGAAATAAACGACATAACGAATACCCGTAGTAGGAGATGTTCGTTATGTTGACAGCGATATTTTAAGACAACCTTAAGATTTTAATCTGAGGCGTCATCTTGTTTAAAATAGTGCCGCTTGAAGATTAACCTAATGCCTGAATAGCCTGCTCCAGCGCCTGGCGTAGCAGCACGCGGTCGTGACGATAGGTGACATCACTGGCATCCAGCGCGGTCTGAATCACCAGTCGTTCTTCCATACCCTTAACATCGGCTTTCGGCCCGACGATGGCGGCATCAATCACTTTTTTGCCAACGTAATGTTCCAGAATAGTCATTCTGTCCGCCAGAGTTAGATTGGCGGCAGGGCTATGTTCCTTACCCAGGTTATCGATAAACACCATGGGCGCCGGGGTCCGCCGCAGCGCCTGGGCCATTTCGTCGAGCAGTAAAATGGGCAGCAGGCTGGTGTAGAAGCTCCCTGGCCCAATCAGGATCAGATCGGCCTCGGCGATGGCCTCAACCGCTTCGCGAGTCGCCGGAACCGGTGGGCTGAGCATCAGTTCCTGCGGGATGTGATCCAGCTGATCGATATTCACTTCGCCATACACTTCATGGCCTTCATGATCGAGCGCCACTAGATCGACCGGTTGCTCCGACATCGGAATCAGGAAAGCATCCACTTTAAGCAGGTTTCTGATCAAATTGATCGCCTCTAAAGGCCGCACGCTCAGGTGATCCAGCGCCTTTAACATCAGATTTCCGAGGTTATGCCCGGAAAGCTCGCCATTACCGCCAAAACGATATTCAAACATCGCGGAAGCGACGCTGGGTTCGGCGATTAATTGATTAATGCAGTTGCGCATATCGCCCCAGGCGATCCCCCCTTCCGAGCGGCGAATTCGCCCCGTTGATCCGCCGTTATCGGTGGTGGTCACGATGCCGGTCAGGCGTGAGCCGAGCGACGAGAGCGACGACATCACCCGCCCCAAACCGTGACCTCCGCCAAGGGCGACGACGCGGTCCAGATCGGCGAAAGTGCGATTGCGCATACGAATTCCTTCTGTTCAATGTTCGGGTTTAGCGTCTCCGATCTACCCCTAAAAGATAATGCCCGGTTTCCGTCAAACTGACCGATATCAATGTTAAAGTGTGATTTTTGGCTATTCTGTACTGAAAATGCAAGATATTAGCGATATATAGATGATTATATAGCGAAAATGAAAATGGCGAAACCATCGTTAAAGCGCTACTATCGGCATAACCAACTAACACTCTAGCCTTGGTACCTGTGTCGCAAGATATGGTGCTCTGGCCGCGGCAGCCGCGCTGTCGCCAGGGCGTGGAAAGAAATGACCGCGCCTCCCGTACTTGGAAAGGTGTATATGGCCTCACAGCTTACTGATGCATTTGCGCGTAAGTTTTATTACTTGCGCCTGTCGATTACCGACGTGTGTAACTTTCGTTGCACCTACTGCCTGCCGGACGGCTACAAGCCCGGCGCCGTGACCAACAAGGGTTTTCTTAGCGTAGACGAAGTGCGCCGCGTGACGCGCGCTTTTTCCGCCCTTGGCACGGAAAAAGTCCGCCTCACCGGCGGCGAACCCTCGTTACGTCGCGACTTTACTGAGATTATTGCCGCCGTGCGTGAAAACAGCGCGATTCGTCAGATCGCGGTGACCACCAACGGTTATCGCCTGGCGCGTGATGTCGAACGCTGGCGCGATGCCGGGCTGACGGCGATTAACGTCAGCGTCGATAGCCTCGACGCTCGCCAGTTCCATGCCATCACCGGTCAGGATAAATTTCAGCAGGTGATGGACGGTATTGACGCCGCCTTTGCCGCCGGCTTTGAAAAGGTTAAGGTCAACACCGTGCTGATGCGTGATGTCAACCATCACCAGCTCGACACTTTCCTCGCGTGGATCAAACCTCGCCGTATTCAACTGCGTTTTATTGAGTTAATGGAAACCGGCGAGGGCAGCGACCTGTTCCGCCGTCACCACATTTCCGGCATGGTGCTGCGCGATGAACTGCTGCGCCGCGGTTGGATCCACCAGATCCGTCAACGAAGCGATGGCCCGGCGCAGGTCTTTTGTCACCCGGATTACGCCGGTGAAATCGGCTTGATCATGCCGTATGAAAAAGACTTCTGCGCCACCTGTAACCGTCTTCGCGTCTCATCCGTTGGCAAACTGCACCTGTGTCTGTTCGGCGAAGGCGGCGTAGATCTGCGCGACCTGATGGCCGAGGACGAGCAGCAGGCCGCGCTGGAAGCGCGGATAGCCGAAGCCTTAACCCATAAAAAGCAGACCCATTTCCTGCATCAGGGCAACACCGGTATTACGCAGAACCTGTCGTATATTGGCGGATAATCGTTTTCGAAAGGAGCATTCAGATGAGCCAGGCTAGCGCTGAGTTTATCCCGACCCGTATTGCTATTCTTACCGTTTCCAACCGCCGCGGCGAAGAGGACGATACCTCCGGCCACTGGCTGCGCGATGCGCTGCACGAAGAGGGACATACCCTCGTCGATAAGGCTATTGTGAAAGAGAACCGCTACGCGATTCGCGCCCAGGTTTCGGCCTGGATTGCCAGCGATGAGGTGCAGGTGGTGTTGATCACCGGTGGTACCGGTTTTACCGATGGCGATCAGGCGCCGGAAGCGCTGCTGCCGCTGTTTGACCGCGAGGTCGAAGGTTTTGGCGAAGTGTTCCGTATGCTCTCGTTTGAAGAGATAGGCACCTCGACGCTGCAATCCCGCGCCGTTGCTGGCGTTGCCAACCGCACGCTGATTTTCGCGATGCCGGGCTCGACCAAGGCCTGCGCCACCGCGTGGGAAAATATTATCGCGCCACAGCTGGATGCGCGCACTCGCCCGTGCAACTTCATTCCTCATTTAAAGAAATAGTTTATGTCACAACTGACCCACATTAATGCCGCGGGCGAAGCCCACATGGTTGACGTCTCCGGCAAAGCGGAAACGGTACGCGAAGCGCGCGCTGAGGCTTACGTCGAAATGCAGGCCGCAACGCTTGCGATGATTATCGACGGCAGCCACCATAAAGGCGATGTATTCGCCACCGCGCGCATCGCCGGTATTCAGGCCGCGAAACGTACCTGGGAGCTGATCCCGCTGTGTCATCCGCTGATGCTCAGCAAAGTAGAAGTGAACCTGCAGGCGCAGCCGGAGCATAACCGTGTGCGCATTGAGTCACTCTGCCGCCTGACCGGTAAAACCGGCGTAGAAATGGAAGCGCTGACCGCGGCATCGGTTGCCGCGCTGACCATCTACGACATGTGTAAAGCGGTACAGAAAGATATGGTTATTGGCCCGGTACGTCTGCTGGCGAAAAGCGGCGGCAAGTCCGGCGATTTTAAGGTGGAGGAAGCCCATGATTAACGTCCTGTTTTTTGCGCAGGTGCGCGAACTGGTTGGCACCGATACCCTGACTCTCGACGCCAGCGAATTGCCGACCGTTGAAGCCGTGCGTCAGCAGCTTGCCGCGCGCGGAGACCGCTGGGCGCTGGCGCTGGAAGAAGGAAAATTGCTGGCGGCGGTCAACCAGACGCTGACCTCGTTTGACCATCCGGTCGCGAGCGGCGACGAAGTGGCGTTTTTCCCGCCGGTCACCGGGGGCTAAGATGACGCAGACTCGTATCGTGGTAAGCCCGGCGCGCTTTTGCGTCGGCGATGAATATCCGTGGCTGGCCGAGCGCGATGAAGACGGCGCGGTGGTCACCTTCACCGGCAAAGTACGTAATCACAATCTCGGCGACAGCGTGAAAGCGCTGACGCTGGAGCACTATCCGGGCATGACCGAGAAATCGCTGGCGGAAATCGTCGAACAGGCGCGGGAGCGTTGGCCGCTTGGCCGGGTGACGGTTATCCATCGCATTGGCGAAATGTGGCCGGGAGAAGAGATTGTTTTTGTTGGCGTGACCAGCGCCCACCGCGGCAGCGCCTTCGCCGCCGGCGAGTTCATCATGGATTACCTGAAAACCCGCGCGCCGTTCTGGAAACGCGAGGCGACGCCGGATGGCGAACGCTGGGTCGATGCCCGCGACAGCGATCATCAGGCGGCAGAGCGCTGGTAGTGTGATACGCTTACTGAGAGAAACTTGTTAATCAGGAGATAGTCATGGACAGATTCCCTCGTTCCGATTCCATTGTTCAGAGCCGCAGCGGCCTGCAGACCTACATGGCGCAGGTTTACGGCTGGATGACGGTCGGGTTGTTGTTAACCGCGTTTATCGCGTGGTTTGCGGCGAATACCCCGGCGGTCATGATGTTCGTCTTTTCAAGCAAAATCACTTTCTTCGGGCTGATCATCGCCCAACTGGCGCTGGTGTTTGTGCTCTCGGGGATGGTGCAGCGCTTAAGCGCGGGTATGGCGACGACGCTGTTTATGCTTTATTCGGCGTTAACAGGGCTAACGTTAGCGAGCATCTTTATTGTTTATACCTATTCGTCTATCGCCAGCACTTTTGTGGTGACCGGCGGGATGTTCGGGGCGATGAGCCTGTATGGTTACACCACTAAGCGCGATCTGAGCGGCTTCGGCAGCATGCTGTTTATGGGGCTGATTGGTATCGTGCTGGCGTCGCTGGTTAACCTGTGGCTGAAGAGCGAAGCGCTGATGTGGGCGGTAACCTACATTGGTGTGCTGGTGTTTGTCGGCCTGACCGCCTACGACACCCAGAAGCTGAAAAACATCGGCGAGCAGATTGATACCCGCGATAGCGCCACGCTGCGTAAATACTCGATTCTCGGAGCCTTAACGCTGTATCTGGACTTCATCAACCTGTTCCTGATGCTGCTGCGTATCTTCGGCAACCGCCGTTAATATCATCCCGGATAGCGGCGCGATGCGCCTTATCCGGGCTACCAATCCAGGCAATCCGCAAAAATATCGCCCGGTAAGCGCAACCGGGCCGTTTCATCCGCGGGCCAGCTTGCGCTCGTTCTTCTGCCGCAGCTTTTTCGCCCGGCTCTCCAGCACCAGATAGGCGATGGTCGCCAGCAGCAGCGGCAGAAAATAGTACAGCGCGCGCCACGCCAGCAGCGCGGCAATTATCGCCCCCTTCGAAATTGACTCGCCGGAGAGCATGGCGATAAACACCGCCTCCAGCACGCCAATCCCGGCGGGAATATGAACGATAACGCCGGCGATACTGCTCACCAGCAGCACTCCCAGCACCAGAAAATAGTTAATCTCGCTGCCCAGTAGCAGCCAGATAATCGCCCCCATCACCATCCAGTTCGCCGCTGAAATCCCTATCTGTAGTAGAGCGAAACGAAAAGAGGGCAGCACCAACCGCTGCCCCTTAATCGTCATGTGGCGGCGTTTAGCGAAGGCGCAAGCGAAAAGATAGAGCAGGGTAAAAAGCAGCAGAACGCCGCCAATAATACGTAGCGTGGTTTGGCTAATGTACCAGTGCGGCGGCAGCGTCACCAGATTCGCGGTGAATATGACGCCGCCCAGCAGAATATAGCCCAGCCAGTTAGTGGTAATGCTAAGCGAGAAAATACGGGTAATGGTGCTGCCGTTCAGCCCCAGCCGCGAGTATAGCCGATAGCGCATTCCGATCCCGCCAACCCAGGTACTCAGCGTCAGGTTAAAGGCGTAGCAGATAAACGATACCAGCATCACCTGTTTTTTTGCCAGCTTATGGCCGCACCAGGCTCGCCCGAGCAGATCGTAGCAGCCATAAATCAGGTAGCTGACGATAACCAACCCAACGGCGCTAAATAGCGCCAGACGATCGTAGCCGCGGATGACCTTCCATACATCCTGCCAGTCGACCTTTTGCGCATAAATTACCAGCAATACGATGACGGCGATAAAAAAGAGCGCGGTCAGCACTCTTTTCGCCATCCGCCAGCGGGGATGCGATTTGCTCATAGCGGATTGTCTCTGGTTTGCGTTTCTACCCGATCCTGGGTTTCAATTTCCGGCTGCACCGGCGGGCTGACCCTGGCTAACTGCGGGGTATGCGCCGGCAGCCAACCGACCCAGGCGGGGAAGTGGCGCAGAAAGTGGAAAGCCAGCACGCTGACGCCGAGCCGCCACCAGTTACGTTTTGGCAGCATGGATTTATCTATCTGCTGGCAGTCCCTGGCGATAAGGCCGTTGAGGTTATCACGCAGGGTCTGATTGAACTCTCGGTCGTGGATAATCAGGTTGGCCTCCAGATTCAGCGACAGACTCAGCGGGTCGAGATTACTTGAACCGACGGTGGCCCAGTGGTCGTCCGCCAGCGCAACCTTGCCATGCAGCGGACGGCGGCGGTATTCATACACCTGAACGCCGCCTTTAATCAGGTAGTGGTACAGCAGGTGGGCGCCAAACTTAACAATCGGAATATCCGGCTCGCCCTGGACAATCAGCTTCACCCGTACGCCGCGCCGCGCGGCATTGCGCATGGCGTGCAGCAGACGGTAGCCGGGAAAGAAATAGGCGTTGGCGATGATGACCTCGCGGCGGGCGCTGGTCAGCATTTTCAGATAGTGACGTTCAATATCGTCACGATGTTCATGGTTATCGCGCCAGATAAACAGCGCCTGCGCTTCGCCAGGGGTTTGGTTAATTTCCGGCTGATGCCGACGGCGTCGCCACCAGCGGCGGGCTGCCTCGCTGGTGGGCAGGTTCTCCAGTTCGAATTGGAGAATATCGAGCACCACCGGCCCTTCAACCTGTACGGCATAATCCTGTTTCGCCTCCGGTCCGTAATCGCTCATGTGCTCGGCAGAGTAGTTAATGCCGCCAACAAACGCGGTTGTGTCGTCAATCACCACGATTTTTCGATGCATGCGGCGGAATAAATTGGTACGCATACCCATTAGCCGGGGGCGCGGATCGTAGTAGCGGAAGACCACGCCAGCGGCGGTGAGTTCGCCGACAAACTCATCGCTGAGGTCCGGCGAGCCGTAGCCGTCGAGCAGCACTTCCACCTGAATACCCCGGCGGGCGGCTTTCAGTAGCACCGCATGCAGTCGCCAGCCCACCTCGTCTTCAAACCAGATAAAGGATTCAAGGATCACCTTGCGCTGCGCGCGGCCAATGGCGGCGAATAACGCCGGATAATACTGGTCGCCATTCTCCAGTAGGGTAATACGATTGCCTTCCTGCCAGCGACATTTCACAGATGTATCTCCACGCTCAGGGGCGCATGATCGGACAGATGCCGCCAGTGTTTAAGCGCCAGCGCCTTCGGATGGCTGGCATGTGCATTCTTAACGTAAATACGATCGAGGCGCAGCAGCGGGAAAGCGACCGGAAAGGTGCGTAGCGGCCGCCCGCGGGCGCGGGTAAAAATCTCCTCAAGCCCTGCCTGCGCTTTTAAGGGCTGATTAGCCTGCTGGCGCCAGTCGTTGAAGTCGCCTGCCACCACCACCGGATCGCCTGCCGGTAGCGTATTGACCCACTCTGCCAGCATCGTTAACTGTGCCTGCCGCTGGTGCGCGCGAAGACCGAGATGCACGCAGATAACGTGGATCGTCGTGCCGCTTTGCGGAGGTACGATGCGACAGTAAAGCAGGCCGCGTTTTTCGCCATTGCCGACCGAGATATCGCGATTTTCATAGTATTCAATGGGAAAGCGCGACAGTACGGCATTGCCGTGATGGCCTTCCGGATAGACCGCGTTGCGCCCGTAGGCGTAATCGCTCCACATGGTGTCGGCAAGAAACTCGTAATGGGTGGTATCAGGCCAGTTTTCGATATGCAAAGGGTGCACTTCGTGCGCACCCATCACTTCCTGTAGGCAAACTATGTCGGCGCTGACGCTGCGAACGGCCTCGCGCAATTCGGGCAAAATAAAACGCCGATTAAACGTCGTAAAGCCCTTGTGGGTGTTAATTGTCAGCACGTTCACCGAAATTCGCGACGTTGGCTTAGCCATAATTCTCCAGTTAATGTCACTTTCCTGAATAAAATAGTGTAGTAGACGTCACAAAAAGATGCGGTGATACGGAATTTTCCGTAAAGTGCGGTACTCTGAGTAACAGAGAAAAATCCTTCAGGAGAGAAGCCATGAAGTGGCAACAACGTGTACGCGTCGCAACGGGTCTTAGTTGCTGGCAGATTATGTTGCATCTACTGGTCGTGGCGGTACTGGTGATGGGTTGGCTGAGCGGCGCGCTGGTGCGTGTCGGATTAGGGCTGTGCGTATTGTACGGCGTCACGCTGCTGGCGATGCTGTTTTTGCAGCGTCACCATGAAGCGCGCTGGCGCGACGTGGGGGACTTCCTTGAGGAACTCACCACGACCTGGTACTTCGGCGCCGCCATGATAGTGCTCTGGTTGTTGTCGCGCGTGCTGCACAACAACCTGCTGCTGGCCCTCGCCGGGCTGGTCATACTGGCAGGCCCGGCGGTGGTATCGCTGCTGGCGAAAGATAAAAAGCTACGCAATCTTTCTTCGGAACATCGCATACGCCGCTGAGCCGGTGGTGGCCGCTATGACTAATAGCGGCCACAAACTTCCCCACACAATCTTCAGACTCGCATCCTTCAGATAAATTTGCTTGGTGATATCGGTAAAGTGCCGGATCGGGTTTATCCAGGTCAAATCCTGCAGCCACTGCGGCATGTTTTCTACCGGTGAAACGTAGCCGGATAGCAGAATCGCCGGCATCATAAAGACGAACACGCCGATAAATGCCTGCTGCTGGGTTGAACACAGCGAAGAAATCAATAAGCCAAAGCCCACCAGCGATAGACCGTAAATCAGCATGGTGAAATAGAACAGCAGCAGCGAGCCGGCAAACGGGATCTGATAAGCCCAGATACCTATCGCCAGCACGATAGTCGCCTGCATCGTGGCGACTATCAGCGCCGGAACGGCTTTGCCAACGAAGATTTGCCAGGTGGCGAGCGGTGAGACCAGCAGCTGATCGAGGGTACCCTGTTCACGCTCGCGAGCCACCGACAGCGAGGTGACGATCATCACCCCGATGGTGGTGATCATGGCGATAAGCGACGGCACCACGAACCATTTATAGTCGAGATTCGGGTTGTACCAGTTGCGTACCACCAGTTCGCTGTTGTTCGGTTTCGCTTTATCCTGCAGCAGATCCTGCTGATAGTTTTTAACAATCTGCTGTAGATAGTTAGCGGCGATTTGCGCGCTGTTGGAGTTACGCCCGTCGAGCAGTAGCTGTAGCGGGGCGGTTTGATAGTTGTCGAGATTACGCGAGAAATCCGCCGGGAAGCGCACCACGAGCAGGGCTTTTTGTTCATCGATGGTCGGTTGAATCGCCTGCGGGCTTTTCAGCAGCAGGACGTGGGTAAAGGCTTTGGCGCGGGCAAAGCGCTGGGTGAGCTCCACCGCGTGGCGGCCGCTATCTTCGTTATAGATAGCGATGGTAGCGTTGGTCACCTCAAGCGTGGCGGCAAAGGGAAACAACAATACCTGAATCAGCACCGGCATGATTAAAATCATCCGCGTTTGCGGTTCGCGCAGCAGCGACTGCAGCTCTTTGCGGATTAATGTCCATAAACGATGAAACATAAAACCTTCCTCATGTCGGACCCGGGCGACCGAAACTTACCGTAGGCCCGGTAAGCGTAGCGCCACCGGGCAAAATTCGAGCGCAGGGTTAATCCAGACGCCGTTTGGTTTTCAGCCACGTCAGGCCGATAAACATCACCGCCGAAGCAATCAAAAACAGCACGTTCACCAGCAGCACCACCGGAATATTGCCCGCCAGAAACAGGCTTTGCAGGGTGTTGACGAAATAACGCGCCGGGATCACGTAGGTCACCGCGCGGATCACCGCCGGCATACTGTCTATCTGGAAAATAAACCCGGACAACATAATCGATGGTAAAAAAGCGGCGTTCAACGCGACCTGCGCAGCGTTAAACTGGTTGCGGGTAATGGTCGAGATCAGTAACCCCATTCCCAGCGTACTAAGCAAAAACAGGCTGGTGATGACAAACAGAATCAGCAGCGAGCCGCGATAGGGCACGCCGAGAATAAATATCGATACCAGCATACACAGCAACATCGCCAGCATGCCGAGGAAATAGTAGGGAATTATCTTGCACAGCAGCAGTTCGGCGCGGGTGATTTCAGTGGATAGCAGCGCTTCCATGGTGCCGCGTTCCCATTCGCGCGCTACCACCAGCGAGGTCAATATCGCGCCGACCACGGTCATGATGATGGTAATTGCGCCGGGGATAATAAAGTGCTGGCTGATGGCCGCCGGGTTAAACCAGTAGCGCATCTGCACATCGATAAGCGGTTCAAAGGTCTCACCGCGGTCTTCCGCCCGCTGCTGTTGCCAGATCTGCCAGATACCTTCGACGTAGCCCTGCGCGAAGTTAGCGGTATTCGGTTCGCTACCGTCGGTAATTAACTGAATCGGCGCATTGGCGCCGGCGCGGGCCATCTGACGGTCAAAGTCGACGGGAATGACGACCATCGCGCGGATGCGCCCGGCCTGCATCAGCTCAATCAACTGCTGGCGATTATCGCTGACGGTGGCGTCGATATAGGGTGAGCCGGTCATGGTATGGACGAAATCCAGTGCCTCTTCGCTCTGCTGTTCCAGCAATACGCCGACCCGCAGTTTGCTGGAGTCGAGGTTTATGCCGTAGCCGAAGATAAACAGCAGGAGCAGGGGGATCACCACCGCAATTAGCCAACTGCTGGGATCGCGGACGATCTGTCGGGTCTCTTTGACGCACAGCGCGCGAACCCGTCGCCAGGAAAGAATGCTATTGCTCATGACCGTTTTCCTTGTCCCATTGGTTAATCAGGGTAATAAACGCCTGTTCCATAGTGGGATCCGCCTGACTGTCATTCGCCGCCTGCGCCTTCAGCGCGTCCGGCGTGCCGCTGGCGATAAGCTTACCGTGGTAGACCAGCCCGATGCGGTCGCAGTATTCCGCCTCATCCATAAAGTGGGTAGTCACCATCACCGTGACCCCTTTATCGACCATGCTGTTGATATGCAGCCAGAATTCGCGGCGAGTAAGCGGGTCAACACCGGAGGTGGGTTCATCGAGAAACAGAATGTCGGGTTCATGCATCAGCGAGCAGGCCAGCGCCAGCCGCTGCTTGTAGCCGAGCGGTAGCTCGTCGGCGGCGTGGCCGGCGATACTTTTCAGGCCAAAGGCATCGCTCATGCGCGCGATTTTTTCATTTTGCGCCCGGCCGCGTAGACCGTAAACGCCGGAGAAAAAACGCAGGTTCTGCTCGACGCTGAGGTTGCCGTACAGTGAGAATTTTTGCGCCATATAGCCTAAATGCTGGCGCGCTTTACCGGAGCTAACCTTGAGATCCATCCCCAGCACCAGCGCTTTTCCGTCGGTCGGCACCAGCAGGCCGCACATCATTTTGAAGGTCGTGGATTTGCCGGCGCCGTTAGGGCCAAGCAGGCCGAAAATCTCACCGCGCTTAACCTGGAAATCGACGTGGTCGGTGGCGGCGAAATCACCAAACTTTTTCGTTAACGACCGTGCTTCAATGACCGTTTCGTCTTTGTTGCCGTCCACGTGATGAATAATCTCTCCTAACGGCGACTCGGCGGTTCCGGCGCCGCCTAACAGGTCGATAAAGGCGTCTTCAAAACGCGGCGCAGTTTCGGCCACCTGTAGCGGCGGCATGTTACCGTTTTGCTGAACCTCATCAATGCGGGCTGCCTTTTTCAGGATCAAACGCACCGATTTGCCCTGAATCACGCCATCGCTAATTTGCGGCAGTTTCAGCGCCCGCTGCAACAGGCGGCGGTTGTTTTCCTGCGGGCTGGATACCAGAAAGCTGCGCCCGGCCATGGTTTGCGTCAGCGCCTTCGGTTCGCCCTGGTAAAGCAATTTACCTTCGTTCATCAGCAGCACATCGCGGCACTGCTCGGCTTCATCGAGATAAGAGGTGCTCCACAAAATTAGCATGCCGTCGCCGGCCAGTTCGTGCACCATCTGCCATAGCTCGCGGCGCGAGATAGGGTCAACCCCGACGCCGGGCTCATCTAACAACAGCACTTTAGGATCGCCCACCAATGTACAGGCGAGCCCCAGCTTTTGTTTCATGCCGCCGGAGAGTTTGCCGGCTAATCGCCCGGTGAAAGGGCCAAGAGATGTGAATTCCAGCAGGCGCTCGAATATTTTCTTGCGCGCCTCGCCGGTGACGCTGCGCAGATCGGCGTACAGGTTCAGGTTTTCCATCACCGTCAGATCTTCATACAGGCCGAATTTCTGCGGCATATAGCCGAGCGCCGCGTGCAGCGCGCCGTCGTCCTTCAGCGGATCGAAGCCGATTACGCTGGCGCTGCCCTCATCAGGCTTAAGTAAACCGGCCAGCATTCGCATCAGCGTCGTTTTACCTGCGCCATCTGGGCCGACGAGCCCTGTGACGTAGCCTGAGTGAATCGTACAGTTCAGCGGCGCGACTGCGGGTCGGTCCATACCGGGAAAACCGCGTGTCAGTCCGGTTAAAGTTATCGCGTCCTTACTCATGCCCGTTTCCGTTGCTGAAGGAGACGGTCACCGGCATGCCCTGGCGCAGCGCGGCGTCGGCGTCGTTCACCACGATGCGCAGGCGGTAGACGAGATCGGTGCGCAAATCCGGTGTTTCTACGGTCTTTGGCGTGAATTCGGCGCTGGGGGAGACAAAGCCGATTTTACCGTGATAGGGCTTGTTCGGCCGGCTATCGGTATACAGCAGTACTTCGCGCCCCGGCTGCGCCTGGCCGAGATTTTTCTCGTCAACGTAGGCGCGTACCCAAACCGGATGGGTTAACGATAGCGTCAGCACCGTGCCGCCGGCGTTTAACATGGTGCCAGGTTCGACGGCGCGGGTCATCAAGGTGCCGTCGGACGGCGCGGTCAGTACGGTATCATGCAGGTCCAGTTTGGCTTGCGCCAGGGCCGCCTGCGCCTGTTCAAGGCTGGCTTTGGCCTGGGCAATTTCCTGCGGGCGGTTACCGGCGCGATATTGACGCAGTTTATCCTGCGCCGATTTTAAGGTCGCCTGCGCCTGATCGCGTGAAGAACGGGCGTTTTCGAGGTCGTTGGCGGAAATCGCGCTGCTGGCGCGCAGGCCGAGCTGACGTTGATAAAAATTCTGCGCATAGACCCAGGCGGCCTGCGCCTGATTAACCGCGGCCGCCGCCTGCGCAATCTCTTCGGCACGGTAACCCGCCATCATCAAATCGTACTGAGCCTGGGCGGTGGAAACGTTGGCCTGCGCCTGTTGCAGCGCGTTTTCATATGGCGCGCGGTCAAGTTCGCCGAGGGTTTGCCCACGGCGAATTTCATCGCCTTCATCGACGTTCAGGGTTGCCAGCCGCCCGCCGACGCGGAAGCTCATATTCACAGTGCGAATATCGACATTGCCGTAGAGAGTGAGATCTTTTGCCTGGCTGCTTTGATACCACCACCAGCCGCCGCCGAGCGCGGCGAGCACGATGACGACCAATAGAACGACGACGGGTTTTTTCATGATCCCAGGCTCCTTTGCGCTAACCCTTGCAGAATGAAATCGATATGACAGGTGATCACCTGAAAAATTTGTTCAGCCTTTTGTTGATCGAACTGCGCCCAGCCGGTACGCAGTAAAATGGTTTCCCGCCCGAGCCGGAAGGCCAGCACCTCGCCAAGTAGGGCGTGGGTGTGCAGAATCATCTGCGTATCGTTGGCATCGCGCCCGGTCCAGGCGGCGATAAGCCGGGTCAAATAGCTATGTAGCGGGGCGATAACCTGCTGATGGATAAGCTGGTAAGCCGCGGTAGGGGAGAGCTGCTCGCGAGAGATAAACTTGCTGAGGTTGACCGTGTCGTCCTGGGTCAGCAGCAGACTCATATCGCGGCAGCTGCGCAGAATCAATTCCCGCAGCGCCGGTTTGTCAGGTTTCGTCTGGGCCAACAGGGCTTCGGCCGCCTCGGCATGCGGGCGGAAATTCTCGCCGATACAGTCGGCGATCCACTGCGCGCAGGCGAGATACAGGTCGTCTTTCGAACCGAAATAATAGGTGATAGCGGCGATATTTTGCCCGGCCTGCGCGGCGATATCGCGGGTCGTCGCATGGAGGCCATATTCGCCGAATTGCGCGATGGCGGCGGCGATAAGCTGGCTTTTGGCTTGTTCGCCTTTACTGGTCACGGAGGTACTGTTCATCGCACTCTAAAAAATTAATCAATCGATTGATTAAGAATAGGGGCGATTCGCTGAACTGTCCACCATGGTGAAGACGAAAAATTATCCGGCGCAAGCGAGTATTATTTTGCTGGTAATTCCTGCGGGGATATTTTATGCGGTTCGTCACAAAATCTGCTAAACTGCGCCCCTTCATGGCATTGTGGTTTTTGCCATCTCTATCGCAATAATCTCCCTGAAAACTACGCCCTTAAACGGGCCGGGGCGGTTCGGAGTTGTTATGTCTTTTGATTCCCTTGGCCTGAATCCCGATATCCTGCGCGCCGTCGCCGAGCAGGGCTACGTTGAGCCGACCCCCATCCAGCAGCAGGCGATCCCGGCAGTACTGCAGGGCCGCGATCTGATGGCCAGCGCCCAGACCGGGACCGGCAAGACCGCCGGCTTTACGCTGCCGCTGCTGCAGCGCCTGACCCAGGATCAGCCGCACGCGAAGGGGCGCCGTCCGGTGCGCGCCCTGATCCTGACGCCGACCCGCGAACTGGCGGCGCAGGTGGGTGAGAATGTCCGCGACTACAGCAAATATCTCAATATCCGCTCGCTGGTGGTTTTCGGGGGCGTGAGCATCAACCCGCAGATGATGAAGCTGCGCGGCGGCGTCGATATCCTCGTCGCCACCCCAGGCCGTCTGCTGGATCTTGAACATCAGAATGCGGTCAGCCTGGATAAAGTCGAAGTGCTGGTACTGGATGAAGCCGATCGCATGCTGGATATGGGCTTTATCCACGACATCCGCCGCGTGCTGGCTAAACTGCCGCCGCGTCGTCAAAACCTGCTGTTCTCCGCCACCTTCTCTGATGAGATCAAGGCGCTGGCGGAAAAACTGCTGCATAACCCGCTGGAAGTCGAAGTGGCGCGCCGCAACACCGCCTCTGAGCAGATCACCCAGCACGTTCACTTTGTGGATAAGAAACGTAAGCGTGAACTGCTCTCGCAGCTGATTGGCGAAGGCAATTGGCAGCAGGTGCTGGTCTTTACCCGTACCAAGCACGGTGCCAACCATCTGGCGGAGCAGCTGAATAAAGACGGTATCCGTAGCGCCGCCATCCACGGCAATAAGAGCCAGGGTGCGCGTACCCGCGCGCTGGCTGACTTTAAATCCGGCGGCATTCGTGTGCTGGTCGCCACCGACATCGCCGCGCGCGGGCTCGATATCGAAGAGCTGCCGCACGTGGTCAACTATGAGCTGCCAAACGTGCCGGAAGATTACGTGCACCGGATTGGCCGTACCGGACGCGCGGCGGCGACCGGCGAAGCGTTGTCGCTGGTCTGCGTGGACGAGCATAAGCTGCTGCGTGATATCGAACGCCTGCTGAAAAAAGAGATCCCGCGTATTGCTGTTGCCGGTTACGAGCCGGATCCGTCGATTAAAGCGGAGCCGATTCAAAATGGTCGTCAGCAGCGTGGCGGCGGTGGCCGCGGTCAGGGGCAAGGACGCGGTGGTCAGAGCCAGGGCCGTAGCCAGCAGGCGCCGCGCCGTCAGGATGGCGAAGCGCCGAAAGCGCGTACCCAGGACGGTAAACCACCGCGTCGCCGTCGCCCGCGTAAACCTGCCGGCGAATAAGACGCTGTTGCCTGGGAGCGATAAAGCGTTCAGGCAGCACCCCGGCCCGTCTCTCCGCGTGCGCGGCGGCGGGCCGTTTTTTTTGCCGTTCATTGCGTTTTTTATCGAGCGCGATTCCACCCTCTACAGAAAGCAATACCTCCTGGCCGGCAAAAATGGCACAATAGTGGCTGTTTATACAGTATTCAGGTTTTCTCATGGCTTTGACCGCTGCGCTTAAAGCGCAAATCGCCGCCTGGTATAAGGCGCTTCAGGAACAGATCCCGGACTTTATCCCCCGAGCTCCGCAGCGGCAGATGATCGCCGATGTGGCGAAAACGCTCGCCGGGGAAGAGGGGCGGCATCTGGCTATCGAAGCGCCGACCGGCGTCGGCAAAACGCTGTCATATCTGATCCCCGGCATCGCCATCGCCCGTGAGGAACAAAAAACGCTGGTGGTCAGTACCGCCAACGTAGCGCTGCAGGATCAAATCTACAGTAAAGACCTGCCGCTGCTGCGCAAGATTATTCCCGACCTGCGCTTTACCGCCGCCTTTGGCCGTGGCCGCTACGTTTGTCCGCGTAATCTGGCGGCGCTGGCCAGTACCGAGGCGACGCAGCAGGATCTGCTGGCGTTCCTCGATGACGATCTGACGCCAAAAAATCAGGCCGAACAAAAGCTCTGCGCGACGCTGAAAACCGATCTCGACGGCTATAAATGGGACGGCCTGCGCGATCATACCGACAAGCCCATTGATGACGCCCTGTGGGGGCGGCTAAGCACCGATAAAGCCAGCTGTCTTAACCGCAACTGCCACTACTACCGTGAATGCCCATTCTTCGTCGCCCGGCGCGAAATCCAGGAAGCGGAAGTGGTGGTGGCCAACCATGCGTTGGTGATGGCGGCCATGGAGAGCGAAGCGGTGCTGCCAGAGCCGAAAAACCTGCTGCTGGTGCTCGACGAAGGCCACCATCTGCCGGACGTCGCCCGCGACGCCTTAGAGATGAGCGCGGAGATAACCGCGCCCTGGTACCGGCTGCAGTTGGATCTGTTCAGCAAATTGGTGGCGACCTGCATGGAGCAGTTCCGTCCGAAGACCACGCCGCCGTTGGCCAATCCGGAACGGTTAAATGAACACTGCGAAGAGCTGTATGAGCTTATCGCCTCGCTCAATAATATTCTCAATCTCTATATGCCTGCCGCCCAGGAGGCGGAGCATCGCTTCCCGATGGGCGAACTGCCGCAGGAAGTGATGGAGATTTGCCAGCGGCTGGCCAAGCTCACCGAAATGCTACGCGGGCTGGCGGAGCTGTTTCTCAACGATCTCAGCGAAAAGACCGGCAGCCACGACGTGGTGCGTCTGCATCGTATCCTGCTGCAGATGAACCGGGCACTTGGCATGTTCGAAAGTCAGAGCAAGCTGTGGCGGCTGGCCTCAATGGCGCAGTCTTCCGGCGCGCCGGTGACCAAATGGGCCACCCGCGAGATTCGCGATGGCCAGATCCATGTCTGGTTCCACTGCGTGGGGATCCGCGTCAGCGATCAGCTCGAACGTCTGCTGTGGCGCAGCGTGCCGCATATTGTCGTCACCTCGGCGACGCTGCGTTCGTTGAATAGCTTCTCGCGCCTGCAGGAGATGAGCGGTCTGAAAGAGAAAGCGGGCGATCGTTTCGTGGCGCTGGACTCGCCGTTCAATCACGTCGAGCAGGGAAAAATCATTATTCCGCAAATGCGCTATGAGCCGCTTATTGATAATGAAGAGCAGCACATCGCCGAAATGGCGGCTTTTTTCCGTGAGCAGGTCGAGAGCAAAAAGCATCTTGGTATGCTGGTGCTGTTCGCCAGCGGGCGGGCCATGAATCGCTTTCTGGAACATGTTACCGATCTGCGCCTGATGCTGCTGGTGCAGGGCGACCAGCCGCGCTATCGACTGGTCGAGCTGCATCGTAAACGCGTTGAAGGCGGCGAGCGCAGCGTGTTGGTTGGCCTGCAATCTTTTGCCGAAGGGCTGGATTTAAAAGGCGAGCTGTTAAGCCAGGTGCATATCCATAAAATCGCCTTCCCGCCGATCGACAGCCCGGTGGTGATCACCGAAGGCGAGTGGTTGAAAAGCCTCAACCGCTATCCCTTTGAGGTGCAAAGCCTGCCGAGCGCCTCATTCAACCTGATTCAACAGGTCGGGCGCCTGATCCGTAGCCATCAGTGCTGGGGCGAAGTCATTATTTACGATAAGCGCCTGCTGACTAAAAATTACGGCGCGCGATTGTTAAATGCGTTACCGGTATTTCCCATAGAGCAGCCGGGCGTTCCCGAGGTTATAGTAAAAAGCAAAGCAAAACAGACGCGTCGCCGACGCCGCTAAGCGCATAAGCGGTGCGGTCGGCGGAGCCTACCGCTGGAGGGAGCAAGTCGATGGATTACACCAAAATCATCAAAGAAGTCGGGCGCGGCAAAAATCACGCTCGCGACCTGGATTTAGTCACGGCCCGTGCGCTGTATACGCGGATGTTAAACGGCGAAGTGGACGATCTGGAACTGGGCGCTATTCTCATTGCGCTGCGCATCAAGGGCGAAGGCGAAGCCGAAATGCAGGGCTTTTATGAGGCGATGCAGCTACAGACCATCCGCCTGACGCCGCCGGTAGCGAAACCGATGCCGATTGTTATCCCCAGCTATAACGGCGCGCGCAAACAGGCCAACCTGACGCCGCTGCTGGCGGTACTGCTGCATAAACTCGGTTTCCCGGTGGTGGTTCATGGCGTCAGTCATGATCCAACCCGCGTCCTGACCGAGACCATTTTTGCGCTGATGGGGATCCCGGCCACCACCCACGCGGGTCAGGCCCAGGCGCGTCTCGACAGCCATGAGCCGGTCTATATCCCGGTCGGGGCGCTGTGCCCGCCGCTGGAAAAGCAGCTGGCATTGCGTTGGCGGATGGGGGTGCGCAACAGCGCGCATACGCTGGCCAAGCTGGCGACGCCGTTCGCTGAAGATGCCGCGCTGCGGCTGTCGAGCGTGTCGCATCCGGAATATGTCGGCAAGGTCGCGGCGTTCTTTACGCAGATCGGTGGCCGGGCGCTGCTGATGCACGGTACCGAAGGTGAAGTCTATGCCAACCCGCAGCGCTGCCCGCAAATTAACCTGATTGATGCGGCGGGAACCAGAGTGTTGCATGAGCGGGCCGACGAGAGTGTGCAGGAAAAAGTGGCATTGCCGGAATCCAAAGATCCTGAAATTACCGCGCGCTGGATTGAGCGCTGCGTGAGCGGTAGCGAGCCGATTCCGCAGTCGCTGAAAATTCAGCTTGCCTGCTGCCTGGTTGCCACCGGCCAGGCGACTTCGCTCGCTAATGGCCTGGCGCAGGTTGCCGAACGCTGGTAAACGGACAAAAAAAAGCCCGTCCGGTGGCTCGGACGGGCAAACAAGGGTATTTAAAAGGTCTTTTCAGGGTTAATTCAGTGGCATTTCAGAGTATTGCTGCGATTATTTGTAGATAACCGCGGTACCGCTAACTTTGTTGTTGGTGTTAGCGGAGGTGATGCTGTAGCCGGTTGCGCCAGCGGCATCGGCTTTAGCAGCCAGTTTGGCTTCCAGACCATCCAGTGTTGTTGCGCCTTCAGCGGAAACAACGCCGATTTTATTCATGCTTTCTGCCTGGGCTGGGGTTACCGGCTGAGCGGCGAATGCGCCGAAAGACAGAGCGGAAAGGGCGATAGCAGCGGCAGCGTATTTGATGTTTTTCATAATTAATCTCTCGCAGTGTGTTCTGTAGGGGACGATGTTCCGTCGATGTGATAAGTATCACGTTTTTTGTCGCGAGATAAAATCGAAGGAAATTCACAGTCTTCATCGAATTTTTTGAATGAATAATAATTTATTGATTATTAATAAATTATTTTACGCTATTGCTGCGCTAGAAGGACAAACTAGTTGCCATGGCAACTAAAGGCACATTTTGCCACTTTTTTCGCCAAAAAACGTGCGTGAAAAGATAGCGCAATCAGCGGTAATGAACGGTAAAGGAAGGTCAGCGTAGCTGGCTGTCTTTGGAGCCACGACGATTATATCCTGAATATGTATTGTTATGTAAATCTTTATCCTGCTGGCACTTCACGCAGTATCTGACCCCGGCGAGCGCCTTGCGCCGCGCTTCCGGAATAGGCTCTCCGCATTCTTCACAAAATTTGTTGCTCTCTCCGCCAGGAAGCTCGCTGCGGGCGCGGGCGACGGCATCGTTTACCGTGCTGTCAATTTGATCCTGGACGGCTCCATCGTTTGCCCAACCTGATGCCATGATGCGATCCTCGTGTTTGCAATCTATAAACAGTATAGAAAATATGGGGGCGAAAAAGGCGCAGCCAAGTCCAGGGAGGCGGGATTTCCGGCTGCGTATTCCCGACGAGGGCAGAAGGATTATTTATAAATTATCGCGCTGCCGGCTAATTTGTTGCCGCCGCCAGCGGCGTTTATTCGCCAGGCAATCGCCCCCTGCTGGTGGGCTTTTTGCGCCAGTTGCGCCTGTAAATCGTCGAGGGTGCTGGCGCCGGAGGCGGAAACTGAGCCGGACGGGCGCAGCGGGCCAACGGCCACGGCAGCGGTCTCGGGGTTGTTGGCCTGTGTGGGTGAGGAGAGAAGAGCAAGGGCGATAAAAGCGGGGGCGAGCAGAAAGGTTCTCATGGCTATATCCTCATTAACAGCATGGGACATACCTTAAGTTTAGGTCGTGATGAGCAGAACCACCGGATAAATAATAATGGGCAAACAACCACTTTACGCGCTTATTGCCGCCGGGCATTCGCCCGCGGCGGCATGTATTATCCTTGCTACGCTAAAGTTAACGAGCGTCCGGGCGGATCATATCGAAGCGCTGGCTTTCATCAATGCTGTAGTAGGCCGTCGGCCCGCCGGCGCGTAAAATCGGCTGCGCTTTCGCGGTTTGATAAATCCCGTCTTCCAGCAGCGACTCATCGATATGCACGGCGACCACTTCACCGAGCACCAGCCAGCTATCGATGGCTTCACCGCTGGCGCGCGTTAACTGAATACACTGCGACAGGCGACATTCGAAGTTGACCGGGCTTTCCGCCACGCGCGGGGCGCGGACGATCCGGCTCGGCGCAGCGGTCAATCCGGCGCGCAGGAATTCATCTTCATGACGTGGAATAGTGGCGGAAGTTTCATTCATCGCTTCGGCGAGTGGCCGGGTAGCCAGATTCCAGACAAATTCTTTTGTTTCAACAATGTTCTGCACGCTGTCTTTCCAGCCGCCGCTGGCGAAACCGATGATCGGTGGCCGATAGTTAAAGCAGTTGAAGAAGCTGTAGGGGGCGAGATTACGTTGCCCTGCGCTATCGAGCGAAGCGATCCAGCCGATGGGGCGCGGCCCGACGATGGCATTCAGCGGGTCGTGCGGCAGGCCGTGGCCTTCGGCAGGTTGATAGAAGTACATAGAGCACCAGAAAGCGAAATAAGAAGATATCCAGACTCCCTTATTTACCGCGCCGCCGTCAACGGGTATCTTACGCGGCTGTTGAAAGGAGATTGCCATGAAAGCCGAAAAGCCGGGGTTGCACCCGCGTAACCGTCATCACCAACGCTATGATTTGCCAGCGCTGTGCCAGACTCATCCCGAGCTGCAAAGCTATATCACCCTGAATCCGGTAGGGGAGCAAACCATTGATTTTGCTAATCCACTGGCGGTGAAGGCGCTGAATAAGGCGCTGCTGGCGCACTTTTACGCGGTAAAACACTGGGATATTCCTGACGGCTTCTTGTGCCCGCCGGTGCCGGGACGCGCGGACTATATCCACCATCTGGCCGACCTGCTGGCGCAGGATAGCGGCGAGATCCCGAAAAAAGCCACCATTCTCGATATCGGTACCGGCGCGAACTGCATCTATCCGCTGATTGGCGCACATGAATACGGCTGGCGCTTTACCGGTAGCGAAGTCAACCCGCAGGCCTTTGCCAGCGCCCAGGCGATTATCAACGGCAACCCAGGGCTGACGCGACAAATTCGTCTGCGTCGTCAGAAAGAGGGCCAGGCAATCTTTACCGGCATCATTCATAAGAATGAAACCTATGATGCGACCCTCTGCAACCCGCCGTTCCACGATTCCGCCGCCAGCGCGCGTGCCGGTGGCGAGCGTAAACGCCGTAATCTGGGGCTGGGGGAAGATAGCGTACTGAACTTCGGCGGCCAGCAGCAGGAACTGTGGTGTGAAGGCGGCGAAGTGGCCTTTATTTCGCAGATGATCCGCGAAAGCCAGCAGTTCGGCCGCCAGGTTAAATGGTTTACCTCGCTGGTCTCCCGCGGCGACAATCTGCCGCCGCTGTATCGCCTGCTGACCGAAGTCGGCGCGGTGAAAGTGGTGAAAAAAGAGATGGCGCAGGGGCAGAAACAGAGCCGCTTTATCGCCTGGAGCTTTATGGACGACGCAAAGCGCCGCCGTCCATTTTAAGTCTCTGCCGCCGGGTTTGCGTTGCCCGGCGGCGGCAATACCTGCCAGGTTTGTACCGGCGCACGCACGCCGGCGCGATCGAAATGCTGCTTCACCTGGGTATCGAGGGCAAAGCGTACCGCCCACTGCTTCAGCGGCAGCGTCGTAAAGCTGACGCGTAACGTAAACGCGGTATTGCTTAGTCCTACCAGCCCGGCGAACGACGGTTCGCCAATAATCAGCCCGCGGATCTCCTCCTGCGCCATCAGATCGTCGACCGCCGCCTTCAGCGCCTGATTGGCTTTATCCAAATCCTCCTGCCTGTCGACATCATAGTTGGCGACCACCGAACCGATCCCGCGCACAAAGTTGGCGAAGGTGGTTATCGAAGACCAGGGAATAATATGGTACGCCCCGGTATCCTGGCGCACACCCACCGAGCGGATCGACATCCGTTCCACCGTGCCGGTTAATGGCCCGATGGTCACCAGATCGCCGGTGTTCATCCCGTTTTCAAACTGGATAAAGATGCCGGTAATAATATCTTTGACCAGCGTTTGGGCGCCGAAAGAGATAGCCAATCCTAATGCCCCGGCGCCCGCCAGCAGCGGCGCGATGTTCACCCCCACTTCCGACAATAAGATCATTATCGTAATAGTGGTAATGACCACCGCCAGCGCGTTGCGAAACAGCGTCAGCAGCGTTCTGGCGCGAGCGCTGGGCAGCGGGCGTCCATGAATGTCCGATGACAGGCGGTTTTCAATCAGGCTTGCCAGCAGGGTCCAGCCGACGGCGGAGAAGAGCAGGATCAGCGCGATACGAATCAGGACATCCACCGTTTTCTGCCCGGCATCATTGTGAAGCCATTGCTGAAAATCAAATAGACCCCAGGCGCTCAGCAACAGCATCACCGCCACGCATACCGTGAGGATCCGCGCGGCTTTCAGCGAGGCGGAGATCCAGCCGTTGAGCCGTTTTTGCAGCTCCGGGTAGTGGCGTTGGGTTTCTGGCGACAGGGTGATGGTTTTGGCGATCCAGCGTGACAAAATACCGGATACCAGCGCCGCGGCGCCGACGATAGCGAGGCTACGCAGCGTCGCGCCCATCATAAATTTGAGGCTGTTGCCGGGGTCAAAGAGCGAAAAGAAGAACAGCACGATAAAGTAAGCGCAGGCCAGCCAGTGCCAGACCAGCGCAAAAGCACGAATAAACAAGCTGAAGAACGGCAGCGAGCGGTCGGCAAGATGGATAAGCCCCTGAGTGATGGCGCGTTTGTTGTGGAAAATCAGATACAGCGCCCACACCGTAATGCACAACATTATGATGACGTTGGCCAGCGCGCCAATCTGCACGTTAACCTGATTGGAGATAATCGGCACCGCTACGATCAGCCCGTAACCAATCAGGCTACTCAGGGCGCTGAGGCGTAAGTTCCAGTAGATTGCGTGTTCGTCGCTGATATTGAAGGGGCGTAAATCGGCAATCCGCGGGCAAAAAATCAATCGCAGAATGGCTTTAAAAAACTCGATCAGCGCGAAGGCGTTAAGAAACAGGCTTTGTTGGAAAGCAATGGTGCGGTTGCCGCCGTTTAAACGATCGCTTAATAGCTGCCCGATAAACAGCGTTAGCGCCAGCAGCAGCAGGTCAATGATAAAAGCGCCAGCAATGGTTGCCGGTAACTGAAGCCAGTTATTGCGCTCACGGTTTTTGTGCCTTCCCCAATGGCCCATTTTGCGGTACAGCGGCAGCGCCGCCAGGCGTACTAACCACCAGAAGGCAAATACCAGCCCGGCCAGCAGCAGGAAGTCGCCAGCGGCATTGCGAAAAGCATCGGCATGGAAAGGCTTATGCGGCGAGCCGGTGATATTGCGCCATAGCTGCGAAAACCGTGACGACAGGCGCTCGCTATACTGGCGGCTAATTTCCGTCACGCTTTCCAGGACGGTTTGCTCGTCTTTGACTTCTGGCGGGGTCAGCGTGGGGGCGGCGGCAGGGGGCTGGGTAGCGGCGGCTTTGCGCAGCTCATCGATCAACTCCTGCCGCGAGTCTGGATTATCCAGCACGTCAGCTAATGCCGCCCAGGCGGCTTTTTTTTGTTCGAGGTCAGGCTCGCTGGCTGTGCTTTTGTCGGTTGTCGCCGCCGGTATGCCGGGCAATGACGCCGCCGACAGCGGCGAAATCCACAGCGCAGCGAGCAACAGTAGGATCCACGGCATGGGCGCCTCCATTGCATCTCAAACTGCTAAGTATAGAAGGGGTCAGAGGAGAAGGAGCGGTGGGATGAATCTGGAAAGCGGCTCTCCCCTTACCGGGGAGAGCCGGGCGCATCAGGCAACGTGCTGCAAAAACTCGCGCAGACGCGGGCTTGGCGGGTTCTTCACCAGAACCTGCGGGTCGCCGTCTTCGGCGATGCGGCCTTTATCGATGAAGATCAGCCGCGATGCCACTTTTTCAGCAAAGCCGATTTCGTGGGTTACGATGACCATCGTCATGCCTTCCTCGGCCAGGTCCTGCATGACTTTCAGCACTTCATGGCGTAGTTCCGGGTCAAGTGCCGAAGTCGGCTCATCAAACAGCATCATTTTCGGTTTCACCGCCAGCGCGCGGGCAATGGCGACGCGCTGCTGCTGGCCGCCGGAGAGTTCGGATGGATAGTGGTGCGCGCGTTCCGCGAGACCCACCTTCGCCAGCAGCTCTTTCGCCAGCGTTTCCGCCGCCGCTTTCGACGCGCCGCGCACGCGCTGCGGGCCGAACATCACGTTCTCCAGCGCCGTCAGGTGCGGGAACAGATAGAACTGCTGGAATACCATTCCGGCTTCCTGGCGAATTAAGCGCTCGTCAACTTTCGGGTCGTTCACCTTCAGGCCATCGACGATAAGATCGCCGCTGGTGATCTCTTCCAGTTTATTGATGCAGCGCAGCAGCGTGGATTTACCAGAGCCGGACGGCCCGATGATTACAACCACTTCGCCTTTGTTGATCTTCAGATCGATATCGTGCAGCACTTTAGTCGGGCCAAAGTGTTTGGAAACGTTTTTAAATTCAATCACAGGATTTTCATCCTTCTTTCAAGACGACGCAGAATGAAGCTCAACACCAGGGTGATGATCAGATAAATGACGGCAACGGCGCTCCAGATTTCCAGCGCGCGGAAGTTACCGGCAATAATTTCCTGGCCCTGGCGGGTCAGTTCGGCGACGCCGATAACGATAAACAGCGACGTATCTTTGATACTGATAATCCATTGGTTACCGAGCGGCGGCAGCATACGGCGCAGCGCCAGCGGCAGGATCACGTGGCGGATGGTCTCGCGGCGGGAGAGCCCCAGCGCCAGACCCGCTTCGCGGAAACCTTTATGGATGGACAGCACCGCGCCGCGGGTGATTTCCGCGATATAGGCGCCGGAGTTGATCATGATGGTCACCACCGCGGCGGTGAACGGGTCGATGCGTAAGTCGCTAAACGCCATCGGCAGCGCGAAGTAAATGAACATCACCTGCACCACAATTGGCGTGCCGCGGATGATTTCAATAAATACCAGCGCGATGTGGTTGGCTATCCAGCCGCCGAAACAGCGGGCGAAACCGGCCACCAGACCGATGATAAGGCCGCCAACCAGGCCGAGGACCGAAATCCACAGCGTCATTTTGGCGCCTTCCAGCAAAATAGGAATGGCGGGCCAGATGGCACTCCAGTCAAACTGCATAATGTGTTCCTGTTACTGTTACCGTGTCGAAAGCAGAGAAAGCCTCTGCGAATACGGCGCCGGGGAAAGAGACCCTGGCGCCGTGGAGCCCGCGGCGGATTGGCCGCGGGAAGTCGTCCTGATTATTATTTTGGTTCAGTACCGAACCATTTTTTGTAAATTTCGTTGTAGGTGCCGTTTTCACGCAGCGTTTTCAGCGCGCCGTTCACTTTTTCGCGCAGTTCGTCGCTGCCTTTCGGGAAAGCGATACCGTAGCTTTGCGCTTCCAGCGATTCGCCTACCGCTTTGAACTTGCCCTGACCGGCAGTTTTAATGAAGTACAGGATGTTTGGCGTGTCGTGCAGTACCGCGTCAGCGCGGCCGGTGCCCAGTTCCATATAAGCGTTATCAATGTTCGGGAACTGGCGCAGATCTTTGGTTTTGATGTTGGCTTTCGCATAATCAACGGAGCCGGTGCCGCTCTTCACGGCGACCACTTTGCCGTTCAGGTCTTTCACATCTTTGATGTCATTGTTTTTCGCGTTCACCATCACCAGCAGGCCGCTTTTGTAGTAGCCGTCGGAGAAGTCGATTGCTTTTTTACGCTCGTCGGTGATGGTGATCCCCGCCAGCGCCAGATCGATGTTTTTGGTCTGCAGCGCGGGAATGATGCCGCTGAAGTCCATTGGTTTCAGGGTGTAGTCCAGTTTCAGCTCTTTAGCGACCGCGGCCCACAGGTCAATATCGAAGCCGACGTATTTATCACCTTGCTTAAATTCAAACGGAACAAACGCCGTATCGGTGGCGACTACCAGTTTTTTATCTGCGGCGTGAGACGAAACCGCAAAAGCCAGGGTCAGTGCAGCCAGTGACACTTTTAATACAGACTTCATAGTATTTCCTTTTTTATCCACGGGACGAGCCCCTGCGAGAACGTGTAGCCTAATGAAAAAATCGTGCCAGTTTTACAAGCTATTGTTTTTCAACAGGAGCTTTCATATTGCTTGCACAATTTCGGTTACTCGATACAGCAAACGCACCGTGACGGGGCATCATTTTGGTGCAATATAAACGTAGCGAATAACCAGAGCATTTTTAACGCAAACCCTGATGGGAAAACAATCTTGCTGTAACGATTGTGTGAGGTGATTATTACAATTGTTTTACTTTAGTACGTATTGTGTACATACATATGCACCAAAAGAGGGCGAGCTAAGCGATTGCGGGGGGTAGCGTGGGAGAAAGGGAAAAAGCCGCCAGCGGGCGCTGACGGCGGTAGACGTTTATTCGATATTCGCTTCGATGAACCACAGGAATTTATCCAGGTCGCGGGAAGCCGCGGTAAAGATATCGGCGGTGTCTTCATCTTTCGCTTCGCTGATCGCTTTACGCACATCATTGGCCACGATGGCGTAACGGTCCGCCAGCTCTTTCAGGTGTTCCTGAACGGTGTGAATATCCAGCGGGTAGCTTTTCAGCGGGCTTTTGCTGTTGATGACCTGAGTGGTGCCCAGTGCGACGCCGCCCAGTTGAACGGCACGTTCAGCCATCGTATCAAGGTGATCGGTGAGCGCAGTGCGGAAACCATCCAGCATTTCATGGACGGCGATAAAGTTGGCACCGCGCATATTCCAGTGGGCCTGCTTGGTAATCAACGACAGGTCGATGAACTGGATCACCTGGCGATTCAGCAGCTCAACGGTCGCTTTCTTTTCGTTGTCTGCGACATCGTTACGGGTATAGAGCAGGTTAGACGCTTTAGTTTTAACCAGTTTTGCGGTACTCATAGTTTCATATCCTCTTGATATTGATACTCGTCATACTTCAAATTTGAATTATGTAGAGCGTTTGTCCCAAATGACTTCGGGACTAATTATAGCAAGGGATATTGGGTATGAGGCATCGGCTGTCCATATCAGTCCGATAGCGCTAAGTTGTTGGCTATTTAAAAAGTTTTATTAAATCAGATGATTAGAAGCAAACAACTGGCTCGCTATGAACGCGAGCCAGGGCGGTAACAAAATCTTAATTTATATCGACTTTCTCGATTTTGCTTTGCCGTTGCATGGTTAGCGTTGAGCCCATTGAGGCGATGATAATCGCCCCTAACGCCAGAGTTTGCGTCAGGGTTAGCGTCTCGCCGAGGAACACCATTCCCGACAGCGCCGCCAGCGCCGGCTCCATGCTCATCAGCGTGCCGAAGGTGCGGGTGGGCATCCGCGTCAGGGCGATCATTTCCAGCGAATAGGGCAGGGCGGTGGAGAGAATGGCGATGCCAAGCCCCAGCGGCAGCAGCGACCATTGCAGCAGCGTATCGCTGGCCTGGACGACGCCGATGGGCACAAAAATTACCGCCGCGATGAGCGAGCCCATGGCCACCGTCGCCGGGCCATGTTCTTCACCCGCGCGCTGGCCGGTAAGAATATAGACCGCCCAGAATGCGCCGGCGCCGAGCGCGAACAGCGCGCCGACTAAATCCACTTCCCCTACGTTTTGCCCAAGCGGCAGCAGGAACCACAGCCCGAGCACCGCCAGCGCCACCCAGACGAAATCAAGCGGGCGGCGTGAACCGAAGAGCGCCACCGCCAGCGGCCCGGTGAACTCCAGCGCGACCGCAACGCCAAGCGGGATCCGCTGCAGCGATAAATAGAAGAGATAGTTCATCGCCCCTAGCGCCACGCCGTAAAAGAACAGCGGTAGCCGCTGCTGCGGGGCAAAGCGCAGTCGCCACGGCTTAAAAATAACGACTAAAATTAAAGTGCCGAGCGTCAGGCGTAGAGCGGTGACTCCCGGTGCGCCAATCAACGGGAAGAGCGATTTCGCCAGCGATGCGCCGCTCTGAATGGAGACCATGGCGATCAAAATAACCAGTATCGGCAACCACGCCGGAACTTTACGGGACGAGCCGGGCATCCTTTCTCCTGTCAGGGTTTGTCAAAAGAGGTAAAGGATCCAGTGTACTGGAATAACCGCTTAACGGTTTAGCGATTGTTGAAAAAAGAGGGTGGAAAAACAGTACAATGGCGTAAAATGCGTAGGGGAATGCCTTCGCGACTAGGAATAATCTGGATGCACAGCGCTTACGGCTGGTAAACGTTAAGCACTTTTTGCGCGAAAAGTGTTTGATTTCCAGATTGTTACGAAATCGTGGAAACTTTTGCTTACATGAAAAAGTATGTTAGACAATGTAAAGTCAAAAGAGTTTCCCAAAAGTTTTTGATATATTTAAGACTTAGGACTTATTAGAAACACATTTGAGGTGGTTATGAATAAAATTGCACGTCTTTCAGCACTGGCCGTTGTTCTGGCTGCATCCGTAGGTACTACTGCTTTCGCTGCAACTTCTACCGTTACCGGTGGTTACGCTCAGAGCGACATGCAGGGTAAAGCTAACAAAGCAGGCGGTTTCAACCTTAAGTACCGTTACGAGCAAGATAACAACCCGCTGGGCGTTATCGGTTCCTTCACCTACACCGAAAAAGACAACACCAGCAACGGTACTTACAACAAAGGTCAGTACTACGGCATCACCGCTGGTCCGGCTTACCGTCTGAACGACTGGGCGAGCATCTACGGCGTAATCGGTGTTGGCTACGGTAAGTTCCAGAACAACAACTTCCCGAACCAGAAATCCGACATGAGCGACTACGGTTTCTCTTACGGCGCTGGTCTGCAGTTCAACCCGATCGAAAACGTTGCCCTGGACTTCTCCTACGAGCAGTCTCGCATTCGTAACGTTGACGTCGGCACCTGGATTGCTGGCGTAGGTTACCGCTTCTAATCACTTCGGTGATATAAAAAATCCGCCTCAAGGGGCGGATTTTTTTTGCCTGTGATTCGGCGATACCGTTTAGTTGACGGTAAACTCGTCGCTGCCCAGATGGTTGTAGTCCACCTTCTGTAACTGGAAATTGGTGATATACACCGGTCCGGCTTTCTGTTCCGAGATAAAGCGATAGCGTGGGGTAATTTCCTGTGCGCTGATGCCGGTCCACTGCGAGAAGAAGCTGAGGAAATCATTCGCCGAGCGGCGGGCTTTAATCATCTTATGCGCTTTATCGTCGCTGGAGAGCACCATAAACGGTACCTGGAAGTTCTGCTGATATTTGTCATCATGGGCGAGATACTGCACCGCCTTACCGCGTTCTTTAAATGCCAGACCGTGATCGGAAAAATAGGTGAGCGAGAAAGAGCTGCCGGAATTCTGTAGCTGGCCGTAGAGTTTCGCCAGCAGCGCGTCGGTTTGCGTTACGCTGTAGAGATAGCATGAGGTCTCCTTTGACTGCACAAAGGTGGTGTACTTGCCTTTGGTACGATCGCAGGCCTGCGGGTGCGAGCCCATAATATGCAATACGATCAACTGCGGCTGGCTGCGTTCGACTGATAAGACCTGCTCGGTCAGTTTCAGCAGCTGCTCATCCTGCGTATTTTTATTGGCTTCAAAATCCCCATTTTTCAGGAACTGCACCTCATCGGCGCGTTTGGCGATGCTGGCGATGGCGGTGTCGTATTCACCAATTTGCCCTTGATTGGAGAACCACCAGGTCTGGAAGCCCGCGCGGTTGGCGAGGGTGACGAAGTTATCCTGATACTGGGGTTTACCGTCTACCACCCGATTGAGGGTCAGGCCCAGCGATTTCTGCGTGGAGCCGCTGGCGGCGACGTAGTTTTTAAACAGATAGCCGTTGACCGAACTGGCGAACGGCGTGTTGTCCCAGTGGCCGCCGAAAGCGCCAAGCGCATCGCGGCGCGCGCTCTCACCAATCACCACGACATAGAGATGGTACTTCGGCTTCACCGCCAGCACGTGCCAGCTATCTTTCATGTTCGCCAACTGCGCCATCCGCGCCTGTTCATCCAGCACTTCATTGTTATTAACGATCACGTCTTTTACGAAGCGCACGGCGGGATAACCGCTATCAATGACTTTAAAGACGCCGCCCCAGGCCAGATTCTGCACAGGTTGCAGGAAGAAGATACCGATGCTAAACAGCAGCCCCAGATATTCCACTTTGCCAAGGCGCGCGGGCGGCTGTGGTTTGCGCCGTACGGCAATGACGCCGAGGGCGAAGATAAATACCGCCAGCAAATAGTTGTACCACGGGAAAATAGTGAGAATTTCCGTCGACTCTTCCACGTTGGTGGCGTGCAGCGCCAGCAGCGTATTGAAGTTTGGCGCGCCGTAAGCCTGGCCGAAGGGATAGTACATCGCGGCCAGCAGGGAATAGAGGCCAACTACCCCTTTTTGTACCCGCGGAAAGGTGCGCCAAAGCAGATGGAGTACGCAGGTAAACGCAACGGTATAGAGCAAGCTAAATTCATACCCAAGCGCCAGATTAATCAACAGCGACTGTAAAAAGTAGAATCCTGTCCACGGGTTCAGGGCCAGTCTGCGGGCGGCCAGCGTTTCTTTCAGAGTGACATTCATAATTCGTAATCAACAAGACGCCATGTTCGTCCCCTGGCATCAAGGGGGTAAAACCTGCTGGACAGTGCGTGAAGAGGGTCTCTGCGAGCCGCAGTAGTGGCAGGGCTGACAAACGATAGGGCCTGCGAATGGTAAGGTCAACTATTCATAACAGATTGTTTTGCGAGAAAGCTTACAAAACTTGAAAAAAGCGCTGAAAGGCGAGGCAACCGGGTAGGTTAACGGGGAAAAATGACAAAAAAATGAAGCGGCGTACGGCGACGCCGCGTTAGTGGTTAGGTTTATCCTGCTGCGGTTTGCCGTTGATCATGTCGCACAGCATGCCGATCAGCATTAAGCGTACTTTAAAGGGTGAATGGCTAAACACGTTTAAGCACCTCTTGAATTCGTTCATGGTTATTCCTCCTGCGTTTTCGCGCCGTCAAATCCGTGATGGCTGTTTGCATTACATACAGATATAGCACAGGCTATATTTTATAGCTATGGCTAAAATGTTATTTTTTTGTGCTCCGGGCGCAATCCATTACAATGTGGATCCTTTTATATGATGCTTGACGCGTCACACCAACGAGGAAGCACAATGAACCGTCGCGCAGGTAAGCCCATAACTAAAAAAGTGACGCAGCTGGTTAATGTCGAAGAACACGTAGAGGGGTTTCGTCAGGTGCGCGAAGCGCATCGTCGCGAGCTGATTGATGACTATGTGGAGCTTATCTCCGATCTGATCAACGAAGTGGGCGAAGCGCGCCAGGTGGATATGGCTGCGCGTCTTGGCGTTTCGCAACCGACGGTGGCGAAAATGCTTAAGCGTCTGGCGAGCGTCGGCTTGATCGAACAGATCCCCTGGCGCGGGATCTTCTTAACCCCGGAAGGGGAAAAGCTGGCCCATGAAAGCCGCGAGCGTCATCAGATAGTGGAAAACTTTCTGCTGGCGATTGGCGTGAGTCCGGAGATTGCCCGCCGCGACGCCGAGGGAATGGAACACCACGTTAGCGAAGAGACGCTGGCGCAATTTAAGCTGTTTACCCAGAGATTACACGCAGAATGAATCTCCCCCTTGTGCAGTCGCTCGCTCGCGACCGTTTCCTGCATCTTTTGTTACTTATCGCCGTTATCCTTAGCCTGTTTGTTCCTTTCGCGCCTCAGCGCTGGGGGCAGGCTATCGACTGGCACACTATCATCACCCTTAGTGGGCTGATGCTGCTGACCAAAGGGATTGAACTGAGCGGTTATTTTGATGTGCTGGGGCGCAAAATGGCGCGCCGTTTCGTCACCGAACGCCAACTGGCCATCTTCATGGTGCTGGCTGCCGCGCTGCTTTCCACTTTTTTGACCAACGACGTCGCGCTGTTCATTGTCGTTCCCCTCACGTTAACGCTAAAAAAATGGTGCGCCATCCCGGTGAACCGGCTGATTATTTTTGAAGCGCTGGCGGTTAACGCCGGCTCTTTATTAACGCCCATCGGCAATCCGCAGAATATTTTACTGTGGGGCCGCTCCGGGCTATCGTTTCTTGCCTTTATCGGCCAGATGCTGCCGCTGGCGGCGGCGATGATGATCACGCTATTGGTGCTGTGTTGGTTCTGTTTCCCCGCCGCTCGGCTCAATTATCAAAGTAGCGACAAAGCGCCGGAGTGGCGGCCGAGGCTGGTGTGGAGCTGCCTCGCTTTCTACCTTATCTTTCTGGCGGCGCTGGAGATGAAGCAGGAACTCTGGGGACTGTCGATCATTGCCGTCGGGTTCCTGCTGCTGGCGCGAGCGGTGATTATCAACGTCGACTGGTCGCTGCTGCTGGTGTTTATGGCGATGTTTATCGACGTTCATCTGCTGACGCAGTTGCCGGTGCTGCAGCAGTGGCTGAACGACGTCGGCCAGCTCTCGCATGGCGGGCTATGGCTGACGGCAATTGGCCTGTCGCAGTTTATCAGCAACGTGCCGTCGACTATTTTGCTGCTCAATTACGTGCCGCCAACGATGCTGTTAGCCTGGGCGGTGAACGTCGGCGGCTTTGGACTGCTGCCCGGATCGCTGGCGAACCTGATTGCGCTGCGGATGGCCGGCGACCGCCGGATCTGGTGGCGTTTTCATCTTTATTCCATTCCGCTGCTGATCTGGGCGGCGCTTACCGGTTACGCCATGCTCGCGCTGTGGCGCTGATTTTCAGAGGATTGGGCAAGAAACGGGCAGGAACACCCCATTCGCGATGACGACGCTCGGGCTATAACTATCTGGCTGACGTTAATCATCCGAATGAGGAGACTGCTATGCGTTATCAAAAACTGGGAAATACCGGCCTGTTTGTCTCTGAGCTGTGCCTTGGCACCATGACCTTCGGCGGCGAAGAGGGGATGTGGGGAAAAATCGGCCAGCTGCGCCAGGCGGAAGCCGAACAGCTGGTGGGCAGCGCGCTGGATGCGGGCATCAACTTCATCGATACCGCCAACGTTTATTCAGAAGGACGCTCGGAGGAGATTACCGGCCAGGCGTTAAAGAATCTGAAGATACCGCGTGAAAACGTGGTGGTGGCGACCAAAGTGTTCGGCGAAACGGGCACCGCTGGGGTGAACTCGCGCGGCAGCTCACGCTACCACATTATGGGCAGCGTGAAAGAGAGCCTGCGCCGCCTGCAGCTCGATCATATCGATCTCTATCAATTACACGGTTTCGATCCGGCGACGCCTATTGAAGAGACGCTGTCGGCGCTCGACACCCTGGTGCAGCAGGGGCATGTGCGCTATATCGGCGTTTCTAACTGGGCGGCATGGCAAATCGCCAAAGCGCTGGGCATCGCGGAACGCCTCGGGCTCTCGCGCTTTGCTTCTCTGCAGGCTTACTACACGATTGCCGGGCGTGAGCTGGAACGCGAACTGGTGCCGATGATGCAAAGCGAAGGTCTCGGCCTGATGGTCTGGAGCCCGCTGGCGGGCGGTCTGTTGAGCGGTAAATATCGCCGCGATGGTCAGGCGGAAGCGGGCGGTCGTCGACTGGAGTTCGATTTCCCGCCGGTGAATAAAGATCGCGCCTTTGACTGCATTGATGTTATGCAGGTGATAGCCGAAGCGAAAGGGGTCTCGGTGGCGCAGATTGCGCTGGCGTGGTTACTGCATCAGCCGGCGGTCACCAGCGTTATTATTGGCGCCAAACGGGCCGAGCAGTTGCAGGATAACATTGCCGCCACCGCTATTCGCCTGAGTGAAGATGAGCTGCGCCAGCTTGACGCGGTCAGCGCGCTGCCGCGCGAGTATCCGGGTTGGATGCTGGAGCGCCAGGGGGAATATCGCCGTAAGCAGCTTGACGCGGAGTAACGCTGTTTTTTCGTGCTTATAAAGATCGCCGCTTGCGGCGATCTTTTTTGTTTGTATGGCTCACAGAAAACGATCCTGCTTTTGCTTCGGCGGTAGTTTTTTTGTATATGACTAGTCATAATATTTAAATGACTAGTCATATACAGAGGCGAACCATGAAAGACAAACTACCGGCCAATTTTTTATGGGGTAATTCGGTCTCCAGCATGCAGACCGAAGGGGCGTGGAATGAGGGGGGGAAGGGGATGTCGGTGTACGATATCCGTGAACCGTCGGAGTTCGCCTCGGACTGGAAGGTAGCGACCGACTCCTACCATCGCTTCCGCGAAGACTTTGATTTAATGCAGGATCTGGGCATGAACTGCTATCGCTTCCAGATAGCCTGGAGCCGCGTCTGTCCGCAGGGAGATGGCGAGTTTAATGAAGAGGGGATTGCGTTCTACCATCAGTTTATTGATGAGCTCATTGCCCGCGGTATTGAACCGATGATCTGCCTCTATCACTTCGATATGCCCTTGTCGCTGGCGGAGCGCTATAACGGTTTTACCGATCGCCGGGTAATGGACGCTTTTATCCGCTATGGCCAGAAGATGATCGACTGCTACGGCGATAAGGTGAAGTACTGGCTGACCTTCAACGAACAGAATCTTTACCATTCGCCGGAGGCTTTTCTGATCACCGGCTATCTGCGTGGCGATAAAACGTTGCGCGAACTCTACCAGATCCAGCACCACGTAATGATGGCGCACGTCCATCTCACCGACTATCTGCATCAGGCCAAACCGCAGTGTCTGATGGGCGGAATGCTGGCCCATGCGCTGGTCTATCCGGCAACCTGTAAGCCGCGCGATATTCTGTGCGCCCAGCAACTGGACGAGTTTTTAAATCAGAATCTGCTGCGCGCCTACGCGGGCGAGGGCTATAGTCCGGAAGTGATGCATTTTGTCGCCCGTGAAGGTTTTGACGATATCTATCGCCCTGAAGATATCGCGTTGATGGCGAGGGTGAAGGTCGACTATCTGGCATTCAGCTACTACGCCAGCCGCACGCTCAATAGCGACGCGATTCCGCCAGGTACGGCGGTGAACAACTATATGTTGTTCGGTAATCAGGACAATCCATATCTGAAAGCGACGGAATGGAACTGGCAGATCGATCCGCTGGGATTCCGCACGATCATTACCCGCTATTACAACGACTGGCGGCTGCCGGTCTTCCCAATTGAAAACGGGATTGGGGTGATCGAATCCTGGGACGGCGAAAATCAGGTCGCCGATGATTACCGCATTGCCTACCACCGTGACCACATTAACGCCATGAAAGCGGCAATGTTTGAAGACGGGGCGCAGGTGATAGGCTATCTCGGCTGGGGATTAATCGATATCCTTAGCTCGCAGGGCGACATGCGTAAACGCTACGGCGTGGTGTACGTCAATCGTGAAAACCACGATCTCAAGGATCTTAAGCGGGTACCGAAGAAAAGCTACGCGTGGTTGAAGCGGGTTATCCACAGTAATGGCGAAGAGATGTAACGGCGAGCGGGCGGTGTATGCTGCCCGCCAGCCCCTCACAAAATAGTAAAGGATCGGAGAATGACGGCGAAGTATCTTAATATCGCGCGGGAAATAAAAAAGCGGATCATTAGCCAGCAGTATCCTGCCAGCGCGCCGTTACCTGACCAGTTTGCGCTGGCGGCAGAGTTCAATACCAGCCGGATGACGATCCAGCAGGCAATGCGTCAGCTGATTGTCGAGGGGCTTATCTACACCCGCAAAGGGCAGGGTACCTTTGTGCGGAAAAATTTCCTCCAGCTATCGCAGTGGGAACTGCCCGGCAGCGACTATTTCGGCGCCACCAAAACCTGGGAGCATCTCGGCGAGGTGCAAAGCGAAGTCGTGCGCTTTGAACTGCGTTTTCCCAGCGAGAAGGAACAGAGTTCGCTGCTGATCGACGCCGATGCGCCGGTGTATGACTTTGTCCGCCTGCGGTTGCTTAACGGCGAGCCGATTTCGCTGGATTTAACGGTAATGCCGGTGGCGCTGGTGCCGGGGCTCAATAAAAGCCATCTACAAAGCTCGGTGTTTCGTTACGTGCAGGAGGCGCTGGGGCTGAAGCTGATGGGGTCTTATCGGGTGGTGCGGGCGATGAAGCCGGATGAGCTGGATAAATTACATCTTAACTGCGAGCCGACCGACCCGGTGCTGGAGGTTGAGCAGGTTATCTATCTGGAAGACGGTACGCCGCTGGAGTACGCGCACTGTCACTACCGCTACGATCATGGCGGGGTCATTCTGGTCAATAACGGCTAACCGGGAGCGCTCCCTGCTGGCGCAGCGCTTAGCAGATGCAGATAAAAAAACGGCGGGCACCAGGCCCGCCGTTTTCATGTGCTAGCTGAACTTAGTTCAGGCGCACCGGCATCCCTGAACGGTTCTGGATCGCCTGATCCATTACGCTCTGGTCAACGTCAGGCTGGCTGGTCACCGACTGCACGGCCTGAGTCAGGCTGATAGGCACGATTTCGCCGCCTTTGAACTGCGCTTCGGTGGTCGACAGCGGGTTGTGTACTTCGACGTAGCGGCTGCCATCCGGTTCGGTGGTGGCTTTTACCGGCTCATCGATAAACTGCACGCGGGTGCCAACCGGCACGTTCTCAAACAGGAATTTGATGTCTTCGTTACGCAGACGCACGCAGCCGTGGCTCACGCGCAGGCCGATACCAAAGTTGGCGTTGGTGCCGTGGATGGCGTACAGACGACCGATATACAGCGCGTACAGACCCATCGGGTTATCCGGGCCTGCTGGTACGACTGCCGGCAGCGGGTTACCTTCCGCGGCGTATTCGGCGTGCATTTTCGCCGTCGGGGTCCAGGTCGGGCCCGCTTTCTTACGCTCAACTTTGGTCGTCCAGTTGATCGGCGTATCTTTACCCAACTGGCCGATACCGATCGGCAGTACGATCACGGTATTGGTGCCTTTCGGGTAGTAGTACAGACGCATCTCGGCGCTGTTGATGACGATGCCTTCGTGCACGGTGTCCGGCAGAATCAGCTGTTGCGGAATATTCAGCACGGTACCGCCTTTCGGCAGGTAGGTATCCACGCCCGGGTTCGCTTCCAGCATGTTGGACAGACCCATCTGATATTTGGCAGCGAAATATTCCAACGGCTGTTTATTATCGTCTGGAATAGTGATGACCTGGTTCTGGCCAATCAGACGGCTGCCGTCGGTCGGCAGAGGATAGGTAACAGCTGAAGCTGTGTTGCAAAAGCCCACGATGGCGAAGGCTGCCGCTAAGAGTGTCGATAATTTCATATTCTTCATGTCGTGCGCGGTGTCAACGCCACACGGGCCTTGTTAGATATTCAGATAGTAGATGGGAGCGCATTATATGTGCTTTCCGATAAACAGGTAAATCAGATGTGTACGAAATCACAATTTTTTCCTGTTGCTAATAGTGTAGTGCGCAACGCGCCGCTTTCACGGCGAATCGTCTGGTTAGTGAAACGTGGATTAATCTTCCAGCAGCCGTGACTGCAACGCTTCGCGCGCCTGCGGCGTCAGGCGGTATTCCTGTTCCAGCCAGCGGTCGACATGACCGTAACGCTGTTCAATGCTGGACAACGCGGTCGCCAGATATGACTCCTGAACGGTCATGATGGCGGCGAGATTTTTACGCCCGTGCTCATTAAGGCCTTCGCCGAAGGTGTCGAGCAGGAATCCTTCGACCTGCGCCAGCATCCCCTGGGTCAGCAGATACTCTTCCATGACCGTATTGCTATCACAGCCGAGCGCGAACAGCGTCAGGGCGCAGCCGACGCCGGTGCGGTCTTTACCGACGGCGCAGTGCTGCAGCAGGGCGCCGTCAAAAGGCTCCATTAGCCATTGCGTCAACTGGCGATAGGCGGCGTTATCAAACGGTAACTGGCGGTAGAGCTGTAGCATAAACTGCTCGCCGTCCATGGTGTTGAGGGTCGCGGCGTTAAACTCGGTGACTTTCGCATTGACGCTGCTGGAAAGCGGATTGGCCGGGGCGTTGAGGTAAAAGGCTTCGCTATTCAGCCGGTCAGGGCTGCGGTTGACCTCTGTCGGATCGCGATAATCCAGCACCCGGCTCAGCGGGATGGCGCTGAGATGATTGAGATCCTCCGGCGTCATGTTGTGCAGCGAGCCCGAGCGCAGCAGTTTGCCGGAACGTACGCGCCGGCCGTCGGCCGCGCGTTGACCGCCGAGGTCGCGAAAGTTGATGCCGCCTTGAAGCGAGATAAATGCAGGATGGCTGGTGCGGGTGGTCATAAATTCCCTCTGAATTGCGGATAATTATTATGTCTTAGCAATCGGTCATTTTGCGGTAAAACCCTGACCATAGCATAGTTATTGGCGGGCTTTTTACCGCAAGCCGTGAAAAGTGAACCATTTGCTGGCATAATGTCTGGTTCATCACATCCCTAATTCTCTATTTTCAGGATATCCTCGTGCTAGTATCCAGCAACGTCACCATGCAGTTTGGCAGTAAGCCGCTGTTTGAAAACATCTCCGTCAAATTTGGCGGCGGCAACCGCTACGGCCTGATTGGCGCCAACGGCAGCGGCAAATCCACGTTTATGAAGATCCTCGGCGGCGATCTTGAGCCGACGCTGGGCAACGTTTCGCTCGACCCGAACGAGCGTATCGGTAAGCTGCGCCAGGATCAGTTCGCCTTCGAAGAGTTCACCGTGCTGGATACGGTTATCATGGGCCACGGCGAGCTGTGGGAAGTGAAGCAAGAGCGCGATCGCATCTACGCGCTGCCGGAAATGAGCGAGGAAGACGGCTATAAAGTGGCCGACCTGGAAGTAAAATACGGCGAGATGGACGGCTATTCCGCCGAAGCGCGCGCCGGTGAACTGCTGCTCGGCGTTGGTATTCCGGTGGAGCAACATTACGGCCCGATGAGCGAAGTCGCGCCGGGCTGGAAACTGCGTGTCCTGCTGGCGCAGGCGCTGTTCTCCAATCCGGATATCCTGCTGCTCGATGAACCGACGAACAACCTCGACATCGATACTATTCGCTGGCTGGAGCAGGTGCTGAACGAACGCGACAGCACCATGATCATCATTTCGCACGACCGTCACTTCCTGAACATGGTCTGTACTCATATGGCGGATCTCGATTACGGCGAACTGCGCGTGTATCCGGGCAACTATGACGAGTATATGACCGCGGCGACCCAGGCGCGTGAGCGTCTGCTGGCCGATAACGCCAAGAAGAAAGCGCAAATTGCCGACCTGCAGGCCTTTGTTAGCCGCTTTAGCGCCAACGCTTCAAAATCGCGTCAGGCGACCTCTCGCGCCCGTCAGATAGATAAAATTAAGCTGGATGAAGTGAAAGCCTCCAGCCGTCAGAACCCGTTCATTCGCTTCGAACAGGATAAGAAACTGTTCCGTAACGCGCTGGAAGTGGAAGCGCTGGCGAAAGGCTTTGATAACGGCCCGCTGTTCAAAGGGGTTAATCTGCTGCTGGAAGTTGGCGAAAAGCTGGCGGTACTGGGGACCAACGGCGTCGGTAAATCAACGATGCTGAAAACCCTGGTCGGCGAACTGGAAGCGGATAACGGTACCGTCAAGTGGTCGGAAAACGCCCGTATCGGCTACTACGCTCAGGATCATGCCGAAGATTTCGAGAACGACCTGACGGTCTTTGACTGGATGAGCCAGTGGAAACAGGAAGGCGATGACGAGCAGGCGGTACGCAGTATCCTCGGTCGTCTATTGTTTAGCCAGGACGATATCAAAAAGCCGGCGAAAGTCCTCTCCGGCGGCGAGAAAGGTCGCATGCTGTTCGGTAAGCTGATGATGCAGAAACCGAATATCCTGGTGATGGATGAACCGACTAACCACCTGGATATGGAATCGATCGAATCGCTGAACATGGCGCTGGAGATGTATCAGGGCACCCTGATTTTCGTTTCTCACGACCGTGAGTTCGTGAGTTCGCTGGCGACTCGCGTACTGGAGATCACCCCAGAACGCGTAATCGATTTCAGCGGCAACTACGAAGATTACCTGCGCAGTAAAGGTATCGAGTAATCCCTCTCCGTTACCCGGGTGGCGGCTACGCCTTACCCGGGCTACCCGCGGTGCCGTTTTTTGTCGGGTGGCGGCTAACGCCTTACCCGACCTACGGTCCTTACGACCTGCCTTTAATGTCTTCACCGCGCTCCCTGTGCCATGAGAGCCATAACGCAGAAGACATTTCGGGATCGCAATAGGCTCTGAATTAATACAAAAGAACTGTTTTTCCCGGACCAAACCCGCTGCCAACCGATAGCAGTATCTACCCGCGGTGCCGTTTTTTGTCGGGTGCGGCTGCGCCTTACCCGACCTACCCCGGCATGTGATCTGTAGGCCCGCGCAAGTGCAGCGCTGCCGGGCAATAACCGCGGGTAAAGAACCGATTTTGCGCCGGATGGCGGCTGCGCCTTATCCGGCCTACGGTCCGTGCCATTGTGAGCTTAAGGTCTCTATTTTGTACCTATGGCTTCTGAAACTGTCCGTTGCCCGGGCTACCAAACCGCACAGTGTTGTAGCCCCGGTAAGCGGTAGCGCCACCGGGGATTTCTGGACCACCAATACCGGCATTTTCAGCCGGCCTATGGGCAGAGCCTCCACTCGGTCCCTTCGACGCCATTCACCAGCAGTTGGCGTTTTTCTCCCGCCGGTAATGACAGCTTCAAGGCTTTCCACGCCGGACTATAGTTGCCGCGAGCATTAATTTTCAGGTTTATGCTGCTGGCGCTGCAGGTCATTTCCCACTCCAGCCATAGCGCATCCCCCTCTTTATAGCCCCAGCTTTCGCCGTCGTCTTCAAACAGCAGGCCGCGGGTTGAGCCGGTACCTTTCAGCGGGAACAACTGCAGTTCGCGACGATCGTCTTTTTGCGCATCGACGTGGCTGATACGTTCACTAAGCGGCAGACCGGCGCCGGCGCGGACCAGCAGCGGCAGTTTTTCCAGCGGCGCGTCCAGCGTCACCCACTGACCACCGGCGAACCACTGGTGGCTGTAAAAATCGTACCAGCCGTCCTGATTATCGGGCAGCCACAGCTGGCGCTGACGGGCGCCAGGCTCGACCACGCTTGCTACCAGCAGATCGCGCCCCAGCATGAAGTCATCACACTCGGCGAAGGTCTGGGTATCGTGCTGGTGGTCGAGGAAGGTCGGGCGCAGCATGGGTTCGTCATCGGCATGCGCCTGCCATAACAGGGTGTACAAATAGGGCAGCAGACGGTAGCGCAGCTCGATGGCAGAGCGGATCGCCGGGGTGATTTCCGGGTACATCCAGGGTTCATTGACCGTCTGGTCGTCATTCCACGAGTGAATGGTAAAGCGCGGATGCATCACGCCGTTTTGTACCCAGCGAACGAACAGTTCTGGATCGGGTTTATCGCCGGAGAATCCACCGACGTCATGGCCGACGTTAAACAACCCGGAAAGACTCATCCCTAATCCCATACGGGTGTTATAGCGCAGCGTATCCCAGTTGGTGCGGTTGTCGCCGCTCCAGGTCTGAACGTAGCGCTGCATCCCGGCGCAGCCGGAGCGGGAGATCAGATACGGGCGCTTTTGCGGCGCAAAGCGCTGCTGGGCTTCCAGCGAGGCGCGCATCATCAATAATGGCATCACCGGACGAATATGCTTAATGGCGATTTCGCGGCCAAAGCCGTAGCAGCGCGCCTCGCCGTCCCATACCTCATATTCGTTATTATCGTTCCAGGTCGAATCGATACCCATCTCCAGTAGCTGGGTGGTGACGCCTTCCTGCCACCAGGTCACGGTGTGCGGGTTGGTGAAGTCGAGATGCGAACCTTCATCGTCCCAGAAGCTGGAGCGCTCCGGCGAATCGGTTTGCGAATCGCGAATGAAAAGGCCGCGTTCCGCCACTTCGCCATAGCGTGGGTGATCCTGCAGCAGACACGGTTTGATATTGGCAGCCAGTTTCAGCCCGGCATCGTGGAACGACCGGCTCATCACTTTTGGCTGCGGCACCTTGTCGTAGTTCCAGTTAAAGACGTAGCGTTTGCCGTTGATTGAGGTATAGCCGGAAGAGAGCTGGAACGAATCACAGGGGATCGCATGCTGCTCGCACAGGCGGATAAAGTTCATCAGCTGATTTTGCGCATCCGGCGCGTCGGTATAGTGCATCGTCGAGCCGCTATAGCCGAGGCTCCATTTCGGCCCAAACAGCGTTTTACCGGTCAGACGGACAAACGCTTTGGTCACATCCAGCACATGCTTACCGGTAAACAGGTAATAATCGATGTCGCCGGCCTCCGCCTGCCAGCGGCGATAGGCGGTGTGGTAGTTGTCAATTTCATTGCCCAGATCCAGCCAGCAACTGCTCAGGTTGTCATAGAACAGGCCGTAGCTGATATCGCTGCGCTGCGTGATGGTAAACGGAATATGTTTATACAGCGGGTCGGTGCTGACGGCGTTGTAGCCCATGGCATCGAGGTTACGCATTTCGTAGCGTTTGCCGTTACGCTGCAGGTCGCCGGCTTTTTCACCCAGCCCGTAGAAACGTTCATCTTTGCGGCGGCTAAGATAATGGGCGACGCCATCCCCGTGGGCGTTTGCCAGATAGGCGCTGGTTGGGCGGTCATTGGCGAGCGTCTGCCACTCACCGGCCTCGTCGCGATAGCTCCACTCCAGCCAAAGCGGCTGATGGACGGTAACGCGTAGCTGGCGGGTGGCGATGGTCAGCGTGTCATCCGCTTCGCTCATCTGCCAGGCCGGGAGGCTAAAACCGCTGAGGTCATCCCGCGCGCGGCCTTCCCACGGCACATCCTGCTGCGGGGCGATACTCCAGGTGCGATCCAGCGCCAGTTGGCCCTGGCGCTTCAGCAGGACGCGGAATAAATTCTCTTCCAGCACGTACAGACACAAAGTGTGCTGACCATCAACAGTCAATTCAACGTGATGCTCCAGCTGTTGGTGCAAACTCCAGTGTTTCAACGTCTTCATATTTTACATCCACTCTCAGGCGCGCTTGGCGCGACGTTCAGCAATAAATGCCACCAGGAAAACGGCGCCAATCAGGTCAAAGAAACCCATGGCGATAAACAGCGGGTTGAAGCCAATTTTGTCGGCGGTCACCCCGATTAATAATGAGAACAGGAAGCTGGCGATCCACGCCGCGGAGCCGCGCATACCGTTGACCGTCGCCATTTGTCCCTTGTCGAAAGACTCCACCACCAGCGCGCTGAGCATGCAGGAGATGATCTGATGGCCGAAACCGCCAATGGAGATCAGGATGATGGTGATATAGGGATCGCGGGTAATGGCCACCAGCGCCAGCGAGATCATCAGAAACGCGCCGGTCACGGAACTGGCGATGACCGAATTGACTCGCGTACAGCCGAACCAACGGACGTACAGGCGGGTGAGATAGCCGCTGACCACGCTGCCAAGGTCGGCGGCGAGGAACGGCAGCCAGGCGAACATCGCTATCTGTTTAAGATCCATACCGTGCTCTTTCGCCAGGTACAGCGGCACCCAGAAGCTCAGCACCGCCCAGGCGGGCTCGGCCATAAAAGCGGGGATGGCGATACCGTAGAAACGTTTGTTCTTCGAGACGGTTTTTAGCGCGGTAAAAAAGGGCAGCTTCACCGGCGGCGCTTCGTTGTCCTGCTTGATGTACTCCAGCTCGCTTTGGCTGAGATTCGGGTGCTTTTCCGGGCTCTGATAGAACGCCCACCACAGCACGACCCACAGCAGCGCCAGCACGCCGGTAAACATAAACGCGCCCTGCCAGCCGAAGGAGGCGTGGGCGAAGTAGATGATAGGCGGCGCCAGCATTGCGCCGATAGAAAAGCCGACGCCTGCCCAGCCGGCGGCGATCGGCCGTTCGGATTTCGGGAACCACTCGCCGATGGTTTTAGCGTTAGCCGGGGTGGCGGCCGCCTCCGCGCCGCCCATAAAGAAGCGTAAAATAGCCAGATGCAGCCAGCTGCCTGCTCCGGCGTGCGCGATACAGGCTACCGCCCACAAGGTGGCGCAAACCATAAAGCCCAGCTTGAGCCCGATGACGTCGATAAGCCAGCCGCACAGCGGTTGGAAGATGGTATAAGCCAGCTGAAATGCGCCGACGATCCACGAATATTGCTCGGTGGTAATACCGAGAGTGGCTTTCAGTTCCGGGGCGATAATCCCCAGCGAGTTACGTGTGATGTAGTTGACGGTGACGCCAAGTAAAAACAGCACCAGCACCCACCAGCGCAGGTTTTTCACCACCCGGCGCGTTTTGCTGACTGCCATATCATTGTTGAGGCCTTGACTCATAGAACTCTCCACAAGACGTTGTAGGGGGAAATGACGCTTCAGCCGCTGAGTCGTCACGTAATAGTTCTAACCATTTGAATTATTTGTTTTTATTTCAATATCTATTGGTATAACTAGTATGGAAGATATTGGACCAATTCAAAATAAGGGAGAAAGTCGGCGGGCAGTAGCGCTATTTATGCAAAATTTTTCATGAGATGACGTAGTTCTCATAATTTGCCGGAGTATTTGCTTGTTGGTCAGGGTTTGGCGACTATGAAAATTCTTTCATTTTTGAATTGGAGCTGGATCACAGAATGGATAAAAAGCTGCGAGTCGCCGAAATTGCCGCCCGCACCGGGCTGTCAGCCAGTACGGTTTCGCGCGTCTTAGCCGGAAAAGCGAATACCAGCGAAAAGGCCCGTCAGGCGGTATTGGCCTGCGCCCGTGAACTTGGGGTGATGCAGGGATTGGCCGCCGGGCGGCTACTGCTCAACAACCTGCTGATTTTTGCGCCACAGCGGGCCTTCGACGAACGTTCAGATATTTTCTACTACCGCGTCATCCAGAGTATTAATAACGCGCTGGCGCCGCATGAAGTACGTCTGCGCTATTGCGCGCTGGAAGAAAACGACAGCGACGCCAATCTGTTTCTGGCCCGCATGAACGAGACCGACACCCAGGCGGCGGTATTGCTGGGTATTGACGATCGGCATATCCACGCGCTGGCGGCGGATCTTGGCAAACCTTGCGTATTAATTAACTGCCGGGATGAAGGGATGCGGCTTCCTTCCATTGCGCCTGACCACCGGCTGATTGGCCAGTGCGCCGCTCGCTATCTGTTTGATATGGGCCATCAGGCGGTAATGAACGTGATGTGCCTGCGCCGCTATACCATGGAGCTACGGCTGGTGGGTATCAAGGAGGCGTGGCGCGCGCGCAACCTGCGATTTACCGGTAGCCGTGACCTGATTAGCGTCGCCAACTTTAGCGCCAGAGAAACGGAAGAGCAGGTCGGTGCCTGGCTCGACGCTTTACAGGGGCGCCCGATGCCGACGGCGTTCCTGGTGGGCGGCGATTTTATGGCCGCCGGTACCGTCAGCGCGCTGCAAAAACGAGGCCTGCGGGTGCCGCAGGATGTCTCGGTGATGAGTATCGACGGTTTTAATCTGGCGGCGATTCAGGACGTGCCGCTAACGGCGATTCATGTGCCGCGGGATGAGCTCGGTAGCGAGGCGGTACATCTTTTGCAGCAGCGTCTGCTGCGCCCGGAAGCGCCGCACGGCTCGCTACTGCTGCACGGGGCCCTGGTGGTACGCGATTCGGTGCGGCGGATCCGGCCAGGCAAGAGCCATACCGCCGTAGAACAGCAAGGTCTGTATGATGATTAGATCTTCATGCCCAATGCGCGTTTGCCGTGATCGTTAAGATCGGCAACGGTGAAGCGCGCCTGCCAGTCGCATTCGTAATCTTCACGCGGGAAATCCCCCGGCGAGGCGCCTTTTTCCAGCGCGATTTTTACCTTCTGCGCATAGGCGAGATTCTTCTCGCACATCGGCGCGGCCGGGATGTACATGACGTTGCCCCAGCCCTGTTGATTTTCCACCGGCGCGACCGAGTGAATGACATCGCAGTGCCACCAGACGGAATCGCCGGCATTCAGCGCGGGAATCGAGCTTAACGCTTTGATCAGCAGAGGATGCCATTGCTCAGAGATCGGCAGCACCTTGCCCGGCGCGACGCCGCACAGTTCATCTTCCGGCACATCATCCAGCAGCGGACGCAGCAGAACGTAAGCCATCGCCTCCGGGATCGGCACCACGTGCAGCAGCCCTTGACCGGGGATCATGTCCGACAGCGCCGTCCAGCCCTGGAAAGTGCGGAAGACCGAACATTTGGTGGTGTTATCGACGGTGTACTCTTCCACTTCGGTACGATGCGCCGCGTCCCACGGATCGTAGGCGTCGATATTGCCATTAAAGACGTTGGCGAAAACCTGCTGATAAGCGGGAAGTAACCAGCGCTCCAGCGCCCCGGAATCGGTATGCGCGCCCAGCCCCTTTGACGTGGTTCCCGGCGGGCGGCGGCGGATGCGGTCAGGGTAAATCACGCTGACATCCGGATCGAACCAGCGTTTGCCGTCCTGTTCGAAGCGCCACAGGCGGTTAAGGAAGGATTGTACCGCCGCCATTTCATCGCTCTGGCGCGCCTGCATTTGCGAGGGCGACCAGTAGATCGGATAGATCTCCGGGCGCGAAGCCTCCAGCGAACCGAAGAAGCTGTCGCCGGGCCCTTTGTAAACGTCGTCGAAATGGTTCAGGTCCAGGTATTCCAGCATCGCGTTATCCCAGGCCAGGGCCTGTTCGCGCGGGTAGTGGCCTTTGATAACCGCGCAACCGCGGCGCTTAATCGCCTCGCGCTGCGCATCGCTCACTTTACCCTGGGCGATATCGCTAAACGGGATCGTTGGCCAGACCTCCTGGCCCGCGGCTTTCAGGGCGTTAATCTCGTCCAGGCGCTCGCTGATGCGCGCCGAGAGTTTATCGAATACCGCCTGGACATCGCCGATTTGCGCCCGTAGCGCCTGTTTCATCTGGCGAATCGCCGCTTTATGGTCGGCAGGTAATGTTTCGTGGGTAGGGAGAGCAGCCATAATCACCTCGCTGTATCTTTCATTCGAAAGTATTAAATCTTACAAACGTTAATTTAAGTTAAATTAGAGTTAATGCAAGTTTAAAATTATGCAGCGGCGCACAAAATGGAAAAGCCGGGGCGGATACCCCGGCACAGGATCAGTCGTTGAAAGGGGAAGTCTTATCGAGAACGGCCTGAATCACCTTCAACGCGCCGTCGTGGTTATTGTCATCGGTGGTGAAACCGGCGATGGCTTTGATGCTGTCGGCAGCGTTGGCCATAGCAAAAGCATATTTCACCAGTTTTAACATTTCGGCGTCATTGCCGCTGTCGCCAATTGCTACGCACTGCTGCGGCGAAAGGTTCCAGCGTTTGAGCAGGCGGCTGATGCCGTTGGCTTTATGCAGGCCGGGGATAATCAAATCGACAAAGCCAAAGCCGCTGGTGACCGGCTTCATGATCCCATCCAGCGAGACGTGCAATTTATCGATAAGCTGTGGGATATCGCTATCCGGCAGGTTGAGGGAGAATTTGAATAGCGTATCGTCGATGCGATGGTAATCGCTTACCCGCTGCAGACGATGGTAGTGCTTCGACATCAGCTCAACAAAGGCGTCCGGGGCTTTATCACTCACGTATGCGCTTTGCAGGCCGCAGGCGACAAAGTTGAGCTGCGGATCTTTCAGCAGTTCGCCAATCACCACCTGTGATTCGTGACGGGTCAGTTCGCCGTGGAACACCTGTTTGCCATGCTCGTAAACCAGAGCGCCGTTTTCTGCGACGAATGAAATCTGCTCGCGGATTTCCGGGAAAAATGAGATCAGCTGATAGTACTGGTTGCCGCTGGCGACAACAAATTCAATACCTTGCTGTTTAAGCTGCGCAAACTGCGCGAGGAAACGCGGGCGGTCATACTGCTTGGCGTCATTGAGAAAAGTTCCGTCCATATCGGTGACGATAACTTTAACGGTCATAAGAGGTGCTCCTGGCTTAACTTCGACCAGTAACATTCTAATTACAATGCGATGGGGAGCACAAATTTATTTCGAATGAAAGTTTATCCAATTATCAACGGGTACAGAAGATGTCACCCGGCTCAGCGCAGCGCCGGCCGGGTATTTTCCTTACAGCGTATGCTCGGTACGGGCGATGATATCGTCCTGGGTATCCGGTGACAGGGCGGTGAAGAACGCCGAGTATCCGGCGACGCGGACCACTAAATCGCGGTACTGGTCAGGGTGTTTCTTGGCTTCCAGCAGCGTTTCGCGTGACACGATGTTGTACTGAATATGCCAGCCTTTGTGCACTTCAAAGAAAGTACGCAGCAGCACCATCAGCTTCTGCTTATCGGACTCGTTCTCCAGCGTGGAAGGATTCAGCTTCTGGTTGAGCAGCACGCCGCCGAGGATCGCGCCGGTCGGCAGTTTGCCTACCGAACTGATAACCGCCGTTGGCCCCAGGTGATCGGTACCGGAGGCCGGGCTGGCCCCTTCCGCCAGCGGCGCGTGCGCTTTGCGGCCATCCGGCGTCGCCATGGTCTGCGCGCCGAACGGGACGTTAGCGGAGATAGACGACGTACCGGCGTAATAGTTACCGCCAATCGGGCCGCGGCCGTAACGCGGGTTATGGTACTGCTTCAGCTCGTCGATATAGGTCTGATAGGCGCGGGCCAGCAGAATGTCGACGCTGTCGTCATCGTTGCCGTACTTCGGCGCGCCGTTGATTAACCGCTGACGTAACTGCTCGTGGGTCAGGCCGGCAAAATCTTCCGCCAGCGCTTTCGCCAGCTCCTGCTGGCCGATGACGCCCTGATCGAAGACCAGTTTTTTCACCGCCGCCAGGCTGTTGCCGAGGTTGGCAATCCCGACCTGCAGACCAGAAACCCAGTCATACTTCGCGCCGCCTTGCTTGATACTCTTCGCCCGTTCGATGCAGTCATCAACTAACGCTGAGCAGAGAATATCGTGGACGTTCTCTTCCAGCATGGTATCGACAACGTACTCAATCTCGATGGATTTACGGGTGTAGTAGCGGATCTGAGTATCCCAGTCTTCCAGTACCTGGTCGAAGTTAGCGAAGTTACCTTTCGACAGCGCATGTTGTTGGGCAAGGAACACCTGGCCGCTGGTGGCATCGCGGCCGCCTTCCAGCGTCGCCAGCATCACCCGCGCGAAGTTAATAAAGCTCATGCCGGTGCAGCGATAGCCCCATTTGCCGCCAACCGCGGTTTCGATACAACCGATAGCGGCGTAATCGTAGGCGTCCTGCGGCTCAATCCCTAGCTTGATAAATTCCGGAATGACGATTTCATCATTGTTAAACGCCGGCATGCCGAAACCGCAGCGGATCACCTGCACGCAGGCGTCGAGGAAGTCGTTGCTCATCCCGGCGTGGTAACGCACGCTGAGGTTCGGCTGGGTCGAGCGCAGGCGGCCGCAGGATTCGAGGATCGCGTACGACAGCGGGTTGACGGCGTCCTGCGGTTGACCGTCGACCAGATTTTGCCCGCCGATGGTGACGTTCTGGTACAGCGGGCTACCGGCGGAAGCTTTGGAATGCGAGCCGGAGCGAATTTTGTTGACCTCCAGCAGCTTCAGCCAGCAGCAATGCAGCAGCTCAATGGCCTGTTCGCGATCCAACGATTGCTGCAGTTCAACGTCGCGGCGGTAGTATGGATAGAGGTACTGGTCCATGCGGCCAAAAGAGACCGAGTGGCCGTTGGATTCAATCTGCAGGATCAACTGAATGAAGTAGCAGAGCTGCAGCGCCTGCCAGAAGGTTTTCGGCGGCTCGTGGGCGATAATTTCACAGTTTTCGGCGATCGCCAGCAGCTCGTCGCGGCGCAGTTCGCGCGACTCCTGCGCCGCCATGTCGCGCGCCAGCGTAGCGAAGCGTTTGCAGTGTTCGCTCACTGCCGCGAGCACGATATCGATCGCCTTCAGGAACTGTTCGCCGTGCAGATCTTCCAGAACCGTCAGATTAATGCGTGAGCGGCGCTCAGCGACCTTCGCGCGCATGCCGTCGAGCCCTTTTTCCAGCAGCAGCGGATAGTTGACCGCCAGGTGGGCGTCGCCAGAAGTCATGTTACCTTCGGCTTTGATAATGCCGGTGGCGAGCAGCGCTTTTTGTTCATCGGTAAACATGCCGTAGCAGCGGTCCTGAACGGTCTGCCCGCGCCACCATGGGCACACTTCATGTAAGACACGCTTATTCTCTTCACTGACCGAGAAGCCGGCGCCCGGACGGTCGGCGAGATCGTCGATCTCTTTCTCAATCCAGCTGACGGTATATTCCGGGAAAATCGGCGCGGCGCGAACTTCGCTGGCCTGGTTGCCGACGATCAGCTCATCGTGCTTGATCCAGATAGTACGTTCCGCCAGGTGATGGGCCAGCGCCAGCGCGCGACGTACCGGGATCGGTTTATCGAGATGTTGCTGATAGGCTGCGGTATAGTGTTGGGCGCGCTCGGTACAAACCGGCGGCTTAACGATATGCACCAGCGCCATTTTATGCGCCTGAATGCGGGCGCTCAGAGTATCCAGTTTTAAGGTGGTCATAAGTTATCCTCGTAGGGTCGCCGTTAAACCTTTGCTTTGCGCGTACTGCTGCGCAAAGGCCAGCAGCTCGGGAGCGGCCAGCGGTTTGTCCGGTGCGGTATAGGGCTGACTGAGTAGTTGGTATTTATTCATTCCCAGCGTGTGGTACGGCAGGAAATGGATTTCGCTGACCTGAAGACGGTCGGCGGCAAAATCGGTAATCGCGGTAATATCGGCTTCGCTGGCGTTAAACCCCTGAATTAATGGGACGCGGATAATGATTTTTTTCCCGGCCTGCGCCAGGCGCTGCAGGTTATCCAGCACCCGGCGGGCGCTGCCGTCGGTCCACTGCTGGAAAACGGCCTCGTCAACGTGCTTCAGGTCGGCCAGAAACAGATCGACAAACGGTAAAGAGGGTTCAATGTACTTCCACGGTACGTGCAGGCAGGTTTCCACCGCGGTGTGAATGCCCGCCTGATGGCTGGCTTCGAACAGCGCCTGCGCCAGCGTCGGGTTCATAAAGGGCTCGCCGCCGGAAAGAGTAATGCCTCCGCCGCTGCGATCGTAAAACGGCTTATCGCGCAGCACCGTCGCCATAATATCCGCCACGCTTTTTTCCTCGCCGCAGACCGTCAGCGCGGTAGTGGGGCAGCAGTGGCGTAGCGCGGCAATATGGGCGTCGTTGACGTTTTGCCGATGGATAATCAGGCCGTCCAGGGTACGGGTAATCACCTCCGGCGCCGCCTGCTGGCAAAGCTCGCAGCCGTCAAGGCACAACCGCGCGTCGTACAGCAGGTCTTCGCTGCGGGCGCGGCTTTCCGGGTTCTGACACCAACGGCAGCCCAGCGAACAGCCTTTAAGGAATACGACGGTACGGATCCCCGGGCCGTCATGGGTGGAGTAGCGCTGGATGTTGAAGATCATGATTTACCCTCTTATTTGCATATGAAGATTAAATAACTTTCGAATGAAAGTTATATTGACGCAAATCAACAATCAGAGTGGGTAGTCGAGATGGGGAGAAAAAGAACGGCGTGGTTCACAAAATAACCGGCGACCTGCCTCGCCGGCGGCTGGAATTAGCGTGAACCGCACACCTCGCACTGCGGGTGGCGCATCAGCTTCATTTCGCGAAACTGGCAGGTCATCGCGTCATACATCACGATTTTTCCCCTGGCGGGGGTGCCGTAACCGGTCAGCAGTTTAATCGCCTCCATGGCCTGCAGTGAACCGATAGTGCCGACCAGCGGCGCCATCACCCCGGCTTCGACGCAGGTGAGGGCGTTTTCGCCGAACAGGCGGCTCAGGCAGCGATAGCAGGGCTCGCCGTCCTGATAGGTAAAGACGCTGATTTGCCCTTCCATACGAATCGCCGCGCCGGAGATCAGCGGGGTTTTGTGCTGGAAGCAGCCTGCATTGAGCTGGTTACGAATAGCAACGTTGTCGGTACAGTCCAGCACCAGATGGTGGTCGGCAATCTGCGTTGCCAGCGCCGCGTCATCCAGCATTGCATCGATGGTGACCAGCCGGACGTGCGGGTTAATGCGCGCCAGCGCATTGCGGGCAGAATCGACCTTGGGCTGGCCGATGGTCGCGTCGCTGTGCAGCGTCTGGCGTTGTAGATTGGATAATGAAACGGTATCGAAATCGACGAGCGTGAGCTGACCTACCCCGGCTGCCGCCAGGTATTGAGCGGCGGCGCAGCCAAGCCCGCCGAGGCCGACGACCAGTACGCGAGCGGCTTTTAAGCGCTCCTGACCGTCGAAATCAAACCCTCGCAGTACGATCTGCCGGTTATAGCGCAGCATCTCCTCGTCGCTCAGCTCAACGGCCATTACAGCCCCCCAAACAGATGATTAAAGGGCTCGACTTCGACCCATTCGCCCGCTTCGACGTTGCCGCGTTCGCGCTCCAGTACGATAAAGCAGTTACCGAGGCTGAATGAGCTGAAAATGTGCGAGCCCTGATGGCCGGTGGTGCTCACCACCAGTTCGCCTTCCGGATTGCGTTGCAGCACGCCGCGCTGGAAGTCGAGGCGGCCCGGCGATTTTTTCAGCCGACTGGCGGCGCGCACGCGCAGACGCATCGGCTGGGTTTGACCGCGGTTGCCGGAGAGCTTGGCCAGCAGCGGCTGTACCAGTTGATAGAAGGTTAAGGTGGCGGAAACCGGGTTGCCCGGCAGGCCGCAGAACCAGCTGTTGCTGAGCTTGCCGAAGGCGAACGGTTTACCCGGCTTAATCGCCAGCTTCCAGAAGCCGATCTCGCCCAGTTCTTCGAGGATAGTTTTGGTGTAATCGGCTTCGCCCACGGAGACGCCGCCTGAGCTTATTACCACATCAGCCTGCTGGTCGGCGGCGATAAAGGCGTCGCGCAGCTTCGCCGGATCGTCAGGAATAATGCCGAGGTTGATCACCTCGCAGCCCAGCTGTTCGAGCATCAAATGTACCGCCAGGCGGTTAGTATCATAAATCTGGCCGTCGCCGAGCGGTTGGCCCGGCAACTGGAGTTCATCCCCGGTCGAGAAGACCGCGACGCGCACTTTACGGACTACCTCGACGTCGGCAATGCCCAGCGATGCCAGCACCGGCAACTCGGCTACGGTAAGACGCGTGCCCGCCGGGAATACTACCGCGCCGTTGGCGATATCTTCGCCGCGCCGGCGAATATTTTGCCCGGCTTTTACCGGCGCGATGAAGCGCACGCCGGCGTCGCTTTGTTCCGTTTCTTCCTGCATCACCACCGCGTCGCAGCGTTCCGGCACCGGCGCGCCGGTCATGATGCGGATACAGGAGCCCGCCGGCCAGGCGTCGTGGAACGGTTGGCCAGCAAAGGCCTTACCGGCAACCGGCAGCGCCGCGCCGTCGGTGAGGTCGGCCAGGCGCACGGCATAGCCGTCCATCGCCGAGTTATCAAAACCGGGTACGTCCAGCGGCGAAACGACATCATGGGCGGTCACGCGCGAAAAGGCCTGCAGCAGCGGCAGGGTTTCCGTGGCCTGCAGCGGCGAAATACGGTCGAGCATCTGAGTCAGGGCTGTGTCGAGCGGCATCAGTCCGGCGGTAAAATCCATGGGTTACTCCTGCTGGCAAAACGTCGAAAACGCCTATTATGGCAGAAAAGCGCCGGCGACTGTATGCCACTGCGGTACGAGGCTTTACATCACCGGATGCTCTTTCTATATTCAAAAAACGTATAAAAGGTTAGTCAGTATAATGATATCTATACAGTTTATGGCAAAGGAAAGATTGAATGGGTAAGGCGGTAATAGCAATCCACGGCGGCGCCGGCGCGATTAGCCGCGCGCAGATGACTCAGGCGCGCGAACGCGAGTATGTGGCCGCGCTGTCGGCCATCGTCGATAGTGGACAAAAAATGTTGGCAGCAGGCGCCAGCGCGCTGGATGCAGTGACCGAAGCGGTACGCCTGCTGGAAGAGTGCCCGCTATTTAACGCCGGAATAGGTTCCGTGTTTACCCACGATCAAACTCACGAACTGGATGCCTGCGTGATGGATGGCTATAGCCTGCAGGCCGGCGCGGTGGCTGGCGTAAAGCATCTGCGTAACCCGGTGCTGGCGGCGCGTCTGGTGCTGGAAGAAAGTCCGCACGTGCTGCTTATCGGCGAAGGGGCGGAAAAGTTTGCCGCCTCGCGCGGCATGGCGCTGGTTGAAAACGAGTTATTTTCCACTACCGAGCGGCTTCTGCAGTTGCAGCAGGCGAAAGAGGGCGGCGAGATTATTCTCGACCACCATGCCGCGCCACTCGATGAACGCCACAAAATGGGCACCGTCGGCGCGGTGGCGCTGGATCTGGCCGGTAATCTGGCGGCAGCGACCTCCACCGGCGGAATGACCAATAAACTGCCCGGACGCGTCGGCGACAGCCCAGTGCCGGGCGCGGGCTGCTATGCCAATAATGCCAGCGTCGCGGTCTCCTGCACCGGCACCGGCGAAGTCTTCATGCGCACGCTCGCCGCTTACGACATTTCAGCGTTGATGGAGTACGGCAACCTCAGCCTGTTTGAGGCCTGCGAGCGGGTGGTGCAGGAAAAACTGCCGGCGCTGGGCGGCAGCGGGGGCCTTATCGCCATCGACCGCGAGGGGAATGTGGTGCTGCCGTTCAACAGTGAAGGGATGTACCGGGCGTGGTGTTATGCGGGCGATACGCCGACGATTGGAATTTATCGCGAATAAAAGGAGAAGCGAGTTTGCCGCAAAGTCATGAAATTGATGAAGACGATGTGCTGGTGGTACGCGATCTTAATGTCGCCTTTAGCCAGCAGCGGCAGCGCGTTTCTGCGGTGCGTAACCTGTCATTTAGCCTCCGCCGCGGCGAGACGCTGGCGATTGTCGGCGAGTCCGGTTCCGGAAAATCGGTGACTGCCCTGGCGCTGATGCGCCTGCTCGACGAGGCGGTCAGCGAAGTCAGCAGCGAGGCGTTGCTGCTGCGCCGACGTAACCGTCAGGTGATTGATATTAATGCTCAAATGTCGGGGCAGATGCGTCAGGTTCGCGGCGCGGACGTGGCGATGATTTTTCAGGAGCCGATGACCTCGCTGAACCCGGTATTCACCATCGGCGAACAAATTGCCGAGTCTATTCGGCTACATCAGGGACTGCGCCATGACGAGGCGCTGCGGGAAGCGAAAAAGATGCTCGAACGGGTGCGTATTCCGGAGGCGGCAGCGATGCTTTCACGCTATCCGCATCAGCTTTCCGGCGGCATGCGCCAGCGGGTGATGATCGCCATGGCGTTATCGTGTCGCCCGGCGGTACTGGTTGCCGATGAACCCACCACCGCGCTGGACGTCACGATTCAGGCGCAGATCCTACAGCTTATCGCCGCGCTGCAAAAAGAGATGGCGATGGGGGTGATGTTTATCACTCACGATATGGGCGTGGTGGCGGAAATCGCCGATCGCGTGCTGGTGATGTACCGCGGCGAAGCGGTAGAAAGCGGGCGCGTCGAGGATATTTTTCGCGCCCCGCAGCATCCTTATACCCGGGCGCTACTGGCGGCGGTGCCGAAGCTCGGCTCAATGCGCGGCAGCGATTTGCCGCGACGCTTCCCGCTGCTCAACGACGGTGTGACCCAGCAGCCGGAACAGAATACCGTGGTAGCTGGTAAACCGATTTTGCAGGTACGCGACCTGGTCGCGCGTTTTCCGATCCGCGGCGGTATTCTCAACCGCGTCACCCGCGAAGTGCATGCGGTGGAAAAAGTGACTTTCGACCTGTGGCCGGGCGAAACGCTGTCGCTGGTCGGCGAATCCGGCTGCGGTAAATCGACCACCGGGCGGGCGCTGCTGCGGCTGGTGGAAGCGCAAGGCGGCAGCATCACCTTTAACGGCCAGCGTATTGATGCGCTGTCCGGCGGCAAGCTACAGACGCTGCGCCGCGATATTCAGTTTATTTTTCAGGATCCTTACGCTTCGCTCGATCCGCGGCAGACGGTCGGTTATTCCATTATGGAGCCGCTGCGCGTGCATGGTCTGCTGGAAGGGGATGCGGCTCGCGAACGCGTCGCCTGGCTGTTGCAGCGCGTGGGGCTGGAGGCGGAACACGCGTGGCGTTATCCGCATGAGTTTTCCGGCGGTCAGCGGCAGCGTATCTGTATCGCCCGCGCGCTGGCGCTCAATCCGAAAGTGGTGATCGCCGATGAGTCGGTGTCGGCGCTGGACGTGTCTATTCGCGCGCAGATTATTAATCTGCTGCTCGATTTACAGCGTGAAATGGGCATCGCATTTCTGTTTATTTCCCATGACATGGCGGTGGTGGAGCGCATCAGCCACCGCGTAGCGGTGATGTATCGCGGGCGGATCGTGGAGATTGGCCCGCGTCGCGCCGTGTTTGAAAACCCGCAGCATCCTTACACCCGTAAACTGATGGCGGCGGTGCCGGTCGCCGATCCGGTGCATCGTCAACCGCAGCGCGTATTACTCTCTGACGAGCTGCCGGGGAATATCTATAAACCGGGAGAAGAAATCGACAGCGCGCCGTTACAGCTGGTAGCGCCGGGGCATTATGTCGCCCGTGAGCCCGCCGATGTACTGAGCCGATAACAACCTAACGCACTCTTGCAGGAGCATAACAACATGACTCAACCTGTTACACGCAAATGGCTACTGGCGCTTGGCATCGCCTCGGCGCTGGCGGCGACGCCGGCCTTCGCCGCGAAAGATGTGGTAGTGGCGGTCGGTTCCAACTTCACGACCCTTGATCCCTATGACGCGAACGATACGTTATCGCAGGCGGTGGCGAAGTCGTTTTATCAAGGCCTGTTCGGCCTTGATAAAGAGATGAAACTGCAAAACGTATTGGCGGAAAGTTATACCGTTTCGGCGGATGGTCTGGTGTATACCATCAAGCTGCACAGCGGGGTGAAATTCCAGGATGGCACCGATTTTAACGCCGAAGCGGTGAAAGCGAATCTCGACCGCGCCAGCAATCCGGATAACCATCTCAAACGTTATAACCTGTATAAGAATATCGCCAGCACCGAGGCGGTGGATCCGACGACGGTCAAAATCACGCTCAAACAGCCGTTCTCGGCGTTTATCAATATTCTTGCCCATCCGGCGACGGCGATGATTTCGCCGGCGGCGCTGAAAAAATATGGCAAGGAGATCGGCTTCCACCCGGTAGGTACCGGGCCGTATAAGCTCGATACCTGGAACCAGACCGATTTCGTCAAAGTCAGCAAGTTTGACGGTTACTGGCAGCCGGGGCTGCCGAAGCTGGATTCCATTACCTGGCGCCCGGTGGTCGATAACAACACCCGTGCGGCGATGCTGCAAACCGGCGAGGCGCAGTTCGCCTTCCCGATCCCTTACGAGCAAGCGCCGCTGCTGGCGAAAAACAGCAAGCTGGAGCTGGTGGCCAGCCCGTCGATTATGCAGCGCTATATCAGCATGAACGTAACGCAGAAGCCGTTCGATAATCCGAAGGTGCGGGAAGCCATTAACTATGCGATTAACCGTCAGGCGCTGGTTAAGGTCGCGTTTGCCGGATACGCCACCCCGGCGACCGGCGTCGTACCGCCTTCTATTGCTTACGCCCAGACCTACAGCGCATGGCCTTACGACCCGGCGAAAGCCCGTCAGTTGCTGAAAGAAGCCGGTTTCCCTAACGGCTTTAGCACCACGCTGTGGTCATCGCATAATCACAGCACCGCGCAGAAGGTGCTGCAGTTTACCCAGCAGCAGCTGGCGCAGGTGGGTATAAAAGCGCAAGTGACGGCGATGGATGCCGGACAGCGTGCGGCGCAGGTTGAAGGCAAGGGGCAGAAAGAGAGCGGGGTGCGGATGTTCTACACCGGCTGGTCAGCGTCGACTGGCGAAGCCGACTGGGCGCTGTCGCCGCTATTCGCCTCACAAAACTGGCCGCCGACCCTGTTTAACACCGCGTTTTACAGTAACCCGCAGGTCGATAAAGATCTGAGCGAGGCGCTGAAAACGACCGATGCGCAACAGAAGACCACACTCTATAAAGATGCGCAGGACATTATCTGGAAAGAGTCGCCGTGGGTGCCGCTGGTGGTGGAAAAGCTGGTATCGGCGCATAGCAAAAACCTGACCGGGTTTTATATTCAACCGGATACCGGTTTTAGCTTCGAGCAGGCGGATCTGACGCAGTGATAGTGCTTATGCTCACGCGTTCCCTCTGCCGAAATGGGAGGGGGCGATGCTGAATTACGTTCTGAAGCGCCTGCTGGGGCTCATTCCGACGCTGTTTATCGTCGCCGTTCTGGTGTTCCTGTTTGTACATATGCTGCCGGGCGATCCGGCGCGGCTGATCGCCGGGCCGGAAGCCGATGCGCAGGTGGTGGCGATGGTTCGCCAACAGTTGGGGCTCGATCAGCCGCTGCACGTGCAGTTCTGGCACTACATCACCAATGTATTGCAGGGTGATTTCGGTATCTCGATGGCTTCGCGCCGCCCGGTGACCAGCGAAATCGCCAGCCGCTTTATGCCGACGCTATGGTTAACGCTTGCCAGTATGAGCTGGGCGGTGCTGTTCGGCATGGCGGCGGGCATCGCCGCGGCGGTGTGGCGCAATCGCTGGCCGGATCGGTTGGGGATGGCGCTGGCGGTAACCGGTATCTCCTTCCCGGCGTTCGCCCTCGGCATGCTGCTGATGCAGGTTTTTTCCGTCGAGCTGGGCTGGCTGCCGACGGTCGGCGCCGACAGCTGGCGGCACTATATTCTGCCGTCGTTGACCCTTGGCGCCGCGGTGGCATCGGTGATGGCGCGCTTCACCCGCGCGTCGTTCGTCGACGTGCTGCATGAGGATTACATGCGTACCGCGCGGGCTAAAGGGGTGAGCGAAACGCTGGTGGTGTTGAAGCATGGCCTGCGCAACGCGATGATCCCGGTAGTGACCATGATGGGTCTGCAGTTCGGTTTTCTGCTCGGCGGCTCCATTGTGGTGGAGAAGGTCTTCAACTGGCCGGGGCTTGGCCGGTTGCTGGTCGATTCCGTGGAGATGCGCGACTACCCGGTGATCCAGGCGGAAGTGCTGCTGTTTTCGCTGGAGTTCATTCTTATCAACTTAGTGGTGGACGTGTTGTATGCCGCCATTAACCCGGCTATCAGGTACAAGTAAGGTGCGATTGCTCAACTGGAGAAGGGAAGCGGTTATCAACGCCATGCCGGGCGTTAAGCCCGGACAGATCCGCACGCCGTGGCACGAGTTCTGGCGGCGTTTTCGTCGCCAGCCGGTGGCGATGGCAGCGGCCCTATTTGTGCTGCTGCTGATTATCGTCGCGATTATCGCGCCGTGGATAGCGCCGTATGACGCGGAAAACTATTTTGATTACGACCGGCTCAATGAAGGGCCGTCAATGGTGCATTGGTTCGGCGTTGATTCGCTGGGGCGCGATATCTTCAGCCGTGTGCTGGTCGGCGCGCAAATTTCGCTGGCCGCAGGGGTTCTGGCGGTACTAATTGGCGCGCTAATTGGCACCGTGCTCGGCCTGCTGGCCGGTTACTACGAAGGCTGGTGGGACCGCATCACCATGCGTATCTGCGACGTGCTGTTTGCCTTCCCCGGCATTCTGCTGGCGATTGCGGTAGTGGCGGTGATGGGCAGCGGGATGGCCAACGTGATTATCGCGGTGGCGATATTCTCAATTCCGGCGTTCGCCCGCCTGGTGCGCGGTAATACGTTAGTGCTGAAGCAGCAGACGTTTATTGAGTCGGCGCGCAGTATCGGCGCCAGCGATACGACTATTCTGTTCAACCATATTTTGCCCGGTACGGTATCGTCGATAGTGGTTTATTTTACCATGCGCATCGGCGTGTCGATTATCTCCGCCGCCAGCCTGTCGTTCCTCGGCCTTGGCGCCCAGCCGCCGACGCCGGAGTGGGGGGCGATGCTGAACGAAGCGCGCGCGGATATGGTGATGGCGCCGCATGTGGCGTTATTCCCTGCGATCGCCATTTTCCTGACGGTGCTGGCGTTTAATCTGTTGGGCGACGGCCTGCGCGATGCGCTGGATCCGAAGATAAAGGGGTAGGGGACGAGCACGGCGGTAGCAAAGTTGGTAGATACTGTTATCGGCTTGCAGCTGTTTCGCTCCAGGACAAAGGGTTGTCCTGTGCTGTTTCCGAGAACATTGCGCTCCCGATATTTCTTCTGCGTTATGGCTCTCATGGCGCAGGGAGCGCACAGAGGGCTCTGGCCGCCAAAATCGCCACTTCG